>BNJU01000300.1_pt1:7500-334926 | contig 334926 bp, 366 predicted proteins | sample 8539281 | NCBI WGS metagenome assembly BNJU01 (sample SAMD00202456, study PRJDB9452) | human saliva metagenome | isolation source: human saliva | place: Japan
CTGATTTTGATAAAATTTCTTATGTTACTTTAGTTGGAGATGGTAAATAATATGAAATTGTCCAAGTATTCTATTATTCCTTTCTTGCTTAGTATTGTTCCTTTTCTATGGGATGGTCATATTTCGATGATACTTAATCATTATTTATCTCCTGAATTTTTTTTATCATCTCATCTTTTTATTATTTATATTTTCATCTTAACTCTTGATTTTTCAAATAAGTATTCGTTTCTATACCTTGTTTGTTTTGGATTTCTTTATGATACCTATTATTTCAAAACAGTTGGTATAGTAATTCTAACGTTGCCACTATTATGTTATCTGTTAACTCAGCTAGGTCGAATTGTTAAGAGAAATAACTATGTTGATTTTTTTGTTAATGTTTTTTTATTCTTATTTCTCTTTGATACCATAAATTTTGGCTTTGCCTTATTTTATGGTTTCTCCAATGAGTCTGTGACGGATTTTATTATTTATCAACTAAGTCCTAGTATAGTGTTTAATCTTTTGATCTTTATCTTTATTAAACCTATTCTTGAAAAAAATTATTTTTTTGTATCTGTCAGTTGATAGATTTAAATAGAACTGTAATATTGGCGTAACAAAGTTTGCGCCATTTTTTGATACAATTAAAAGGTCTTATCGAAAAGGAGTAGTATTTTATATTATGAAAAAACGTATTCTTTCAGCAGTGTTGGTAAGTGGTGTAACCTTATCAGCAGCTGCATCAGTACATGCAGAGGATTATGATTCGCAAATCGCTGCTGCAGATAACGCAATTAGTAACCTTGCTTCTCAACAAGAGACTGCACAAGCGCAAGTTGCTACAATCCAATCTCAAGTATCTACACTTAGAACACAAAAATCAGAATTGGAAACTAAAAATGCTGAACTTGAAAAAGTATCAGCAGATTTGGAATCTGAAATTCAAGAATTATCAAGTAAAATTGTAGCTCGTCAAGATTCTTTGGCGAAACAAGCTCGTAGTGCTCAACAAAATAATACTGCGACTAGCTACATTAACTCTATCTTGAACTCTAAGTCAATCTCTGAAGCTATTACTCGTATCACAGCTATTTCAAAAGTTGTTACAGCTAATAATGACATGTTGACAAAACAAGAGTCTGATCAAAAAGAGCTTGCTGCAAAACAAGAACAAAACCAAGCTGCTATCAATGAGATTGCAACTAATAAAGCAGAACTTGAAACAACAGAAGCTGGTTTGACAACTCAACAAGCAGAACTAGAAGCAGCACAAGTTACTTTGGCTGCAGAATTGGCTACAGCTCAAGATGAAAAAACATCACTTGTTTCTGCTAAATCAACTGCAGAAGCAGTGGCAGCTTCAACTGCAGCATCAGTTGCTCAGTCTCAAGCAATTGCAGAATCAGAGGCAGCAGCACAAGCAGTAGCATCTTCAGAAGCGGCAGCATTTGTAGCTCAATCAGAGGCGGCAGCAACTTCAGAAGCAGTAGCTCAACCTTCAGAAGCTACTGTTTCAGAAACAGCAACAGCCTCAGAAGTAGCACAAGAACCTGTTTCATCAGAAACTTCAGAAACAACTCAAGAGCCAACTGTTGCAACTTCAGAAGCAACACAAGAGCCTGAAGCACAGCCAGAATCAGCTGCCTCAGAGGCACAACAAGAGCCTGCTGCTCCAGCAACATCTGAAGCACAACCAGAATCAGCTGCTCCTGCAGCTTCAGAAGCACCAGCTCCTGCTAGCGAAGCACCTGCAGCAACTTCAGAAGCACCAGCAAGTCAAGCACCTGCAGCTTCAGAAGCACCAGCTCCAGCAGCTGAAACACCTAAGGTATCAGCTGCCTCAACTCCTAATACATATCCTGTTGGTCAATGTACTTGGGGTGCTAAATCATTAGCTTCATGGGTTGGTAACTACTGGGGTAATGCTAAAAACTGGATTGCTAGCGCACAAGCAGCTGGCCACTCAGTTGGTACAACTCCTGTAGCCGGAGCAATTGCGGTTTGGCCAAATGATGGTGGTGGTTATGGTCACGTAGCTTACGTCACATCAGCATCAAGTGCAAATTCAATTCAAGTTATGGAATCAAACTATGCAGGTAACATGTCAATCGGTAACTACCGTGGTACATTTGATCCAACATCTTCAGCTCATGGTGGTTCTGTATACTATATTTACCCATAATGACTACAAAGAAAGGCGATTCGAATTTTTCTCGAATCGTTTTTTTATTTTTATAGCAAAATGTCTTTACTTTCTGGAATTACTTTTTAGACGGGAAAATGTCGAGGTTAAGGTTAAATCTTTTTAGTCTTGTTAAGTTACTGTGACACCATTTATTTTGCATTGAAAATCAATCTAAAAAAAGGTAGAATGGTTTAGTAGATATTTTGGAGGAAATCATGTCTTATACGAATTTGAAGTTGTTTGCTTTTATCGTCTCAACCAGGAATTAGCAGCAAAAAGTTGCTGATAAAATGGGTATTGAACTCGGAAAATCAAGTGTTCGTGAATTTTCAGATGGTGAGATTCAAGTTAATATTGAAGAATCTATCCGTGGTCATCACGTTTTTATTCTTCAATCTACAAGCTCTCCTGTAAATGATAACTTGATGGAAATCTTGATTATGGTTGATGCGCTAAAACGTGCAAGTGCAGAAACGGTCAGTGTTGTTATGCCTTATTATGGTTATGCACGTCAAGACCGTAAGGCACGTTCACGTGAGCCAATCACATCTAAATTGGTTGCTAATATGCTTGAGGTTGCAGGTGTTGATCGACTTTTGACAGTTGACCTCCATGCTTCTCAAATTCAAGGATTCTTTGATATTCCTGTAGACCATTTGATGGGGGCACCACTTATCGCAGATTACTTTGATCGTGCTGGTCTTACTGGAGATGATGTTGTTGTTGTTTCTCCAGACCATGGTGGTGTGACTCGTGCACGAAAACTTGCTCAATGTTTGAAAACACCAATCGCAATCATTGATAAACGTCGTAGTGTTGATAAAATGAACACTTCTGAGGTTATGAATATCATTGGTAACGTTGAAGGTAAAACATGTATCTTGATTGATGATATGATTGATACTGCAGGTACAATCTGTCATGCGGCGGATGCGCTTGCTGAAGCTGGTGCAACTCATGTCTATGCCTCATGTACTCACCCTGTATTGTCAGGTCCAGCACTTGATAATATTCAAAAATCTGCTATTGAGAAGCTTGTCGTATTGGACACGATTTATCTTCCAGAAGAACGTTTGATTGATAAGATTGAACAAATTTCAATTGCTGATTTGATTTCAGAGGCAATTATTCGTATTCATGAAAAACGTCCATTGTCACCTTTGTTTGAAATGGGCCATAAATAGACTAAAGCTAGCCTAGGCTAGCTTTTTTTGGTGTTTAAATGCGTTTGAGTTTTTGATATAATGTAAGGCATAATTGCAAAGAGGTGACAGTGATGGATTTAACACAACGTTTTAATAAAAATTTAGATAAGATTGAAGTTTCGATGATTCGTCAGTTTGACCAATCAATTTCAGATGTACCAGGTATCAAAAAGTTGACACTTGGTGAACCTGATTTTACGACTCCAGATCATGTGAAAGAAGCAGCTAAAGCTGCTATCGATGCTAACCAGTCTCACTATACAGGTATGGCAGGACTTCCTGCTTTGCGTCAAGCTGCGGCAGATTTTGTTAAGGAAAAATATAATCTTACTTATAATCCAGATAATGAAATTTTGGTGACTATTGGAGCTACAGAAGCCCTTTCTGCAACATTGACGGCTATTTTGGAGCCAGGAGATACGATTCTTTTACCTGCACCAGCCTATCCTGGATATGAACCGATTGCAAATCTAGTTGGTGCTGAAATTGTTGAAATTGATACAACAGCTAATGATTTTGTTTTGACTCCGGAGATGTTAGAAAAGGCAATTTTGGAGCAGGGAGATAAGCTTAAAGCAGTTTTGCTTAACTACCCAACTAACCCAACAGGTGTGACTTACTCACGTCAACAGATTAAAGATTTGGCTGAAGTTCTGAAAAAATTCGATATTTTTGTTGTTAGCGATGAAGTTTACTCTGAGCTAACTTATGTGGACCAACATGTATCTATTGCTGAGTATTTGCCAGAACAAACGATTTTGATTAATGGTTTGTCTAAATCTCATGCGATGACGGGCTGGCGTATTGGTTTGATTTTTGCACCTGCAGTCTTGACGGCTCAGTTGATTAAGAGTCACCAGTATTTGGTAACAGCTGCAGCTACTATGGCACAATTTGCAGCTATTGAAGCCTTATCTGCTGGTAAAGATGATGCCCAACCAATGAAAGTTGAGTATTTGAAGCGTCGTGATTATATTCTTGAAAAAATGACTGAACTTGGTTTCAAAATTATTAAACCTGATGGTGCTTTCTATATCTTTGCTAAGATTCCAGAAGGCTATACTCAAGATTCCTTTAAGTTCTGTCAAGACTTTGCTCGTGAAAAAGCTATTGCGATTATCCCAGGGGTTGCTTTTGGGAAGTATGGCGAAGGCTATGTTCGTTTGTCGTATGCAGCTAGCATGGATACTATTGAAACAGCTATGGCTCGTTTGAAAGAGTTTATGGAAGAACATGCAGAAGCTTGAGAGTAGAGGGCTTGTCCTCTTCAATCGTAATTATCGTGAGAACGATAAGCTAGTTAAGATTTTTACCGAGCAAGCTGGTAAACGGATGTTTTTTGTTAGAGGTGGTGGGTCAGGTAAATTAAGTGCTGTGATTCAACCTTTAACCATCGCTGAATTCATGATGACTGTAAATGATGAGGGCTTATCTTTCATAGAGGATTATAGCCAGGCAGAGTCCTTCAAGGAAATTACAAGCGATATTTTCAAGCTGTCTTATGCGACTTATTTAGCTGCTCTGACGGATGCTGCTATTGCTGACGGTGTAGCAGATGCACAATTATTTGCATTCTTGGAGAAGACGCTTGAATTAATGGAAGAAGGCTTGGATTATGAAATCTTGACTAATATCTTTGAGATTCAGGTTTTAGACCGTTTCGGTGTACGATTGAATTTTCACGAGTGTGTCTTTTGCCATCGTGTGGGCCTTCCTTTTGATTTTTCGTATAAGTTCTCGGGGCTACTTTGTCCAAATCATTATGCAGAGGATGAAAGGCGTAGTCACTTAGATCCTAATGTACCTTATCTTTTAGATTGTTTTCAGGGGCTTTCTTTTGAGGAATTGAGAAGCATATCTGTTAAGGATGACATGAAACGAAGCTACGACATTTTATTGATGACCTCTATGATAATTATGTTGGAATACATCTTAAAAGTAAGAAGTTTATTGATAATCTAAATTCTTGGGGCCATATTATGAATAAAGAAGATAGTGCTGACTAGACATTATCTTCTTTTTGTTTCACGTGAAACAGGAAAGTAATGGTTTTCAGTCTCAGGGGTTAAAATGCAAGTCAGTTCGTGCTATAATAAGAAGATAATAAGCTGAAAGACTCTGCTAGAAACAGTGAACTAGTCTATTTTAGTTACATAATATTTTATTGATAGAAATCTGAGTTTATGTTTTAAGGCAGAGGACAAGAGGGAGAATGCTATGCATGTAATTGCAGTAGATGCTATGGGTGGCGATAATGCGCCACAAGCAATTGTAGAGGGTGTCAACCAAGCTATAGCAGATTTCAAAGATATTGAAATCCAGCTTTATGGTGATGAAGCTAAAATTAAGACCTATTTGACAGCGAATGAACGTGTGAGCATTGTGCATACTGATGAAAAGATAAATTCGGATGATGAGCCAGCTAAAGCCATTCGTAAGAAGAAAAAAGCTTCAATGGTCTTAGGTGCACAGGCTGTTAAGGAGAAAAAAGCAGGTGCCGTGATTTCTGCGGGAAATACAGGTGCCCTTCTGGCTGCAGGTCTCTTCGTGGTCGGACGTATTAAGGGAGTTGAGCGTCCAGGTCTTATGTCAACAATGCCAAGTTTTACTGGTCAACCCTTTGATATGCTTGATTTGGGTGCTAATGCGGAAAATACAGCTAGTCATTTGCATCAATATGCTATTTTAGGATCTTTCTATGCTAAAAATGTGCGTGGAATTGCCAACCCTCGTGTAGGTCTCCTTAATAATGGGACTGAGGAAACAAAGGGGGATAGTCTTCGTAAGGAGGCTTTTGAGCTCTTATCTAAGGAGCCAAGTATTAACTTTGTTGGTAATGTTGAGGCGCGTGAAATTATGTCTGGAGCTGCTGATGTGGTCGTAGCTGATGGTTTCACCGGAAATGCAGTTCTTAAGGCAATCGAAGGAACGGGACTTGGTGCTATGAAGACCCTTAAGTCAGCTATCATGAATGGTGGTCTTAAAGCTAAGTTAGGTGCCTTCCTATTGAAAGACAGCCTAAAAGGGATGAAAGAGACTATGGATTACTCTAGCGCTGGAGGTGCGGTTCTCTTTGGTCTTAAAGCTCCCGTAGTAAAATGTCATGGATCTAGTGATGCTAAGGCGGTTTACTACACTATTAAGCAGGTTCGTACGATGCTTGATACTAAGGTTGTTGAGCAGCTAGTTGAAGCCTTAGTCCGAAAGAGGAGGCTAACTGATGAGTAGAGTAGAAATTCTTCAGAAAATGCAGCTCGTAATTCAAGAGCAGATGGGTAAAGAGGACATTGTTTTAACCGAAGCTACCAAATTAGATGACTTGGGTGTGGATTCAATAGAGCTTATGGAATTCATTATTAATTTGGAGGATGAGTTCGATCTTGAGATTTCCGATGATACTATTGACCATATGGTTAAGGTAGCTGATTTGTTGGACTATTTGTCTGAGGAATTGAATAAAGAATAAGAAAGCTAGACGTAATAATATAATAGTTGTGTACTATACGATTGTTATTTTGTTGGAGTGAGGCAAGAAACTAAATGTTATATGGATTTAGTTCTGTCACACTCCTTTTTTCTATACATTATTTATTAAGAAACTCTAAAAAAGAACTAAAACACGAACGTTATTTTTTTACCCAAGTAATAAAGTTTGCTATATGTTGGTTTTTGGATTCTGGTGTGGTATAATTAAGACGAATAAACTTGAAAGGCGAACAATTCCATGTCAAACCAACTGATTTATACTGGGAAAGCTAAAGATATTTATAGTACAGAAGACGAAAATGTGATTAAGTCGGTCTATAAGGACCAGGCAACCATGCTTAATGGTGCTCGTAAGGAGACTATTAAAGGAAAAGGTGTGCTAAATAATCAGATTTCGTCTCTTATTTTTGAAAAATTGAATGCTGCGGGTGTAGCTACTCACTTTATCGAACGTATTTCTGATACCGAACAACTTAACAAGAAAGTTACTATCATTCCTTTGGAGGTTGTTCTTCGTAATGTGACTGCGGGTTCTTTCTCTAAACGTTTTGGCGTTGAAGAAGGTTTGGACTTGAAAACTCCAATCGTTGAATTTTACTACAAGAACGATGATTTGGATGACCCATTCATCAATGATGAGCATGTGAAGTTCTTGGATATTGCCAATGATGAACAAATTGCTTATATCAAGGAAGAAACGCGTCGTATCAATGAATTACTAAAAGATTGGTTTGCACAAATTGGTCTTCGCTTGATTGACTTCAAATTGGAATTTGGTTTTGATAAGGATGGCAAAATTATCTTGGCAGATGAATTTTCACCAGATAACTGCCGCCTTTGGGATGCTGAGGGGCACCATATGGACAAGGATGTCTTCCGTCGTGATCTTGGTAGCTTGACAGATGTTTATGAAGTTGTATTGGAAAAATTGCAAGGATTGAAGTAGCCTTTTACAAATAGAATACTTGGTCTTCACTACAATCTTTAAGTAGAAATAGATAAAGGAAATAAAATGGATAAACGTATTTTCGTTGAGAAAAAAGCTGATTTTCGTGTGAAATCTCACTCTTTAGTAAAAGAATTAAAGCATAATCTTCAGTTGAAAACTTTGAATGATCTTCGTATTGTTCAAGTTTACGATGTCTTTAATTTGGCAGAGGACTTGTTTGCGCGTGCGGAAAAACACATCTTCTCTGAGCAAGTGACCGATACTGTTTTGGATGAAGCTGCGGTTAAGGCTGATCTTGAGAAGTATGCTTTCTTTGCTATCGAAAGTTTGCCTGGTCAATTTGATCAACGTGCGGCATCTTCACAGGAAGCTTTGCTTTTGCTTGGTAGTTCAAATGATGTAACGGTGAACACAGCGCAACTTACTTGGTTAACAAGGATATTGATGCGAATGAGTTGGAAGCTGTCAAAAACTACCTCTTGAACCCAGTGGATTCTCGTTTCAAAGACATCACTGTTGGCATTGCTAAACAGGATTTCTCTGAGTCTGACAAGACCATTCCAAGTTTGGATTTCTTTGAAACTTATACGGCAGAAGATTTTGCTAAGTATAAGGCAGAGCAAGGATTGGCAATGGAAGTGGATGACCTTCTATTCATTCAAGATTACTTCAAGTCTATTGGTCGTGTGCCAACTGAGACTGAGCTTAAGGTGTTGGATACTTACTGGTCTGACCACTGTCGTCATACAACTTTCGAGACTGAGTTGAAAAACATCGACTTCTCAGCTTCTAAATTTGAAAAACAATTGCAAGCGACTTATGACAAGTATATTGCCATGCGTGATGAGTTGGGACGTACCGAAAAACCTCAAACCTTGATGGATATGGCGACTATTTTTGGTCGTTACGAGCGTGCCAATGGTCGTTTGGATGACATGGAAGTGTCTGATGAAATCAATGCCTGCTCTGTTGAAATTGAAGTGGATGTCAATGGTGTGAAAGAGCCATGGCTTCTCATGTTCAAGAACGAAACCCACAACCACCCAACGGAGATCGAACCATTTGGTGGGGCTGCTACTTGTATCGGTGGGGCCATTCGTGACCCATTGTCAGGGCGTTCATACGTTTACCAAGCCATGCGTATCTCAGGTGCTGGTGATATTACAACACCAATTGCTGAAACTCGTGCTGGTAAATTACCACAACAAGTGATTTCTAAAACAGCAGCTCACGGTTATTCTTCATACGGGAACCAAATTGGTCTTGCAACAACCTATGTTCGTGAATACTTCCACCCAGGTTTCGTTGCTAAGCGTATGGAGCTAGGTGCTGTGGTCGGTGCGGCTCCTAAGGAAAATGTTGTTCGTGAAAAACCTGAAGCTGGTGATGTAATTATCTTGCTCGGTGGTAAGACTGGACGTGACGGTGTCGGTGGTGCGACAGGTTCTTCTAAAGTTCAAACGATTGAATCAGTTGAAACAGCTGGTGCTGAGGTTCAAAAAGGGAATGCCATCGAAGAACGTAAGATTCAACGTCTTTTCCGTAATGGGGAAGTGACACGTCTTATCAAGAAATCAAATGACTTTGGTGCTGGTGGTGTCTGTGTGGCTATCGGTGAATTGGCAGATGGTCTTGAAATTGATCTAGACAAAGTGCCATTGAAATATCAAGGCTTGAACGGTACAGAAATTGCCATTTCTGAATCTCAGGAACGTATGGCTGTAGTGGTTCGTCCAGATGATGTAGACGCCTTCGTTGCTGAATGTAATAAGAAAATATTGATGCTGTTGTCGTTGCGACAGTGACTGAAAAACCAAATCTTGTTATGCACTGGAATGGCAAAACCATCGTTGATTTGGAACGTCGTTTCCTTGATACAAACGGTGTACGTGTAGTTGTGGATGCTAAGGTAGTTGACAAGGATGTCAAACTTCCAGAAGAACGCCAAACATCTGCCGAAACCCTTGAAGCTGATACTCTTGAAGTCTTGGCTGACCTTAACCATGCCAGTCAAAAAGGGTTGCAAACGATCTTTGATAGCTCAGTTGGTCGTTCAACAGTCAATCACCCCCTTGGTGGTCGCTACCAAATTACACCAACTGAAGCTTCTGTACAGAAATTGCCAGTCCAACATGGTGTGACAACAACTGCTTCTGTTATGGCGCAAGGGTTCAACCCTTATGTAGCAGAATGGTCTCCATATCATGGTGCGGCTTATGCGGTCATCGAAGCAACCGCTCGTTTGGTTGCTGCTGGTGCAAACTGGTCTAAGGCTCGTTTCTCTTATCAAGAATACTTCGAGCGTATGGATAAACAAGCAGAGCGGTTTGGTCAACCAGTATCAGCTCTTCTTGGATCCATTGAAGCTCAGATTCAACTTGGGTTGCCATCTATCGGTGGGAAGGACTCTATGTCTGGTACCTTTGAAGAATTAACAGTACCACCAACCTTGGTTGCTTTTGGTGTGACAACAGCAGATAGCCGTAAAGTTCTTTCTCCAGAATTTAAAACTGCTGGTGAAAATATTTACTATATTCCAGGTCAAGCTTTAGCACAAGAAATCGACTTCGGTCTCATCAAGTCTAACTTTGCTCAATTTGAAGCCATCCAAGCTAATCATAAAGTCACATCTGCATCCGCTGTCAAATATGGTGGTGTGGTTGAAGCTCTTGCCCTTGCAACATTTGGGAACCATATCGGTGCTAACGTCGAATTAGCTGACCTTGACACCAGCTTGACAGCCCAATTGGGCGGATTCATCTTCACATCGCCTGAAGAAATTGCAGGCGTTGCCAAGATTGGACAAACAGCAGCTGACTTTACACTTACTGTCAATGGTGTAACGCTTGATGGACACAAACTTGACAGTGCCTTCCAAGGTAAATTGGAAGAGGTTTATCCGACGGAATTTGCACAAGCAACTGAGTTGGAAGAAGTACCTGCTGTGGCATCAGATGCTGTTATCAAAGCTAAAGAAACAGTTGAGACACCAGTGGTTTACATCCCAGTGTTCCCAGGTACTAACTCTGAGTACGATTCAGCTAAGGCCTTTGAAAAAGAAGGTGCAAAAGTCAACTTAGTACCATTTGTAACACTTAACGAAGAGGCCATTGTCAAGTCTGTTGACACCATGGTTGACAATATCGAAAAAGCTAACATTATCTTCTTTGCAGGTGGCTTCTCAGCAGCCGATGAACCAGATGGATCAGCTAAATTTATCGTTAATATCTTGCTCAATGAAAAAGTACGTGCAGCCATCGATAGCTTCATCGAACGTGGTGGTTTGATTATCGGTATCTGTAACGGATTCCAAGCTCTTGTCAAATCAGGTCTTCTTCCATATGGTAACTTTGAAGATGCAAGCAGTACTAGTCCAACCCTCTTCTACAATGATGCCAACCAACACGTGGCTAAGATGGTGGAAACACGGATTGCCAATACCAACTCACCATGGCTTGCCGGAGTAGAAGTTGGTGACATCCATGCCATCCCAGTATCACATGGTGAAGGTAAATTTGTCGTGACAGCTGAGGAATTTGCAGAGCTTCGTGACAATGGTCAAATCTTTACCCAATATGTTGACTTCGAAGGTAACCAAGCATGGATTCAAAATACAATCCTAACGGATCTGTGAATGCTATCGAAGGTATCACAAGCAAGAATGGTCAAATTATTGGGAAGATGGGTCACTCAGAACGTTTCGAAGACGGTCTCTTCCAAAATATTCCAGGAAATAAAGACCAACACCTCTTTGCGTCAGCGGTTAAATACTTTACTGGAAAATAATAGAGTGCCAAGTGCACTCAGCAATGATATTTTTCGATATGCAGTGGTTATAAAGAGCTTGAAAACTTGAGTTCCAATTAGTGAAATGAGAGGGTAGAAACAGTTTTTCGTTCGCCTTGCATAAGGAAAATATCAAAAATAAAAGGTATAAAAAATGACATACGAAGTTAAATCTCTTAATGAAGAATGTGGTGTTTTTGGTATCTGGGGTCACCCAGATGCTGCAAAATTAACTTATTTCGGACTTCACAGTCTCCAACACCGTGGTCAAGAGGGAGCAGGAATTCTCTCAAATGATGAGGGTCAATTGAAGCGTCATCGTGATATGGGGCTTCTCTCAGAAGTTTTCCGTGATCCAGCCAACTTGGACAAGCTAACTGGAACGGCTGCTATCGGTCATGTTCGTTATGCGACTGCTGGTGAAGCTTCTGTAGACAATATTCAACCTTTCTTGTTTAAGTTTTATGACAATCAGTTTGGACTTGCCCACAACGGGAACTTGACTAATGCAGAGTCACTTAGACGTGAGTTGGAAAAAAATGGTGCAATCTTTAACTCGACTTCTGACTCAGAAATTTTGGCTCACTTGATTCGTCGTAGCCATAACCCATCCTTCATGGGTAAGGTGAAAGAAGCCTTGAACACTGTTAAAGGTGGATTTGCTTACCTCCTCATGCTTGAGGACAAGCTCATTGCAGCCTTGGATCCAAATGGTTTCCGTCCCCTTTCTATTGGTAAGATGGGCAATGGAGCTATTGTGGTTTCATCTGAAACCTGTGCCTTTGAAGTGGTTGGAGCAGAGTGGATTCGCGATGTGAATCCAGGTGAGGTTGTTATCATCGATGATAATGGCATTACTTACGATAACTATACAACGGACACCCAATTGGCTGTTTGCTCAATGGAGTATATTTACTTTGCCCGTCCTGATTCAAATATCCAAGGGGTCAATGTCCATACAGCTCGTAAACGTATGGGTGCTCAATTGGCACGTGAATTCAAACATGAAGCAGATATTGTAGTTGGTGTGCCTAATTCATCACTTAGCGCAGCCATGGGATTTGCAGAAGAATCAGGCTTGCCAAATGAAATGGGCTTGATTAAAAACCAATACACTCAACGTACCTTTATCCAACCAACACAAGAGTTACGTGAGCAAGGGGTTCGTATGAAGCTCTCTGCCGTATCAGGTGTTGTTAAAGGCAAACGTGTGGTTATGATTGACGACTCTATTGTACGTGGGACAACATCACGCCGTATCGTTAATTTGCTAAAAGAAGCGGGAGCAACAGAGGTTCACGTGGCAATCGGTAGTCCAGCCCTTGCCTACCCATGTTTCTACGGTATTGATATTCAAACACGTAAGGAATTGATTGCGGCCAATCATACAGTTGAGGAAACACGGGAAATCATTGGTGCGGATAGCTTGACTTACTTATCAATTGATGGCTTGATTGATTCTATTGGAATTGACACAGATGCACCAAACGGTGGCCTTTGTGTGGCTTACTTTGATGGTAAATATCCAACACCATTGTATGACTACGAAGAACGCTATTTGGAAAGTTTGAAAGAACACACTTCTTTCTATTAAGAGTAGTCTAGAAGGAAAAAAGAGTAAAAAATTATGTCTAAAAATGCTTACGCTCCACGTCTAACTACTGACTAAAAGCTAAAGCATTTGTCAGTAGACGCTTTGCCCTATGGGGCCAAGGCTAGAGACCTGACTAGTATTTTTCTCGAAAAAAGAAAAGGAATAAACAAATGACAAATAAAAATGCGTATGCCCAATCGGGTGTGGATGTTGAAGCAGGTTATGAAGTTGTTGAACGTATCAAAAAACATGTTGCCCGTACAGAGCGTGCAGGTGTCATGGGAGCTCTCGGTGGCTTCGGTGGTATGTTTGACCTTTCAAAAACAGGTGTCAAAGAGCCCGTTTTGATTTCAGGTACAGATGGTGTCGGTACTAAACTCATGCTTGCTATCAAGTACGACAAACACGATACTATCGGTCAAGACTGTGTAGCTATGTGTGTTAACGATATCATCGCTGCAGGAGCTGAACCCCTTTACTTCCTTGACTACGTAGCAACTGGTAAAAATGAACCAGCTAAATTGGAACAGGTCGTTGCTGGTGTGGCTGAAGGTTGTGTGCAAGCTGGTGCTGCCCTCATTGGTGGTGAAACTGCTGAAATGCCTGGTATGTATGGAGAAGACGACTATGATTTGGCAGGTTTCGCGGTAGGTGTCGCTGAAAAATCACAAATCATCGACGGTTCAAAAGTAGCTGAAGGTGATGTGCTTCTTGGACTTGCCTCAAGCGGTATCCACTCAAATGGTTACTCACTCGTTCGTCGTGTCTTTGCTGATTACACAGGTGAAGAAGTCCTCCCAGAACTTGAAGGCAAAAAACTTAAAGACGTTCTTCTTGAACCAACTCGTATCTACGTCAAAGCAGCTTTGCCATTGATTAAAGAAGAATTGGTGAATGGAATTGCCCACATCACAGGTGGTGGTTTCATCGAAAATGTGCCACGTATGTTCTCAGATGACTTGGCTGCTGAAATTGACGAAAGCAAAGTGCCAGTTCTTCCAATTTTCAAAGCCCTTGAAAAATATGGTGAAATCAAACATGAAGAAATGTTTGAAATTTTCAACATGGGTATTGGTCTCATGCTTGCGGTTAAACCAGAAAATGTTGAACGCGTCAAAGAACTTCTTGACGAACCTGTTTATGAAATCGGTCGTATTGTGAAGAAAGATGGCGCAAGTGTGGTGATTAAATAATGGCTAAAAAGATTGCTGTTTTTGCCTCTGGCAACGGCTCAAACTTTCAGGTGATTGCGGAACAATTTCCAGTAGAATTTGTTTTTTCAGATCACCGTGATGCCTATGTCTTAGAACGTGCCAAGACCCTTGGTGTGGCTAGCCATGCTTTTGAACTCAAGGAATTTGACAATAAAGCAGCTTATGAAGAAGCTATCGTCAAACTCTTGGATGAAAACCAAATTGATTTGGTTTGTTTGGCCGGTTATATGAAAATCGTCGGCCCAACCTTGCTAGCAGCTTACGAAGGTCGTATCATCAATATTCACCCGGCTTATCTCCCCGAGTTTCCAGGGGCTCATGGTATTGAGGATGCTTGGAATGCAGGTGTTGACCAGTCTGGTGTGACTATTCACTGGGTGGATTCTGGCGTTGATACCGGTAAGGTCATCAAACAAGTCCGTGTGCCACGCCTTGAAGGTGATACCCTTGATACTTTCGAAACTCGCATCCACGAAACAGAGTACAAGCTCTATCCAGAAGTGTTGGATAGTTTGGGAGTTGCACGAAAATAAGAAAGCCCTAGAGCTGAAAGATAATTTTCGACTGTAGCAGATAAAGAACTTTTTTAAAAAAAGGAAAAGAAAGAAAATGACTAAACGAGCACTTATTTCAGTCTCAGACAAAGCGGGCATTGTTGAATTTGCCCAAGAACTCAAAAACTCGGTTGGGACATCATCTCAACAGGTGGTACTAAAGTTGCCCTTGACAATGCTGGGGTAGACACTATCGCCATCGACGATGTGACTGGTTTCCCAGAAATGATGGACGGTCGTGTGAAGACTCTCCACCCAAATATCCATGGTGGTCTCCTCGCTCGTCGTGACCTCGATAGCCACCTCCAAGCGGCTAAGGATAATAATATCGAACTTATCGACCTTGTTGTGGTAAACCTTTACCCATTCAAGGAAACGATTCTTAAACCAGACGTGACTTACGCTGATGCGGTTGAAAATATCGATATTGGTGGTCCGTCTATGCTTCGTTCAGCAGCTAAAAACCACGCTAGCGTAACAGTTGTGGTAGATCCTGCTGACTATGCTGTTGTGCTTGACGAATTGTCAGCGAACGGCGAAACAAGCTACGAAACTCGCCAACGTTTGGCAGCGAAAGTATACCGTCACACAGCTTCATACGATGCTTTGATTGCGGAATACTTCACAGCTCAAGTGGGTGAAACAAAACCTGAAAAACTCACTTTGACTTATGACCTTAAGCAACCTATGCGTTACGGTGAAAACCCTCAACAAGACGCAGACTTCTACCAAAAAGGTTTGCCAACGGCTTACTCAATTGCTTCAGCTAAACAGCTTAACGGTAAAGAATTGTCATTCAACAATATCCGTGACGCTGATGCCGCTATCCGTATCATCCGTGATTTCAAAGACCGTCCAACAGTTGTGGCTCTCAAACACATGAACCCATGTGGTATCGGTCAAGCTGACGACATCGAAACAGCTTGGGACTATGCTTATGAAGCTGACCCAGTGTCAATCTTCGGTGGAATCGTAGTCCTCAACCGTGAAGTTGATGCTGCGACAGCTAAGAAAATGCACGGTGTCTTCCTTGAAATCATCATTGCACCAAGCTACACAGACGAAGCGCTTGAAATCTTGACAACCAAGAAGAAAAACTTGCGTATCCTTGAGTTGCCATTTGACGCTCAAGACGCTAGCGAAGTGGAAGCAGAATACACTGGTGTTGTTGGTGGTCTCCTCGTTCAAAACCAAGACGTTGTTAAAGAAAGTCCAGCTGACTGGCAAGTGGTTACTAAACGCCAACCAACTGAGACAGAAGCGACAGCTCTTGAGTTTGCTTGGAAAGCTATCAAGTATGTCAAATCAAATGGTATCATCGTGACTAACGACCACATGACACTTGGTGTTGGCCCAGGTCAAACTAACCGTGTGGCTTCAGTCCGTATCGCCATTGACCAGGCTAAAGACCGTCTTGACGGCGCTGTTCTTGCTTCAGATGCCTTCTTCCCATTTGCAGATAACGTGGAAGAAATCGCTAAAGCAGGTATCAAGGCTATCATCCAACCAGGTGGCTCAGTACGTGACCAAGAGTCAATCGAAGCAGCTGATAAACATGGATTGACCATGATCTTTACAGGCGTTCGTCACTTCCGTCATTAAGAAAATTAAAGAAGTAATAGATACCCCAGAATCAATTTTCTGGGGTATTACTATCTTGAATTACGTAGGAGTAATAATGAAAAGAATAAGACCATATTATATAGGCTTAATTATAGACTTGGTGTATATTGTTATTATCATTTCACAGTGGAAGCAATGGTTTGTAGGAGTGACTAACTTTAATGGAAGTAAGCGTCTTCTGATTATTTATATCTGTTCAGCAATTTTATACAGGATATCATTCTTTAAATTATTAAGTAACAGAATAATTACGTGGCATATTAATGACATTATTTTTTTATAATAAAAAAATCGTAAACCCTAGAGTAGAGAATGGCTGGATAAAGAGGGGTATGAATGTAGTTGGAATGTTTCTATATTCATTTTATAAGTTTACATTTTTGCTACTTACAATAGGACTCTTATCCTTTTATTTTCCCATAAGCTATAATAATATTTTTTCTTTATTGATAACCTCTTTAATAATTAGTTATGTAGGTGCCAGTTATATTCACTTTTTTTATCTTATTATTTCTAGACATTTATATAGATACTGTATGGGTTATGTTTTTTTGGAATCATAGCTTTTGGTATTGTTTTTACTATTCGGCGTATTAAATACGAGTATGTGGGGGTTGGTTACAGCTTTAGTTGTAATAGTAAACTTTTATTTAAGCGAAGACATATGGAAAATTACTAGGTATAATATTAAAAATAGCAATAAAATTATTTATCAAAAGCGTTTTGTTAGGATAAGGGTATTGGTTAATATATTAGTTCTGGTATTGTTCATTTTATTAGCAATATTGAGTCCACAGTCTGTTATAGGAAAAATTCCTTGTAAGCCTTTTCGCAATCCCATCCATAATTGTTTTTAGGTATTACTAAATCATATTCCTTATTTTTTTATATTCATCATTATTTATCCTAATATAGAAGGTATTACAACATTTTTTGTTGAACTTTTATACAAAGAAGATAAAACTGTGGAATTCTATAAGAAGATTAAAGGAAAATATCAGAGAGTTGAGAAAGATATTCGTGGGAAGGACGAATTAACATACTTTGAGCCAATAGTGAAAAATAAAAAAATGGAAAAAAATATGGTCTTACTTATAATCAAGATAAATTCTTTGGTTATGAGATAGATTTAGAAAATAAACAAATAATTTTTGATGATAGTTCGAAATTACAATTTTCTTTTGATGATTTTAATGATGAACTTTTAATAGCAGATAAACGATATAAAAAAATGAAGCCAACATTTAATAACTGATATCATCTCTAATAATTTTCTCCTAAGAGCTCAGCATCCGCTGGGCTTTTTTCTTTCAGTGCATCAAAAAAAACAACCGTTCTCACGATTGTTCAATAGATTTAAACCTTTTCAAGGACAGATTGGGTTACCCAAGTCTTGCGATTTCCGATTTGGACGAGGATGCCGTCGCTTGGTGGGTCAATAGCAAGCACTTTGAAGTTACCTGGAATAGTAAAGGTCTCACCAGGATTGAGGTACTGATCTGAAGTTGGATTGCCTTGTGCATCAACTTCAAGAACTGGTCCAGGGTCAACGATATTGTGTTTGGTTGGTGTACCTCCAGCTAAATCTTGGCTGGTGATGTTACCTCCTACGATTGATGTGACACGGAAGGTTCCTGTGAAGCGGACGGTATCGCCAACCTTGATAGGAGAGTTAGTAGGATTTCCATTTTGAGCTCCTGGTTCGAGGTCTTTAAAATGGATATAGCCAGACACTTGACTCTTATGGAAACTGCGTTTATGGTATTTCTCAGGCCCTTGACCCGCATCGTAGTTGTACTCTTCAATGGTCACCTGATCACCATGAACTTCCGCAACCCAAGCGACATGCCCCATATGACCAGCTCCATTGACACCAGCTGAGAACCAGGCGATGCTCCCCACAGCAGGATTCATGTCCACACGGTGACCATTCGCTCGTGCAATTGGTCCCCAAGTGATGGCGTTTCCATAACCTACAGGCAGAGTGAAACCGTTGGTGTTACTGAGGCGATAGGCCGCAAAGGATGTGCACTGACGCCAGTACATGGTCCATGGATCGACACCGAAGCCACCGTATTTCCAAGAGGAAGGATAGTCATCGCCGAGGACGGCCGCCTGAGCAGAGCTGCCACACGAAACCGAAACAGTCGCTAGACAAGCTAGCGGTAAGAGACAATTTAGTAATTTTTCTTCATTTTAACCTCCACTTACCTATTCGCAGTTTTTCAGGAAAATGAAGATATTTTTGCGTTTAAGCCTCCCTTAAGCTGCTCAGGATATACTATCATTAATCCTAAATAACTTTTTTCATTTTCATAATCTCCCAAGAGGTGGTCCAAGTGGCTGCCTTTTTTGTGTCCAAATTTGGATACACACCCATATCTCCGAACAAATATGTTATAATGGTTATGTATAATTCGTGAAAATTGCTAATTTTTCCGAATGATTGTCGTTAACGGGCATTTGCCCCTAGTCTTATTTGATATTGAGGTATCTTTCAAATGAAACTTTTGGTTGTTGGTTCTGGTGGTCGTGAACATGCGATTGCCAAGAAATTATTGGAGTCTAAGGACGTTGAGCAAGTTTTCGTGGCTCCTGGTAATGACGGGATGACATTGGACGGTCTTGATTTGATCAATATCGGAATTTCCGAACATTCTAAGCTGATTGACTTCGCAAAAGCGAACGATATTGCTTGGACCTTTATCGGTCCAGATGATGCTCTTGCAGCTGGTATCGTGGATGATTTCAATGCGGCTGGACTCAAAGCCTTTGGTCCGACAAAGGCTGCGGCTGAGCTTGAGTGGTCTAAGGATTTTGCTAAGGAAATCATGGTCAAGTACGACGTTCCGACAGCAGCCTATGGCACATTTCAGATTTCGAGGAAGCCAAGGCCTACATCGAGGAAAAAGGCGCTCCAATCGTCGTCAAGGCAGACGGCTTGGCTCTTGGGAAAGGTGTCGTCGTTGCTGAAACGGTTGAGCAAGCAGTTGAAGCTGCTCACGAGATGCTTCTGGACAATAAATTCGGTGATTCAGGTGCGCGTGTGGTCATCGAGGAATTCCTTGACGGGGAAGAGTTCTCTCTCTTTGCCTTTGTCAATGGAGATAAATTCTACATTATGCCAACGGCTCAGGACCACAAACGTGCCTATGATGGCGACAAGGGTCCTAACACTGGTGGGATGGGTGCCTATGCGCCAGTTCCTCACTTGCCACAGAGCGTGGTTGACACAGCAGTTGACACTATTGTCAAGCCAGTTCTTGAAGGCATGATCAAAGAAGGTCGTCCTTACACTGGTGTCCTTTACGCGGGACTTATCTTGACAGCTGAAGGCCCTAAAGTCATCGAGTTCAACTCACGTTTTGGTGATCCTGAAACACAAATCATCTTGCCTCGTTTGACATCTGACTTTGCACAAAATATCACCGATATTTTGGACGGCAAAGAGCCAGACATCACTTGGACGGACAATGGTGTGACACTAGGCGTGGTTGTAGCCTCAAACGGCTACCCACTCGCTTATGAGAAGGGTGTTAAACTTCCAGCCAAGACAGAGGGCGATATCATCACTTACTATGCTGGTGCCAAATTCGCTGAAAATGGCCAAGACCTCCTCTCAAACGGAGGACGTGTCTACATGCTTGTCACAACAGCAGATACCGTCAAAGATGGCCAAAACATTATCTACAGCGAACTCAACAAACAAAACACAGAAGGCCTCTTCTATCGGACGGATATCGGTAGCAAGGCTAACAAATAAAACTCTTTGAAAATCTTCGATTGACTGTGTTAAAGCTCCTTGATGAACTTTAGTTCTATCTTCGTCGCTTTGCCTTGTCACTCTATGATTTTCTTTGAGTTTTCGAATATCAATGCTATTTTAGGCGACGAAGTCGCCAATCCGATAATGGTCGCCGTGGTGAAAAGACCAGAACAACATCTGTTCTGGTCGGGGGAAACTTTGAGACTCTAGGCTCAAAGTTTAGGAATGAAACCGAAGGTTTGCTTCCGTCCCCACCACTTAAGACCATTATCAAAAAAGAAAAGGATATTAACTATGAAACCAGTAATTTCCATTATCATGGGCTCAAAATCCGACTGGGCAACCATGCAAAAAGCCGCTGAAGTCCTCGACAACTTCGGTGTCGCTTACGAAAAGAAAGTTGTTTCCGCACACCGTACACCGGACCTCATGTTCAAGCATGCCGAAGAAGCACGTAGTCGTGGCATCAAGGTCATCATCGCAGGTGCTGGTGGCGCTGCTCACTTGCCAGGGATGGTTGCTGCTAAAACAACCCTTCCAGTCATCGGTGTGCCAGTCAAATCACGTGCTCTTAGCGGTGTAGATTCGCTCTATTCTATCGTTCAGATGCCTGGTGGTGTACCTGTCGCAACCATGGCTATCGGTGAAGCTGGTGCGACTAATGCTGCCCTCTTTGCCCTCCGTCTTCTCTCAGTAGAAGACAAGGCCATTGCAGATGCGCTTGCTAACTTTGCTGAAGAACAAGGAAAAATCGCAGAGGAGTCTACAAATGAGCTCAACTAAAACCATTGGTATCATCGGTGGTGGCCAGCTCGGTCAGATGATGGCTATCTCAGCTATCTACATGGGCCACAAGGTTATCACCCTTGATCCTGCAGCAGATTGTCCATCTTCTCGTGTGTCTGAGGTTATCGTGGCACCCTACGATGATGTGGACGCCCTTCGTCAGCTGGCGGACCGCTGTGATATTCTCACTTATGAATTTGAAAATGTCGACGCTGACGGCCTTGATGCTGTTATCAAAGACGGTCAGCTCCCACAAGGAACAGACCTGCTTCGCATTTCACAAAACCGTATCTTTGAGAAGGACTTCCTCTCTAACAAGGCTCAAGTGACGGTTGCACCTTACAAGGTCGTGACATCTAGCCTTGATTTGGAAGATATTGACCTTTCTAAAAAATACGTCCTCAAGACTGCGACAGGTGGTTACGATGGCCACGGTCAAAAAGTCATCACATCGGCCGACGATTTGGAAGAGGCAAATGCCCTTGCTAACTCAGCCGAGTGTGTCTTGGAAGAGTTCGTTAACTTCGACCTTGAAATTTCAGTCATCGTGTCTGGTAATGGCAAGGATGTGGCAGTTTTCCCAGTACAGGAAAATATCCACCGCAACAACATCCTCTCTAAAACTATTGTGCCTGCCCGTATTTCTGATAGTCTAGCTGAGAAAGCCAAAGCTATGGCTGTGAAGATTGCTGAGCAACTTAACCTCTCTGGTACTCTCTGTGTAGAAATGTTTGCGACAGCTGATGACATCATCGTCAACGAAATCGCACCACGCCCACACAATTCAGGCCACTACTCAATCGAAGCCTGTGACTTTTCACAATTTGACACGCATATCTTGGGCGTTCTCGGAGCTCCATTACCAGCAATCCACCTCCATGCACCTGCTGTCATGCTCAACGTCCTCGGTCAACACGTCGAAGCAGCTGAGCGTTATGTCACAGAAAATCCAAGCGCCCACCTCCACATGTATGGTAAACTAGAAGCGAAGCACAACCGCAAAATGGGACATGTAACCTTGTTTAGTGATGAACCAGACAATGTGGTTGAGTTTGGGAAAGGAATTGATTTTTAGGTGAGAATAGCAATCCTAGGACTCGGAGTTATCGGGACCACTTACGCCTACGCTTTTCAAAAAGCAGGCTATCAAGTAGAACATGTCCTTAGAGACAGTAAGCGGAACAATGCTCCCAAATTCCTCTCGGTTGATTTGCTAGATGGTCGCTATCATTCCAAGGGTGAAAATAAACACGATACCTATGAGGTTCATGTGGTGGAAGCTGATTCGGAATATGATTTTATTTTTCTGAGTGTGCGTCATGGCTTTGTCAAAGAAGCAGTGGAGACCTTGCGTAAAAATAATATCAAAGGCACCCTCGTTTTCTTCTGCAATTTCTGGAATACTCGAAAAGAGGTCCAGGAGTGGGCAGAAGATTACGACTATATTCTGGCCTTTCCGACAGCGGGCGGTCATATGCAGGAGGACCATTTGGATGGTGTCTTGTTCGACCATTTAATGCTAGAGGGTGAGCAAAAAGCACACATTTCTAATTATTCTGATCTGACAGATTTACTAGCTTCTGCAGATTTGAAGTGGGAAGTACCTCATGATATGGTTGAGTGGATTTGGATTCACATGGCGATTAATGCGGGTGTTACTTCGACAGCTGCTCGCTCAGGAAATTTGGAAAACCCAGAAGAATTGGCTCTGAACTTGATGAATAGTTCTTCGGGAATTATCATTGGCCATCAAGGCCATTCGAGAGGCTTTGAAAGTCGTAGAAGCGCGTGGCGTGAATTTGAAGCTTTATAAAGCTGAACTCTTACCTTACAAAATTCCCGCATGGATTGCAGGAAAAGCCATGAAAATCATGTTTGCGAAAAATGAGCTGACACGAAAAATCATGACCTTACACAACGATAAACAGGATATTTTCTACTGTTGTCAAAGTGTTTATCAGACCGGTCAGGAGTTAGGTGTGAAAATGCCTATTCTGGAAGTAAATATGAAGGGCATTTCGATTTAGGAGGTCTTATGATTCTTCTATTACTGTTAATAGTATTTATTGGGTTTATATCTTCGTTACTTTTCTTTGAAACGTCATTGTTACGAAAAAGAAAAGCAAGTTGATTATAATTTTCCTAAGTTAGTGAATGAAGTAATTACAATTAAGAAAAGTCAAAAGGTAGACCTTGGTGGAGAAATATAAAGCTTATTTTAAAAACAGCAACATTGATACAGAACATACTATTTTAATAATTTATAGTTTATGTTGGGGAGCGCCATTTATTATAAATAAACTAGGATATATATGGTTGTTATATATTTCTCGTGCGTATCATAGTGTATTACTATTATTTTTTGCTTCCTTAGTACTTTTAGTAATAAATGGGTATATATTATATACTGTTATAAGAAAGTTTTTGAAGGCTATAAGACAAAGAAAGATAGCCTTTATATTAATAATTTTTTACCTGTTCATAGCGTTCTTGCAAGCAACAGTGTTCTGGCTAGGTTTTACTTTTTTAAATGTTACCATATTGTTTAACAACTTCTCTCCATCTTACGAAGGGATAAGAACTATCCTAGTTTATCTTGAAAAGTATAGCCAATTATATTCAAAAATGCTTAATAGTTTTGAGATGGTAGCTCGTTCTGGGGCTTTTATCCCAGGTTTCATAGCGTTTTCTATGATGTTAAATATTGTGGTTCCTCAGAAATATCAGAAGGTTGACTTATCTTGGAAAGATAAAGTTATGCGTTTTATATGGAAAGTAGTAGGTTTGTTAATTCCAATCACGATTCTTTTCATTTTTTCAGCTATAAATAAGAGTACATTTACAGTTGTAGGTACAGTGGTAGCTGTACTTACATGGTTTGTTAATCCAGTTCATAGAGCAAGTCTATTTATTAGGGATTTAAAGATATCTGAAGATGACTTCAAACCTAGAATAATAAATAATTCAAAAATGTTACAGCTTATACTCGGCTTGGTTGTTACATCAATGGGGATAAGTGTCTACTTTTTTGAAAAACAAAATTGGTTAGCTAGATTTTTTATATCGGCATCCATATTCTTTATCTTAATTGTTATTATACTTATCTATCAATTTATTATTAATAGGAAGAGAACTGAGTGGATAACAAAAAACTTTAAGAAAGAAGTAGCCATTGAGTTAATCAAGCTAGATAATATAAAGCAGGATGAATAAAAAGAAAGGAATAGGGAAAATCGTATTATCGATATTGTGGGCTACATAACTAATTAGCTCACAGAAGGTGCAGAGTGATATATACCAGAAGATTTAAGTCTTTGCTTTTATATATATAACTAGAAGTAGGGCGTAATATAAATTGTTTGTGTAACTTCTTTTTCAGTGATTTTCCAGATAATATGGTTGAGTTTGTGAAAGGAATAGAATTTTAGATGACAAATCCTATCTATGGAACTTTAATTGATAGTCCAGCAGAGGAAGATTTATTTAATATAAAAAACTATGTAGATGGACTAACAAGGTTTATTAGTGAATGTAAAACACCAATGACAATTTCACTTCAAGGAAATTGGGGAACTGGTAAAACCAGTATTATGAAGCAAGTTGAATCAAAATTAGACTCTGAAAAAATTAAAAGTATATTTTTTAACACGTGGCAGTATTCTCAATTTAATTCTGATAATGATTTAACAATCGCTTTAATAACAGAGTTGGTAACGTTTTTAGCTAGTTTATTGCCAGAAAAGGCAGAAAATAGAGAGCTGCTAAGCAAAACTTTTGGCTTGATTTCAAATATTGCTATTGGAGTGACTGCTACGATACTTGAAAATGCAACGTCAGGTTTTATAAATTTAGAAGGTGTAGCGGAAAAAATAAAAAATAGGACAAATGGAAGATTTAGCTATGAGGGTATTATCTCATTGAGAGAATTGAATCAATCTTTTAGAGATTTAGTAAAAAAAGTTATTGAGACAGAAGAGATAGATAGAATTGTTTTCTTTATTGATGATCTTGATCGCTTACACCCTTCTAGAGCAGTAGAAGTTCTCGAAGTGTTAAAATTATTTCTAGAAAGCGAGTACTGTGTTTTTGTTCTAGCGATTGATTATAATGTAGTTGTTAAAGGTATAAAAAATAAGTATAATGGCGAGATAGATGATGAAAAGGGAGATTATTTTTTTGAAAAACTAATTCAAGTTCCTTTTACTGTACCAATACATAATTATGACATCGAGAATTATATTAAAAAATTATTGGATAATCTGAATATTGTAGGTGTAGTTAGCCAAAATAAGAATGATTTTAGTTCCTCTGTGCTCCCAATTATTTTGAAATCAGTAGGTAAACATCCCCGAAATATAAAGAGACTTCTTAATTCATTCAGTCTACTTCTTCGTATTCAAAACTCCGCTGATGACGAATCTAAAAAAAGATTGCTGGCAGTATTGTGTCTTCAGACAAGCTATAAAGAAGTGTTTTTCTTTTTGAGTGAAAGTGATGCTGATAATATAAAAGAAAGATTTAATAGCTTGAAGGAGACTTCTGAATCATTTGCAGAAGGCGATATAGACAAACCAGAAGGTTTTGATGATTTTATGAATGAGTTCCAGAAAATTTTCGAGAACCAGAACAAAAATGTTTTAGATTCAGAGGCTTTAAGATTAAGTCTAAATATATCTGAAGCTGTGTCAAGTGGTAAAAAAGAAGAGGATAGTGACTCTCAATATATCGATTTTTGGAGTGGCTTTTCTCAATATCTAAATAATCGTGATAATTTCGAATTTAGACATAGTGGAAATAAGATTTCTTCAAAATATTATAGGGTTATTAGTACGGAAACTTCAAAACTGCATTGTGAGTTTAGAGTAAATAAAAATTCTATAGGATTAGTTTATGGTGATGTAAAAGATGAAGAGTTAAATAAGTTTTTAATAAGTAAAGGGGATGAAATTAAATCTAAATTTATAGGAAATATAGTCAGTATCCGTGATTGGAAGAATGATTCTAAAAATAATTATAATCGTATTCCTGGAGTGACTATAACTAATAATAGATTAGGTATTGGTTATAGCAATTATGAATTAATTTACGAGTGGTTTTATACAACTTTAATGACTGTAGTAAAGTATATTAATGAATTGAAGGAGAATTAAATTATGATCGAACGTTACTCTCGCCCTGAGATGGCGAACATTTGGACTGAAGAAAATAAATACCGTGCATGGCTTGAGGTGGAAATCTTGGCTGACGAGGCATGGGCTGAGTTGGGGGAAATCCCTAAGGAAGATGTGGCTTTGATTCGCGAAAAAGCGGACTTTGACATCGACCGTATTTTGGAGATCGAGCAGCAAACGCGTCACGATGTGGTTGCTTTCACACGTGCGGTTTCTGAAACGCTTGGTGAAGAGCGCAAGTGGGTTCACTATGGTTTGACGTCTACTGACGTGGTCGATACGGCCTATGGTTACCTCTACAAACAAGCCAACGACATCATCCGCAAGGATCTTGAAAACTTCCTTAACATCATCGCTGACAAAGCGAAGGAACACAAGTTTACAATCATGATGGGTCGTACGCACGGTGTGCACGCTGAGCCTACAACTTTTGGTCTTAAATTGGCAACTTGGTACAGCGAAATGAAACGTAACATCGAGCGTTTCGAGCACGCAGCTGCTGGTGTGGAAGCTGGTAAGATTTCTGGTGCGGTTGGTAACTTTGCCAATATCCCACCATTCGTTGAAAAATACGTCTGCGATAAACTTGGTATCCGTGCTCAAGAAATCTCTACACAGGTGCTTCCTCGTGACCTTCACGCTGAGTACTTTGCGGTTCTTGCCAGCATCGCAACTTCTATCGAGCGTATGGCAACGGAGATTCGTGGTCTTCAAAAATCAGAACAACGTGAAGTGGAAGAGTTCTTTGCCAAAGGTCAAAAAGGGTCTTCAGCAATGCCTCACAAACGTAACCCTATCGGTTCTGAAAACATGACAGGTCTCGCTCGTGTCATCCGTGGTCACATGGTAACAGCTTATGAGAACGTAGCCCTTTGGCACGAACGTGATATCTCTCACTCATCAGCTGAGCGTATCATCGCACCAGACACAACCATCTTGATTGACTACATGCTTAACCGTTTTGGAAACATCGTCAAGAACTTGACAGTCTTCCCTGAAAACATGATCCGCAACATGAACTCTACATTTGGTCTTATCTTCAGCCAACGTGCTATGCTTACCTTGATTGAAAAAGGCATGACTCGTGAGCAAGCTTACGACCTTGTTCAACCTAAGACAGCTCAATCATGGGATAACCAAGTAGACTTCAAACCACTTCTTGAAGCAGATCCAGAGGTAACTTCACGACTCACTCAAGAAGAAATCGACGAGATTTTCAACCCTGTTTACTATACTAAACGTGTTGATGAAATCTTCGAACGCATCGGTTTGGGTGATTAATCTAAATAAAATAGCAAAAAGTAGGCTAGACCTGCTTTTTTTGATGGTGACATCTATGTCACTATTTTTGTTCTCTTTTTTGCTTTACAATAGGGTCATCGCAAGAAAACTGTCAGGAAGGAGGAGTTAGCATTCTTAAAAGGACGATTTAACTGTTTATCGGAACTTAGTCTCTTAATAGTAAGCATTGCTTATAATATCATCCGGATTATGAATGATTTAGGAAGTATCAAAGTTCCTTCTTGGTTTTTAGATATGGATATTCCTAATGGGTGCTTACTATTACTTATTTTGCTTATCGTTTTAAAAAGTGATGCAAGAGAATAATATTTTAAGTAACCTTTAAGTTCATTAAGATATATTATAACCATCCTAAATAAAACAGCTAGCTTTTGTGAGCTAGAGGTGAACATAATTTTTTCATAACAAATCTCCCCGAAGAAAGTCTAGAAATCTCTAGGCTTTTTTCTTCTTTTGATGTTTTATTAGGATGTTTTAAGAAAATACTTGAAAACCCTTCCAAAACAAGGTAATATAGTTATATAAAGATTCTATTGGACAAGCGGTCACCTTGGAGGATTAGGAAGAAGAGGTTGGGAAGCCTGTACAATCGTATCTTTTCAGTGGTCTTTGGACCGCTGTGAAAATCCCTTAGGGGATTTTTTTGCTGCGATTTAAGGTTTCTTTAAGGTAGGGAGGTTATACTTTAAGTCTCCTAAATAACTTTTACTGAACCTTGTTCAGTAAGTCTCGTTGGCTTACACTTTTTGTAGAACAACGAACTTTTCTTTTTCATAATCTCCAAAAGAGCTCAACACCATGTGTTGGGTTCTTTTTTTGGTCACTAAAAAAACGCCCTTAGGCGTTTTAAATATGGCTTACATCTCGTCTGGAGCTTCAACACCGAGAAGGCGAAGGGCTTCTTTGAGGACTGTTGCTGTTGCGTAGCAAAGAGCCAAACGGCTGTCACGTTCTGGGCTTTCGTCCAAGATACGTGTGTGCGCATAGTATTTGTTGAAGGCTTGAGCCAAGCTGATAGCAAATTTAGCAACGATAGATGGTTCAAAGTTGTCTGATGCACGGTTGATGATACGTGGGAAGTCTTGGATGAGTTTGATGATTTCCCAGCTTTCAACGTCGTTTAGCTGTATGTGGCATCTGCAGATGGCGTGAAGTCAGCCTTGCGCAAGATAGATTGGATACGAGCGTGAGCATACTGTACGTAAGGTCCAGTTTCCCCCTCGAAGGATACCATGGCATCAAGGTCGAAGTCATAACCATTCATGCGGTCTGTTTTAAGGTCGTAGAACTTGATAGCTCCGACACCAACAGCGTGGGCAACAGCTTCCTTGTTAGGCAAGTTTGGATTCTTAGCTTCGATTTGAGCTTGAGCACGGTTAACAGCTTCAGCGATAGTTGGCTCAAGTAAGATAACGTTACCCTTACGAGTTGACAATTTCTTACCGTTCTTAGTTACTAGACCAAAGGCAACGTGAGTCATGTCGTCAGACCAGTCGTAACCCATTTCTTTAAGGACAGCTTTCAACTGTTTGAAGTGGGCAGATTGTTCATTACCAACCACATAGATGGCTTTGGCAAAGTCGTAAGTACGTTTACGGTAGAGGGCAGCAGCCAAATCACGTGTGATGTAGAGTGTTGCACCATCTGATTTTTTGATGAGGGCTGGGTGTTCGATACCGTATTTTTCAAGGTTAACCACTTGGGCACCTTGAGATTCTTGGAGAAGTCCTTTTTCTGTCAAGATGTCAACGACTTCATCCATCTTATCATTGTAGAAAGCTTCACCGTTGTAGCTATCAAATGAAACACCAAGTTCATCATAGAGACGGTTGAATTCTACTAAGCTCTCGTCACGGAACCATTGCCAGAGGGCAGTTGCTTCCTCATCGCCAGCTTCCAATTTACGGAACCATTCACGAGCTTCTTCGTCTACAGACGGGTCTTTTTCAGCTTCAGCATTGATACGCACATAAAGTTGAAGGAGTTCATTGATAGGGTTGGCTTTGACAGCTTCCTCGCTACCCCATTTCTTATAGGCAACAATCAGCATACCAAACTGTTTACCCCAGTCACCCAAGTGATTGATGCGGACTGGTTTGTAGCCTTGTTTAGCTACGATGTTGGCAAGAGCGTCAGCGATAACTGTTGAACGCAAGTGACCGATAGAGAAAGGTTTAGCGATGTTAGACTAGACATATCAAAGGCAATGTTACGTCCGTGACCGATGTTTTGGTCAGCGTAGTGGCTGCCTTGAGCGATGACTTGTCCAAGAACGTCCGCCGAGATTTTTGATTTATCAAGGAAGAAGTTGATGTAAGGACCAACAGCTTCAACTTTTTCAAAGTTTGAAGCATCAATTTTTTCAGCGATGTCTGCTGCAATCATTTGAGGGGCCTTGCGCAAGACTTTAGCCAATGAGAAGGCAGGGAAGGCAAGGTCCCCCATGTCAGCATTTTTAGGGGTTTCAAGCAGATTTTGAATGTTTTCTTGCTCCAATTCGGGAACAACTTTGGCAATTTCTGCTGCAATGAGTTCTTTAGTATTCATAGGTACTCCATTTCAAATCTTGTCATTCATACCTATTTTACCATTATTTTAGTTAATAGGGTAGGGACAAGAAAGCATCTATTAGGAAGTATTCCATGAAAAAATACAAAAATTCTGTTATAATATGCAAGGAATATACATAAAAAGAGGAAAGATAATGAAGAGAGATCGTCAAGCTGTTATCAAACAGATGATTTCAAGAGATAAGATTGGGACACAAGAGGAAATTAAGCAACGCCTAGAGGCAGAAGGTATCACGGTTACACAGGCTACCTTGTCACGTGATTTGCGTGAGATTGGCCTGTTGAAGCTTCGTGATGAGGAAGGTAAACTTTACTATAGTTTGTCTGAGCATGTGCTTTCAAGTTTGGATCCTACGGTTAAGGACTATGTCAAATCAGTTTCCCGTGCCCAGTTTATGCTGGTTCTCCATACAGAATTGGGTGAAGCAGATGTTTTGGCTAACCTGATTGATAGTGACGGCAATCCTGACATTTTAGGAACCGTTGCTGGCGCAGATACCTTATTGGTAATCTGTAAGGACGCAGTGGTTGCTGAAAGATTGGAAAGTGAGTTTCACTGATGAAGACTCCCCATCAGGATTTCCAAAGCCAAAGAAGAGTTAATCGACCTCCTCAAACACCATGAGGCGGTTCTTGCTTTTCAAGAGACTGAGAAAGCTATTGGACAGATCCCTCAGATTAGTTCTCTGGCTGGACAGATGAAGGCCTATCAACAAGAAGCGGTGCTTTTTCAAAAAATTGAGAAACAACGTGCCTACGAGGAGGCAGGTGAGCAGGCAGATTTGATTCAGAATGAGTTGGAAAATTTGCCCATTGTTCAGGATTACCGTCAAAAGATGCAAGATGCCAGTGACTTGATTCAATATGTGACCAAGTCTATCGAAGAAAAGATTAACGAGGAGTTAAGACATGGCTAAGGAAAAAATATCTCCAGGAATGCAGCAGTATTTGGATATCAAGGAAAATTATCCAGATGCTTTTTTGCTGTTTCGGATGGGGGATTTTTACGAATTATTTTACGATGATGCCGTTAAGGCTGCTCAAATTTTGGGAAATTAGCCTAACCAGTCGTAATAAGAACGCAGATAAACCCATTCCTATGGCAGGTGTTCCTTATCATTCGGCTCAAGCCTATATTGATGTCTTGGTTGAGATGGGCTACAAGGTAGCCATTGCTGAGCAGATGGAGGATCCTAAACAGGCTGTTGGCGTGGTTAAGCGTGAGGTAGTTCAGGTTATCACGCCAGGGACAGTGGTTGACAGCTCTAAACCTGATAATGCCAACAATTTCTTAGTAGCCATTGACAAGGTTGGAAGTCGATTCGGCCTGGCCTATATGGATGTATCAACGGGTGAATTTTTGCGACAGAGTTGGATGATTTTAGTTCAGTTTGCAGTGAAATTCAGAATCTTAAGGCACGTGAAGTAGTCGTTGGGTATGATTTACCTGAAGCTGATGAACAAGTTTTGGTGAAGCAACTCAACCTGCTTCTCTCCAAGGAAACAGAGGTTTACGATGATGTCCACTTGATTGACACTAGATTGACAGATTTGGAAAGCAGTGTGGCTGGTAAACTTCTCCAGTATGTGCACCGTACTCAGATGCGTGAGCTTAGTCATTTACAAAAGGCTCAGCACTATGAGATTAAGGATTACTTGCAGATGTCCTATGCGACCAAGTCAAGTTTGGATTTACTAGAAAATGCTAGAACGGGCAAGAAACACGGTTCCCTTTTCTGGCTCTTGGATGAAACCAAGACAGCTATGGGAATGCGTCTCTTGCGAACTTGGATTGATCGTCCTTTAGTGAATCAAGCCACTATCATGGAGCGTCAGAATATCATCCAAGTTTTCTTGGACAATTTCTTTGAGCGTAGTGACTTGACTGAGAGTCTAAAAGGTGTTTACGATATTGAGCGCCTGGCCAGTCGTGTTTCCTTTGGCAAGGCTAATCCAAAAGATTTGATTCAGCTAGGTCATACTTTGGCTCAAGTACCGGTGATTAAGGCGATTTTGGAGTCTTTTAATGACGATGCCTTGTCACGTCTTTTACAAGAGTTAGATGCTCTGCCAGAATTAGAGAGTTTGATTCGGTCGGCTATTGATCCAGATGCTCCTGCAACCATTACAGAAGGTGGCATTATCCGTGCTGGTTTTGATGAGACCTTGGACAAGTATCGCAAGGTGATGAGTGAGGGAACGTCATGGATAGCGGATATCGAAGCCAAGGAACGTGAAGCGTCTGGTATTACAACACTAAAGATTGATTATAACCGTAAAGATGGTTATTACTTCCATGTGACCAACTCTAACCTTAGCTTGGTTCCTGACCATTTCTTCCGCAAGGCAACTCTGAAAAATTCAGAGCGCTTTGGAACTGCTGAGTTGGCTAAAATTGAAGGTGAGATGCTTGAGGCGCGTGAAAAATCGTCAACGCTAGAGTATGATATTTTCATGCGTGTCCGTGAGCAGGTTGAACGCTATATCGACCGTTTGCAGTCTTTGGCTAAGGCTATTGCAACAGTCGATGTGCTTCAGAGTTTGGCTGTTACAGCAGAGACTAATCATTATGTTCGTCCTGTGTTCAATGATGAGCATCGTATCGTTATTGATCAAGGCCGTCATGCAGTGGTTGAGAAGGTTATGGGCGTTCAAGAATACATTCCAAACACCATTACCTTTGACAGTCAGACCAATGTTCAGCTCATTACAGGACCAAATATGAGTGGTAAATCTACCTATATGCGTCAGTTAGCCTTGTCAGTAGTTATGGCTCAGATGGGGTCTTATGTGCCAGCAGATAGTATTGACTTGCCAGTTTTTGATGCTATCTATACACGTATTGGTGCTGCAGATGATCTGATTTCAGGTCAGTCGACCTTCATGGTTGAGATGATGGAGGCTAATCAGGCCATTAAGCGAGCGACACTAATTCCTTGATTATTTTTGATGAGTTGGGACGTGGGACAGCCACTTATGATGGTATGGCTCTGGCTCAGTCTATTATTGAGTTTATTCATGACAAGGTGGGGGCTAAGACCATGTTTGCTACCCATTATCATGAGTTGACAGCTCTGTCAAATACTTTGACACACCTTGTCAACGTTCATGTGGCGACACTTGAAAAGGACGGCGAAGTGACCTTCCTTCACAAGATTGTCGATGGCCCAGCTGACAAATCTTATGGTATTCATGTAGCTAAGATTGCAGGTTTACCATCAGATTTACTGGAACGTGCTGACACCATCTTGACACAATTAGAGGGCGAGACAGTTACCATCCAACCTCAGGAAAAGGTATCGCCTCAAGAGAAACCTGCCACTGAAACGCATGTCAACGAGCAAATCTCTCTCTTTGATGATTTTACTGAAAATCCAGTTCTTCAAGAGTTGCGTGATTTAGATATTTACAACATGACACCTATGCAAGTTATGATGGCTGTAGCAGATTTAAAACAGAAACTATAAAAGAAGCTTGTCAATTGACAGGCTTCTTGTCTTTTATAGGTGTTTCAATTCTTGGTTGAGTTGTTCAATATCCTTTTTCATTTTCCAATAAGAGAAGACCCAAACGAGGAGATAGATAAGGCTGAATTCAATGACTAGCTCCAAGTAGAAAGTTAAACGTAGAGGGAACCATCCGCTGAGGGTAGCTAGTGGAATGAAACCTAGACAGGTCAAGGCGTAGTGAGTGAGGGTTGCACGAAGCAAACTCCATTCAGCTTTACGAAATATAACTAGCGACTTCAAAAAGGATACCGATAGCAAACCAAGTGATGAGGCAGTAGGCCAATACCATAGATCCGTGAACCTGATGTGACGTCATCCATTGTCCAATGGCTGAGTGAGGATTTAGAGGCATGTAGCTTGGTGCCCAGATAAGAGACATAATCATAGATACAGCTAATCCAATAAGGATGCCACTTGTGCCTGATTTAAAAAATTGTTTTTTCATTGTAATTTCTCCTTTATTGCTTTGAGGTAACGGCGTGATGAGTAGGTAGTTTCCTTGTTTTTAAGGTGAATTTCTACGAGGCCGTTAGGGGTGATGTTGAAGCGTTCAATTTCTTTGAGGTTGACAATCTCTGACTGTGAGATTTTGATAAAGTAAGATGGCAGTTTTTCTAAAACTTGATAGAGACGTAAGCCTAAGTGGTACTCTCCTTGAATAGTTTCAGCTAGAACTTGGCGATTTTCAATGTAGATTCTGGAAATAGCTTTGGGTTCGATAAGATAAGTTTCTCCATCTTTTTTTCCTTTGAGTCGGTGGTTGTCATCCAAACTTTCGACAAACTCGACGACTTGCTGAATCTTTGGCGTCCGACTAGGTGCCTGAATCTGCAACGTCTCTTCTTGAAATACCGAGTCAATCTGAACTTTTATTTTCATAACGATCCTTTCTTGTTTGTAATTGAGGAGGCCTCCTCCCTTTCACACCTTTATTAAACACTATTTACTAGCCCACAGCAATAGCACTTGTCTATGTGGTCCTATATGGTGTTTAAGTGGTTGAAATATTTTAGAAAACCCCTATACTTAATGAAAACGTACTGACGAGGTAATCACATGAAATCTATAATGAAATGGTTAGCAGGAATTTTTCTTGCCTGCAGTCTGATTTTGAGTTTTTTTACACCTTTTGAAAAGGCCCTAACACTGAACCTGCTCTTGCTTTATTTCTTTGTGAAGCAGTTTATGGATGCTACAAGCTCGCCTAAAACCTACCAATGGATTTTCCAAATCATCTACCTCTTGATTTTTTCTGGGCTCATTTGGTTCAACCTTCGTCATGGGGATATGATTGTTATAGCTACAGCCTTATCTTGGCTAACAGTTGTGTGTGAGTTGTGGCTTTACAGTAAGCATAAGTAACAGTCAGCACCAGTGAATTTATCAACCTTTTAGAAGGGAGAAAAAATAATTATGCCAAAAATCATCGAATTGCCTGAAGTTCTAGCCAATCAGATTGCTGCTGGAGAGGTCGTAGAGCGACCAGCTAGTGTAGTTAAAGAGCTGGTGGAAAATGCTATTGATGCAGGCAGCACCCAGATTACTATTGAAGTTGAAGAATCAGGCCTCTCAAAAATTCAAATTACAGACAATGGCGAAGGAATGGCTCAAGCTGACGTGGCTATGAGTTTGCGCCGTCATGCAACAAGTAAAATCAAAAATCAAGGAGACCTCTTTCGTATTCGAACTCTTGGTTTTCGAGGTGAGGCCCTGCCATCAATAGCTTCTATCAGTCATCTTACCATTGTGACGGCGGCTGATGGAGAAGCCTATGGGACTAAACTGGTTGCTAAAGGTGGAGAAATTGAGAGTCAGGATCCTATTTCAACACCAGTTGGAACAAAGATTACCGTTGAAAACTTATTTATAATACCCCTGCTCGTCTCAAGTATATGAAGAGTTTACAGGCCGAGTTGGCTCATATTGTCGATGTTGTCAATCGTCTGAGTCTAGCTCATCCCGAAGTTGCCTTCACCTTGCTTAATGACGGCCGTCAGTTGACACAGACCTCAGGTACTGGAGACCTCCGTCAAGCTATTGCCGGGATTTATGGTTTGACAACGGCTAAAAAAATGGTGGAAATTTCAAATTCTGACCTTGATTTTGAAGTTTCTGGCTATGTTAGTCTCCCTGAGTTGACCCGTGCGAATCGTAACTACATCACGATTCTCATTAACGGACGTTATATAAAAAACTTCCTACTTAACCGTGCTATTTTTGATGGTTATGGTTCTAAACTCATGGTAGGGCGCTTCCCTATTGCGGTTATTGATATTCAAATTGATCCCTATTTGGCTGATGTCAATGTTCACCCAACAAAGCAGGAAGTACGTATCTCTAAAGAAAAGGAGCTTATGGCCCTCATCAGCTCTGCCATTGCTCAAAGCCTTAGAGAGCAGGATTTGATTCCTGATGCCCTTGAAAATCTAGCCAAGTCTAGTACTAGAGGTGCAACTAAGCCGGTTCAAACCAGTCTTCCACTCAAACAAACCAATCTTTACTATGATAGCAGTCGTAATGATTTCTTTGTCAAACCAGAGACAGTTCAAGAGGATATCAAACCTCTTGTATCAGAGTCAGAGTCTTCAGTTTCATCGGTAGAAAACAAACCGCAACCTACTGTTAAACAGGCAAAACGTTTAGCAGATGATAGTGATAGTGAACACGAAACTTGATTATAAAAACAAGTCGAAAATGAAGCGCATGCTTGAAAATCTGGACAATGAGGAAACATCAACCTTCCCTGAGTTGGAGTTTTTTGGTCAAATGCATGGAACCTATCTCTTTGCTCAAGGACAAGGTGGACTTTACATCATTGACCAGCATGCTGCCCAAGAACGTGTCAAGTATGAGTACTATCGCGAAAAGATTGGTGAGGTTGACAGTAGCTTACAACAGCTTTTGGTTCCCTATCTCTTTGAATTTTCAGGTTCGGATTACATTAGTTTACAAGAAAAAATGGCTCTTCTTAACCAGGTTGGTATCTATTTAGAGCCTTATGGGAATAACACCTTCATTCTTCGTGAACATCCTATCTGGATGAAGGAAGAAGAGATTGAATCTGCAGTCTATGAGATGTGCGACATGCTTCTTTTGACGAATGAAGTGTCTGTTAAGACCTACCGTGCTGAGTTAGCCATCATGATGAGTTGTAAACGTTCAATCAAGGCCAATCATGCTCTTGATGATTACTCTGCGCGTGACCTCCTAGTGCAGCTTGCACAGTGTAAAAACCCCTACAATTGCCCTCACGGACGTCCTGTACTTGTCAACTTTACAAAGTCTGATATGGAAAAAATGTTCCGTCGAATTCAAGAAAATCATACTAGTCTACGTGACCTAGGGAAGTATTAAAACTTTTTTTTCGTCTTACTTTACGAATAGGAATGTTAGATTTATAATAGTGGTGAAGACAAGGGATCTTCTAATGTTTTAGCACATCATTGTAGGATGATTGACTGATTTTTAAGTTAGGAGGTAGAGTGATGAGACACCTAACAACAACTAATAAACACTTTTTACTTGTTGGCTTAACATTTTTAGCGACTAGCTTGATTTTCTATATTTTGGCTTGGTTAGGTCGACCAAGTTTGGAGAATGCCCTAGTAAATGTTTCTAGCATTGCCTTTACTTTAGGCGTTGTAACATATATTCTATTAGGCTTGAAGATGATTACAGATACTTTAAAGACGAGTAGTCATCCTTAAAATAGAGCAAACATAATCCACTTTCGAGTGGATTTTTTGTTACAATAGTACAGCAGTGCTTGAGGTGACAAAATAAACACTCAAGACAATTATCTTATAAGTATAAAATAACAAAGCAATCCATTGAAGATACGAACGAGAAAGGAAATCACACGCTATGTATGATTACATCAAGGGAACTCTAGTGAAAATTACCGCCAAGTATATTGTTATAGAAGCAAACGGCTTAGGTTATATTGTCACTGTAGCGAACCCATATAGTTTTTCTGACCAGATGAATCAGACTATCCAAGTCTACCTTCATCAGGTTATTAGGGATGACGCCCACCTTCTTTTTGGTTTCCATACTGAAGATGAAAAAGAAGTCTTCCTTAAGCTAATTTCAGTTTCTGGAATAGGTCCGACGACTGCTCTAGCCATTGTTGCTGTAGATGATAATCAAGGCTTGGTGGCTGCCATTGATAATAGTGACATCAAGTACCTGATGAAGTTTCCAAAGATTGGTAAAAAGACAGCCCAGCAAATGGTTTTGGACTTGGCAGGGAAATTTGCAGAGTTACCAACAGAAACGACCAAGACGACACCAAGTCAACCTGAAGGGAATCATCAGTTGGATGAGGCTATGGAAGCTTTGCTTGCTCTTGGTTATAAAGCTGCAGAACTTAAGAAAATCAAAGCCTTCTTCGAAGGTACTAATGAAACGGCAGAGCAATACATTAAATCAGCTCTTAAAATGTTGATGAAATGAGGTAAGTAATGGTCAATCGTTGTCGTTGGGTTCCAACAAACAATAAATTATATTGTGATTATCATGACAAGGAGTGGGGAAAGCCTATTGGTGACGATCAAAAACTTTTTGAGCTGCTTTGCTTAGAAAGTTATCAGTCAGGACTTTCTTGGTTAACTGTTTTAAATAAACGTCAGGCCTTTAATCGTGTTTTTCATAACTATGATATTGAGCGTGTTGCCCAGTTTAGCCTAAGTGAACTTGAAGAAGCGCTTCAAAATCCGGATATTATTCGTCACAAACTTAAGCTAGAAGCAACCGTAAATAATGCCAAACAAGTACTAAAACTCCAAGATGAATTTGACTCCCTGTCCCATTATTTTTGGCAGTTCTTTGACGGAAAGCCCTTGGTAAATAATGTTCCCACATATAAGGACGTCCCATCATCAACTGATTTATCCCAACAGATTGCCAAAAATCTAAAAAAGAGAGGGTTCAAATTTTTAGGACCGACTACTATATATTCATTTTTACAAGCCGCAGGATTTGTGAATGATCATGAAAATAACTGTGACTTCAAATTAATGAGCGGATTTGATTGACAAGACGAGAAAAACATGTTAGTTTATAAACGAACATGTTTTTGAGATTATTTTACGAATAGTAATATAGGTGAACCAATGAAAGCTGAATTGATTGCAGTAGGAACCGAAATCCTAACCGGGCAAATCACCAATACCAATGCCCAATTTTTATCTGAGAAACTAGCTGAACTAGGAATCGATGTGTATTTTCACACAGCAGTAGGAGACAATGAAAACCGCCTACTCTCAGTTCTAGAACAAGCTAGTAAACGTAGTAACTTAGTCATACTTTGTGGAGGACTTGGTCCTACTGAGGATGACTTAACCAAGCAAACACTGGCTAAGTTTTTAGGCAAAGAACTCGTTTTTGATGAAGAGGCAAGTAAAAAATTGGACAGTTTCTTTGCTACTCGCCCTAAACACACACGAACGCCTAATAATGAACGTCAAGCGCAAATTGTTGAGGGGGCTATCCCCTTGCAAAATCCTACAGGTCTTGCAGTTGGAGGTGTCATTACTACTCAAGGAGTGACCTATGTAGTCCTACCTGGGCCACCAAGTGAACTTAAACCTATGGTGAATCAGGAACTTGTTCCAGCACTTACTGAGAATCACGCAAGTCTTTATTCGAGAGTCCTAAGATTCTTTGGCGTTGGAGAAAGTCAATTGGTGACTATTCTGAAGGATTTTATTGTTAACCAAACAGATCCAACCATAGCTCCATACGCTAAAGTGGGGGAAGTAACACTTCGCTTGTCAACAAAGGCTTCTTCACGAGAAGAAGCGGATCAAAAACTAGATGTTTTAGAAAAACAAATTCGTTCTACTAAAACTCTAGATGGTAAATCCTTATCTGATTTTATTTATGGGTATGGAGAGTCTAATAGTTTAGCCTTTGAAACTTTCCGTTTGCTTAAGAACCATGGCAAGACTATCACTGCAGCTGAAAGCCTAACAGCAGGTTTATTTCAGGCTAGTATTGCTGATTTTTCAGGAGCCTCACAAGTGTTTAAAGGCGGCTTTGTTACTTACAGCATTGAAGAAAAATCTAAAATGTTGGATATTCCCTTGTCGCAACTAGAAGAACATGGTGTTGTCAGTCATTTTACTGCAGAAAAAATGGCTGAAGGTGCCCGAGCTAAAACAGATAGCGATTACGGAATTGCACTTACCGGTGTAGCTGGACCAGATTCATTAGAAGGACACCCAGCAGGTACAGTATTTATTGGTATTGCTGATAGGAATCAAGTAAGGTCAATCAAGGTTGTTATAGGTGGAAGAAGTCGTTCTGATGTTAGATATATTAGTACCCTCTATGCCTTTAACCTAGTTCGCCAAGCTTATTACAAGAAGACATGATTTAAGTTTGTCTTTAACTATAGAAAGAAGAGGAAAATAAGTGGCTAAGAAAACAAAGAAAACAGAAGAAATTACAAAGAAATTTGGAGATGAGCGTCGTAAAGCACTTGACGATGCTTTGAAGAATATTGAAAAAGATTTTGGTAAGGGTGCGGTTATGCGTCTTGGTGAGCGTGCAGAGCAGAAAGTTCAAGTTATGAGTTCAGGCTCGCTGGCTTTGGATATTGCTCTTGGTGCAGGTGGTTATCCTAAAGGTCGTATTATCGAAATTTACGGACCAGAATCATCAGGTAAAACAACTGTAGCCCTCCATGCTGTTGCTCAGACACAAAAAGAAGGCGGAATTGCTGCCTTTATCGATGCAGAGCATGCCCTTGACCCTGCTTATGCGGCAGCCCTAGGTGTAAATATCGATGAACTTCTTTTGTCACAACCTGATTCAGGTGAACAAGGTCTAGAAATTGCTGGTAAGCTGATTGACTCAGGTGCAGTTGATTTGGTTGTTGTTGACTCAGTTGCAGCCTTGGTACCTCGTGCAGAAATTGATGGAGATATTGGTGATAGCCATGTCGGACTTCAAGCGCGTATGATGAGTCAAGCCATGCGTAAGCTTTCTGCTTCTATCAATAAAACAAAAACAATTGCTATCTTCATTAACCAATTGCGTGAAAAAGTTGGTATTATGTTTGGTAATCCAGAAACAACCCCTGGTGGACGTGCTCTAAAATTCTATGCATCAGTACGTCTTGATGTACGTGGAAATACGCAAATCAAAGGGACTGGTGATAAAAAAGACCAAAATGTTGGTAAGGAAACTAAAATTAAGGTTGTCAAAAACAAGGTTGCTCCACCATTTAAAGAAGCCTTTGTTGAAATTATGTATGGTGAAGGGATTTCACAAACAGGTGAGCTTGTAAAAATCGCTAGTGACTTAGGTATTATTCAAAAAGCTGGAGCCTGGTTCTCATACAATGGAGAGAAGATTGGTCAAGGATCTGAAAATGCGAAAAAATATTTGGCAGATCATCCAGATATTTTTGAAGAAATTGATCATAAAGTACGTGTACACTATGGTTTGATTGAACCAGATGAAGAGGATATTGTTGAAGAAGCACAAGTTGAAGAAACATCTGATGAACTTGTTTTAGACCTAGATTCAACCATTGAAATTGAAGAATAAGTGTAAAAGAGCCGACGAGCTCTTTTTTCTTTGTTTTAATCTAAATAAAAAGGGTCTATGATCATTGAAAAAGTCCCCAAGATTCAAAATAGGTCGCTAGACCGATTTCTAAAATCAAGGACAGTGATAAGATAATAGTATCATGTGACAGAAAGAGAGAATTAACATGATTAAGATTTATACAATCTCAAGTTGTACAAGTTGTAAAAAAGCAAAGACATGGTTGAACAACCATCAACTTCCTTATAAAGAACAAAACCTTGGTAAAGAACCACTTACAAAAGAAGAAATCTTAAACATCCTATCAAAAACAGAGAATGGTGTTGAGAGTATTGTTTCATCAAAAAATCGCTATGCTAAAGCTCTAAATTGTGATATCGACGAGCTCAGTGTCAGTGAGGTGATTGATTTGATTCAAGAAAACCCAAGAATCTTGAAGAGCCCAATCTTAATTGATGATAAGAGATTGCAAGTGGGTTATAAGGAAGATGACATCCGTGCTTTCTTACCACGTTCAATAAGAAATGTCGAAAATTCGCAAGCACGCATGCGCGCAGCTCTATAAAAAAGTAAAAAAGGAGATACTTGCGATCTTCTTTTTACGTTTACTCTGGCATAGAAAATAAGTATTGACATTAGTTCTCAAACTTGATAGACTAATAAAGTCTTAAGGAAATTGTCCAGTAACAAAAAGTTTGAAAAAACTTTAAAAAAGTTATTGACAAGACAAGCTAGAGATGATATTATAAATAAGCTGTTTCGCGAGAGATAGCGGACACGAGAAGTAAAAAAACTTCAAAAAAGTGTTGACAAGGCATTCTAGATTTGCTAGAATATAGAAGTTGTCTTAAGAGAGACAAAGACCTTTGAGAACTGAATAAGAAACCAAGTGCAGGGTTATGATAGAAGAATTATAACCTGTCAATTTACAAGAATAAATCGTCAGACGACGGTAATGAGTTAACGCTCGAACAATTATTAAAGATTTTAATGAGAGTTTGATCCTGGCTCAGGACGAACGCTGGCGGCGTGCCTAATACATGCAAGTAGAACGCTGAAGAGAGGAGCTTGCTCTTCTTGGATGAGTTGCGAACGGGTGAGTAACGCGTAGGTAACCTGCCTTGTAGCGGGGGATAACTATTGGAAACGATAGCTAATACCGCATAACAATGGATGACACATGTCATTTATTTGAAAGGGGCAATTGCTCCACTACAAGATGGACCTGCGTTGTATTAGCTAGTAGGTGAGGTAACGGCTCACCTAGGCGACGATACATAGCCGACCTGAGAGGGTGATCGGCCACACTGGGACTGAGACACGGCCCAGACTCCTACGGGAGGCAGCAGTAGGGAATCTTCGGCAATGGGGGCAACCCTGACCGAGCAACGCCGCGTGAGTGAAGAAGGTTTTCGGATCGTAAAGCTCTGTTGTAAGTCAAGAACGAGTGTGAGAGTGGAAAGTTCACACTGTGACGGTAGCTTACCAGAAAGGGACGGCTAACTACGTGCCAGCAGCCGCGGTAATACGTAGGTCCCGAGCGTTGTCCGGATTTATTGGGCGTAAAAGCGAGCGCAGGCGGTTTGATAAGTCTGAAGTTAAAGGCTGTGGCTCAACCATAGTTCGCTTTGGAAACTGTCAAACTTGAGTGCAGAAGGGAGAGTGGAATTCCATGTGTAGCGGTGAAATGCGTAGATATATGGAGGAACACCGGTGGCGAAAGCGGCTCTCTGGTCTGTAACTGACGCTGAGGCTCGAAAGCGTGGGGAGCGAACAGGATTAGATACCCTGGTAGTCCACGCCGTAAACGATGAGTGCTAGGGTGTTGGATCCTTTCCGGGATTCAGTGCCGCAGCTAACGCATTAAGCACTCCGCCTGGGGAGTACGACCGCAAGGTTGAAACTCAAAGGAATTGACGGGGGCCCGCACAAGCGGTGGAGCATGTGGTTTAATTCGAAGCAACGCGAAGAACCTTACCAGGTCTTGACATCCCGATGCTATTTCTAGAGATAGAAAGTTACTTCGGTACATCGGTGACAGGTGGTGCATGGTTGTCGTCAGCTCGTGTCGTGAGATGTTGGGTTAAGTCCCGCAACGAGCGCAACCCCTATTGTTAGTTGCCATCATTCAGTTGGGCACTCTAGCGAGACTGCCGGTAATAAACCGGAGGAAGGTGGGGATGACGTCAAATCATCATGCCCCTTATGACCTGGGCTACACACGTGCTACAATGGTTGGTACAACGAGTTGCGAGTCGGTGACGGCAAGCTAATCTCTTAAAGCCAATCTCAGTTCGGATTGTAGGCTGCAACTCGCCTACATGAAGTCGGAATCGCTAGTAATCGCGGATCAGCACGCCGCGGTGAATACGTTCCCGGGCCTTGTACACACCGCCCGTCACACCACGAGAGTTTGTAACACCCGAAGTCGGTGAGGTAACCTTTTGGAGCCAGCCGCCTAAGGTGGGATAGATGATTGGGGTGAAGTCGTAACAAGGTAGCCGTATCGGAAGGTGCGGCTGGATCACCTCCTTTCTAAGGAAAAACGGAATGTACTTGAGTTTCTTATTTAGTTTTGAGAGGTCTTGTGGGGCCTTAGCTCAGCTGGGAGAGCGCCTGCTTTGCACGCAGGAGGTCAGCGGTTCGATCCCGCTAGGCTCCATTGAATCGAAAGATTCAAGTATTGTCCATTGAAAATTGAATATCTATATCAAATTCCATATGTAATTAAATACATATAGATAGTAACAAGAAAATAAACCGAAACGCTGTGAATATTTAATGAGTTAGGTCGAAAGACCAAAATAAGGTTAAGTTAATAAGGGCGCACGGTGGATGCCTTGGCACTAGAAGCCGATGAAGGACGTGACTAACGACGAAATGCTTTGGGGAGCTGTAAGTGAGCAATGATCCAGAGATGTCCGAATGGGGGAACCCGGCAGGTAATGCCTGTCACTCATTACTGTTAAGGTAATGTAGAGGAAGACGCAGTGAACTGAAACATCTAAGTAGCTGCAGGAAGAGAAAGCAAAAAGCGATTGCCTTAGTAGCGGCGAGCAGAAACGGCAAGAGGGCAAACCGAAGAGTTTACTCTTCGGGGTTGTAGGACTGCAACGTGGACTTAAAGATTATAGAAGAACTACCTGGGAAGGTAGGCCAAAGAGAGTAATAGCCTCGTATTCGAAATAGTCTTTATACCTAGCAGTATCCTGAGTACGGCGAGACACGAGAAATCTCGTCGGAATCTGGGAGGACCATCTCCCAACCCTAAATACTCTCTAGTGACCGATAGTGAACCAGTACCGTGAGGGAAAGGTGAAAAAGCACCCCGGGAGGGAGTGAAATAGAACCTGAAACCGTGTGCCTACAACAAGTTCGAGCCCGTTAATGGGTGAGAGCGTGCCTTTGTAGAATGAACCGGCGAGTTACGATATGATGCGAGGTTAAGTTGAAGAGACGGAGCCGTAGGGAAACCGAGTCTTAATAGGGCGCATTAGTATCATGTCGTAGACCCGAAACCATGTGACCTACCCGATGAGCAGGTTGAAGGTGAGGTAAAACTCACTGGAGGACCGAACCAGGGCACGTTGAAAAGTGCTTGGATGACTTGTGGGTAGCGGAGAAATTCCAAACGAACTTGGAGATAGCTGGTTCTCTCCGAAATAGCTTTAGGGCTAGCGTCGATGTTAAGTCTCTTGGAGGTAGAGCACTGTTTGGGTGAGGGGTCCATCCCGGATTACCAATCTCAGATAAACTCCGAATGCCAACGAGATATAATCGGCAGTCAGACTGCGAGTGCTAAGATCCGTAGTCGAAAGGGAAACAGCCCAGACCACCAGCTAAGGTCCCAAAATATATGTTAAGTGGAAAAGGATGTGGGGTTGCACAGACAACTAGGATGTTAGCTTAGAAGCAGCTATTCATTCAAAGAGTGCGTAATAGCTCACTAGTCGAGTGACCCTGCGCCGAAAATGTACCGGGGCTAAAACATATTACCGAAGCTGTGGATACCTTTATAGGTATGGTAGGAGAGCGTTCTATGTGCGAAGAAGGTGTACCGTGAGGAGTGCTGGAGCGCATAGAAGTGAGAATGCCGGTATGAGTAGCGAAAGACAGGTGAGAATCCTGTCCACCGTAAGACTAAGGTTTCCAGGGGAAGGCTCGTCCGCCCTGGGTTAGTCGGGACCTAAGGAGAGACCGAAAGGTGTATCCGATGGACAACAGGTTGATATTCCTGTACTAGAGTATATAGTGATGGAGGGACGCAGTAGGCTAACTAAACCAGACGATTGGAAGTGTCTGGCCAAGCAGTGAGGTGTGATATGAGTCAAATGCTTATATCTATAACATTGAGCTGTGATGGGGAGCGAAGTTTAGTAGCGAAGTTAGTGATGTCACACTGCCGAGAAAAGCTTCTAGCGTTAATTATACTCTACCCGTACCGCAAACCGACACAGGTAGTCGAGGCGAGTAGCCTCAGGTGAGCGAGAGAACTCTCGTTAAGGAACTCGGCAAAAATGGCCCCGTAACTTCGGGAGAAGGGGCGCTGACTTATGGTCAGCCGCAGTGAATAGGCCCAAGCAACTGTTTATCAAAAACACAGCTCTCTGCTAAATCGTAAGATGATGTATAGGGGTGACGCCTGCCCGGTGCTGGAAGGTTAAGAGGAGTGCTTAGCAATAGCGAAGGTATGAATTGAAGCCCCAGTAAACGGCGGCCGTAACTATAACGGTCCTAAGGTAGCGAAATTCCTTGTCGGGTAAGTTCCGACCCGCACGAAAAGGCGTAATGATTTGGGCACTGTCTCAACGAGAGACTCGGTGAAATTTTAGTACCTGTGAAGATGCAGGTTACCCGCGACAGGACGGAAAGACCCCATGGAGCTTTACTGCAGTTTGATATTGAGTATCTGTACCACATGTACAGGATAGGTAGGAGCCTATGACCTCGGGACGCCAGTTTCGAGTGAGGCGTTGTTGGGATACTACCCTTGTGTTATGGCTACTCTAACCCAGATAGGTTATCCCTATCGGAGACAGTGTCTGACGGGCAGTTTGACTGGGGCGGTCGCCTCCTAAAGGTAACGGAGGCGCCCAAAGGTTCCCTCAGAATGGTTGGAAATCATTCGCAGAGTGTAAAGGTATAAGGGAGCTTGACTGCGAGAGCTACAACTCGAGCAGGGACGAAAGTCGGGCTTAGTGATCCGGTGGTTCCGCATGGAAGGGCCATCGCTCAACGGATAAAAGCTACCCTGGGGATAACAGGCTTATCTCCCCCAAGAGTTCACATCGACGGGGAGGTTTGGCACCTCGATGTCGGCTCGTCGCATCCTGGGGCTGTAGTCGGTCCCAAGGGTTGGGCTGTTCGCCCATTAAAGCGGCACGCGAGCTGGGTTCAGAACGTCGTGAGACAGTTCGGTCCCTATCCGTCGCGGGCGTAGGAAATTTGAGAGGATCTGCTCCTAGTACGAGAGGACCAGAGTGGACTTACCGCTGGTGTACCAGTTGTTCTGCCAAGAGCATCGCTGGGTAGCTATGTAGGGAAGGGATAAACGCTGAAAGCATCTAAGTGTGAAGCCCACCTCAAGATGAGATTTCCCATGATTTTATATCAGTAAGAGCCCTGAGAGATGATCAGGTTGATAGGTTAGAAGTGGAAGTGTGGTGACACATGTAGCGGACTAATACTAATAGCTCGAGGACTTATCCAAAGAAAGTAACTGAGACATATTGACAACGATTTGGTTTCTTGATACAGTATAGATATTCAATTTTGAGTTGAGAATACTCAGAGTTAAGTGACGATAGCCTAGGAGATACACCTGTTCCCATGCCGAACACAGAAGTTAAGCCCTAGTACGCCTGATGTAGTTGGGGGTTGCCCCCTGTTAGATACGGTAGTCGCTTAGCGCATAGGGAGTTTAGCTCAGCTGGGAGAGCATCTGCCTTACAAGCAGAGGGTCAGCGGTTCGATCCCGTTAACTCCCATTAAGCGGGTGTAGTTTAGTGGTAAAACTACAGCCTTCCAAGCTGTTGTCGCGAGTTCGATTCTCGTCACCCGCTTTATTTGGAAACAAATAACCAAGCATTTAGCTTGGGCGCGTAGCTCAGATGGTTAGAGCGCACGCCTGATAAGCGTGAGGTCGGTGGTTCGATTCCACTCGTGCCCATTATATGGTCCGTTGGTCAAGGGGTTAAGACACCGCCTTTTCACGGCGGTAACACGGGTTCGAATCCCGTACGGACTATGTTTTTATGGAGGATTACCCAAGTCCGGCTGAAGGGAACGGTCTTGAAAACCGTCAGGCGTGTAAAAGCGTGCGTGGGTTCGAATCCCACATCCTCCTTATAATTAACGCGGGATGGAGCAGCTAGGTAGCTCGTCGGGCTCATAACCCGAAGGTCGTAGGTTCAAATCCTGCTCCCGCAATATGGCTCGGTAGCTCAGTTGGTAGAGCAATGGATTGAAGCTCCATGTGTCGGCGGTTCGATTCCGTCTCGCGCCATTTGTTTATATTTTTGGAAGGGTAGCGAAGAGGCTAAACGCGGCGGACTGTAAATCCGCTCCTTCGGGTTCGGGGGTTCGAATCCCTTCCCTTCCATAGTTACGGGCATAGTTTAAAGGTAGAACTAAGGTCTCCAAAACCTTCAGTGTGGGTTCAATTCCTACTGCCCGTGTTAGTAAAGTGGCGAATGTGGTGAAGTGGTTAACACATCAGATTGTGGCTCTGACATTCGGGGGTTCGATTCCCCTCATTCGCCTATATTTTTGGGGTATAGCCAAGCGGTAAGGCAAGGGACTTTGACTCCCTCATGCGTTGGTTCGAATCCAGCTACCCCAGTTATACTTTGCCGGCGTGGCGGAATTGGCAGACGCGCTGGACTCAAAATCCAGTGTCCGCAAGGACGTGCCGGTTCGACCCCGGCCGCCGGTATAGTAAAAAAGACAAGGTTTTCGGACCTTGTCTTTTTTTCTCTGTTGTTAGTTGAGTTACCAATTTTTTCCATTTTAAAATAAATCGTCAAGTTTATTAGCTAATGATTTCTGTTTGCTTGGGTATAAATGAGAATATGTATCTATTGTTGTTGTAATTGATGCGTGTCCTAATCTTTCTTTAACAACGAGATAATCTTCCCCTTGGTTTATAAGTAATGATGCATGTGAGTGCCTCAAATCATGAATTCTTATCTTCTTTAAATCTTTATCCCTTTCTAGTATTTGCTTAAACTTCTTATCAATCATATTTTTAGTAACAGTTATTGGTGTATTCTGTATTATTTGTAGTTCATCAGTATTTTTCGTAAATTCCTCAAGTTTTTCTTTTTGTTTTACTTTCCAATCTTTTAGCATTTCTGCTAGTTTCTGATTGATTGTTATATTTCTAGTTCCTGATCGTGTTTTTGTTGTATTAATGTAGCTTGTATTATTGACAAAGTATACTGTTTTGGTGACGTAAATTGTATTTGTTAATAAATTTATATCATTCCAGTTCAATGCGAGTATTTCTCCCATTCTCATTCCAGTAAAGAAAGCAATTACGAAAAACAGGTCATAGCTAATTTCATCATCTCTAATAAGTCCTCTAAATCTTGTGAATTCTTCTATACTCCAAAATTTAATATTAGGCTTCCTAATTGGTAATTTTTCTCAGATTCTCAACAGGATTTTTTTATCAATGAGAGATTTTTCTTATACCAGTATCAAAAAAATTTTTTTAAGTAGAATTAGAACTTTATTAATTGTATTATAGCTTAAAACTTCATTTTCATTTTGTTTTTTTGGTTTTGTTTTTAGGTATTCACGAAATTCGAATATATGGTCATAAGTTAATTTATTTAAATTTGTATTTTTAAAATAGGGCTTAATATGTCGCTCATAATTGTTTCTTTGTGTACTTGTATAGCTTATTTTTCTGCCATTTTTCAAATCATCTTCTTCAAGTAGGTCGAATAACATATCTGTGGTCACTACAAAGTCAAATTGTTTTTCTTTTAATTCTACAACGCGTATATGTTGTTCTAGCTCTAGGGCTTCCTTTTTAGATTTTAATCCTTTCCGAATAATACGTATTCTTTTTTGTGTTACTGGGTGGAAACCGTTAGAAATATCAACGGTCCATTTACCATTTTTACTTTTACGAATAGTCATTCATTATGCTTCTTTCTGGAGTTCAATTCCTAGTAGTTCTTCAGCGACACTGGCTGGAATTGTACCAATCCGTTTGTTATCGTAGATGTTAAAACCACGATTCACTAATAGTAATTTACCGGTATGGATAATCTTTCTTGCAGTTCCTGGAGCAAATCCAAGTTCGACAAGGTCATCTTTTGTTACAGTTTTAATCATGTGATCTCCTTTTCTAAATAGATTAAGTAAGGGGAGGATTAACTCCCCTTGTATTTTACTTATTTTTGTTTTACATCTACTAAATGGATAGCATCCGCCTTGTAATACATTGTTGTGCTAATCATAGTAGCTTGTAAATTGTCAAATGTAACTGGTACTTCATCCATTGCTTGGATATAGTCATTATCAACCAAGGCATCAGGATTGTCTACTGAGACTTGGGTTGATTTCTTTTTGAATTGTCCATCCTTGATCGTTACATTGTATTTCCAACCAATGATTTTATTGGTATTAAAACGTCTTTTCGCTACCATCTCGGTTTTTGATAATTTCTCCGTTTGCATCTGCTCGGACTTCCGTTTCAAATTTTGGAATAACTTCATCCAATTCAAATTTTGTTCCAATGTTATTAAAATTCCAGTCATTTTGTGAAAGCATTTTTGCCATAGTTAATTTCTCCTTTTGATATTTTCTTTGATTGTGGGGATCAAATCCTCTCTTTTAAAGAGTATTGCCCTTTCTATTAATCCACTTGCTAAATCTGGTGGATATTCCATATTGTTGAGTGCGAGATAGTTAGATTTCTCATACTCATGCAGTAAGTTATTGTCGTATAGAAATTTATACGCTTTTAGAATAGCTCCTGAACCTTTATAGGTAACCATTCTAATTTTTGTTCCAGTTCTGTTTTTGGTTTTGAAATAATGATAGAGACAGGTTTTGAGTGTCCTAAAAACTTTTCCCAAGATCTCAAAGGTTTTGAGAAGTGACTATCACTATAGAACCTCACTTTTTCTTTGAGATATCCTTTGGTAAAGTTGAGAAGATCTATTTCTGAATGCAACCATTCTTGAATGAAGTAGTGAGCTTTTTCTTTCCTAAGTTCTAACTCAGTTCTTATCCAATTTTCTATATACCGCTTGCTGATACCGAGCTTCTCAGCTCGTTCTAAGCGTTTATCGTAAATTCTAAGTCTTTCATCATCATTGGGTTTTCTCAAATATAAGGTCTGTCCGATTGTTTCATCTCCGTAGGTATTGTAGTAGGTGCTTTTTCCATATATAAAGCGTTTCTTCTGACAAATCTTTAGAAGCTGATTAGGAGTGAAATAGGGTGTTTCATTAAAATCATCTATTGCAATATCAATTCGTCTTACTGAAAATTGATTGTAATTGTAGTAGAGGTTGTTCAGAAACTGTCTTTCGGACAGACTATTTGGATCTAATACCATATCTCTATAGAACTCGAGTGCTTGTCCTGACATGACAAGCATGTAGGACGACTCTTTCGCTCCATAGTAGATACGGATATTCCCATAATGAAGCTGGCTATCATAGTTATAGTATTTAAGGCTCCCTTTATTCTCAATAAATAGGTCATAGTCAAGAAATAGAATGTCTTCGATTATTTCTCTTGGCGAAAATTCAGTCTTTTCAAACTGAATTTGAATCCAGTCAAATACAGAACGTAAATGTTCATTTTTGCCATAGATTTTGATTCAACTTTTTGCCTAATTTTGCCACCCTTAAAATCTCCGAAACCCTTGGCAATACTGAATTCTTTCGATGGTACACCTAACTTGCAGAGGGTGGTGTTACTACACACCCTATCGGTCAAAAATGGTCCGTCTGCATCTACGCTCATTTTCGGCTTTCTGCCTCATGGCTCAGCCGAAAACTCGCTATTAGCCGAACCTATTTTTTGACCTCTTGTTAACAAACCCTAGTAAGCCGGTTTGCATCGACTCTTCAATATCTTGGATTTTCTTTTTTAGGTTGGAATTCTCAATTTTTATCAGTCGCATTTCTCGCTTAAATTCCTGTTTTAAGGCAATCAGTTCATCGTAGAGCTCATCTATTACTTGGTTTAGAGATTCATGCTCATTGTCTGCTAGACTCCCAAATACGGCTTGTATAGCTTCTTTTAGACCTATTTCAAGTTTTAGTTTAGCTAATTTTTGAAATTGTCTAAGGTCTTCGTCTGTAAAGTCATAGGTAACTGTATAACTTAATTGATGAGTTCTGGGATTTCTACTGATAGGAATTTTGATTTTTTTAAATTCCTTGCCACTTATCTCTTTAATCAGTTTAATCCAATTTTTAAGAGTAGAGGTAGAGTTTAGGCCAGAAATTTGATTGACTAACTCTTTATTGGTCATCTTTTTGTGAAACCTCCGAAATTTTCTTGTGCAACTGAAGAGTTTTCTGTGGTATAATTGTTACATAATATGTTTTGATCTTGGAACGAACGGCACATTTGTTTCAAGATTTTTTTATTTTGTCGAATCTTACCTCCTTAATTAAAATTTTTTAAATCGACTACTAGTTACATACGCTTTTACCTCCTTTTATGCTATAATATTCTCAATGGAATATTTAATCTTAAAATAAATATTCCTTATGGAATAATTCCATTTTATACCGTTTAGAATATTTTGTCAAGTCAAAATATACCGAATCGAATATTTAAGAGGATACAATGTTTAATAATGATACTTTTGGAGATCGTCTTAAGGAACTGAGAAAGAGTAAGAAGTTAACTCAAGTACAAGTTTCTGAGATGATTGGTGTACAACAAGGGACTTATTCTCGTTGGGAGAATGGAACTTTAGAGCCTAATTTAGAAGCTGTTGTCAAATTAGCGAAGTTGTTTGATACAACGACAGATTATTTATTAGGAAAAACCATTTACAGTACTCTAGATGTTATTCCTCATCCAATTACTAGAATTGATATGAAGAAGTTAAAAGAGTTTAATAAAACTGAACTAAATGATCTGAAATTTGCGATTGTTATGAATGGAATTAAAAACCATTCTACTCTACCTAAGTATTTGGATGAGCTAGTCTCTGAAAATAATTTAGATGAAGAAGAGCAAGAAATATTGCATACCCTTTTTAAAGAGGTTTGTGATTATTTTAATGCAGATTGAAAGTTTATTTGATTAACACTCCGTAACTGAACTGCATCCCAAAAGTTAGATTTTTTCTGTCTAACTTTTTGGGGTCAGTACAATTGTGTGGTTTTTTTGTGAGTAAAATGAATGAATCTATTTGACAATTATAGTTAAGTAAGATAATATGAGCTTATAAAACAACTTTCTTCCTTATATGTATTTTCAGCGTAATTATAATTTATGAACAATTCTTATATTTTACTTAGACATGCCCATTCGAGATTTTCGAGTGATGATTTTAATAGAACTTTATCGGAAAAAGGATTTGCATCTCTTAAGCAGTTGGAGTTTTTGAATTCTTTTAATATTGATTACTATTTTTCTAGTCCTTATAAGCGAGCTTTTGAGACAGTAAATAGTTCTCCTGTACAATTTGATAAGATAGTGCTTGATGATAGTTTGCGTGAAAGAAAATTATCCTCAAGATTTATTGAGGATTCTGAGTTTGAAGAAACGATTCAATATTTATGGCAAAATCCAGATAAATCGCTTATTGGAGGTGAGTCTAATCAAGAAGCATTAATGAGAATCTTAGATTTATTGCAGGATTTAGAAGAAAGGTATTCAGGTAAAACTATTTTACTAAGTTCTCATGGAAATTTGCTAGGAATCTTAATCAATCATTTTGATTCAAGTTTTGATTATCAAAAATGGGAACAGATGACTTTTCCAGATTGCTTTCTAATTGACAAAGATGAGAGTGTGAAAAAAATTATGAAAGTTACTTCTGGGTAATCATTTAGTTCAATCTATCTGATTTTATTTGATACTGTCAATAATTTGGTGTAAATTAAAGGGATGGAGTGTTACCAAAGAGTTACTAAAATTTGAAAAATGAGTCTATTTTGCAAGATTTAAAAGTCTTAAAACTCTATTATATCAAGGTTATAAGATTTAAAAAATGTATTCATAGAACTCAAAATCCAGTGTCCGCAAGGACGTGCCGGTTCGACCCCGGCCGCCGGTATAAGTTACACTCCTTAAGGAGTGTTTTTTTGTCTATAGGAGTTTATTTTTTATGTCTGATAAATTTCAGCTTCTCTTAAAACAAATTCGTTTTCCTGAAGATCACGATGCTTTTAAAGAAATTAAAGATGGTTCTATCGAAACAGTAAAGCTATTTAAATCAAAACGCCAATGGTTCTTTGTTTTTTCTTTTCCTAGTGTTCTGTCTTATGAGTCTTTTGGTCTTTTTGATAGTTTACTTCACTCTTCTTTTAATTCTTTAGGTGCTAAAGCTTCTTTTGAGATTCGTTTAGTTTCTACTGCTTGCGATGATTCTTTACTTGGAGATTACTTTTCATATGCTTTAGATAGTTTAAAAGTGTCACACTTTTCTATTTATTCTTTATTCTCAAATCTAAAGGTTGAGATTTCGAATAATAGTATTTTTGTTAAGGCTCCAGAGCATATTATAAAGGAAAATTTACAGGATAGATTTATTTCTTTGATATCTAAATCTCTTTCTCAAGTTGGTTTATCTGATGTATCCATTTCTGTTGTCGAAGATAAGGAAGCTTCATCTTCTTTAGAAGAGGCTTACCAAACAAATAAGGATTCTTTACAAGAACAAGCTGAGTCTCAGGCTAGACAGGCGCTTCAATCTATTCTTGAAAGTGCCCCAGCACCGAAACCTGTGACCGAACCATCACAAAATTTTGCTGAGAAACAAAGTCAACGTCAAGCTAGTTTTGATAAGGCTGAAATAACGCCAATGGTTGATATTAATTCTGAAGAGAATCGGGTTGTTTTTGAAGGATATATTTTTGATGTAGAGCAACGTGAAACTAAGACGGGTCGAATTATTATTAATTTCAAGGTAACTGATTATACATCTAGTTTTGCTATGCAACGATGGGTCAAAGATAGTGATGAGCTCGCTAAGTTCGATATGATAAAAAAGGGGAACTGGGTTAGGGTTCGTGGCCGTATCGAGAATAATCCTTTCACTCATAGTCTGACTATGAATGTGCAAGATATTAAAGAAATTTCACATACTCCTCGTAAGGATTTGATGCCTGAGGGACAAAAGCGTGTGGAATTTCATGCGCATACCAACATGTCGACTATGGATGCAATGCCAACTGTTGAAGATCTTATTGATACAGCGGCTTCTTGGGGACATCCAGCAGTTGCTATTACTGACCATGCTAATGTTCAGAGTTTTCCTCATGGCTACCATAGGGCTAAGAAAGCTGGGATTAAGGCTATTTTTGGTCTTGAAGCCAATCTTGTTGAGGATAAAGTTCCTATTGTTTATAATTCCCAGAATTTGGAATTAAAAGACGCAACTTATGTTGTATTTGACGTTGAGACAACGGGCTTGTCTGCTGTTCATAATGATTTGATTCAGATTGCGGCATCAAAAATGCATAAAGGTAATATTATTGAGCAATTTGATGAATTCATAAATCCAGGACATCCTCTTTCTGCATTTACTACTGAGTTGACCGGTATTACTGATAATCATGTTAAGGGTGCTAAACCTTTAGTGCAAGTTTTACAGGAGTTTCAAGAATTCTGTCAAGGAACTGTTCTAGTGGCCCATAATGCGACCTTTGACGTTGGTTTTATGAATGCCAATTACGAAAGACATCAGTTACCAACAATTTCACAACCGGTTATTGATACTTTAGAATTTGCACGAAATCTTTATCCTGAGTATAAGCGTCATGGTTTGGGGCCTTTGACGAAGCGGTTTGGTGTGGCTTTGGATCATCACCATATGGCCAATTATGATGCGGAAGCTACGGGTCGTTTGTTGTTTATCTTCATAAAAGATGTGTTTGATAAGCACGGTTTGACTAATCTGGAACAGTTGAACACGGAGTTGGTTTCTGAAGATTCGTATAAAAAATCTCGTGTCAAACATGCAACTCTATATGTTCAGAATCAAACTGGCTTGAAGAATATCTTTAAGTTGGTAAGTCTATCAAATGTCTCATACTTTGAGGGAGTAGCACGTATTCCTCGTACGGTCTTAGATGAGTATCGTGAGGGAATTATTGTAGGTTCTGCTTGTGCTGATGGTGAGGTTTTTGATACGCTTCTGTCTCACGGTATTGACAAGGCGGTTGAAGTTGCCAAATATTATGACTTTATTGAAGTTATGCCACCGGCAATTTATGCGCCCTTGATTGCAAAGGATTTAATCAGGGATGAGGCGGCTATAGAACAACTGATTAGAGATTTGATTGAAGTCGCTAATCGTCTGGACAAGCTTGTGCTGGCTACAGGAAATGTACACTATATCAACCCTGAGGATGCCATTTATCGTGAAATCATTGTTCGTGCTTTGGGACAAGGAGCCATGATTAATAGGCCAATTGGTAAGGGAGAAAATGCGAAACCTGCTCCTTTACCTGAAGCGCATTTTAGGACAACTAACGAGATGCTAGACGACTTTGCCTTTTTAGGAAAAGACTTAGCCTATGAAATTGTTGTAACTAATACGCAGGCTATGGCAGATCAAATTGAAGAGGTTGAGGTTGTCAAAAAAGACTTGTACACACCTTTTATTGATCGTGCGGAAGAACAGGTTGCGGAGATGACATATGCTAGAGCGTTTGAGCTCTATGGTAATCCTTTGCCTGATATTATTGACCTGCGAATTGAGAAAGAGTTGTCTTCAATTCTTGGTAATGGATTTGCCGTAATCTACCTGGCTTCGCAGATGCTAGTTAACCGTTCAAATGAACGTGGCTACCTAGTTGGTTCGCGTGGATCTGTCGGATCTAGTTTTGTTGCGACGATGATTGGAATTACTGAGGTCAATCCGATGCCGCCACATTATCTATGTCTAATTGTCAACACTCAGAGTTCATTACAGATGGTTCTTATGGATCTGGCTTCGATTTGCCTGATAAGGAATGTTCAGAATGTGGAACGGAGTATAAAAAAGATGGTCAGGATATTCCTTTCGAGACCTTCCTAGGTTTTGATGGGGATAAGGTACCTGATATCGATTTGAACTTTTCCGGAGATGATCAGCCATCAGCCCACTTGGACGTTCGTGATATTTTTGGAGAACAATATGCTTTTCGTGCCGGAACAGTAGGAACTGTTGCAGATCGGACGGCTTATGGTTTTGTTAAAGGTTACGAACGTGATTACAATAAGTTTTACCGTGATGCCGAGGTCGATCGTTTAGCCATGGGGGCTGCGGGTGTTAAGCGAAACACTGGTCAGCACCCGGGTGGTATCGTTGTTATTCCAAATTATATGGATGTCTATGATTTCACACCTGTTCAATATCCGGCAGATGATGTAACGGCTGCCTGGCAGACAACTCACTTTAACTTCCACGATATTGATGAGAACGTGTTGAAGCTTGATATTCTGGGACATGATGATCCGACTATGATTCGTAAGTTGCAGGATTTATCAGGAATCGATCCAAAAGATATTCGAGCAGATGATCCAGATGTAATGAAACTTTTTTTTCAGGGACTGATATTTTAGGGGTAACACCTGAACAGATTGGGACACCAACGGGAATGTTGGGAATCCCTGAGTTTGGGACTAACTTTGTTCGTGGTATGGTCGACGAGACGCATCCGACGACCTTTGCGGAACTCTTACAGTTATCTGGTTTGTCCCACGGAACAGACGTTTGGTTAGGTAATGCACAAGATTTGATTAAGGAAGGTATCGCCACTCTGAAAACAGTTATCGGTTGTCGTGATGATATCATGGTATACCTAATGCATGCGGGATTAGATCCTAAGATGGCCTTCACGATCATGGAACGTGTGCGTAAGGGGATGTGGTTGAAGATTTCCGAAGAAGAGCGTAATGGCTATATTCAAGCCATGCGTGAAAATAATGTTCCAGACTGGTACATTGAATCTTGTGGTAAAATCAAGTACATGTTCCCTAAAGCCCATGCGGCAGCCTACGTTATGATGGCCCTACGTGTAGCTTATTTCAAAGTGCACCATCCTATTTATTACTATTGTGCCTACTTCTCGATTCGAGCTAAAGCATTTGAGCTTAAGACGATGTCTGCGGGTCTTGATGCTGTTAAAGCTCGAATGGAAGATATTAAAGGAGAAGCGCCAACGAAATGAAGCGACTAATGTTGAAAATGACTTATTTACAACGCTTGAAATTGTCAATGAAATGTTAGAACGTGGATTTACCTTTGGTCAGTTGGATCTTTATAAGAGTCAGGCAACTGAATTTCTGATTGAAGGAGATACTTTGATTCCACCGTTTATTGCACTTGAAGGTTTGGGTGAGAACGTTGCTAAGCAAGTGGTTGCTGCGCGTGAAGAAGGTGAATTCCTTTCCAAGACAGAATTACGTAAACGAGGAGGCCTATCATCAACCTTGGTTGAAAAATTGGATGAAATGGGCATCCTAGGAAATATGCCAGAAGATAATCAATTAAGTCTTTTTGACGATTTCTTTTAATAGCTAAAGAGAATCGTCATCAACTTTGAGAGAATGGAGTCAGTCTCCGTTCTCTTTTTGTTTAGGGGTCTGCATGTGATGTTAAAAAGCCAAAGCTGAGAAGAAACCTTTTTCTTCGTCTTATGGTATACTGATAGAAAATTATAGTTTCAAGGAGTTAATCATGGTTTTACCAAATTTTAAAGAAAATCTTGAGAAATATGCTAAATTACTGGTTGCTAATGGGATTAATGTGCAACCTGGTCACACAGTGGCCTTGAGCATTGATGTAGAACAAGCAGAGCTAGCTCATCTCTTAGTTAAAGAAGCCTATGCTTTAGGAGCAGCTGAGGTAATCGTTCAATGGTCAGATGATATTATTAATCGCGAGCGCTTCCTGCATGCTGATATGGACCGCATCGAAGAGGTTCCCGCCTATAAAAAAGCTGAAATGGAATATTTGTTAGCCAAGAAGGCAAGTCGCTTAGGTGTTCGTTCATCAGATCCAGGTGCCCTTAATGGTGTAGCTCCTGAACGTTTATCTGCTCATGCTAAAGCTACTGGGGTGGCCTTTAAACCTATGCAGGTGGCAACTCAGTCTAATAAGGTTAGTTGGACTGTAGCTGCTGCAGCTGGTAAGGAATGGGCTAAGAAGGTCTTTCCTGATGCTTCGAGTAATGAGGAAGCTGTAGATTTACTTTGGGACCAAATTTTCAAGACCTGTCGTGTTTATGAAGAGAATCCTGTACGTGCTTGGAAGGAACATGCTGACCGTTTGGATGCTAAAGCACGCCTACTCAATGAGGCACAATTCTCAGCCTTACACTACCAAGCACCTGGAACAGATTTGACTCTAGGATTGCCTAAAAACCATGTTTGGGAGTCTGCAGGTGCCATTAATGCGCAAGGTGAAGGTTTCCTTCCTAATATGCCAACAGAAGAGGTCTTTACGGCACCAGATTTTCGTCGTGCAGATGGTTATGTCTCAAGCACAAAGCCTCTAAGCTACAATGGTAATATTATTGAGGGAATCAAGGTAACCTTCAAAGATGGTGAAATTGTAGATATCACAGCGGATCAAGGTGATGAAGTGATGAAGAATCTCGTCTTCAACAATAATGGAGCGCGTGCTCTAGGTGAATGTGCTTTGGTTCCAGATCCAAGTCCGATTTCACAGTCAGGCATCACTTTCTTTAACACTCTTTTTGATGAGAATGCATCCAACCACCTAGCTATTGGAGCAGCCTATGCTACCAGTGTTGAGGGAGGGGCAGACATGACAGAAGAGGAGCTTAAGGAAGCTGGTCTTAATCGTTCTGATGTACACGTAGACTTTATGATTGGTTCAAATCAAATGGATATTGATGGTATCCGCCAAGATGGTAGTCGTGTACCGATCTTCCGAAATGGGGATTGGGTAATCTAAGTATGATGGAGAATTTATCATGATTGGAAGTATGATAGTTGGTTTTCTAATTGGCCTTATTGCCTCTGCTATATCAAATAGGGGTGAACATATGGGCTGTATTGGTAAGACCTTTGTTGGATGGCTAGGTGCTTTGTTGGTCAGCTTCTTTTTGGAAATTGGGGACCGATGCTAGCAGATACTGCTATCGTTCCTTCGGTACTAGGTGCTGTTATCTTATTAGCCCTTTTTTGGAATCGTAATAGTTAGAAATGAAAGAGTTCTGAGGTATTGGTTAGATATCTAAGGACTCTTTTCTCTTATTTTTTCATTTTCATATACCACTTTTAGAAAAACTGTGGTAGAGTAATAAAAACAGCATCTATTTGGAAAGGACTAGAAATGAGTGACTTAGATAAAAACATGGCTGTAAAAAGTATGGTAGTTATACGTAAAGCTTTTCGTACCATCGATGCCAAGGTTTCTGAGACCTTTAAAGAATTTAATTTGACACCAACTCAATTTGGAGTCATGGACGTGCTTAATGCCAAAGGACGTATGAAGATTGGCGAATTAATTGACCGCATGCTTGCCACCTCCGGGAATATGACTGTCGTCATTAAAAATATGGAGAAAAAGGGTTGGCTGACGCGAGAAGCCTGCCAAACAGATAAGCGTGCTTTCGAGGTTGATTTGACGGATGAGGGCCGTCGTATTATTCAAGCAGCAATCCCGCCACATCAGCGAGCTATTGAGGAGACTTTTTCCGTTCTGACACCTGAAGAGCAGGTACAGTTGGTAGAGCTCCTGAAAAAATTTAAGAATGTCTGAGCATATTTCTTTATATTTCTAATGGAATTATATATATTACTATGTAGTAGTAAAAATTAATTATTAGAAATACAAAGGAAACGTATCATGAAAAACATTCTATTTATCGTTGGGTCTCTTCGTAAGGGATCATTTAACCACCAATTAGCAGAAGAAGCTGAGAAAATGTTACCTGGTAAAGCTAATGTTTCTTATCTTGACTATAGTCAAGTACCTGTTTTTAATCAGGATTTAGAAAGTCCAGTTCTTCCTGTTTTGGCAGAAGTTCGAGAGCAGGTCTTGGCAGCAGACGCAATTTGGATTTTCTCACCGGTTTATAATTTCTCAATTCCTGGGCCAGTGAAAAATTTGCTTGACTGGTTGAGTCGTGCCCTTGACCTATCAGATCCCTCAGGGCCATCAGCTCTTCAAGATAAGATTGTAACCGTGTCATCAGTTGCTAATGGTGGTCACAATCAACTTTTTGATGCCTACAAAGAATTGTTACCATTTATCCGTACCCAAGTGGTTGGTGATTTTACAGCGACACGTGTAAATGATACAGCCTGGGTGGATGGGAAATTCCTAGCAACTGAAGAAGTTCTTGAAAGCCTTCAGAATCAAGCGGAAGCTTTGATTGGAGCGATTAAATAAGAATAATGAATACCCGAGGTTTCTAGCTTCGGGTATTTTTATATGCAATAATGAAAAAAAGACACCCTAAGGTGTCTTCGTATTATGAAGGCGGTAGACGGATTTGAACCGACGATCAAGCTTTTGCAGAGCCGTGCCTTACCACTTGGCTATACCGCCATAACAGATACCATTCTATCGAAAAAAAAAAGATTCGTCAAGTCTCTTTCATCAAATTGACTGGTTGATTATTCAAACTGCCTATTTACAAGAAACATAAAGAGGTTGAAAGACATTCAACCTCTTCATATTAATTATAACTGTTGAAGATAGATTACTAACACTTAAGTGTTGATTATTGTCTAATCAAGTAATCAAAGGCTCCAATAGCAGCTGTAGCACCAGAACCCATGGAGATAATGATTTGCTTGTAGGCACTATCTGTACAGTCACCTGCAGCAAAAATACCAGGGATATTTGTTGAACCAAATTTATCAACGATAATTTCTTGGCGCTCATTGAGTTCAATGCCACTATCTTTGAGCCAAGCAGTACTTGGTACAAGACCAATTTGAACAAAGACACCTTCAAGATCAAGATGTTTTTCTGCGTTTGTATCACGCTCAACGTAATTCAAACCAGTTACATGATCTTGACCAACAATTTCTTTGGTTGCGACATTCTTAAGAATGGTTAGATTATCAGTTTTAGCAGCTCGTTCTTGTAAGACTTGATCTGCCTTTAATTCAGGTAAGAACTCTAAGACCGTAACATGTTTAGTAATGCCTGCTAAATCTAAAGCCGCTTCCAAACCTGAGTTACCACCACCGATAACTGCAACATTCTTCCCTTCAAATAGTGGACCATCGCAGTGTGGGCAGTAAGTAACACCTTTATTGCGGAATTCTTCCTCGCCAGGAACGTTGATATTACGCCATTTGGCTCCGAGAGCTAGGATAGCAGTTTTGGATTTTAAAACGGCACCGTTAGCCAGTGTCACTTCAATAAGTTCTTTCTTTTCAATGCCAGTAGCTAATTGACTTTTGATGATATCAACATCATAAGATTTCGTATGCTCCTCAACTTGGGCCATTAACTTAGGACCTTCTGTATATAGCGTACCAATCATGTTCTCAATGCCGACTGTCTCGATAACTTGTCCACCAAAGGTTTCTGCTAAAAGACCAGTTTTTAAACCTTTACGGGCAGCATAGATGGCCGCACTGTTTCCAGCAGGACCACCACCAATAACCAAAACATCATAGACACCTTTATCAGCGAAAGCATCAGCATCAAGTGGTCCGTCCAATTTTTCTACAAGCTGTTCAATGGTTGCACGACCAGATGTAAATTCTTCTTGGTCTTTGTAAACCGTAGGAACAGACATGATACCTTTGGCTTTGACCTCATCCTGATACATACCACCTTCAATCATGGTGTGAGTGATATTTGGGTTCAAAACAGCCATTATATTAAAGGCTTGAACAACGTCTGGACAATTGTGACAAGTTAATGAAACATAAGTCTCTAAATCGATGGGTTTATCAATCTTCTTGATACGTTCGATAGTGTCCTCATCAACTTTAGGTGGACGACCAGAAACTTGCAAGAGAGCTAAAATGAAAGATGTGAATTCGTGGCCCATTGGTAAGCCTGAGAAAATAACACGACTTTTTTGCCCTTTTTGTGCAATACCAAAACTAGGTTGACGTTTTAAATGTGTTGATTCAAGACTAATACGGTCAGACATAGCGGCAATCTCGTCTAGAAATTCTTTTACTTTTCGAGAATTATCGTCATCCCCTAAATCCGTTTGTAATACAATATCAGATTCTAGTAAATTTAAATATTGTGCTAATTGCGTCTTGATTTCTTTATCTAAGACCATGGATACCCCCTGGTTGTTAAATTTTACCTACAAGATCTAAGCTAGGAGTAAGTGTTTCAGCTCCTTCTTTCCATTTGGCTGGACAAACTTCACCTGGATGTTGGCGAATATATTGAGCAGCACGGACTTTATCAATAAGAGTGCTTGCATCACGTCCGATACCATCAGCGTTAATTTCCATCATTTGGATAACGCCATCTGGATCAATGATGAATGTACCACGTTGTGCGAGACCATCTTGCCCAAGAACATCAAAGCCTTGTGAGATGTGGTGTGAAGGATCTCCAATCATAGGATAAGTAATAGTTCCAACAACATCTGAGTCATCATGCCAAGCTTTGTGAACAAAGTGAGTGTCAGTAGAGACAGAGTAAACCTCTACACCAAGAGATTTAAGAGCTTCATATTGTTCTTGAAGGTCACCGAGTTCAGTTGGGCAGACAAATGAAATCTGCAGGGTAGAAGCAGAAAACAGCCCATTTTCCCTTAACATCTTCATCTGTAACAGTAATGAATTCCCCGTTGTGGTAAGCTTGTGCTGAAAATTCAATAATTTCTTTTCCGACTAATGACAAAATAATGTCCTCCTCTATTTTTGATAGCCTAATTATAAACAAAATACTTATCAACCTCAAAGAAAACGATTGCAATTTTAATACGAGTGGATTTTTTCTAATGATTAGCCTGATTTTAGAGCTTGTCAAATGTCACTTTTTTTGATAAACTACTATAGTTGCGTAAAGTGACAAATACTCATTCTAAGCCGATTGTGGTCTTGTTGCCGCAGGGTGGGACTGCAAGTCTAAAGCTTAGAAGAGGAAAAAACAATTTTTAAGGAGAAATACTCATGGCAGTAATTTCAATGAAACAACTTCTTGAGGCTGGTGTTCACTTCGGTCACCAAACTCGTCGCTGGAATCCTAAGATGGCTAAGTACATCTTCACAGAACGTAACGGAATCCACGTTATCGACTTGCAACAAACTGTAAAAATGGCTGATACAGCTTACGAATTCGTTCGTGAAGCAGCAGCTAACGATGCAGTAATCTTGTTCGTTGGTACTAAAACAAGCAGCTGAAGCAGTAGCTGAAGAAGCAACTCGTGCTGGTCAATACTACATCAACCACCGTTGGTTGGGTGGTACTCTTACAAACTGGGATACTATCCAAAAACGTATCGCTCGTTTGAAAGAAATCAAACAAATGGAAGCTGATGGAACTTTCGAAGTTCTTCCTAAGAAAGAAGTTGCACTTCTTAACAAACAACGTGCACGTCTTGAAAAATTCTTGGGTGGTATCGAAGATATGCCTCGCATTCCAGATGTAATCTACATCGTTGACCCACACAAAGAACAAATCGCTGTTAAAGAAGCTAAAAAACTTGGTATCCCAGTTGTAGCGATGGTTGATACAAACGCTGATCCAGATGAGATTGATGTAATCATCCCAGCTAACGATGACGCTATCCGTGCCGTTAAATTGATCACTTCAAAAATGGCTGATGCTATCATCGAAGGTAACCAAGGTGAAGATGCTTCTGCAGATTTCCCAAGAAGCAGCTGCAGCTGATTCAATCGAAGAAATCGTTGAAGTTGTCGAAGGTGACAACAACTAATCTTTAAGATTGGTTTGGGCTCAATGCCCACTAAAGATACGACAAACACCTAAGGGGCGGGGCTCAGCCCTGCCCCTTAGTTTGATAAAATAAATTTGGAGAAAAACAAAATGGCAGAAATTACAGCTAAACTTGTTAAAGAATTGCGTGAAAAATCTGGTGCTGGTGTCATGGACGCTAAAAAAGCATTGGTTGAAGTTGAAGGTGATATCGAAAAAGCAATTGAATTGCTTCGCGAAAAAGGTATGGCTAAAGCAGCTAAGAAAGCTGACCGTGTTGCAGCTGAAGGTTTGACTGGTGTTTACGTTAACGGTAACGTTGCAGCAGTTGTTGAAGTTAACGCTGAGACTGACTTCGTTGCGAAGAACGCTCAATTCGTTGAGTTGGTAAACGAAACAGCTAAAGTTATTGCTGAAGGTAAACCAGCTAACAACGAAGAAGCACTTGCATTGACTATGCCTTCAGGTGAAACTCTTGAAGCTGCATACGTAACTGCTACAGCTACTATCGGTGAAAAGATTTCATTCCGTCGTTTTGCAGTTGTTGAGAAAACTGATGCACAACACTTCGGAGCTTACCAACACAATGGTGGACGTATCGGTGTTGTTTCAGTTATCGAAGGTGGAGATGATGCTCTTGCAAAACAAATCTCAATGCACATCGCAGCGATGAAACCAACTGTTCTTTCATACACTGAATTGGACGAACAATTTGTTAAAGATGAATTGGCACAACTTAACCACGCTATCGATCAAGATAACGAAAGCCGTGCTATGGTTAACAAACCAGCTCTTCCACACCTTAAATATGGTTCTAAAGCTCAATTGACTGATGCTGTTCTTGCTCAAGCTGAAGAAGATATCAAAGCTGAGTTGGCTGCTGAAGGTAAACCAGAAAAAATCTGGGATAAAATTATCCCAGGTAAAATGGACCGCTTCTTGCTTGACAACACTAAAGTTGACCAAGCATACACACTTCTTGCTCAAGTTTACATCATGGACGACAGCAAAACAGTTGAAGCTTACCTTGAATCAGTAAACGCTTCAGTAGTAGAATTCGTTCGCTTTGAAGTTGGTGAAGGTATCGAAAAAGCATCTAACGACTTTGAATCAGAAGTTGCAGCTACAATGGCAGCAGCTCTTAACAACTAATTCTAGTTGCTAGATAAAAAAGAAAAGAAGTTACGTGAATGAATCGTAACTTCTTTTTTGTTGCTATTAAAAAAACGTCTGAGCATGCCCCAGACGTTGAAAAAAGTAATTAATGAGCGAAGGTATTTACACCAAGTAGAAGAGAGAGTGTTCCCATGATGATACCTGCAAGGATAACCCCAAGCATAACAGCAATAACACTACGTTTAAAGTCCCAATCTAGGATAGATGCTGCTAGGGTACCAGTCCAAGCTCCTGTTCCTGGAAGCGGAATTCCCACAAAAAGTAGAAGGGCCCAGAAGACACCCTTATCTCCAGCAGCTTTTTCAAGTTTTTGGCCACCACTGTGACCTTTTTTAAGACACCAGGTAAAGAAGCCACCAATTAGAGGTTTATCTGCCCCCCATTCGAGGACACGGCGGGCGAAGAAGAAGATAATTGGAACTGGAATCATGTTCCCAATGACACAAAGAATTAGGGCTTGCCACCAAGGGATACCTGAGGCGATAGCAACAGGAACGGCTCCACGGAGCTCAACCAAAGGAATCATAGAGATTAAGAGTGCAATGATGTATTTCATGAGTAACCTTTCATAGGGGAATAAAATAAGAGATAAGACTCAAAATGACATGAGCTTTATCGAGAGTGATAAGACTAATACTACTGCGAAAGTGCTAAAAAGTACTTGTTGGATTAGGTGGGTCTCAGCCTGTCAAAGTGGATAGAAAATTTGAATCAAACACCTTAAGTTACCTAATATTTTAGTCTTATTTATTGTATCTTATATGTCCTCTAATGACAACTTTAAAAAGCTTTTTGAAGGTATAGTTTCCCATGTGCTAACATTTTTGGTATAATAATAGTCAGTTATAGTCAAATTAGACTGGAGGAATTAAAATGGCAAGAAATACATCAGATAGTATAGAAGAATATATTAAAGAATTGCTGGGCCAGTCTGGAATTGCTGAGATTCAACGCTCGAACTTAGCAGATACTTTTCAAGTTGTACCGAGTCAGATTAACTATGTTATTAAGACTCGTTTTACAGAGAGTCGTGGTTACATTGTTGAGAGTAAGCGTGGCGGCGGCGGTTATATTCGTATCGTCAAGGTTAGATTCTCCGATAAACACCACATGATTAATGATTTGCTTCAAAATTTAGCAGATGAGCTCAGCGAGCAGGTCTTTACAGACTTAATCCAGTTGCTTTTTGATGAGAAAATCATCACCGAACGTGAGGGTAACTTGATTTTAGCGACTGCTAGTGATGACATTCTGGGTGAGGATTCAGCTGCGATTCGCTCGCGTATTTTACGCTCACTTTTACTTAGATTGGATAGAAAAGGAAATTAGATGACGACATATTCAAGAAAAATGCAGGCCATTTTCCATCGAGCTCAGCTTGAAGCAGAGCGTTTTGGAAGTCCTTTCTTGGAGACTTGGCATGTGCTTCTAGCTATGGTTGAAGTTCCAGGATCTGTAGCCTACCTAACATTTACTGATTTTGAGGATCGCATTCGTGCGGAAGAGATTGAGACAGCTGCTGTGTTGGCTATGGAGAAAAGTCCAAAAGACTTGTCTGACTCAGATATTATCGATTTACGTGCACAGTCACATGCTTTAGAGTCTATGTTGCAAGAGGCAGAAGGAATCGCTAAGGTGACTGGTGCTGTAGAGATAGGGTCTGAACACGTATTGATGGCCTTTCTCCTTCATAAGGATTTGATGGTTTGTCGCCTCCTTGAAGTCGCTGGTTTTCAATATAAGGATGATAGTGATAAGCCTCGCATTATTGATTTACGACGTTCTTTGGAGCGTTACGCAGGTCTTAGTAAGCAAGATTTGAAGGCCATTCACGACCTTCGTAAGCCTAAAAAGTCAAAGGCATCAGGGAATTTTGCTAATATGATGCAGCCTCCTCAATCTTCTACTGGGGAACTGTCAGATTACACCAAAGACTTAACGGCAGTAGCCGAGTCAGGTGCCCTTGATCCTGTTATTGGACGTGAGAAAGAAATTTCACGCATGATTCAGGTTTTAAGCCGTAAAACGAAGAACAATCCAGTTCTTGTGGGTGAAGCAGGTGTTGGTAAGACGGCCCTTGCGCTTGGTTTGGCACAGCGTATTGCTTCGGGCGAGGTACCTTTTGAGTTGGCTGATATGCGTATCTTAGAGCTTGATATGATGAGTGTGGTTGCCGGAACACGTTTCCGTGGCGATTTCGAAGAACGTATGAATCAAATCATCGATGAGATTGAAGCTGATGGAAAAATCATTCTCTTTATTGACGAATTGCATACGATTATTGGTTCTGGATCAGGTATCGATAGTACCCTGGATGCGGCTAATATTTTGAAACCTGCTCTAGCACGTGGGACTCTTCACATGGTTGGAGCAACCACTCAAGCTGAGTATCAAAAGCATATTGAGAAAGATGCAGCCCTCTCCCGTCGTTTTGCTAAGATTACAATCGAGGAGCCAAGTGTAGCTGAGGCGATTGATATTCTAAAAGGCCTACGGTCGTCTTATGAAGACTATCATCGTGTAACGATTACTGATGAGGCGGTTGAGACAGCAGTCAAGGCAGCCCACCGTTATTTGACGAGTAAAAACTTACCTGACTCTGCCATTGACCTTTTAGATGAAGCGAGTGCAACTGTTCAAGGTCGTATCAAAAAAGAAGCCAAACTTGAAATAACGCCTTTGGACGAAGCGCTTCTATCTGGTGATATGAAGGCTGCTGTTAAACAATATAAGGCTAGCCAAAAAGCAAAATTACCAAAACCTGCCTTGGTAGATGCAGATCAGATTATGCAAACCCTTAGTCGTCTATCAGGTATTCCTGTTGAGAAGATGACTCAGGCAGATAGCAAGCGTTACTTGAATCTGGAAGCAGAGCTTCACAAACGTGTTATTGGTCAAGACGAAGCAGTTTCAGCGATTAGTCGTGCTATTCGTCGTAACCAGTCAGGTATTCGTACTGGCAAACGTCCGATTGGTTCCTTCATGTTCCTTGGACCTACTGGTGTTGGTAAGACAGAATTGGCCAAGGCTTTGGCGGAGGTTCTCTTTGATGATGAGTCAGCTTTGCTTCGCTTTGACATGTCAGAATACATGGAAAAATTTGCGGCTAGCCGCCTTAACGGTGCTCCTCCAGGTTATGTTGGATATGATGAGGGTGGTGAGTTAACAGAAAAAGTTCGTAACAAGTCTTACTCAGTTCTTCTCTTTGACGAGGTAGAAAAGGCTCACCCAGACATTTTCAACATTCTCTTACAGGTTTGGATGATGGTGTCTTGACGGATAGTCGAGGTCGTAAAGTCGACTTCTCAAATACCATTATCATAATGACTTCGAACTTGGGGGCGACTGCTCTTCGCGATGATAAGACTGTTGGTTTTGGTGCTCGAGACATTTCTCATAATCATCAAGCTATGCAGTCACGTATCATGGAAGAGCTTAAGAAGGCCTACCGTCCAGAGTTTATCAACCGTATTGATGAGAAGGTTGTCTTCCATAGCTTAGAGGAAGAACAGCTTCGTGAGATTGTCAAAATTATGGTAAAACCGTTGGTTTCAGCTTTGGCTGAAAAAGGGATTGACTTGAAATTCCAACCAGCTGCCCTCAAGCATTTGGCTAAAGATGGCTATGATGTTGAGATGGGTGCTCGTCCATTACGTCGCACGATTCAAACTCAGGTTGAGGATAAGTTATCTGAACTCTTACTAGGTGGCCAAGTAGTTAGTGGACAAACTCTTAAAATCGGCTGCTCGAAAGATAAATTAACCTTTACAGTAGTGTAAAAATCAAACAAAAAGACAGATTACAGGTGTAGTCTGTCTTTTTTTGTGTCAATAGGAGTCAAGGTAGAGTCAATCTTTCTGTAAAGATGGGGTAAAAGAAAAAGCCGAGCAAAGCTCGACTGTAATAATTAGAGTTTTTCGTTGACAAAGTTGACAAAGTGATTCCACCAGACCTTGAGGAAGAAGCTTTTCTTAACTTCTTTACCAGCAACCAGTTCCATGCTAGGCATACCCTGATTAGGCAAGTAACCTTCTCCTACAAGTGATTTATCTTCAAAGGTAGCAGTTCCAACCTTGTCACTTGAGTTGACAGGGGCTTGGACTTGATTGGTAGTAACTTTAATATGTTTACTATTGTTAGCATCTATTTTCTGGATAATATTAAAGTCAGATTTAGCAACAGCAGTTACTTGCTTAGATTTACCATCAAGGACATTGGCTTGGCTTTTACCGATAGCTTGTCCTTTTTTGGCAATGGTCTTACTTTCCCAATGATAGACAACGTAGTTAAGCAGGTCATTGGTTGCAGTGAAACGGGCATAGTCGTCGGTGTCGGTATTATCAGCATTCATAATGACTGTGATAATGCTCATGCCACTTTCATTTGAGTGGGCCACGAAGGAAGCACCAGCCAAATCGGTGGTTCCTGTTTTTAGACCATCAACACCCTTACGGTAACTAGGTTGTCCCTTAAGCATATAGTTGAAGGTTTTGAGTTTGTTGACACCATCAAAGTCAGCCTCAGTTTTTTTAGTGATATCGAGAATTTCAGGATATTCTTTCACCACGTGTTGCGCAATGATAGCAACGTCTTTAGCACTCATGGTATTTTCTTCGTCTGATTTAGAGCCTGGATAGATATTGTCACCTAAGTAAGAATTATTGAGACCAGAGGCGTTGACAATCTTGGCATCAGTGATACCCCAATCTTTAAGTTGGGCTTTCATCATATCGACAAACTTGCTTTCGGTTCCACCGATTTCCTCAGCTAGAGCAATGGATGCACTATTGGCACTGGAAATAAGGGTTGCGTCAAGGAGCTGTTTAACAGTGTACTTACGGGCATCTAGTGGAATATTGGATACTCCAGCACTGACAGTTAGTTCAAAGGGATAGTCAGAAATCTCAACTTTGCTATTCCATTTGAGATCTCCCTGATCTACCGCTTTATACACCATGTAGGCCGTTAGGAGCTTGGTAATAGAGCCAATCCCTGTAGAGGTAGTAGCATCTTTTTCGTATAAAATTTTGCCAGTATTAGCTTCGACAGCGATGGCATGTTTGGCTGCGGCATCATATCCTTTTTTCTTATCTGCTGCAAAAGTAGGGGCTACGCTTCCCAGACAGAGTAAGAAGGTCATCATAAGCGTAATCAGTTTTTTCATGGTTTGTTCCTTCATGTGTTTTGGATATTTATTATACCACATTTTGAGAGGAACTTAAGGTGTTGAGAAGGGGCTTTTACTTACAGGACTAATTTTTAAGGTAAGATAAAACTACCTTTTGATAGCTAAAAGGTAGTTTTGTGTTTACTTGTTTCCTGTAAAGAAATTAACGATATGGTTCCACCAAACTTTTAAGAAGAAACTTTTCTTGATAGATTGGTTGGCTGTTACAGAAATTTGAGGTGGATCAGAGATGTAACCTGTTCCAACGAGATCCTTATCATCAAAGGTCGCTGTTCCAATAGTGTCACCTTTTTTGATAGGGGCTGTTATGGTTTTTGCTTTGATTTTAACAGCATCATTTTTGCTATTTATTTTTTGAACGACCGTAAGGTCTGACTCGAGTTTAGCAGAGATGGTTTGGCTATCTCCATCAGCTACCTTAATATCATTTTTCTTGACGATTTGTCCTTTAGTGTTGAGGGTTTTGATTTCCCAGTTTTGTGTCACATAATCTAGCAACTCATTTGTGGCTGTGAAACGAGCGGCTTCATCTTCTCCACCATTATCCGCATTCATAACAACGGTAATCAAGCTCATGCCATTTTCATTGGAGTGGGCTACGAAGGAAGCCCCTGCAAGTTCTGTCGTTCCAGTCTTGAGTCCATCAACACCTTCACGGTAGTTGTCTTGCCCCTCCAACATGTAGTTGTGCGTCGTTAATTTGTTGTCACCTTCGAAATCAGTTTCGGTTTGCTTGGTGATTTCAAGTACCTGAGGATAGTCTTTGATGAGGTGGTCTGCAATAATGGCAACATCTAGAGCACTCATAGTATTTTCGTCATCTGCTTTAGAGCCAGGATAGCGGTTATCGCCTAGGTATTTATTATTTAGTCCTGAAGCGTTGTATAATTTAGCATCTGTAATGCCCCACTCTTTTAAGTTGGGCTGTCATAGTGTCAACAAATGCACTCTCTGATCCTGAGATTTTTTTCAGCTAGAGCAATAGCAGTACTGTTAGCGCTGGAAATGAGGGTGGCATCTAGGAGCTGTTTAACAGTGTATTTTCGGGAATCTAGTGGGACATTTGAAACTTCTGAATCAACGGTTAAGTTGAAAGGATAGTCTGAGATATCGACGTCAGTGTCCCAGGTAATTTTTCCTTGGTCAACTGCTTTATAGACCATGTAGGCTGTTAGGATTTTAGTCATTGAAGCCACACCGTCAGGAGTAGTGGCGTCCTTTTCATAGAGGACTTTCCCTGTAGTTGCTTCGATAGCAATCGCATGTTTAGCGGAAACATTGAAGTCATCTGTCTGTTCTTGTGCTAGAGCAGGTGTTGCTAGGCCTAGTAAGATTAAGGCAATCATAATGATGTGTTGTAATTTTTTCATAGTCATTCCTTTGTCTCTCATAAGTGTTTATTATATCACAAAACAACTTAAATATCTGAGAGAAAGGGAGACTTGGGTGCTAACTTATGCCGGAGCTCTGCCATTTTTGACTATATTATGGTAAAATGAAAGTTATATCAAATGAATGACATAAAGTTGACCGGTTCGTTTTTGTAAGGACTGGTCATGGATAAAAAGAGGGATCAAACATGGCTAAACAAACTTTTGAGATGACCTTTGCAGGACGCCCGCTTGTCGTTGAAGTTGGGCAGGTAGCCAAGCAGGCTAATGGTGCTGTCGTCGTGCGTTATGGAGATACAACTGTATTATCAACAGCTGTTATGTCTAAAAAGATGGCAACGGCAGATTTCTTTCCTTTACAGGTTAATTACGAGGAAAAAATGTATGCAGCTGGCAAGTTCCCGGGGGGGCTTTAACAAGCGTGAGGGTCGCCCTTCAACAGATGCCACTTTGACTGCTCGCCTCATTGATCGTCCTATTCGTCCTATGTTTGCGGAGGGCTTTCGTAACGAAGTTCAGGTCATTAACACGGTCCTCTCTTATGATGAGAATGCTAGTGCTCCGATGGCGGCTATGTTTGGGAGTTCTTTAGCCCTTTCTATCTCTGATATTCCTTTCAATGGTCCAATTGCTGGGGTTCAAGTGGCCTATGCTGCAGAAGATTTTATTATCAATCCAAGTGCAGCGGATAAGGAAGTTTCACTTTTAGACTTGACAGTGGCAGGTACCAAGGAAGCTATCAATATGGTAGAGTCAGGTGCTCAGGAATTGTCTGAGGATATTATGTTGCAAGCACTCTTGAAGGGACATGAGGCTATTCAAGAGTTGGTTGATTTCCAAAATTATATCGTTGCAGCTGTTGGTAAGGAAAAGGCTGAGGTTGAACTTCTACAAGTTGATGCTGATTTGAAAGTCGAAATCGAAACAGCTTATTATGATCAGCTAGCTAAGGCTGTTCAGGTGGAAGAAATTGGCGCGTGAAGCAGCAACCCAGGCTGTAAAAGAAGAGGTCCTTACTTCTTATCAAGAACGCTTTGCGGAAGATGAGGATAAGGAAACTATTCTGCGTGATGTAGCAGAAATCCTTGAGCAGATGGAACATGCCGAAGTGCGCCGTCTCATTACCGAGGATAAGGTTCGTCCAGATGGCCGTCGTGTGGATGAAATCCGTCCTTTGGACGCAGAGATTGACTTTCTTCCTAAGGTTCATGGTTCGGGTCTCTTTACACGTGGTCAAACTCAAGCCTTGTCAGTTTTGACTTTGGCACCTATGAGTGATACACAACTTGTTGATGGTTTGGATCCAGAGTATAAGAAACGCTTCCTTCACCACTATAATTTCCCTCAGTATTCAGTGGGTGAAACAGGGCGTTATGGTGCACCAGGTCGACGTGAAATTGGTCACGGAGCCTTGGGTGAACGTGCCCTTGCTCAGGTTCTTCCAAGTGTTGAAGAGTTCCCTTATGCTATCCGTTTGGTAGCAGAAGTCTTGGAGTCAAATGGTTCTTCATCACAAGCTTCTATTTGTGCAGGAACCTTGGCGCTTATGGCTGGTGGTGTACCGATTAAGGCACCTGTTGCAGGTATTGCCATGGGACTTATCTCAGATGGTACTAACTACACTGTCCTAACTGATATTCAAGGTTTGGAAGATCATTTTGGAGATATGGACTTTAAGGTGGCTGGGACACGTCAAGGAATTACAGCTCTTCAGATGGATATTAAGATTTCAGGTATTACACCGGCCATTCTCGAAGAGGCTTGGCTCAGGCAAAGGTAGCTCGTTTTGAAATTCTTGATGTTATTGAGTCAGCAATCGCTGAGCCACGTCCAGAATTGGCACCAACAGCGCCTAAGATTGACAGTATTCAGATTCCTGTTGACAAGATCAAGGTTGTCATCGGTAAAGGTGGCGAAACTATTGACAAGATTATCGCTGAGACTGGTGTCACTATTGATATCGATGAAGAAGGTCTTGTTCAGATTTTCTCTAGTGATCAGGATGCTATTAACCATGCTAAAGCTATCATCTCTGATCTTGTACGTGAAGCTAAGGTTGGAGAGGTTTACACTGTACCCGTTGTCCGTATTGAAAAGTTCGGTGCCTTTGTCCACCTTTTCAATAAGACAGATGCTCTCATCCACATCTCAGAACTAGCTTGGGAACGTACTGAGCATGTCGAAGATGTGGTTGAAGTTGGGGGTACAGTAACTGTTAAAATTATCAAAATCGATGAAAAAGGACGTATCGATGCCTCAATCAAGGCCTTGCTTCCTAAGCCTGAAAAACTTGAGGATGGGGAAAATGGAGGAGAGCATCGTCACCGCCGTCGTTCTCATCATAAACCACGCAACCATAATGAGAGTGGTGAAGCACCGAAAAATCCTGATAAATCAGAAACGAAAGAACAGACAGAAGAATGACAGAAAATCAAGAATTGCAAGCTTTTGATGAAACTCTAAGAGAATTTAAAGGAACCAGACCACTTTTTGACCAGTCTGGCTTTGGTTAATCACCTACAACGTACTCCCGTCTTGGCTGCCCAAGACCTCTATGCAGTTGAAGTGGAAGGCAAGAAGGTTGTTCCTGTCTTCACCAATGAACAGGACCTACAATCTTTCAAAGCTACTCAAGAGAGTGCTCGAGAGCAAACTTGGGTAGAACGTTCGAGCTTAGATGTTTTAACACAACTGGTTCAGGCAGAGCTTTTTGGTCTTGCTTTCAATTTAAAAGAGGATGGTGACTTCTCAAATACCACTCTTTTTGCAAGCAGTGAACTCATCCAGTTTATCAACTATTTCACTCAGACTCTTAATAATCTTTTGGGTGAGGAAAATCAAAAGGCAGATCCTAAAGATAAGATTTATCTTGTTCCAGCCTTCATTCACAAACGTGAGGAAGATGGCCAGGATGACCGTCTCTTTGCGACCATGTCGAATGCAGAGGGACAGAGTTATGTGCCTGTGTTTACGAACTTAACGAGCTTTGCAAAATGGTACGGTAACGAGACTTTTGGCCTACCTTTCCGTAAGGCTAAAGGGACGATTTTGCAATGGCCACTGTCAGAAATTTACCAGCCTTCAACAGGTGAAAATGAGTTGGATAAGGTTCAAGGTATTGTCATCAATCCGTTTGATGAGCAGCCTGAGTTAGTCGACTGGTCTTATTTTGAAGGGGATAGCGAGTAGACTTAGTGTTCACAGCTCTTCACTTTAAAGAATAGTAGGGCCACAACAAACAATAATAGCAATAATGATGTAAGGAGTGACCTAAATGGGTTGGTGGAAAGAAAGTATTGATATAGTAAAGAAAAATGACCCAGCAGCTCGGACGAGTCTGGAGGTTCTTTTAACCTACCCTGGATTAAAAGCCTTGGCTGCTCATCGTATCTCACATTTTCTCTGGCGCCACCATTGTCGACTCTTAGCGCGTATGCATAGTCAGTTTTGGCGCTTCTGGACTCAAATCGAGATTCATCCAGGGGCTCAGATTGCTGAAGGTGTTTTCATTGACCATGGCTCAGGCCTTGTCATTGGTGAGACAGCTGTTGTGGAGAAGGGTGCTATGCTTTACCACGGTGTCACTTTAGGTGGTACTGGTAAAGATGTCGGAAAACGTCACCCAACCGTTCGTGAGGGTGCCTTGGTTTCAGCCCATGCTCAGGTCATAGGCCCTATTGAGATTGGAAAGAATTCTAAGGTCGGTGCGGCAGCTGTGGTTGTTGCGGATGTCCCAGAAGATGTTACAGTCGTTGGTGTTCCTGCTAAGGTTGTGCGTGTTCATGGTCAAAAGGACGAAGAAGTTATCCACGATATTGAAGAAGGTCGTGAATACTATAGCGAAAAACTAGAAGACCTTCTAAAAGCAGCTAGCTTCCACTCATCACGGCTATAAGGAAAGGAAACGATGAAACTTTTTAGTTCAAAGGTGACTCGATTGACGGTCGTGGGCCCTCTTGCCCTTGTTTACATTGCTTTACATAGAGCAGACTATAGCATGGCAGCCTTGTGGTTTTGCATTGCTCTTTTATGGGGTGGTCTTGTTTTTAAGCAACGTCACAAGTAATACTTGAGTTATGAAAAATTTATTCAAAAACAATCCTTTTTTGGTCGTCTATATAGTTGGGAGTTTCCTTTCAGCTATGTCTCTTTTGGCTCAAGGTCAGCTAGTTGCGGCTATATGGATTATCATTCTTGTGATACTCTTGTGTTTATACCTAAACCATATCAAGGATAAAAAAATAGTTTCCAGTTAATTGAAAGGAATCTCTAGTGATTAAAATTTATGATACGATGACGCGTTCGCTCCGTGATTTTGTACCTTTGACAGAAAATGTTGTCAATATGTATGTCTGCGGACCAACAGTTTACAATTATATTCATATCGGAAATGCCCGTTCAGCAGTAGCTTTTGATACTATTCGTCGTTATTTTGAGTATTGTGGCTACACAGTCAACTATATTTCTAACTTTACGGATGTAGATGATAAGATTATCAAGGCAGCTAATGAAGCTGGTATTTCAACTAAGGAATTGTCGGACAAGTTTATCGCGGCCTTTATGGAAGATACCGGACAACTTGGCATCAAACCAGCGACACAAAATCCTCGTGTTATTAACTATATGGATGAAATCATTGCATTCGTGTCGACCTTGGTTGACAAAGGATTTGCCTATGTCTCTGAAGGTGATGTTTACTTCCGAGTAGTTAAGTCAAACAACTATGCTAAATTGGCTAACAAAACCTTGGAAGATCTTGAAATTGGTGCAAGCGGACGTACGGATGCTGAAACAGAACGTAAGGAAAATCCTCTAGATTTTGCCCTTTGGAAAGCTGCCAAAGAGGGAGAAGTTTCTTGGGATAGCCCATGGGGACCTGGTCGTCCTGGTTGGCACATCGAATGTTCTGTAATGGCGACTGAAATCCTTGGAGATACCATCGACATCCATGGTGGAGGGGCAGACCTTGAGTTTCCACACCATACCAATGAAATTGCCCAATCAGAAGCCAAAACTGGCAAGACCTTTGCTAACTACTGGATGCATAATGGTTTTGTCAATGTGGATAATGAAAAAATGTCAAAATCCTTGGGTAACTTCGTGACCGTTCACGATATGCTTCAAACGGTTGATGGTCAAGTGCTTCGCTTCTTCCTAGCAACACAACAGTATCGTAAACCAATTAACTTTACAGAAAAAGCTATCCATGATGCTGAAGTTAATCTTAAGTATTTGAAAAATACCCACAGTCTTCCGTTGACAGAACAGGTGAATCAAGCTGAGTTGCAAACTTATCTTGACGTCTTCCAAGAAGCTATGGATGATGACTTTAATACGGCAAACGGAGTGACTGTTCTGTTTGATATGGCCAAATGGATTAATTCAGGCAATTATGACCAAACCGTTAAGGATGCTTTTGAAAAAATGCTCCAAGTCTTCGGTATTGTTTTTGAAGAAGAAGTCCTTGATGAAGACATCGAAAAACTCATTGAAGAGCGTCAAGCGGCGCGTGCCAACAAGGACTTTGCGACAGCAGACCGCATTCGCGATGAGTTGGCTGCTCAAGGTATCAAACTTCTTGATACCAAGGAGGGCGTGAGGTGGACACGTGACTAAACATCTTGATGTCAACCTTATTAATGGTATTGCTCTTGCTTTTGAGGGAGATGCTGTTTATTCCTTGTACATTCGCCGTCACCTGATTTTTCAAGGTCAGACCAAGCCAAACCAACTGCACCGTCTAGCTACACGCTATGTTTCAGCTAAGGCCCAGGCTAGTCTCATTGAAAAAATGCTAGAGCAAGAGCTTTTGACTGAAAAAGAGCTAGACATCTATAAACGAGGTCGTAATGCGAATAGTCACACCAAGGCTAAAAATACAGATGTTATTACCTATAAAATGTCAACAGGCTTCGAAGCAGTCATGGGCTATCTTCATATGACCGAGGATATTGCTCGCTTAGAGGAACTGATTGCTTGGTGTATTGACGAAGTTGAAAAAGAAATCTAAAAATTCTGCCGAGAGCAGGATTTTTTGTTATCTAAAGGCTATAAAAATTGTAACAGTTAGCCAGAATTTCAAAATTTAGATTATTTGAGAATCAAAGTAATTCAGCGTCTTGACAATGAAAAATAAGATGAAACTAATATTTAGCATCTTAAAAATGAGAAAATTAAGGGATGTCTGACACGTGTAAAACCCCGATATTATAGCGTTTTTTTAATAAAACTAATTTGACAGAAAGTAAAAAAAAAGTCTATAATATTAGTAAATGAGGCCATCTAAAAAATGAGGAGGTGAATGGAAATAGCTAAGAAAAAAGTTTTCTATACAACTTTTGCTGCTTTGATTTTATCTAGCTTTACGCTTCAAACAGGTAAAGCAGATGAGGTTCAGGTAAAACCTGATGAAGCTAAAATAGATTATGTTAATAGTGAGGCACCGGCTCCAGTTGCTCCTCAGGCTGATTTTTCTTCAGTAGGAGCTAAGGCAGAGCCAGCGAGTCAAGTAAGTTCAGTAGTGACCTCAACGTCACTGATGGTTGTCTCTTCAAGTGAGACAGATGAGGGGCTTCTTGAGGTACATTCTCAAGTTGATATCGTGGAGACTAGCGTTTCTACGACGACACCTCATTCAGAAGAGGCTCGTGCCCAGGCTTTGGTGAGGATCGATCAGTAGCGGCATCTGAACGAGGAGATGCAAACCCAACATCTGATTCTGAACAAGCTAAACCAAATATTGTGCTTACTTATGATAAGTCTCGTGAGGCTACAGCGACTGCAGAGTCTCAAGCTGTAACTTCAATGTATAAGAGTGAAAGCACCCTATATACATCTGAACTTGCTGGAAATACACATGCAGTTATTGAAAAATCAGAGTATTCTTCACTGGATTCTCATACGACATCTGTAAGTGCGACTCCTACTAGCCAAGCTATTGCAACTTCTGAAGTCGCTTCTGAGTCTGCAAGTACTGCAAGCTCTCTTGCATCTACGGCTCCAGAAACGAGTCAGTTAAATAATAATTCAGAAGATAGCTTAACTGTCCTTACGGTTGGCTGGAAAGATTCATCATCAACTTCTGAGGTCTTTAAAACTTCTGAAGTGGTTTCTATGTTGCAAAGTGAGAGTTTGACCTATTCGTCAGAGGTAACCTTTACGGATGGACTCATCTCAGAAATCTTAGCAACTCCAATCACTTCTGAAGTATACACCGTTGTTCCAAAACGAGATAGTACTGGAGCGCTTCTTGAAGATCAACCTGCTGTTACAGGGAATACAGACATTCTTTATTTAGCACGTGGTGAAATCTTTAACGTCAACTTTGATGTTAACAAGATGGAAGGTAAGAAGATTAAGGGCCTTAATCTAGTCCTTGATGGCAAACAAATTCATCATAGCTACTTTGTTGAAGGAACTCTGGATGAGGTCAATGCTGGTTTGAGTGCCTACCATTTGGCAGAGCAAACGACTGGTATTCATAAAATGACCTTTGAGTTGATTGATACGAATAACAATATTCATTACCTGACACAGACTTTCAGTGTCTTTAATGAAGGTGAGCGTCCAGTGACACCGGATAGTTACCGTAGGAATCAGTATTCATCAACAACGACAACAACGACTGTACCGGTTACTTATAATACCAGTGCAAATAACTATACTGAAACCGCCAATCATATACAAGCTACGGCTGTTAATGAGTTAGCTGAGACAACTAGAGCGCTAACACAGCAATTGGCAGAACAAATTGCTGAGGTTTTGAGTGGTTGGTCTTCAGCGATTTCTGGAAATAGTTCAACAAGCACAGGTTCAATTGATATCTTCCAAGCAGCAGGTAAAACCATTACTCAAGCTGCGAGAAAGATTGCAGAATCAATCTCAGATCCAGATACAATTGGTAAGCAAGCTTTGGCTGCTGCAACTGTTGTTCTCGTTCTTCTAGTGCTTTACCTAGCAGCAATTACATTTATTTAACATGCTTTGCCCTCGTAAGAGGGCTTTTTTTATGATAGAATTAGCTTATGAAAACAACTAAAGAATTAAGTCTAGACATTGTTTATGGTGTGCATGCCGTAACAGAGAGTCTGGAAGCAAATACTGGAAATAAACTCTATATTCAAGATGATCTTCGAGGAAAAAATGTTGATGCCATTAAGGCCTTGGCAGCTGAAAAGAAGGTTTCCATCTCTTGGACACCTAAGAAAACCTTGTCTGATATGACAGGTGGAGCTGTGCATCAAGGTTTTGTTCTTCGTGTGTCAGAGTTCGCTTATTCTGAGCTCTCAGTTATTATGGATAAGGCTGAACAAGAGGAGAATCCTCTAGTCCTCATTTTAGATGGACTCAACGATCCTCATAACTTTGGTTCTATCCTACGTACAGCTGATGCTACTCAGGTGACAGGAGTTATTATTCCTAAGCATCGTGCTGTGGGGGTAACACCTGTCGTTGCCAAGACATCAACAGGGGCTGTGGAGCATATTCCCATTGCCCGAGTGACCAATCTTAGCCAAACTCTTGATAAGCTTAAAGAAGCAGGCTTCTGGGTATTTGGTACGGATATGGATGGCACCCCATCTCATAAATGGAACACAGCTGGAAAGGTTGCCCTTATCATTGGTAATGAAGGTAAGGGAATCTCTGCTAACATCAAGAAACAAGTGGATGAGATGATTACTATTCCTATGAGTGGTCATGTGCAGAGCCTTAATGCCAGTGTGGCAGCTGCAGTTCTCATGTATGAAGTTTATCGAAACCGATTGTAACTATGAAAAAAAGAATACTTCTAGTTGATGGTTATAATATGATTGCCTTTGGCAAGAAACCCGTCAACTCTTTAAGACCAATCAGCTTGATCAAGCTCGTGAAACCTTGCTTCGTAAGCTCAATCATTATGCTAACTTTGAACATATTGATATTATCTGTGTATTTGATGCTCAGTTTGTTCCAGGGAGTCGTCAACGTTATGATCAATATCGTATCAGTGTTATTTTTACTGAGGAAGATGAGACAGCAGATAGCTATATTGAGCGCGCAGCGGCTGAGATGAATACTGTTCAAAATCTAGTTGAAGTAGCAACTAGTGACTTAAATGAACAGTGGGCTATCTTTTCACAAGGAGCTTTACGTGTTTCGGCGCGTGAGTTGGAAGAGCGTGTCAATACCGTTAAGTCTGATCTAGACAAGATGTCGGCACATATTGACTTAAAGACACCAAAACTACGTCCATGGGACGATGCGCAATTAGGGAAATTACAGGACCTTTTAAATGAAATAGAATAGAGGGATTTATGACATTTAACATTTTGACAGATTCCACAGCAGATCTAGATGAAAAATGGGCTCAGGAGAATAAGGTAGAGCTAGTTGGTTTGACCATCACGCTTGATGATATTGCCTATGAGACCGTTGGCCCTAACCGTTTAACGAGTGACCGTCTCTTAGAATGTATGCAAGAAGGCAGTCAGCCAACCACAAGCCAGGTGAATGTTGGTCAATTTGAAGAGGTTTTTCGTCGTCATGCTAAAAATGGTGATGCTCTTCTCTATATTGCCTTCTCATCAGTGCTTTCAGGTACTTATCAAAGTGCTGTTATAGCGCGTGACATGATTTTGGATGAATACCCAGAAGCTATCATTGAGATTGTAGATACTCTGGCGGCAGCAGGTGGGGAAGGTTATCTTTCTATTTTGGCGGCAGCAGCTCGTGACCAAGGTAAGAGCTTATCTGAAACGAAAGCCATGATTGAGGACATTCTGCCACGTTTACGGACCTATTTCTTAGTTGATGATCTCTACCATCTCATGCGTGGGGGTCGCCTTTCTAAGAGCTCAGCCATTATTGGTAGTTTGATTAATATCAAACCCCTTCTTTGGTTGGACGCTTCAGGCAAGTTGGTTCCTCTGGCCAAAATCCGTGGACGCAAAAAGGCCATTAAAGAAATGGTCCTACAAGCTACCCAGGATATTGGACATAGCACAGCAATTGTTGCTTATGCCAATGATATTGAAGCTGCGGAGAATCTAAAAGAACAATTGTTAGCAGTTGACGGTATTGAGAAAGTTCTCATTATGCCACTTGGACCAGTCATCTCTACCCACGTTGGACCAGATACCTTAGCTGTCTTTACGATTGGTAAAGAAGCTAGATAGAAAAAGTGTCAGATAGGATTTCCTATCTGATTTTTTGTTTTCTGAAATGCTAGATTAATAGAATATAAAAAGATAATTCATACAAAATGAATGATATATTTGACATAACGTAAAATAGTGCTATAATGAATCTAGAAAATGGAGGAAACAAAATGAAAAAGTCAAAGAAAAAAGTAGCTAGCACGATGGATGAACGTGCTCAGTTGATCAGCGGAGAATCTTCTGCTAGAGGTTATTGGGTAGCCATGCTTGGTCTATTTGTAACGATTATGGTTGCTAGTAAGACGCACTCCGTCGAATTAGTGCAGTCACTATTAATCATCACTTTCTTTGGTTCTATGTGCCTAGTATTAGTTCACAGCGTATCACGTAATGGGCATCCATGGTTGCTAGACAAAAAACTTGAAAAGAAGATGCTCAGATTATCCTGGGTAATGTGTTTTTTTGGAATTTTTATATCGCTAATGGGCCTCTTAAGTCTATTTCAGTCGTTTAAGATAGGGAAGAATCTTATGAGTAGTGTGGCATTTTTGACATTGGGTTTGACCCTTATTTGCGACTGCTGGGTTATTATTAACAGAATCAAGAAGAACCGTTTGGAAGAACTAGAAGACGAAGAATAGGATTTTTGAATGAAAAATTTAAAAATGAAGTCAGCTCGTGTAGCAAAGGATCTCACTCAACAAGGTTTGGCAGATGCTATAGGAGTTTCTCGTCAGACCATCTCAGCTATTGAAAAAGGTGATTATAACCCTACTATAAATCTGTGTATTGCTATCTGCAAAACTCTGGACAAAACTTTAGACCAGCTTTTTTGGGAGTCTGAGGATTAGTTTGTACTCTTTAGATGTTATTTAGGCATGAATTCTAGTCTTACACCTTATAAAATGATAGACTAAAAAAATACAAAAAATAAAAGAAAAACATCTCCAAATGACTTGCCTTGGATGTGTTTTTTTGATATTATGTTAAACGGTATTGTTTACCCCATTTGAAAGGCCCCGGAACCTTCCAAATACTTTTCGATGGGAAGGAACACCCATCACTCGTAAACAAAAATCGAACTATATATAGGAGAAATCATGAACAAAACAACATTTATGGCTAAACCAGGCCAAGTTGAACGTAAATGGTATGTCGTTGACGCAACTGATGTGCCACTTGGACGTCTTTCTGCAGTAGTTGCTAGCGTACTTCGCGGAAAAAACAAACCAACTTTCACACCACACACTGATACAGGTGACTTCGTAATCGTTATCAATGCTGAAAAAAAGTTAAATTGACTGGTAAAAAAGCAACTGATAAGATCTACTACACTCACTCAATGTACCCAGGTGGATTGAAACAAATCTCAGCAGGTGAACTTCGTTCTAAAAATGCTGTTCGTTTGATCGAAAAATCAGTTAAAGGTATGCTTCCACACAACACTCTTGGACGCGCACAAGGTATGAAATTGAAAGTCTTCGTTGGCGGTGAGCACACTCACGCTGCACAACAACCAGAAGTACTTGATATCTCAGGACTTATCTAATTCTAAGAGGAAAGGAGCACTAATATAATGGCACAAGCACAATATGCAGGTACAGGACGCCGTAAAAACGCCGTTGCACGCGTACGTTTGGTTCCAGGTACTGGTAAAATCACAGTTAACAAAAAAGATGTAGAAGAATACATCCCACACGCAGACCTTCGTCTCGTTATCAACCAACCTTTTGCAGTTACTTCAACTGAAGGTTCATACGACGTACACGTTAACGTTGTAGGTGGTGGATACGCTGGTCAATCAGGTGCGATCCGTCACGGTATCGCTCGTGCACTTCTTCAAGTAGATCCAGACTTCCGCGATTCATTGAAACGCGCTGGACTTCTTACTCGTGATGCACGTATGGTTGAACGTAAGAAACCAGGTCTTAAGAAAGCTCGTAAGCTAGCCAGTTCTCAAAACGTTAAGAAACGGCTACAATACAGCATTTATCAACACTTCATGGTTCACACCATGGGGTGTTTTTTGATGTTTTTTTGGCAAAATTCACACCACTTTTCACACCAAATTCACACCATTACTTTTTAAGGTTACGGTAGGCAATTTCACCAACAGCCATTGGTATGACATTTGAAGTGTTGACATAGGTCTTAGTTGTGAGAGTATCGCTATGCGTTAGAGCTTCTGAAATGTCCTCTAGTGATGTGCCAAATTGTTTGGCAAGAGTTGCACCCGTATGACGTAATTTATGAGGTGTAGCGTGTGTTAGTTCCTTATGACGGCGTTCGACTGACTTCATCTTATTATTAAGATAATCAGCGTGTAAGGGACTATTAACATTTCCTTTTGTATCAATATAAGTAAAAACATACTGTTCATCAGATTGGATAATATTGAATTTTGCCAATTCCAATTTTTGTTGTTTTTTCCAAGCACAGAGTAAATCAGTTAGTTCAATAGGAATATGGAAAGTTGTCCTTTTATTTCCCTTAGTTGATTTTGGATTTTTATACTTGTCCAAGGCTTTCACTAACTGAATTTCTTGTTTCTTTAGGTTAATGTGTTTCCATTGCAAAGCGTAACTTTCGGATTTCCTATCTCCTAAGAAAAAAGTTGTATAGAATAACACATAATCTTTGAATAGGAGCTTGTCGTTTTCTAAATCTTCTTCAAAAGCGGTGAACCATGCTTGAAGTTCTGATTGTGACAGATATAAATCTTCATCATTTTTACTCTCTTGTAGTTTAATTTTTTTAGTTGCCTTAATACGGCTAATTGTTTTAGAGAGACGATTAGTTTCGATATATTCCAATTCCTCAGCCCAATCAAAAATAGAATTAACGTAACTTCTAATGACTTTAAAGTTTGCATATTCTTCTGCCTTTTGTGTCAAAAGGTTCAAGATAACCTGTTTATTTTGATTGAGAAAATCAATGGAATAATTACCAAGCAAGGGTAGGATATGTTTTCTAAAGACAATTTCGGTACCGTCAATAGTAGCTTGTGAAGGTGGTTTTGTGGTAGATGTTGTTTGACCTGCTTTATAGGATTCCCACCAAACATTGTGATAAAAATCGGAAAAGAGGATTGAGCCATTTGTTTCCAATTTGGTTGATTCTCCGCTTAAAATTTTATCAATCTTGTTTTGTAATTCAAGTTCGTATTTTTTAGCCTCACTCCTTAATTTGAAACGTTTTTCAATCACTTTTTTATTAATTCCCAATGAGGATTTGACTTCTTCTGGGACATAGATACGTAAGCGATAAGTTCCGTTTTTAGTTTTTGTAATTGACATAGTATTCTCCTTTTTTGAATTGAGCTAGAAAAATACCGTGGCTTCATTATATCAGGCCACGGTTAGAATGCTACTGATTTTGTAACCAGTGATTAAGTTCGGCTCTATCAAATCGGACAGTTTTTCCAACTCGAATAACTGGTAACCCCTTTTTTATCCAAGAATCAAGCGTATTATTGGCAATTCCTAGATACTTACAAGTTTGTTGTTTGTTCAAGAAGGGACTTTCAATGTTGTTACTATCCAATTTATTTTTATTTCGTTTTCTATAAGCTGGCTAATTAACAGTTGTAGCTGATGAATTTGTTCGTCTGGTAAAATCACTTGCATAGTCTTTTTTGTCCTTTCATGATATAATGTTAGCGATTATTATTTCTAAGGCGATTTGTTTACGGCAAGTCGTCTTTTTGTATGCCCCAAGTGTTGGAGCTCTGGTGTTCACGGACATATTGTTCAATCTCCTTTTCATCGCTGTTAGTAAATTTCGATAATCCCAACTTTAAGAGGTCTTGGAGAAATTGGTCTGCTCTTTCAAGTGTGGTTGCCTCATATTTAGCCACATAGAGTTTGGCTAAAGTCTTTGAGACCTGTTTTTCCGTCCATTGTTCTGACTGTCTAAGCGTTGGCTTGGTACGTTCAATACTCAAGCGAGTTTTGGTTTCCGTCTGGAGGTAATCAAGCCACCATTTGACCGGCTGTCTTCTGCGCTTATTGGTGTCCTTGTCATTAGGTCTGACAAAGCGGTAGTGTCCGTTGATAGCTTCAAAGTAAATGGCTGTCAAAGGTTTTTTAAGGTATATTTGTTGAGCAATGATATTAGCTTTGCCTTGCCAACAACGTAGCTCTGCTCTGACCCAAGAATGGGTCTCATCAGTGACTTTACCTTTTCCTTTTTGTTCCATGAGTTTGTTATAAACACACCATTGTTGACTTCCTCGTGCGCCTATGGTGACCGTCTCACCAACTCGTTCGCCCGTTTCAAGAATTGAACGCTCGTGATAGTCCATATATTGTGCTCTCGTGATACACAAGCCCCGTTTACAATAGGCATAGAGGGTTTGAACGGATAATGCTTTATCGTAGATGTCATTAGCTATATCTATTCGGGTAAAGTTGACCTGATAGCGGTACAGGCGTGTGACCAGAGCTACCCAGTTATTAACGTTACCTGCCATAAATTCCTCATATTGACGACAACCTTTTCCTTTAAGTTCCAGATAGACCCCCATGTTATCTAAGACTTGGTTAAAGTAAACCTTGATGTCTGAACAAGCATAATGGCGTTGATACTTGTTTATTCCCCAAGCATTAAGCGCAAACTTATCTTGGGGAATGAGCAGTATTTCTTCCAAAACTTCCTCTGGTGGAACATCTTTAACAGTGACAGCGAAGTAGTCAATCCTCACGCTGTTGTCCATGTTTAATTACCAAAGATTTTAAGGTCGTTTGCCACTAGTTTTACGCCAGACCAGTTACTACGAGTCATGTTCCACATGAGACGGACTTGAGGATTGACGAGTTCAACGGTCTTATCAAGCAACCCGTCATTTTCTGCTAGTTTTGTGATTTTGTCGAGGTTGTCATGAATTTCAAGCGTAATCGCTTTGAGTTCCTCAATGGCAATGTTCATTTCTTTTAACACTTTGATTTTATCCGCATCTTGAACGCTACAAACTAGTTTGGATGGTTCGTCTGTTCGGACTTGTTCGCCATTTACTTCTTGATACTTATAACTCATACGAGCAGAAAGTACCACTACTTTTTTAGGAAGCATGAATTGACTTTTATCAAGGTTCAATTCGCCAAGTTTAAGTGTTGTGTCAGTTAGTGTTAAGTTTGTCATCGTATACTCCTTTGTGTTTTTTTAAGTAGTTATCTTTTCTAAACGTACGCAGAATTAGCTTTGAACCCTACTCTCCCAAGGGATTTCAGCGAAAACTTCAACTGATTGGCTTTAACCCCAGACGTCTCAAGGAGTTAGCCCTACTTTCGTGTACGTTCGTACCCCCTATTAGTAGTGGGGCACTTATTTTAGTGGCAAGTCTCGCCCGTTTCGAGCCCCTACCGCCTTGTGGGCTACCGTGTTGACCACTCGCCCACGGCGTTGGTGCTGTACCGTGCTCACTTGCCAAAGAGTGTTCGCTTCTTAGGGTGTTCTAAGACCTCTATGCGCTTTTCCAGTGCGGTTTGGCGCAAGGTTAGAACTTGATTATCTCTGGTTAGTCTCTCAACCTGATTGTTCAGTTGAGACACTTGAACAGATAGTCCCTGTACTTGTTTAGTCAAAGGAACAGGTGAGGCACGGGTTAGCGGATAGACTTTGAGAATGGCTTTCTCTAGTCCCAGACTGCCTTTTAAATGGGCGACCTGTTGCAACTGCTCAATGTCACTATCAGTAAAGAGGGTAACCTTACTGTAAGAACGTTTGCCTGTTCGTACTCGGCTTTCTTCAAAGGCATGTCCTGTTAAGCGTTCAATCTTTAAGCGCCATTTCTTTAAGGTTGAGACGGAGTTCAAACCATTAACCAATTTAACCGTTTGGGGATAATCGTAAAAGTGTGTCATTTTAGCCTCCTTCCATTTACTCTCAAGGTAAAATATTATATAATCAAGAGGTAAATAATTATTTTACCTATCGATTATTTTCATTATACAAAACATATTTTTACTAGTCAACTAAAAAGTAAAAACAAATTTTACCTAAATAGAAAGTGTGAAATCCAATGCCAGCTTTATATAACTATGCCAATGTCTTACGAGCGGGGGAGCTTGATATTAAATCTGCCCGGTTAAAAGCAGGAATGACCCAAAAAGAATTGGGAAAACTTCTGGGTGTGACCAAACAAACAATTATTAACTATGAAAAAGGCACTACCGAACCAAGTTGGGAGCGCCTAGAAGATATTGCGAAAGCCTTAAAAATAGATGTTGACGAACTCTTTCCTTATAGTGAGCTTGGTGAAAAGAAAGGGGATTTAAAGTGGGCAGAACATCTAGAACGTTTAGCCAACGATTGGCATTATGCTCGCACAGCGGAGGAAGAATTACTCTTACAAAGTCTTTTGGACTATGCAGAATTTCAAAAAGAAGTGGAGCAGAAGACCTACACCACAGAACAGCTTAATCAAGCATTGGAACTGGAAAACACTAACACCATGTCTGATGAAGATAAAATAGGGCTTATCACTCTTAAATATGAAAAGGACATTCAGAAAAAAACTGATAATCTGATTGCACTCTACAAAGACCAATCAGAAAAAGAGCTTGATGTTATTCGATTTGAAAATACAGATTTATAAAAGGGCTAATTCTGAAATAATTTATAGAATCTTAAATTAGAATTTATAATACATCGTCTAATCAGACAAAAATATTTTAAGCAAGCAAAAAGCCTAGAAATGTTGATTTTATAGGATTTATTTGAGTCGTCTTACTTAACTCCACGACTGCTTATCATTTTAAATGACTGAAAAATGCCCATTTCTATAACAACAGCAGTATAATTGTTAATCGGAAGTAAGTCCAATTTTTCAAAGTAATTTCGAATAGTTTCAGCGGTACATTCTTCAAATGGAAATTCATTGCTATGAGGGAGAATGTATTTGTCCCATAGACCGAGACCAGTATAATCTTTGAGTTCAGTTGCAACATTAGGGTTGTCAAGTAAAAAGCTATACTCAATGTTTTTAGACGTAATAATAGCACCAGCATATTCCTCTATATAAATCATTTCTTCTGTTATCCTTTGTTTGACGATTTTGATTAATCCCTTCTTTTTTAGTTCCTTTCGGATAAATGTGGTGTTTATCTGAGTCTAACATAGATGGCTTTTTGTATCTAACTTAATTTATAAATTGGGCATACAAAAAGCCCCGCAATATCTGAATGAGATCCACCCACTACTGAAATTATAGAGTCAGAAAAAAATATTCTTAGCAACAAGAAGAATTTTGACTAGTAATGAGCCAAATTAGTTAAATATGGTAGCTTAAATGAAGATTAGTAAATTTTAATAAATTGTTGACAAATTCTTAAGTAATGATAAAATATAGGAAAGCAAAAGTTAATCGGATTAACTTTTATTTTTGGGCTCAAGTTAATCCGATTAACTTAAACTTTTGCTTTTAACCTTAAATTAAATAGATCTATCTAAGGAGGAAGTTATTATGTACGAGCCAATTGCTATCATTGGATACGGAGTTCTATATCCACCAAATTCAGATAATGTACAAAACTTTTGGAAAAACATTAAGAACGGAGTTCAAGGGATTAGAGAAGTAACTAACGAAGTTTGGAATGTGAATGATTATTATAATGAAGATGAAAATGTTCCTGATAAAACTTACTGCAAAAATAGTGCATATCTTGATAATACGGGTTCATTAATGGATTATATTTCCAAGTTCAATTTAGATGATGGAAAAATATTGTCTTTGAATAGAACTAAAAAAATGGTTTTGTACACTATTTTCAAGCAATCGATGAAGCTAATCTTAATATAAATGAATTAAGAGATTCATCATTAATTATAGGGAATATGCTCGGCGATTTAGATATAAGTGATTACATGTTATATAAATTTGGAAAGAATTATTTAAATGAAGTCGAGAAAAGTTCTTTAGTTCAAAGGGGAAGTCTAGAAAAAATAACAGATAAATTTGGTAGTAGACTGTATGAAGAATTAGATTTAGAAGATAGAAATATAGATGGTATGTTTCCTAGTAGCCTTGTTACAGATATCACTGATTTTCTTGGAATTAATCAACTCTCTTTTGTAGTTGATGGTGCTTGTTCAGGAAGTTTAATAGCGATAGATGAGGCGATTAAATTATTACATAATAAAGTTTCTAAGTTTGCTATAGTAACAGGCGCCTTAGGAAACATGGGTGTAACAGGAAATGTAGCCTTTTCTAAAATTGGTGGATTGTCTCATTCTAAATCGAAGCCTTTGGACAAAGAGAATGATGGGCTTACACCGGGTGAAGGAGCAGGTACAATAATTATTAAAAGAATTTCTGAAGCAATTAAAGATAATAACAAAATACTTGGTATTATAAGTGGTAGCGGAGTCTCCAGTGATGGTAGTGGACAATCTATCTATGCCCCAAGTACTTCTGGCCAATATTTGGCAATGAAGAAGTCTTTAAACAGAGCAAACTTAACTATCAATGATATTGACTATGTAGAAATGCATGCCACAGGTACTCCAGTTGGAGATGATGTTGAGTTAGAGTCAATAGTTAAATTATGTGTTGAAGAAAATCTGAAACATAAAATAAAAATTGGATCTTTGAAGTCACAAATCGGACATTCATTTTCTGCTGCTGGAATGGCTAACTTGATTAAAGTGTTGAAGGGAATGGAAAATAATCAATATCCACCAACCTATAATTTTACAGAGCTATCAGATAAATCAAAAAATATTGTAAAAGATTATGAGGTATAGATAATGACATCAATTATATCAGTAAAAAATTTAAAGAAGACTTATCAACAAAGGACAGTTGTTGATAACCTCAGTTTTGATGTAGAAGAAGGTAGTCTATTTTCCTTTTTGGGACCCAATGGAGCCGGTAAATCAACAACAATCAACATTATTTGTACAGTATTAAAATCCTCTAGTGGAGAAGTTTTTATTGATGGATTAGATGTCAGAAAACATAGTCAAGACATTAGAAAAAAAATTGGGGTAGTCTACCAACATAATGTTTTGGATAATTTACTGACGGTTTCGGAAAACTTGAGATTTAGAGCTAGTTTATATGGAATCATAGGTAATGAGTTTGAAAATCGCTTAGAAGAAGTAGCTAATCAATTAGATTTTAAAAACTATTTGAATCAACCTTTTCATACTTTGTCAGGTGGGCAAAAAAGGCGAGTTGAAATAGCTCGAGCAATATTTCATGAACCTAAAATTTTATTGCTTGATGAGCCAACGACTGGTTTGGACCCTGAGTCAAGGAAAACTGTCTGGGAGATTATTGGGACATTGAAAAATAATTTTGGAATGACTATCTTTTTAACGACCCATTATCTTGAAGAAGCGAGAAATTCTGATTTAATCACAGTTATTAATCAAGGTAGAATTGTTGCAACAGGAACGGCTATTGCTCTTCAGAAAAAGTATTCTTGTGACCGATTATTTTTATATCCTTATAAAGAAACAATGGAGCAATTAATAACTAGTGTCAAAAATGTACCATTGTCTTACAAAATATCCGACGATCATTTAATTATTGAGGATCCAAGCATTGGTAACGTAAGGGAAATATTGAAATATGATTCGTTGATAGATTCGTTTGAGTACTTTAAAGGAAATTTAGATGATGCATTTATCAATATTTTAAAACAAACGGGGGATAGTGTGTAATGATTAAAAAGACATTTAAAGATTTATATCCGAGATAAGGGAACATTAATTTCCTCTCTTGTTGCTATTTTCGTTACAATAGGATTATATCTATTATTTTTAGGAAATTATCTAGAAAATACCATCGATCAGTCTATTGGAACTAATTCTGGGAATTTCTTGTTTGTTAATACTTGGGTGCTATCTGGAATTATTATCGTTAGTTCAGTTACTATTTCTTTAGGAGTATTTGGTGTTAAAGTTAAAGACTATGAAACAGGAATATATACCAGTTTTGCTGTTAGCCCAGTTAAGAAATTAGTAATTGTATTCAGTTATATTATAGCTGCTTGGCTGATGAGTCTTGTGATTACACTTGTTGTGTTATTGATTTGGACTCTAGTAATGGGGATGTTAGGTTATCAAATAATTACGGTTTCCACTATTCCACTACTTCTTATTTATATTACTCTAAATAGTTTATCGGCAACCAGTTTTACATTCTTTGTAGTGAATTTTGTTAAATCTGTAACTGCTTTTAGTTCGGTTTCAACTATATTAGGAACGCTAACAGGATTTTTAGCAGGAATCTATTTACCTATAGGAGCACTGCCTAGTTATGTTCAATATATTATGAAATTTTTCCCACCGACTTATGGTGTAGCACAGATTCGTAGTCTTTTAACCAAAGAACCTTTGAAGGCTATTACGAAAGGTGATAGTTCGTCTACTGTTGAGCAACTTAAACTAGATATGGGGATTCATGTAAAAATTTTCAATCACGTATTAAAAAATTATGAGATAATTTATTTACTGTTGTTTGTTATAGTGCTATTTATTCTATTATCTGGTTATCAATTAAGGGAGAGAAAAAATGAATGAAAAAAATAAATTTCATCATGGTGATTTAAAAAATGAAATTATTAAGCAAGGTCTAAAAATTATATATGATAAAGGATTCCAATCTGTTGAACTAAAAGATATTTCAAAGGCTTGTCATGTAAGTACTCCATCTATTTATAGGCATTTTGATGGAAAGAGTGATTTGATGGATAAACTACTTATTGAAGTGTCGCATATTTTTTATAATTTTTTAAAGAAAGAATGTCATCACTCTTATGAAGATGCTGAAGAAGATTTGATAAATATGGGAGTGAGATTTTTACAATTTTCTCAGGACTATCCTCACTATTTTTGAGTTTTTATTTTATAGCAAGTTTGAACGTCATGTACAATTAGGAACAGATATCCAGATTGATTATAATGATGAAAACAATAGCTTCAATCTATTTAAAGAAGTTGTAATTCATTATTTCAATAATAATGGGATTAAGCAGGACCACAATAGGCACATTGTTAATCTTTGGTCCTATATTAGTGGTTTATCTATTATTGCTGGTAGTATTGATAGTGAGAATAAAAATATAATTTTAAGAAATTATATTCAAGGCATGATTAAATCATATACTCTTGGAATTAAGCAGGAATATGGTATTTGATAGGACAACTATTGTTATTTATTCCTATTTATATAAGAAAAAGTGATTTGGTAAAAACTCCAATATTATTAAATTAATCCCCCTTATTTAGGAGATTATGTGAAACGAAATACAGCACAGCTCAAAGGAAATTTGATTCAAGCAGGAATAGAACAAATCTGCCAACATGGCATAGATAATCTATCACTAAGGACCGTCTTACAAAAAAGTCGTATTACACACGGTGCTCCCTATAAACACTTTGGCAGTAAAGATGGTATCTCAGAATTGTCCTATCACGTCTTTCTGATTTTTGGGCCAATGAGATTTTCGTTGGCATCACGTCATTCACATCAGCGAGAGATGAATTGAGTCAAATGGGATTTAACTTTGTTTTAGCTACACAGAAGAATCCTTATGTCTTTGAAAGCTCTTTTTATTAAATCGCCCTTTAAATACATGGAGCTTTCTGGAGATACTATTTTAGCAGAAAAAGACTTACTTGGTTTTGATTCTTTTAAACGTGTTGTTCTAGCACTAAGAGAGGAGAAAGGCTTCCATAATAGTGAAGCTGATACTCTCGTTCACTTTTGTAGTTTTATCTCAGGCTTGGCTATTCTATCAAAAAAGTTCTATCGGAACGAATTTTTCACAAGCATCTCTTCGATTATTACTCGGAGAGATGCTTGATATTTACATTAAAGGAGAAAACGCATGAATATATTAATTATCACGGCCCATCCTAACCCACAAAGTTTCAACTCATTCATCCTTAAACAAGTACGAGAAAACATTGATAAGTCCCATAAACTTCAAGTACTTGACCTTTATGCTGAAGGATTTGATCCCACTTTGCGTTTTGATGAGAAACATCGAAGACGTGATTTAGTCTCTAATCCTAAAACTGCTAAATACCGTGATTTGGTGACTTGGGCAGACCAATTTATTTTCATCTTTCCTATTTGGTGGTCAGGGATGCCAGCGATGCTCAAGGGTTTTATGGATTGTGTCTTTGTCGCTGGATTTGCTTATCACAACACTAAGACTGGCTTAAAAGGCCATTTAAAAGGTAAGGCATGGATTATTACTACCCACAATACGCCATCTTTTATTACACTATTTTCTCAAGACTATGGTAAGGTCCTTAAAAATCAGATTTTAAAAGCCTGTGGTATTTCACCAGTCACCATCAGTCGAATTGCTGGTGTTGAAACAATTTCTGATCAGAAGCGACAAAAGGCCTTGGATAAGATTATCCTGAAAGCAAAAAATCTATAAATTATTAGAATACAATAGTGGTGTGAATTTTTAGTATTTAATAGCTCAATTCAATGCTTTTTAGGGTAAAATTCACACCATTCCGACGAAATTAGTTGAAATTGATTGAAAGTGTGCTTTCAGAAAATCGTGGAAATAATTGATATTAAAGGCTTTTGAAATTTATTCAAGCAAAAGTTGTTCAAACCAGGTCTTAAGAAAGCTCGTAAAGCTAGCCAGTTCTCAAAACGTTAATTCGTTGCTGGACAGCAGAGTACAAACGAAAACACTTTGCAGCTTGCAAGGTGTTTTTTTTTGTATGAGAACTACTGGCGGTGCGCAATTAGGATAGCTCTAGCGACTTTAGTCGCATAGAGATATGCTATGCACAGTTGCCCCAAGAAAACAAGCGAAGCGATGTTTGATTGGGTGGCAACCACTGCACTCAAAACGTTAATCAATACGATTAAATCAACGTTTTAAGCTCATCAAGGCTTTGCTTTATGGCTGCCTTTTGGTAAGGGATTCTGAAAAAAATGACTTAAATGTTATTTGTGTTTTGTCTTCATCTTGAAATTCTTATAACAATGTGATATATTTATAACAGATAAGATGTGATATATTTATAACACGTTAAAAGGAGATGGAGAAAATGAAAATGTCGAAGAACTTAAAGATAATCCTTTATATCGCTAGCGTGCTTATTGTTGTATGTTTAGTATTATTGCTGGGGAATCACCTACCGATTCTAGCGAAAGGTGCTATTATGACGACGGCTTGGCTTCCTTCGTATTTGGTTTGTACGATGATATCGGTCCTCTCAAAATCAACCTATCAAAAGAAAGAGAAAAAAATGTTTGGGATTACTGCAAAATTATATACAGTGCTTGTATTTCTCTCGTCCTCAATCTATACTATTGGAGTTTGGCTTCTAACTCCTGGTTCTGTGATTAAGAATATAATGTTAGGAATTGGATTAGGTGTTCAATTGTTATTAATGTTTTACTTCTTATTCAAGAGAATTAATGAAGAACCCGATGAACGATTTTATAGAAATATTGCAAAGTCCTCTTCCATTTTGTTTACAATAGCAATCTTTATATTATTGGGAATGGCAACCTTGATAGCTTTCTGTAAAGTTTTCGTTTTGAATGCTGGATTCCTTTATATTTTGGTGGCTTTTTTACTCTTATTATTTGCCATTACTTACTTTATCACTGAAAAAAGGGGATGAAATATGGCGAAAGAAAGTAAAATAAAGACTAACTTGAAAGAAGTAAGGGAAGCTTATGGTATGACTCAACAAGATTTAGCAGATCATGTAGGAATACGGAGAGAAACGATTGTTCACTTGGAAAATAACCGCTACAACCCTTCGTTGGAAATGGCTTTAAAAATAGCGCAAGTCTTTAATAAACAAGTGGAAGAACTATTTCGTCTGAAATAAGAGAAGTGAAACAATCCAATTGATTTGTGTATCAGTTTTTGGAAGCTTGTTATTCTAAGGCGAGGTAGTGGTAAGAGGGAGTGTTTTCAAAGGAGTTATTTTTGACTACATCTTAGTTAAAACGCTTTCAAAAATAAGATAATAGTTTATTTTTCAAGCATTTTAACCCAATAATAGAACTTTTTAGGTCGAAATGCTCTCAAAAACGCTATTGTTTCTCTAATCTACTCACTTTTGAGATCTTGCATATTATGTAGTTATCATACAAAAATGATAAAAGTGAATGAATACATTTATTTGAAAGATAATATTGTTATATACTTCAAACATATTATCAGTAAAAAGGGTTTTATACGTCTATTAAATATCTTTTGATTTTTTTAGCCATAAAACCTCACATAATAATGAATGTATATTTTACAAATTATGCTTTTTATATATGACTTAAATATGTATTTAAACTTAGCAAAGGACATAATAAATTACCTAAAAATAACATTAAAATTAAAAAAATGATTAATTATTACTATTTGGCAACACACCTCAAAAAACCTTTGTTTGTAGGAATTGTAGGATATATTAAAAATTTAAAAAAGTTTTTAAAATTTGTTGACATATCTCTAGATAGTGTTATAATCTATAGATGTCAGGGAGGTCCTGATACTAAATATATAATAATCCATTAGAGGAGAAACAATTATGAAAAAAGTATTGCTTACATCAGCTGCAGTTCTTGCAGTATTCGCTTCATCAGCAGCAGTTTTCGCTAACGACGGTAACGTTCACACTGGAAACCTTGATAACAAAACTGAAGCAACTGGTGGTGACTTCTTCACAAACAACGAAGGTGGTCTTACTCAAGCTGCTAAAGATGGTCTTAACAACGTTGACGCAGATTCAACTAAACAAAAATTTGAAGATGCTGGTGAACACATCGAACCAAAACGTGATGCTAACGGAAACATCATCAAAGATGAGTTTGTAGTTACTGATAAAGCTAACGCTAACAAAGACGCTAAAGAAGAAGCTAAAGCTGTTAAAGCTGCAGAAAAGAAAGCTCCAGCAGCTAAAGCTGAAGCTAAAGCTCTTCCAAACACAGCAGCTGTTAAATAATTAACTGCTATTGCTAAAAAGAATATCACTGGGGCTAGAGCTTCGGTGATATTTTTCTATGGATAAAGAAAAGGATTTGACATTTCATGAGTAATCATAATCGTAAATCTACTGGATCTCGCAAAAAACTGATTGCTGGGATTTCGGCCTTAGTCATTGCTGCTTTGGCTATCTTCCTTGGCTTCCAGTTTATGTCTCCGACAGCATCGTCCTCTAATGGTGTTAAGAGTGTTTTAACGACTAAAAAAGCAAACACTTATAAAGTTTCAGATGAGGAGAAAGCCTACCTCAAAAATAAATTTGATGGTCTTGAGGCGACAAACCCTGATACTATCGCTTATGTCTATGCACCAGGGACTAAATTGGATGAGCCAGTTGTTCAAACAACGGACAATTCAACCTACTTAGATAAAACATTTGATGGAGGAAACGTTCCATATTTGGGAACGGTCTTCATGGATACAGATAATAAGAAAGATTTCAGCGATCGTTTGACTTGGCTCTTCGGCCATGCTCGAGGAAGTAAGGTTGCTGATAGTCGTATGTTCAACGATGTTAACTACTATAGTGATCAGTCGTTCTTTGATAAACACAAATATGTTGTTATTGAGACGCCTCAACGTAAGTATTATTATGAAGCGCTCGCTATGGTAATTGTGCCTGAAGACACAGCTTTCTATCGTACATCATTTGAAAGCGATAAAGACTTTAAACAACAGTTGGATATCATCTATGATCAAGCAAGTGTTAAAAACAAGGATTTGAAGGTTAGTGCTTCAGATAAATACCTCGTTCTTTCGACTTGTCGTGAGGAAGATGAAACGATTCGTGCTAATCTCTACTTGCGTCAAATTCCAGACTCTGAAATGTCTGATTTTGTAGCTAAACATGGTAAAGATTTGGAATACACACCAACACGCTAATTATTAACCAAACTCTACTTCGTATGAAGTAGAGTTTTTATCTTGTCTAAGAAAACTGATGTTTTCAATCGCCATGGAATTGAGATGTAACCGTTTATTAATCTTTTTTATCATCAATGGATAAGTTTTTTTGGTACACTAGAAGTATGAAAAAGGAGAGTATTATGAAACAGAGCCAGGCTAAAAAGCGTGACAATGCGATGACTAATAAGATTTTGATGGGGTTGATTGCTCTCGTCTTAGGTTTGCTTTTTCTTGAGATTTTAATTGTTCATAGTAAGAATGAACAGCAAAAGAATGCCTCAAACCAGGTACAGACAGCACGTATCATGGCTAATGGGGACTTGCTCTATCATGACGGTCTCTATATGAGTGCCCTGCAGGCAGATGGCAGCTATGATTTCACGGAGAATTTTACTTATGTGAAGCCGTGGTTAAGCAGGCTGATTTGGTTTTGGGTGATTTCGAGGGAACGATTAATCCTGATTATCCTTTGTCAGGCTATCCTCTGTTTAATGCTCCTCAATCAGTGACAGCAGCTATTAAGGATGCTGGTTATGATGTTATGGATTTGGCCCATAATCATATCTTGGATTCTGGTTTAGAGGGAGCTTTTACAACGGCTGATGCTTTTAAGAAAGTGGGAATTGATCCTATTGGTGTTTACGAAAAGCCGGTGCGAGACAAGGCGCCACTGCTCATCAAGAATGTTAATGGTATCAAAGTTGCAATACTTTCCTATGCTTATGGTTACAATGGCCTAGAGTCGAACTTGACGGATAAAGAGGTTGCAGACCACTTATCGAATTTGGATGAAAAACGTATGAAAGCCGAGATTCAGCGTGCCGAAAAAGAAGCGGATATCACGGTTATCATGCCTCAGATGGGTGTTGAATATCGTTTGGAACCGACAGATGAACAGGTTAAACTCTATCATAAGATGATTGATTGGGGTGCTGATATTATCTTTGGAGGTCATCCTCATGTGGTAGAACCTTCTGAGGTGGTTAAAAAGGATGGACAGCAAAAACTTATTATTTACTCAATGGGGAATTTCATCTCAAACCAGCGCATAGAGACTATGGATGGTGTGGATAGTGCAGAGTGGACAGAGAGAGGTGTCTTAATGGATGTCACCCTTGAGAAAAAGAATGGTCAAACCACGATTAAGACTGCACAAGCGCATCCGACTTGGGTTAACCGTACGCCTAAAGGAACATCTTCGCCAGAGGGATATCCTTTGTATACTTACCAAACTTATATTTTAGAGGATTTCATTAAGGGTGGTAAATATAGAAATAAACTAGATGAAGAAACCAAAGAGCGTATAGATACTGCTTATAAAGAAATGAATGCCCATGTTAATTTAAAATGGAAATAAAGCTAAGATATCGCCTGAATTTGGCGATATTTTTTTGTTTATCGACAAGTTACCCACAGACTTATCCACAGGTGTGGAAAAGTCTGTTAATAGTGTTGAATCTTGATTTTTCAAGGTTTTAAAAGAAGGAAATTATTTAGGTTGTGAACAAGTTTATCCACAAGTAGTTGGGTCAAAGAGAGGATATTTTCATAAACGATATTAGTTAAATTTCTCGGAAATATTCGTCTTTTTCAAGAAAAAATATGCAAATTTCATAAAAAATAGCATTTTTAATCAAAATATGCTAAAATTATACAAAATAAAATGATGGAGGCTTCTCATGAAAGCGATTATTACAGTTGTAGGTAAGGACAAATCAGGTATTGTTGCGGGTGTTGCGACTAAGGTGGCAGAACTTGGCTTGAATATTGATGATATTTCTCAAACAGTTCTTGATGAATTCTTTACCATGATGGCGGTTGTATCATCAGAAGACAAACAAGATTTTACACACCTACGTGCTGAATTGGAAGCCTTTGGTGAGTCATTGAACGTTAAAATCAACATCCAAAGTTCAGCAATTTTTGATGCTATGCACAACTTGTAAGATAGGAGTAGCTTAAAATGGATATTAAACAGGTCACAGAAACCATTGCCATGATTGAGGAACAGAACTTTGATGTTCGTACCATTACCATGGGGATTTCACTACTAGATTGTATCGATTCAGATATCGATAAGGCGGCGGAAAAAGTCTATAACAAGATTGTATCTAAGGCTAAGAATTTGGTAGCTGTTGGTGACGAAATTGCAGCTGAACTTGGTATTCCGATTGTTAATAAACGTGTGTCTGTTACTCCAATCTCAATCATCGGTGCGGCAACAGATGCAACAGACTATGTACCTTTTGCGAAGGCGTTAGACCGAGCAGCTAAGGAAATCGGTGTTAACTTTATTGGTGGTTTCTCTGCACTCGTTCAAAAGGGCTACCAAAAAGGTGATGAGATTCTTATTAATTCTATTCCACGTGCGCTTGCAGAGACTGATTTTGTCTGCTCATCTGTCAACATTGGTTCAACAAAGACTGGTATTAACATGACAGCAGTACGTGACATGGGACGTATCATCAAAGAGGCTTCTGAGGCAGATCCATTGGGCCCAGGTAAATTGGTGGTCTTTGCTAATGCGGTTGAAGATAATCCATTTATGGCAGGTGCCTTCCACGGTGTTGGTGAGGCTGATGTTGTAATCAATGTTGGGGTTTCAGGTCCTGGTGTTGTGCAACGTGCAGTTGAGAAAGTTCCAGGCGAAAGTTTCGATGTTCTAGCTGAAACAGTTAAGAAGACCGCCTTCAAAATCACACGTGTTGGTCAGTTGGTTGGTCAAATGGCCAGCGAACGTCTTGGTGTCGAGTTTGGTATTGTAGATTTGTCTCTTGCGCCAACACCAGCAGTTGGTGATTCAGTAGCCCGTGTACTTGAAGCGATGGGTCTTGAAGTTGTTGGTACGCATGGTACTACTGCAGCTCTAGCCCTTCTTAACGACCAAGTTAAAAAAGGCGGTATCATGGCATGTAACCAAGTTGGTGGTTTGTCAGGTGCTTTTATTCCAGTTTCTGAAGATGAAGGTATGATTGCGGCGGTTCAGTCTGGTCATATCAACCTTGAAAAATTGGAAGCCATGACAGCTATCTGTTCTGTTGGTCTAGACATGATTGCTATTCCTGCTGATACGCCAGATACAACAATCGCGGCTATGATTGCTGATGAAGCGGCTATCGGTGTCATTAACCAGAAAACAACAGCTGTTCGTATCATTCCTTATGGTAAGGAAGGTGATATGTTGGAACTTGGTGGTCTTCTTGGTTATGCACCAGTAATGAAGGTAAACAAAGCTTCATCGGCTGACTTCATTGCGCGTGGTGGTCAAATCCCAGCTCCTGTTCACAGCTTTAAAAACTAAGCGGATGTTAAATGCTTTGCCAATTGGTAAGGCATTTTCTGATGGTCTCGCTGGCTAGATAGTGGAGGGGATTTGTGCTATAATGAATTCAAAAATGACGGAAAGAAGGGGCGCTATGAGTGAGGTTAAGTTGTATATTGCGAGACATGGCAAAACTATGTTTAACACCATTGGTCGTGCACAAGGTTGGTCTGATAGCCCTTTGACCCCGTTCGGTGAAGAAGGTATTCGTGAATTGGGGGTAGGTCTGAAAGCAGCAGGTATTCCTTTCAAGGTCGCATATTCTAGTGATTCAGGTCGAACGATTCAAACCATGGATATCATTTTACGTGAGACGGGTTTAGAAACTATTCCTTATAAACGTGACAAACGTATTCGTGAGTGGTGTTTTGGTAGTTTAGATGGTGGCTATGACGGTGAACTTTTCTACGGTGTGCTACCGAGAACAGATGCTTTTCAAGGTAAGGATTTGCATGAGGTAACTTATCCTGAGCTTGCACAGGGTATCCTTGATGTGGATACGGCTGGTTGGGCAGAGCCTTGGGAAGTGCTCAGAAAACGTATTTTAGAGGGGTTCATAGCTATTGCAGAAAATCTTGAGAGGTCTGGTGGCGGTAATGCTATTGTCGTTAGTCACGGTATGACCATTGCAACCTTTGCTTGGTTAATTGATTCTTCTGTCGAGCATCCTTCATTGGACAACGGTTCGGTTACTGTTGTTGCTTATGAAAATGGTAAATTTACATTAGAAGCACTTGGCGATATGACTTATCGTCAGGTTGGGCGAGAGATAATAGAAAAAGAAAATGGTAAAAAATAACTATCCAAGTCGCCGTCAGGCGAAAAAGCAAACCAACTGGTTTTTGGTTATCAGTAGTGTCTTGATTGCAATTCTTTTAGTTGTAGCAGGACTTTATTCAGTATTTGGTGTCAGTCGTACAGTCCAACAAACCAATGGATCGTCAGTAACAAAAAGTAGTAAGCAAGCTACCGATGCGACTCAAAGCAAGGATGCAAAGGGACTACCTGATGTATCGCCTAAAGACTGGCAATTGCTTTTGGTAAATCGAGATAATAAGTCTAAAGAACTTAACCCTGAGATTGCTGATGTCGATGGTGTTTCTGTAGATGCAAGAATTGCTAAGAACGTTAAGGAGTTTTTAGCAGCTGCTCAAGAAATTGATCCAAGTTATCACTTGATATCAGGTTATCGTAGTGTTGCTTATCAGACTGAACTTTATAACAGTTATGTTCAGCAGGAAATGGCTGCTGACCCAAGTTTGACGGAGTCTCAGGCGGAGAAAGGTTCAAACCTATTCACAACCACCAGGAGCGAGTGAACACCAAACAGGTCTTGCGATTGATATGAGTACTGTAGATAGCTTAAATGAAGCAGATCCAGATACAGTAGCTAAAGTCAAAGAATTGGCGCCGAAATATGGCTTTGTTCTTCGTTTTCCAGATGGTAAAACATCGTCAACGGGTGTAGGCTACGAGGATTGGCATTTCCGCTATGTTGGTAAAGAGTCAGCAGAGTATATGACTGAACATAATCTTACTTTGGAAGAATATTTAGCATTATTAAAGGAGAAAGCTAAGTGAGACGACGTTTTAAACTAAAAGCCTTCATTACCTTAGTTGTTGTTTTTGCTTTAGGTATTCTCTTACCTTTGATTCTTCATGCCTCTACAGATGATAATGCTCGTGCGGTAAAGGTTGCTTACACACAGCAAGAATTTATTGAGACCTTAGCTCCAACAGCTCAAAAGATGTCTAAAAACTATGGTGTACCTGCGTCTATTCTCCTTAGTCAAGCTGCATATGAGTCAAATTATGGTAGCAGTCTTTTATCTGTTAAATATCATAACATCTACAGTCTCCCTGCTCAGCCAGGTCAAGAACGTATTCGTTTAAAGGATAGTATCTACAGTAAAGGGAAATGGCAATACCAAAAGGTGGATTTTGCAGTTTTTAAGGATTGGTCAAGTTCTATGATGACTTATTTAGAAGAACTTCGCCAAGGAACATGGGGCGAGTCGACCTATAAAGAGGTAGCAGGAACGACTAGTTATAAAGTTGCGGCAGAAAAACTACAAGCTGCGGGTTTTAGCAGTGATCCAGATTATGCCAAACACCTCATATCTATTATTGAGACCTATCATTTGTCAAAATATGATTGATAAGATTAGAGTGCCTCTGAGGTGCTCTTTTTTTGCTTTTCTAGGTCTTAAGATGTATTTTTAGCACTCTTTTTATAAGAGTGCTAATTTTTTGGTTTTTTGGGTTGACATGTTCAAGTTTAGGTGTATAATAGAATCATAAGTTAGCAGTCGATGTGTTAGAGTGCTAATAAATAGAAATGAGGTGACATCGTGATTACGCAAAGGCAAAACACTATTTTGAATTTGATAGTTGAGATGTTCACTCGTACACATGAACCGGTTGGTTCTAAAGCATTACAAGAATCAATTGATTCGAGTTCAGCGACCATTCGTAATGACATGGCCAAGCTTGAAAAAATGGGCTATCTTGAAAAAGCTCATACTTCTAGTGGGCGTATGCCAAGCCGAGCAGGTTTCCAGTATTTCGTCGCTAATTCTTTGAATCTTGATACGATTGATGAACAAGATGTTTATCAAGTGGTCAAGGCCTTTGATTTTGAAGCCTTTAAACTTGAAGATATCTTGGATGCAGCGGCGAAGCTGCTGGCAGAAATGACAGGATGTACAGCAGTGATTCAAGATGTGGAACCGACACGACAACGTCTGACTGGATTTGACATTGTTCATCTATCCAATCACGACGCTTTAGCGGTTCTTACTCTAGATGAATCTAAGCCTGTGACAGTTCAATTTGCTATTCCAAAAAATTTCTTGTCTAGTGATTTGGAAATTCTTCATAAGCTTGTTCAAGAACGTTTTTTAGGAAACACTGTCTTAGAGATCCATTACCGATTGAGAACTGAGATTCCTCAGATTGTGCAAAAGTATTTCAAGATAACAGATAATGTTCTAGATTTGTTTGATTATATCTTTTCACAACTTTTTAAGGAATTGATTTTCATCGAAGGTAAGGTTGCATCACTGACTTATGCCGACTTAAAAACCTATCAATTTTTGGACAATCCACAACATGTGGCACTTGAGCTTCGATCAGCTATCTCCGATGATGAAGTGACCAAGATTTCGGTTGCAGAATCAACTGAAGAAGCGCTTGAAAATGTCACAGTTATGAGTCATAAATTCCTAATTCCTTATCGTGGGATGGCACTCATGCATGTGATTGGTCCAGTTGAAATGGATTATCGTCGCATGGTTAGTTTGGTCAATGTTATTAGTAGAGTTTGGTTATGAAGTTGACGGATTATTACCGTTACCTCAATAGTAACCATTATGAAGTTAGCTAAAATATAACATTTAAAAAGTATAGAAAGAGGTGTATGCCTTGACTGAAGATATTAAAAAAGAAGACGTGAAAGAAGAGGAAGCTACGGAGACAACTGAAGAAGTTGTAGAGGAAGTAAGCGAACCTTCTGAACTTGAAGAAGCCCAAGCGCGTGCCGAAGAATTTGAAAACAAATACCTTCGTGCCCATGCAGAAATGCAAAACATTCAGCGACGTGCAAATGAAGAACGTCAACAATTGCAAAAGTATCGTAGCCAAGATTTGGCAAAAGCGATTTTGCCATCACTTGATAACCTTGAACGTGCTCTTGCCGTTGAGGGCTTGACTGATGATGTCAAAAAAGGTTTGGAAATGGTGCAAGAAAGTTTAGTGCATGCTCTTAAAGAGGAAGGAATTGAAGAAATTCCAGCTGATGGTGATTTCGATCATAACTTCCACATGGCTATTCAAACAATGCCTGCAGATGATGAACATCCAGCAGACACGATTGCACAAGTTTTCCAAAAAGGGTATAAACTCCACGAACGCGTCTTACGCCCAGCTATGGTAGTTGTATATAATTAATTGAAAACTTGTCCGAAATGACAGAAAACTATGAATGAAAGATAAAAAAGCAAAATAGAAATTAAAGTAAAAAGGGGAAAAACATATGTCTAAAATCATTGGTATTGACTTAGGTACAACAAACTCAGCAGTAGCAGTTCTTGAAGGAACTGAATCAAAAATTATCGCAAACCCAGAAGGTAACCGCACAACTCCATCTGTTGTGTCATTCAAAAACGGTGAAATCATCGTTGGTGACGCTGCAAAACGTCAAGCAGTAACAAACCCAGATACAATCATCTCTATCAAATCTAAGATGGGTACTTCTGAAAAAGTTTCTGCAAACGGTAAAGAATACACACCACAAGAGATTTCAGCTATGATTCTTCAATACTTGAAAGGTTATGCTGAAGATTACCTTGGTGAAAAAGTAACTAAAGCAGTTATCACAGTTCCTGCTTACTTCAACGATGCACAACGTCAAGCAACAAAGACGCTGGTAAAATCGCTGGTCTTGAAGTAGAACGTATCGTCAACGAACCAACAGCAGCAGCCCTTGCTTATGGTTTGGATAAGACTGATAAAGAAGAAAAAATCTTGGTATTCGACCTTGGTGGTGGTACATTCGACGTATCTATCCTTGAACTTGGTGACGGTGTCTTTGACGTATTGGCCACTGCAGGGGATAACAAACTCGGTGGTGATGACTTTGACCAAAAAATCATCGACCACATGGTTGAAGAATTCAAGAAAGAAAATGGAATCGACTTGTCAACAGACAAGATGGCTCTTCAACGTTTGAAAGACGCAGCAGAAAAAGCTAAGAAAGACCTTTCAGGTGTCACTTCAACACAAATCAGCTTGCCATTCATCACTGCCGGTGAGGCTGGACCTCTTCACTTGGAAATGACATTGACTCGTGCGAAATTCGATGATTTGACTCGTGACCTTGTAGAACGTACGAAAACTCCAGTTCGTCAAGCCCTTTCAGATGCAGGTTTGAGCTTGTCAGATATTGACGAAGTTATCCTTGTCGGTGGTTCAACTCGTATCCCTGCCGTTGTAGAAGCTGTTAAAGCTGAAACTGGTAAAGAACCAAACAAATCAGTTAACCCTGATGAAGTAGTTGCCATGGGTGCTGCTATCCAAGGTGGTGTTATTACTGGTGATGTCAAAGACGTTGTCCTTCTTGATGTAACTCCATTGTCACTTGGTATCGAAACAATGGGTGGAGTGTTCACAAAACTTATTGACCGCAACACTACTATTCCAACATCTAAATCACAAGTCTTCTCAACTGCAGCAGACAACCAACCAGCCGTTGATATCCATGTTCTTCAAGGGGAACGCCCAATGGCAGCAGATAACAAGACTCTTGGACGCTTCCAATTGACTGATATCCCAGCTGCACCTCGTGGTATCCCACAAATCGAAGTTACTTTCGATATTGATAAGAACGGTATCGTATCTGTTAAAGCTAAAGACCTTGGAACTCAAAAAAAGAACAAACAATTGTCATCCAATCTAACTCTGGTTTGACAGACGAAGAAATTGAAAGATGATGAAAGATGCTGAAGCAAATGCTGAAGCAGATGCAAAACGTAAAGAAGAAGTAGATCTTCGTAACGAAGTTGACCAAGCTATCTTTGCGACTGAAAAAACAATCAAAGAAACAGAAGGTAAAGGCTTCGACACAGAACGTGATGCTGCTCAATCAGCTCTTGATGACCTTAAGAAAGCTCAAGAATCAGGCAATCTTGATGATATGAAGGCTAAATTGGAAGCTCTTAACGAAAAAGCTCAAGCTCTTGCAGTTAAACTTTACGAACAAGCTGCAGCAGCACAACAAGCTCAAGCAGGAGCAGAAGGTGCACAAACAGCAGATAACCCAGGCGACGATGTCGTAGACGGAGAGTTTACTGAAAAATAAGATGTAAAGTCCATTAAAACCTCACAGTGAAAATAGGAAGATTTCTCTTTTTCACCAAGAGGTTAGGGCGTGCTCAGTTCGGTAAGGTGTTGAGCTTAGCTAGTAAATGATAAAAAGAAATCCAGAGGTTGCAAACCAGCCTCTGTTTTTCGCTAAAATAAGTGAAGTGAATATAAGATATAGTTTTACTTCGTATCGTAACAAATATAAAATAGAAAGGAACAAAGAGTGTTCGTCGTTGAACACGGGCTATGGATTAAGCAAAAAAGATAGTTGGTTTCAAGGGACTAGGTGTTCATCTTCAAAACTATTACTTTGGCTTTCTCCATTAGATGCCCTTTGTATCTAAAATTATGAACAATACCGAATATTACGATCGTCTTGGGGTATCTAAGGATGCCTCTCAAGATGAAATTAAACGTGCCTATCGTAAGATGTCTAAGAAATACCACCCAGACATTAATAAAGAACCGGGTGCGGAAGAAATATAAAGAGGTTCAAGAGGCCTACGAAACTTTAAGTGATGACCAAAAACGTGCAGCCTATGACCAATACGGACCAGATGGTGCGAATGGTTTTGGTGGTCAAGGAGGCTTTGGTGGCTTCGATGGTGGTGCAGGCTTTGGTGGCTTTGAGGATATCTTCTCTAGCTTCTTTGGTGGTGGTGCTACTCGTAACCCGAATGCTCCACGTCAAGGTGATGATCTTCAGTACCGTGTCAACCTAAGCTTCGAAGAGGCGATTTTTGGTGCCGAAAAAGAAGTTCACTACAATCGTGAAGCAACATGTAAGACATGTTCGGGATCTGGTGCAAAACCTGGCACAAGCCCTGTAACTTGTGGTCGCTGTCATGGTCAAGGAGTTATCAATGTTGATACGCAAACACCACTTGGTATGATGCGTCGTCAAGTAACCTGTGATGTCTGTCATGGAACAGGTCAAGAAATTAAAGAGCCATGTCAAACTTGTCATGGAACAGGACATGAAAAACAAAGTCATAAAGTATCTGTCAAGATTCCAGCAGGTGTTGAAACAGGTCAACAAATTCGTCTTGCGGGTCAAGGTGAAGCTGGTTTCAATGGTGGTCCTTATGGAGACCTCTTTGTAATCATCAATGTTAATCCAAGCGATAAATTTACTCGTGATGGTTCAACAATTTACTATACACTTAACATTTCCTTTGTCCAAGCAGCTCTTGGTGATACTGTCGAAGTACCAACAGTTCATGGAAATGTTGAGATGACCATTCCAGCAGGAACTCAAACAGGCAAAACTTTCCGTCTAAAAGGAAAGGGTGCTCCACGTCTTCGTGGAGGTTCACAAGGAGACCAACACGTTACAGTTAAGATTGTAACTCCTACGAAGCTAAACGATGCTCAAAAAGAAGCTCTCCTTGCATTCGCCAAGGCAAGTGGAGATGAAAAAATCGCACCACAGAAAAAAGGTTTCTTCAATAAAGTAAAGGATGCCTTAGAAGATTTATAAAGGAAGGACGCTGAAGGCGTCTTTTTCTTTATTTCGAAAACTGTATGGGGTCACTTGACAATCGACCTACTTTTTATCCTTGAAAAAATCTGATATGATAATTTTATGGTTAGATACAAAGCGACAATTTCCTATGATGGTACACTTTTCTCAGGTTTTCAAAGACAACCAAATGCACGTTCTATTCAAGAAGAGCTTGAAAAGACTCTTTTACGGTTAAATAGCGGTACACCTGTCACCGTTCATGGAGCGGGGCGTACAGATGCAGGTGTTCATGCCTATGGACAAGTTATCCACTTCGACTTGCCCCAGGAGCGGGATCCAGAGAAGTTACGTTTTGGTTTAGATACGCAATGTCCAGATGATATTGATGTTGTTAGTATTGAACTTGTATCAGAAGAATTTCATGCACGATACAATAAACATAGTAAAACTTATGAGTTTCTAGTAGATGCAGGGCGACCTAAGAACCCTATGATGCGTAATTATGCGACCCACTATCCCTACCCTCTAAGTTTAGCACCTATGCAGGAGGCCGCTAAGGATTTGGTCGGTACACATGATTTTACAGGCTTCACAGCTTCAGGAACTTCTGTAGAAAATAAAGTACGCACAATTACACAAGCTAGTGTATCTATCGATGAGAAAACTGGATTTTATATCTTTACTTTTTTTCTGGCAATGGTTTTTCTCTATAAGCAAGTTAGAAATATGGTCGGTACCTTGTTGAAGATTGGCAATGGTCGCATGCCTGTTTCGCAAGTTAAGACAGTGTTGGAAAGTCGTAATCGTAATCTCGCAGGACCAACGGCAGCAGGAAATGGGTTATATTTGAAGGAGATAAGATATGAGTGATGAATTGATTTTAGCGATTTCGGGGAATGATATTTTTTTAGTGGTGGCGGACTTCATGCAGATTTAGCGACGTTTACCACAAATAAACAGCATGGATTTGTGGCTCTTACCTGTCTGACAGCTATGACTGAGAATGGTTTTTGAGGTCATTCCGGTTGATACTAATGTTTTTTTAAACAACAACTTGACTCACTAAAAGATGTCCCATTCTCAGCAATAAAAATTGGTTTGTTGCCTAACGTTGAAATCGCAGAATTAACGTTGGATTTTGTTAAAAAACATTCTGATATTCCAATTGTCTTGGATCCCGTTTTAGTATGTAAGGAGACTCATGACGTTGAAGTTTCTCAACTACGTGATGAATTGGTTAAATTTTTCCCTTATACCACGGTTATCACTCCGAACTTACCTGAAGTCGAACTGCTTATAGATAGAAAGGTTAAGACTCTTGATGACATGAAGCATGCGGCTAGCTATCTCAATGAATTAGGTGCTAAGACTGTCGTTGTCAAAGGTGGAAATCGCTTGGATGGTAATAAAGCGATAGATGTCTTTTATGATGGAACAGATTACAAATTGTTTGAAGAAGCTGTGCTAGACAAAAACAATACCGGTGCAGGATGTACATTTGCTTCAAGTATAGCTAGTGAATTAGTCAAAGGCTGTTCAGAAACTGAAGCTGTAGCAAATGCTAAAGCCTTCGTTTATGAATCAATTAAACAATCAAATGAATTTGGAGTAGTTCAATATGCAAAATAAGAAAACAAAAGAGCTAACATTATTAGCTGTCTTAACGGCTTTATCAGTGACCTTTGGATTCGTAGCTAAAATTCCGACTCCAACAGGGCTTTTAACTTTGGTAGATGCAGGAATCTACTTCACAGCCTTCTATCTTGGAAAGAAAGAGGGGGGCAATTGTGGGAGGACTATCTGCATTTTTGATAGATTTGCTATCATCTGCTCCGCAATGGATGTTTATCAGTTTGTTAATCCATGGTGCACAAGGTTATTTTGCTGGATTTAAAGGTAACTATCGTATCCTAGGTCTTCTGATTGCTACAATTGTGATGGTGGGTGGCTATGCACTTGCTTCAGTATTTATGTATGGAACAGGAGCTTCAATCGAAGAAGTGATTCCTAATTTCTGCCAAAATGCTTTTGGCCTAGTCGTTGGATGGGTATTGTATCAAGGATTCAAAAAAGTTCAATCTAAAAAAGGATAATAGTTTTACTAAACCCTATTGACAAGTATTGATTTGGGTGATAAGATATAAAAGTTGTCTTAACTGACTTGCCACAAACTTGAAAAGGTTCCAAAACTTTAAAAAAGTTATTGACAAGACAAGCTAGAGATGATATTATAAATAAGCTGTTTCGCGAGAGACAGCGGACACGAGAAGTAAAAAAACTTCAAAAAAGTGTTGACAAGGTATTCTAGATTTGCTAGAATATAGAAGTTGTCTTAAGAGAGACAAAGACCTTTGAGAACTGAATAAGAAACCAAGTGCAGGGTTATGATAGAAGAATTATAACCTGTCAATTTACAAGAATAAATCGTCAGACGACGGTAATGAGTTAACGCTCGAACAATTATTAAAGATTTTAATGAGAGTTTGATCCTGGCTCAGGACGAACGCTGGCGGCGTGCCTAATACATGCAAGTAGAACGCTGAAGAGAGGAGCTTGCTCTTCTTGGATGAGTTGCGAACGGGTGAGTAACGCGTAGGTAACCTGCCTTGTAGCGGGGGATAACTATTGGAAACGATAGCTAATACCGCATAACAATGGATGACACATGTCATTTATTTGAAAAGGGGCAATTGCTCCACTACAAGATGGACCTGCGTTGTATTAGCTAGTAGGTGAGGTAACGGCTCACCTGAGGCGACGATACATAGCCGACCTGAGAGGGTGATCAGCCACACTGGGACTGAGATACGGCCCAGACTCCTACAGGGAGGCAGCAGTAGGGAATCTTCGGCAATGGGGGCAACCCTGACCGAGCAACGCCGCGTGAGTGAAGAAGGTTTTCGGATCGTAAAAGCTCTGTTGTAAGTCAAGAACGAGTGTGAGAGTGGAAAGTTCACACTGTGACGGTAGCTTACCAGAAAGGGACGGCTAACTACGTGCCAGCAGCCGCGGTAATACGTAGGGTCCCGAGCGTTGTCCGGATTTATTGGGCGTAAAAGCGAGCGCAGGCGGTTTGATAAGTCTGAAGTTAAAGGCTGTGGCTCAACCATAGTTCGCTTTGGAAACTGTCAAACTTGAGTGCAGAAGGGAGAGTGGAATTCCATGTGTAGCGGTGAAATGCGTAGATATATGGAGGAACACCGGTGGCGAAAGCGGCTCTCTGGTCTGTAACTGACGCTGAGGCTCGAAAGCGTGGGGAGCGAACAGGATTAGATACCCTGGTAGTCCACGCCGTAAACGATGAGTGCTAGGGTGTTGGATCCTTTCCGGGATTCAGTGCCGCAGCTAACGCATTAAGCACTCCGCCTGGGGAGTACGACCGCAAGGTTGAAACTCAAAGGAATTGACGGGGGCCCGCACAAGCGGTGGAGCATGTGGTTTAATTCGAAGCAACGCGAAGAACCTTACCAGGTCTTGACATCCCGATGCTATTTCTAGAGATAGAAAGTTACTTCGGTACATCGGTGACAGGTGGTGCATGGTTGTCGTCAGCTCGTGTCGTGAGATGTTGGGTTAAGTCCCGCAACGAGCGCAACCCCTATTGTTAGTTGCCATCATTCAGTTGGGCACTCTAGCGAGACTGCCGGTAATAAACCGGAGGAAGGTGGGGATGACGTCAAATCATCATGCCCCTTATGACCTGGGCTACACACGTGCTACAATGGTTGGTACAACGAGTTGCGAGTCGGTGACGGCAAGCTAATCTCTTAAAGCCAATCTCAGTTCGGATTGTAGGCTGCAACTCGCCTACATGAAGTCGGAATCGCTAGTAATCGCGGATCAGCACGCCGCGGTGAATACGTTCCCGGGCCTTGTACACACCGCCCGTCACACCACGAGAGTTTGTAACACCCGAAGTCGGTGAGGTAACCTTTTGGAGCCAGCCGCCTAAGGTGGGATAGATGATTGGGGTGAAGTCGTAACAAGGTAGCCGTATCGGAAGGTGCGGCTGGATCACCTCCTTTCTAAGGAAAAACGGAATGTACTTGAGTTTCTTATTTAGTTTTGAGAGGTCTTGTGGGGCCTTAGCTCAGCTGGGAGAGCGCCTGCTTTGCACGCAGGAGGTCAGCGGTTCGATCCCGCTAGGCTCCATTGAATCGAAAGATTCAAGTATTGTCCATTGAAAATTGAATATCTATATCAAATTCCATATGTAATTAAATACATATAGATAGTAACAAGAAAATAAACCGAAACGCTGTGAATATTTAATGAGTTAGGTCGAAAGACCAAAATAAGGTTAAGTTAATAAGGGCGCACGGTGGATGCCTTGGCACTAGAAGCCGATGAAGGACGTGACTAACGACGAAATGCTTTGGGGAGCTGTAAGTGAGCAATGATCCAGAGATGTCCGAATGGGGGAACCCGGCAGGTAATGCCTGTCACTCATTACTGTTAAGGTAATGTAGAGGAAGACGCAGTGAACTGAAACATCTAAGTAGCTGCAGGAAGAGAAAGCAAAAGCGATTGCCTTAGTAGCGGCGAGCGAAACGGCAAGAGGGCAAACCGAAGAGTTTACTCTTCGGGGTTGTAGGACTGCAACGTGGACTTAAAGATTATAGAAGAACTACCTGGGAAGGTAGGCCAAAGAGAGTAATAGCCTCGTATTCGAAATAGTCTTTATACCTAGCAGTATCCTGAGTACGGCGAGACACGAGAAATCTCGTCGGAATCTGGGAGGACCATCTCCCAACCCTAAATACTCTCTAGTGACCGATAGTGAACCAGTACCGTGAGGGAAAGGTGAAAAGCACCCCGGGAGGGGAGTGAAATAGAACCTGAAACCGTGTGCCTACAACAAGTTCGAGCCCGTTAATGGGTGAGAGCGTGCCTTTTGTAGAATGAACCGGCGAGTTACGATATGATGCGAGGTTAAGTTGAAGAGACGGAGCCGTAGGGAAACCGAGTCTTAATAGGGCGCATTAGTATCATGTCGTAGACCCGAAACCATGTGACCTACCCATGAGCAGGTTGAAGGTGAGGTAAAACTCACTGGAGGACCGAACCAGGGCACGTTGAAAAGTGCTTGGATGACTTGTGGGTAGCGGAGAAATTCCAAACGAACTTGGAGATAGCTGGTTCTCTCCGAAATAGCTTTAGGGCTAGCGTCGATGTTAAGTCTCTTGGAGGTAGAGCACTGTTTGGGTGAGGGGTCCATCCCGGATTACCAATCTCAGATAAACTCCGAATGCCAACGAGATATAATCGGCAGTCAGACTGCGAGTGCTAAGATCCGTAGTCGAAAGGGAAACAGCCCAGACCACCAGCTAAGGTCCCAAAATATATGTTAAGTGGAAAAGGATGTGGGGTTGCACAGACAACTAGGATGTTAGCTTAGAAGCAGCTATTCATTCAAAGAGTGCGTAATAGCTCACTAGTCGAGTGACCCTGCGCCGAAAATGTACCGGGGCTAAAACATATTACCGAAGCTGTGGATACCTTTATAGGTATGGTAGGAGAGCGTTCTATGTGCGAAGAAGGTGTACCGTGAGGAGTGCTGGAGCGCATAGAAGTGAGAATGCCGGTATGAGTAGCGAAAGACAGGTGAGAATCCTGTCCACCGTAAGACTAAGGTTTCCAGGGGAAGGCTCGTCCGCCCTGGGTTAGTCGGGACCTAAGGAGAGACCGAAAGGTGTATCCGATGGACAACAGGTTGATATTCCTGTACTAGAGTATATAGTGATGGAGGGACGCAGTAGGCTAACTAAACCAGACGATTGGAAGTGTCTGGCCAAGCAGTGAGGTGTGATATGAGTCAAATGCTTATATCTATAACATTGAGCTGTGATGGGGAGCGAAGTTTAGTAGCGAAGTTAGTGATGTCACACTGCCGAGAAAAAAACTTCTAGCGTTAATTATACTCTACCCGTACCGCAAACCGACACAGGTAGTCGAGGCGAGTAGCCTCAGGTGAGCGAGAGAACTCTCGTTAAGGAACTCGGCAAAAATGGCCCCGTAACTTCGGGAGAAGGGGCGCTGACTTATGGTCAGCCGCAGTGAATAGGCCCAAGCAACTGTTTATCAAAAAAACACAGCTCTCTGCTAAATCGTAAGATGATGTATAGGGGGTGACGCCTGCCCGGTGCTGGAAGGTTAAGAGGAGTGCTTAGCAATAGCGAAGGTATGAATTGAAGCCCCAGTAAACGGCGGCCGTAACTATAACGGTCCTAAGGTAGCGAAATTCCTTGTCGGGTAAGTTCCGACCCGCACGAAAAGGCGTAATGATTTGGGCACTGTCTCAACGAGAGACTCGGTGAAATTTTTAGTACCTGTGAAGATGCAGGTTACCCGCGACAGGACGGAAAGACCCCATGGAGCTTTACTGCAGTTTGATATTGAGTATCTGTACCACATGTACAGGATAGGTAGGAGCCCTATGACCTCGGGACGCCAGTTTCGAGTGAGGCGTTGTTGGGATACTACCCTTGTGTTATGGCTACTCTAACCCAGATAGGTTATCCCTATCGGAGACAGTGTCTGACGGGCAGTTTGACTGGGGCGGTCGCCTCCTAAAAGGTAACGGAGGCGCCCAAAGGTTCCCTCAGAATGGTTGGAAATCATTCGCAGAGTGTAAAGGTATAAGGGAGCTTGACTGCGAGAGCTACAACTCGAGCAGGGACGAAAAGTCAGGGCTTAGTGATCCGGTGGTTCCGCATGGAAGGGCCATCGCTCAACGGATAAAAGCTACCCTGGGGATAACAGGCTTATCTCCCCCAAGAGTTCACATCGACGGGGAGGTTTGGCACCTCGATGTCGGCTCGTCGCATCCTGGGGCTGTAGTCGGTCCCAAGGGTTGGGCTGTTCGCCCATTAAAGCGGCACGCGAGCTGGGTTCAGAACGTCGTGAGACAGTTCGGTCCCTATCCGTCGCGGGCGTAGGAAATTTGAGAGGATCTGCTCCTAGTACGAGAGGACCAGAGTGGACTTACCGCTGGTGTACCAGTTGTTCTGCCAAGAGCATCGCTGGGTAGCTATGTAGGGAAGGGATAAACGCTGAAAGCATCTAAGTGTGAAGCCCACCTCAAGATGAGATTTCCCATGATTTATATCAGTAAGAGCCCTGAGAGATGATCAGGTTGATAGGTTAGAAGTGGAAGTGTGGTGACACATGTAGCGGACTAATACTAATAGCTCGAGGACTTATCCAAAGAAAGTAACTGAGACATATTGACAACGATTTGGTTTCTTGATACAGTATAGATATTCAATTTTGAGTTGAGAATACTCAGAGTTAAGTGACGATAGCCTAGGAGATACACCTGTTCCCATGCCGAACACAGAAGTTAAGCCCTAGTACGCCTGATGTAGTTGGGGGTTGCCCCCTGTTAGATACGGTAGTCGCTTAGCGTTTATCCGCCATAGCTCAGTTGGTAGTAGCGCATGACTGTTAATCATGATGTCGTAGGTTCGAGTCCTACTGGCGGAGTATAGGTTTCATTGCTGGACGTAGGTCCAGCTTTTTTGTTTTTATCACTTTTATAGTGACATATATGTCGCTATTTTATTTCTTATCTATCTCTTATAATAGGTTTCGTAATTAATTTAATTACAAATATTATATCTATTAATAGGAGGTTTAATGGAACAAGAAGTTTTTGTTCACGCATATGAGGTTGTAAGGCCGATTGTACTTAAGGCTAGTCGACAATATTTCATCCAACTTTGGGACCAAGCTGATATGGAGCAAGAGGCTATGATGACGCTTTATCAGCTTTTAGAAAAGTTTCCTGAATTAAAGTCTGATGATGATAGGTTACGGCGTTATTTTAAAACGAAATTTAGGAATAGACTTAATGATGAGGTTAGAAGGCAGGAGTCTGTAAAACGTCAAGCTAATCGACAATGTTATATTGAAATTTCAGATATTGCTTTTTGTCTTCCAAATAAAGAGTTAGATGCTGTTGATAGGCTTGTTTATGACGAGCAGCTTAATGCTTTCCGTAATCAGTTGTCTTCGGAAGATGCTACTAAGTTAGACCGTTTGCTAGCTGGGGAGTGTTTTAGAGGTCGAAAAAAGATGATTCGAGAGTTAAAATTTTGGATGGTTGATTTTGATCCTTACAATGAAGATGATTAATTCTTAATATAGAACCTTGGCTGGCAATATTGTTTAATATGAATAAAAAACACTTCGAAAGTAGATTCATCTTATCTATCTTTTGAAGTGTTTTTAATGTAATGAATTTATTTTACTGCTATAGGGTTTCCAATAAATCTTGGAAGTTCAATATTTTCTTTGATTAGGGCTTCTTGGTAAAGTTTCAAGAAGTCTGCATAGATATGAGTTTGTTGTCCATTTTTTGTAAAGATATCAATACGAAATACCAGTTGTCCAGAAGGAGTTGTGCTTAATCCAATGATATTTGGTGCTCCACAGATTTGAGGATAGTTTTCAATGTTTTCTTGATTTACTTCTTGGATGATGCTTGTCACCTTATTGATATCGGTTGATGGATAGACTGGGATATCAATTTGAGCTCTCATGTCTCCTCGAGATTTGTTGGATACAATTGTGATATTTCTGTTAGGTATAAAATGAAGAGTACCATCAAATCCTCGAATTTGAGTAGTGCGAATACCTACGGTTGAAACAAGACCTGTAACGGCTCCTACTTCAACTGAGTCGCCGACTTCAAATTGGTTTTCTAATAAGATGAAAAAACCATTAACGACATCTGATAGGAAGCCTTGAGCTCCTAGACCAAGAGCAACCCCAGCAAGTCCTGCACCAGCAAGGAGGCTAGATACTGGAACCCCAAGGATACTAAGAAGCCAGTAAACAAGGAAAAAGTATAGCACGTAGTTCATGCAATTGTGTAGTAAACGTTCAATGGTTTTTTGTCGAGCAGGTGTTTGAATTGTCCAAGCTAGAGAGCGTCCAACTGTATGTTTAAAAAGGAAGTTGATAATCTTCTTACTAAGAAGAAAGATGATGAGAAGAATGAGGAGCTTAATCCCTTTTGTAATGAGTACCATTAGGGTCTCTTCAAAATTAAATTGTTGGATGTATCTTTGTAAAATATTCATAGCTTTAGTTTATCAAAAATTTGAAAAAGTAGCAGTTCCTAACGATTTTCTTGTGATTAAATTGGAGAAAAAAACTTTTAAAAGGCTTTGAAATATGGTAAACTAAACTGTATCTATAAAAAATTTTAAGGAGAATGACTACATGTCTGTATCATTTGAAAACACAGCCACTAACCGTGGTGTGGTGACATTCACTATCGGTCAAGATAAAATTCAACCAGCTTTGGATCAAGCGTTTAACAAGGTTAAAAAGAATTTGAACGCTCCAGGCTTCCGTAAAGGACACATGCCTCGTGCTGTATTTAACCAAAAATTTGGTGAAGAAGCTCTTTACGATGATGCTTTGAATGCAATTCTTCCAGCAGCTTATGAAGCAGCGATTGCTGAACTTGGTCTTGATGTTGTTGCACAACCAAAAATTGATGTAAAATCAATTGAAAAAGGTCAAGATTGGACACTTACTGCAGAAGTTGTTACAAAACCTGAAGTAAAACTTGGTGCATATAAAGATCTTGAAGTTTCAGTTGAAGTTTCTAAAGAAGTTACTGATGAAGAAGTTGATGCTAAGCTTGAAAACGAACGCAAAAACTTGGCTGAATTGGTCGTTAAAGAAGGTGCAGCTGAAAATGGCGACACTGTTGTTATCGACTTTGTTGGTTCAGTAGATGGTGTTGAATTTGACGGTGGTAAAGGTGAAAACCACTCTCTTGAACTTGGTTCAGGTCAATTTATCCCAGGATTCGAAGACCAATTGGTTGGAGCAAAAGCTGGTGATGAAGTAGAAGTTAAAGTAACTTTCCCAGAAGACTATCAAGCTACTGATCTTGCAGGTAAAGCTGCTGTATTTGTTACTAAAGTTAACGAAGTTAAAGCTAAAGAAGTTCCTGCTTTGGATGATGAGTTGGCTAAAGACCTTGACGATGAAGTTGAAACTCTTGATGAGTTGAAAGCTAAATACCGTAAAGAACTTGAAGCAGCTAAAGAAATCGCATATGATGACGCTGTTGAAGGTGCTGCACTTGATTTGGCTGTTGAAAACGCTGAAATCGTTGAATTGCCAGCAGAAATGGTTGAAGACGAAGTTCACCGTGCTATGAACGAATTCATGGGTAACATGCAACGTCAAGGTATCTCTCCTGAAATGTACTTCCAAATCACTGGTACAACTCAAGAAGATCTTCACAAACAATATGAAGCTGACGCTGACAAACGTGTGAAAACTAACCTTGTTATCGAAGCTGTTGCTGCTGCTGAAGGATTCGACGCTACAGAAGAAGAGATCCAAAAAGAAATCAATGATCTTGCAGCTGAGTACAACATGGAAGTATCACAAGTTTCTGCACTTCTTTCACCTGAAATGCTTAAACACGATATCACTATGAAGAAAGCTGTTGAAGTTATCACAAGCACAGCAAAAGTTAAATAATATGACTAAAATCAAGTTTCTGTTGAGACTTGATTTTTCTTCTATAAATGCTTTGACTATTGACTCTTTTTAGCGTAAAATAAAAGGTAGCGAAAAATTGATTGCTGAGCTATTTCTGATGGAAACTAGCTTGAGTAAGAATGAAGGAGAACCACTTTGGAACTAGACGTATTTGCTGGACAAGAAAAAAGTGAATTATCAATGATTGAAGTGGCCCGTGCTATCTTAGAAACACGTGGTCGTGATAATGAAATGTATTTCAATGATTTGGTCAATGAAATTCAAAATTACTTAGAAAAATCGGATGCTGATATCCGCAATGCTTTGCCATTCTTTTATTCAGATTTGAATACGGATGGAAGTTTCATTCCACTAGGTGATAACAAATGGGGCTTGCGTTCATGGTACGCAATTGATGAAATCGATGAAGAGGTCATCACATTGGAAGATACTGATGAAAATGCACCAAAACGCAAGAACAAGAAAGTTAATGCCTTCATGGATGGTGATGAAGATGCCATCGATTATAATGACGATGATCCAGAAGACGAAAACTTCACACCTGATTCTGATAGTCTTGAATATGACGACGATAGCGAAGATGATGAGAAAGCCGAAGTGGAATCTTATGACTCTGAGTTGAATGAAATTATTCCAGATGATGATTTGGATGATGTTGAGTTGTCAGAAGAAGATGATGACGATGACTATGAGGATGAGTCAAACGACTAAGTTTTCATTGACAAATGGTCTTGGATAGTTTAGACTATTTATCGGGCACCTCTTTTGAAGAGGTCATGATTAAGGCTCCCAGAGTGAAACTCTTGGGGGTCATTTTTGTTTTTAGTCATTTACTGGACTTGTCTAAGGTGAGGTACTTTGTACCGCTCCCATCAGGTACTAGGAAAGGGCTGTCGTGATTATCTGAGTGGGTAATCAATCTACTATCTGTAGTTGTTTTGAATTATATTATAAGGAGTTAACATGACAAAAATATTTTTCGTCACTGGTGGTGTGGTATCTTCAATTGGTAAAGGGATTGTAGCTGCAAGTCTTGGACGTTTGCTTAAGAACCGTGGTCTTAAGGTTACGATTCAAAAATTCGATCCTTACATCAATATTGACCCAGGGACAATGAGTCCTTACCAACACGGTGAAGTTTATGTTACTGATGATGGTGCTGAAACTGACCTTGACCTTGGTCACTACGAACGTTTTATTGATATCAATCTTAATAAATACTCTAACGTGACTACTGGTAAGATTTACAGCGAAGTTTTGCGTAAGGAACGTAAAGGGGAGTATCTTGGTGCGACTGTTCAGGTGATTCCGCATATCACCGATGCTTTGAAAGACAAGATTAAGCGTGCAGCGACAACGACTGATTCAGATGTCATTATCACTGAAGTTGGTGGTACGGTTGGGGATATTGAAAGTCTTCCATTCCTTGAAGCTCTTCGTCAAATGAAGGCTGATGTGGGTTCTGATAACGTTATGTATATCCACACAACGCTTCTTCCTTATTTGAAGGCTGCTGGTGAAATGAAGACAAAACCAACGCAACACTCTGTTAAGGAATTGCGTGGTTTGGGTATCCAACCAAATATGTTGGTTATTCGTACAGAACAACCTGCTGGTCAAGGGATTAAGAATAAATTGGCTCAGTTCTGTGATGTTGCACCTGAGGCTGTTATCGAATCACTCGACGTGGAACATATCTATCAAGTGCCACTTAATATGCAGGCTCAAGGTATGGATCAAATCGTTTGTGATCATTTGAAACTAGATGCTCCAGCTGCAGATATGACAGAATGGTCTGCTATGGTTGATAAGGTACTTAATCTTAAGAAGACAACTAAGATTGCCCTTGTTGGTAAGTATGTGGAGCTTCACGATGCTTACTTGTCAGTGGTTGAGGCACTTAAACACTCTGGTTTGGCAAATGATACTGCCATTGATATTGACTGGGTCAATGCTAATGATTTGACTGCCGAAAATGTTGCTTCTCGTTTGGCTGATGCTGATGCTATCATCGTGCCTGGTGGTTTCGGTCAACGTGGTACTGAAGGTAAGATTCAAGCTATTCGTTATGCACGTGAAAATGATGTGCCAATGTTGGGTGTCTGTCTTGGTATGCAATTGACATGTATTGAGTTTGCTCGTCATGTCCTTCACTTGGATGGCGCTAATTCAGCTGAGCTTGATCCAAACACAAAATATCCAATTATCGATATTATGCGTGATCAAATTGACATTGAGGATATGGGTGGTACTCTTCGTCTCGGTCTTTACCCATGTAAGTTGAAACCAGGTTCTAAGGCTGCTGCAGCTTATGGCAACCAAGAAGTTGTTCAACGTCGTCACCGTCACCGTTATGAATTTAATACTAAGTTCCGTGAACAGTTTGAGGCTGAGGGATTCGTATTCTCAGGTGTGTCACCAGATAATCGTTTGATGGAAGTTGTAGAAATCCCAGACAAGAAATTCTTTGTGGCAGCACAATACCACCCAGAATACCATAGCCGTCCAAACCATGCTGAAGAACTTTACACTGCCTTTGTGACAGCAGCGGTTGAAAATGCTAAATAATAAACTAGGACAGAGTGGGGCAACCTACTCTGTTTTTTATTGGCTCCTTTTATGCTAAAATAAAGGGAATAATAAGAAAGAACGAGGAAAACAAATGGCTAAATTCGGCTTTTTGTCAGTATTAGAAGAAGAATTGGATAAGCACCTGGACTATGATTTTGCGATGGACTGGGATAAAAAGAATCACGCTGTAGAAGTAACCTTTATCCTAGAAGCACAAAACAGTAGCAATGTGGAGACTATTGATGATAAGGGTGAAGTATCTGATGAAGATGTTATTTTTGAAGACTACGTACTCTTTTACAATCCAGCAAAATCACGTTTTGATGAAGAGGACTTCCTAGTGACAATCTCATATGAACCTAAGAAAGGTCTATCTCGTGAGTTTTTGGCCTATTTTGCGGAGACCTTGAATGAGGTGGCGACAGAAGGATTGAGTGACTTGATGGATTTTCTATCTGATGATGGACCTGAGGAATTCGGTTTGGTTTGGGACAAAGATGCTTTCGAAAAAGGAAAAGCTCAACTTGAAGAGAAGGAATTTTTTGCTTATCCGAGGTATTAAAGGGAGCGAAAAGGGATGGATGCTTATTTAAAAAATCAGTTTGATTTTACAGGTGTTAAGGCTGCCTTACTCGTAGAGCAAAGTATTTTGGTCATTCTCAGAGATAATAGACCAGATATTCCTTGGCCAAATACATGGGAGTTGCCAGGTGGTGGAAGAGAAGGTCAAGAAACGCCTCTTGAATGTCTTCGACGTGAGGTCTGGGAGGAGCTGGGCTTGACTTTGACAGAGGAATCGATTATTTGGTCGAAAATCTATCCTAGTATGTTGGATAAAGATAGGTCAGCTGTCTTTGTGGTTGGCCGAATTAGCCAAGAGCAGTATCGTGAGATTCGTTTTGGTGACGAGGGGCAGGAATTTAAACTAATGCCTGTAGAGGATTTTATAAAAGCAGAAGGTGTCATTCCCCAGTTGCAGGAACGCTTTAAAGACTATTTATCAGAAAAGGAAGAAAATAATATATGGACAAATGGCAAGAACTAACGATTGAGGTTAATCGTGAGGTCGAAGAGGCGGCTTCTAATATTTTAATTGAATCTGGTAGTCAAGGTGTGGCTATTGATGATAGTGCAGATTATTTGGAAAATGCGGACCGTTTTGGTGAGCTTTATCCTGAGGTTGAACAGGTTGAGACGGTTAAAATTACGGCTTATTATCCGGAGTCAGCAGATATCGAAGCTATTACTAAGCAGGTTAATGAGCGTTTGGCTGAGTTAACGGATTTTGGTCTTGAAACAGGAGATATTCACTTGGCTACTCAAGAATTGGTTGAAGAAGACTGGGCTGAGAATTGGAAGAAGTACTATGAAACAGCTCGCATTACCCACGATTTGACTATCGTACCATCATGGACGGATTATGAGGCATCAGTAGGTGAGAAGATTATCAAGCTAGACCCTGGTATGGCCTTTGGGACAGGAACACACCCGACAACTAAGATGAGTCTTTTTGCACTCGAACAGGTGCTTCGTGGTGGTGAGACGGTGATTGATGTGGGGACTGGTTCGGGTGTCCTCTCGATTGCTAGCTCTCTTCTTGGAGCTAAGGAAATCTACGCCTATGACCTTGATGATGTGGCGGTTCGAGTGGCACAGGAAAACATTGATATGAATCCTGGCATGGAAATATCCACGTTGCGGCAGGTGATCTTTTGAAGGGTGTAACTCAAGAAGCTGATGTTATCGTGGCTAATATTTTGGCGGATATTCTCATCCATCTGACGGAAGATGCTTACCGTTTGGTTAAGGATGAAGGTTATTTGATTATGTCAGGGATTATCTCTGAAAAATGGGATATGGTACGTGCATCGGCTGAGAAAGCTGGTTTCTTCCTAGAAACTCACATGGTTCAGGGAGAGTGGAATGCTTGTGTCTTCAAGAAGACAGATGATATTTCAGGTGTGATCGGAGGCTAAATGCAACAGTATTTTATAAAGGGGCAAGTTGAAAATCCAGTAATCATCAAAGACAAGGATACTGTGAAGCATATGTTTAACGTTATGCGTTTAACAGAGGATGATCAGGTTGTCTTGGTTTTTGAAGACGGTATCAAGCGTCTTGCACGTGTGACTGATCGTGAGAATCATGTCTTTGAAGTGATTGAAGACTTAAATGATAATGTTGAGATGCCTGTATCTGTAACCATTGCCTCTGGCTTTCCCAAGGGAGATAAGCTAGAGTTGGTGACACAAAAGGCAACAGAGCTTGGAGCTCAGGCTATTTGGTCCTTCCCTGCCGACTGGTCTGTGGTCAAGTGGGATGGTAAGAAGCTTGCCAAGAAGGAAGATAAGCTTGCCAAGATTGCTCTGGGAGCTGCAGAACAATCCAAGCGTAATCGTGTTCCAGAAGTTAGATTGTTCGAGAAGAAGGGAGAATTTCTATCAGAATTAGATAATTTTGATAAGATTTTTATCGCCTATGAGGAAACAGCCAAAGCAGGGGAGTTGGCTACTTTAGCTCGTGAGTTGGCTCAGGTAGAGAATGGTCAGAAAATTCTCTTTATCTTTGGACCAGAAGGTGGTATTTCTCCGTCTGAGATTGATGCATTTGAAGAAGCTGGTGGCGTTAAAATTGGCCTTGGACCGCGTATTATGCGGACGGAAACGGCTCCTCTCTACGCTTTGAGTAGTGTGAGTTATGCCCTAGAATTGAATAAATAAGAGAAAGTTGGCCTTGTTCCAACTTTCTCTTATTTGACACTTTTAAGCTAAGATTGAATCTTGTCATTGGTTTTGTATGACGAATAGAGCATTTCTAAAAAAGTTGATAATCTTATTTAGGTTTAATATAATTGTATTATCTTTATAAAAAGGGGAAGATTTTTTTAATGAAAACGAATCGTTATGTGACTCAATCCGCTGTGGTTTTGGGCCTCTTTGCTCTCTTGACTGTGCCACAAGTCGTAGGGCAAGCCGATGAAGCAACGGCACCTGTATCAACTACTTCTACGGAAACTGTGGCAGATAGTGGTGCATCAGTAGTATCAGGACAAGGAACTTCTGGGACAGCTGTTCAAGGAGGAACAGAGACTGTCTCTGCTACACCAACAACAGTAGCGACAAATGCGTCTACAGAGCCATCAGCTAATACCTCAACGAACCAAGCAAGTCAAGAAGCCAGTGCTGTTTTGACAAATGCCAATCAGGTGACACCAGCAGTGCCAGTACAGGTCGAAACTGTTACAGAGCCTGCTCATGAGGGGCAGACCGTTGATATGCAGATTTTGTCAACAACAGACCTTCATACCAACTTAGTTAACTATGATTATTATCAAGATAAGCCGTCTCAAACAGTTGGTTTGTCTAAAACTGCTGTCCTTATCAAAAAAGCCCGTGAAACCAATCCCAATACGGTTTTAGTGGACAGTGGGGATACGATTCAGGGAACTCCTTTTGGAACTTATAAGGCCTTGATTGATCCTGTTGCCCAAGGTGAGACTCACCCTATGTACAAGGCTTTCGAGATGCTTGGGTATGACGCCGAAACGCTTGGAAACCACGAGTTTAACTATGGCCTAGAATTTTTGGATCGTATGGTTAAGGCTGCTAAGATTAACATTATCAATGCCAATGTACGTAATGCTCAGACCGGTGATTACTATTACAACCCTTATAAGATTGTTAACAAGACCTTTACTGATACGGACGGCAAACAGGTAACGCTAAAAATCGGTATTACTGGTGTCCTTCCAACACAAATTTTGGTTTGGGATAAGGCCAACCTTGAAGGTAAGGTAACCGTTGATGATCCAATGGAGGCTGTTAAGGCTATCGTTCCTAAGATGAAGGCTGCAGGAGCTGACTATATTCTTGTTGCTGCTCACTCTGGTATTGGTGACAATGAATACACTAAGAATGAGGAAAATGAAGGTTACCAAATTGCTGGTATCGAAGGCGTTGATGCTGTTGCGACAGGGCATTCTCACGCTGATTTCCCAAATGGAGATGGCACAAGTTTTTATGCAAAATACCCTGGTGTAGATGATGTCAATGGTCTCATCAATGGGAAGCCCGTGGTTATGGCTGGTAAATTCGGAGATCATCTAGGTATCATGGATGTCAAATTGACTTACACGGACGGCAAATGGAAAGTTGTCAATAGTAAGGCTAAGCTTGAAAAGATTGATACTAAGTCAGATGTTGCGGACAAGGACTTAATTGACATGGCAGCTCATGACCATAATGGAACAATCAACTATGTACGTAAGGAAGTTGGTGAGACTACTGCACCAATTACTAGCTACTTTGCTCAGGTTCAGGATGATCCATCTATTCAAATCGTTAATAATGCACAACTATGGTATGCTAAAAAACAAGTAGCGGGAACAGCAGATGAGAATCTTCCACTCCTCTCAGCTGCAGCACCTTTCAAGGCAGGGACTCGTGGGGATGCGACCTACTATACCGATATCCCAGCTGGCCCATTGGCCATTAAGAACGTCGCAGACCTCTACCTCTACGACAATGTTACTGCCCTACTCAAAGTGACTGGGGCACAAATTAAAGAATGGTTGGAAATGTCTGCAGGACAGTTCAATCAAATTGATCCTAACAGCAAAGAACCACAGCAACTCATTAACAGTAGCTATCGCTCATACAATTATGATGTGATTGATGGGTTGACTTATAAGTTTGATTTGACACAACCTAACAAATACGATCGCGAAGGTAAGTTGGTTAACCCAGACGCTAGCCGTGTTCGTGACTTGGCTTATCAAGGTAAACCTATTGATTTGAATCAGACTTTCCTTGTCGTGACTAACAACTATCGTGCGACTGGTAACTTCCCTGGTGTTAAAGATGCTGCCGAAAAACGCCTCCTCAATCTTGAGAATCGTCAGGCCATCATTGATTATATCGTTAGCGAGAAGACAATTAACCCAACTGCCGATGGAAATTGGAGTTTCGTCCCTAATGTTACGAATGCAGATATCCGTTTTGCCTCATCTGACAATGCGCGTGCCCACCTTGCTGGTCAGGATGCCATTAGTTATGTAGGACCATCAACACAAGCAGGATTTGCAGAGTACCGCTTGATTGTTAAGGAAAGACAAATCAAGTTGAGGATACGACTAATAAAGAATCTGAGAAGTCACCAAAAGGTTCTGAGACAGCGGATCAAACTAAGCGTGAGACACCAAAAGCTACTGTAGGTGCCAGCGTGGCTAAACCTGCCCCAGCTATCCAATTGTCAAATGCTCAAGTCGTTATCTTGCCTCAAGCTCAAGTACAAGAAGCTCAAGGTTCAAGTTCAGTTAAGGCCTTGCCAAACACTGGTTCAGACGAATCTGTGTCAGCAACTTTAGCTGGTCTGGTTCTTATGACCTTGGCTGGGTTCTTTGGAATTAAAAAACACGAAAAAAATTAAGCAAAGGAAAAAGCCCCTGACAGGGCTTTTTTGCTATAGTTTTAGCGTTGGTTAAAGTTCTTTTGTGCTTCTAGGATAATAGGTGCCAGACGTTCGATATCGGACTGTGTGCCGCGTAGCTCGAAGTCTCCCAACATTGGAAAGCCAAAACGTTGACTGTACTGTTTGGCGGTTAGGCAGTACTGGTTATTGAAGTTACGGTTACCAGAACCAATGATACCAAAGCAACGTTTGTGATTGTCATGGGCCGCGATAAAGTCACCCAGTGGATTGGTTAGGATTTCAACATCTCCATTGTCAACACCATTTCCTCCTTCAAGGTAGGTTGGCAAGAGTGCGATAAAGGGTTCATCTACTTGGAAGGTTTCATGATTAAGCTCTTTAATATTGATTTGGCGACATTCAATCCCGTGGTTGAGGGACAGATAGTCAGACATACGTTTGACAAAGCTTTGGGTATTACCGCTTAGACTAATATAAACGAGGGTAAGTTGAGACATAAGCGTCCTCTTTCTATCTATATCTTGTGTTTGTTCAATCATTCTAACACAAGATATTGTGCTTTTCAAGTTAGCTCCTTGCGCTTAAGAATTGCCTATCTAGCTCTTTTTCTTTACTTGTAAAAGTGATAAAATAAAGGTTATTAAAAGAAGCGAAGGAAGAAATCATGGCTAAAGATAAAAATGTAACAGGAGAAGAAATTTTAGACATTTGCTCGGCCTACATGTCAGCAGATGATTTGAAATTAGTTGAAAAAGCCTGGCATTATGCGACAGATGCTCATAGTGGGCAATCTCGACAGTCAGGAGAACCTTATATTATTCACCCTATTCAAGTGGCAGGTATCCTGGCAGATCTCCATCTTGATGCGGTGACAGTAGCCTGTGGTTTCTTACACGATGTCGTTGAAGACACCGAAAAAACGCTTGATGATTTGGAAGCGGATTTTGGTACGGATGTACGAAATATCGTGGACGGTGTTACTAAGCTTGGTAAGGTTGAGTACAAGTCTCACGAGGAGCAGTTGGCTGAAAATCACCGTAAGATGCTTATGGCCATGTCTAAGGATATCCGTGTCATCTTGGTTAAATTGGCCGATCGTTTGCACAATATGCGTACCCTTAAGCATCTTCGTAAGGATAAGCAAGAGCGCATTTCTCGTGAAACTATGGAAATCTATGCTCCTTTGGCTCACCGTTTGGGTATCAGCCGTATCAAATGGGAACTGGAAGATATGGCCTTCCGTTACCTTAATGAGGTAGAATTTTACAAGATTTCCCACATGATGAAGGAAAAACGTCGTGAGCGTGAGGAACTTGTGGACGAGATCGTCGATAAAATTAAGACTTACACAGCTGAACAAGGACTTGTTGGTGATGTGTATGGTCGTCCAAAGCATATCTACTCTATTTATCGTAAGATGCGCGACAAGAAAAAGCGCTTTGATCAAATCTATGATTTGATTGCCATCCGTTGTGTCATGGAGACGCATAGTGATGTTTATGCCATGTTGGGATACATCCATGAGCTCTGGCGTCCGATGCCTGGCCGTTTTAAAGACTATATCGCCAATCCTAAATCCAATGGTTACCAGTCTATCCATACAACGGTTTATGGGCCAAAAGGACCTATTGAAATCCAAATCCGTACCAAGGAAATGCACCAAGTTGCCGAATACGGGGTTGCAGCTCACTGGGCTTACAAGAAAGGTATCAAGGGCAAGGTAGATTCGAAGAGTCTGCTTTGGGAATGAACTGGATTAAAGATCTTGTTGAACTTCAAGACGCCTCAAATGGTGATGCTATGGGGTTTGTTGACTCTGTTAAAGAGGATATCTTCTCGGAGCGTATTTATGTCTTTACGCCAAATGGTGCTGTTCAGGAACTGCCTAAAGATTCAGGACCTATTGACTTTGCCTATGCCATCCATACCCAAGTTGGTGAGAAGGCCACAGGTGCTAAGGTTAATGGCCGTATGGTGCCCTTGACAGCCAAACTCAAGACAGGTGATGTGGTTGAGATTGTCACCAATGCCAATTCCTTTGGTCCTAGCCGTGACTGGATTAAGATGGTTAAGACCACCAAGGCCAGAAATAAAATTCGTCAATTCTTTAAAAATCAGGACAAGGAAGCCTCTATCACCAAGGGTCGTGAGCTTTTGATTGCCTACTTCCAAGAGCATGGCTACATTGCCAATAAGTACCTAGACAAGAAACATATTGAGGAAATTCTCCCTCGTATGAGTGTGCGTAGTGAAGAAGCTCTCTATGCCGCTGTTGGTTTTGGTGAAATTAGTGCTGCTGCTGTTTTCAATCGTTTGACAGAAAAAGAACGCCGTGAGGAAGAGCGTGCGAAGGCAAAAGCTGAAGCTGAAGAGCTAATGAACGGTGGCGAAGTTAAGACTGAGAAGAAAGAAGTTCTCAAGGTTAAGAGTGAAAATGGCGTCATCATTCAAGGTGCCTCAGGTCTTCTCATGCGTATCGCTAAGTGTTGTAACCCAGTTCCTGGAGACGAGATTGAAGGATACATCACCAAGGGTCGTGGAATCGCCATTCACCGTTCAGATTGTAATAATATCAAGAGTCAAGAAGGTTATGAACAACGTCTAATCGAAGTGGAGTGGGATGAACGTAATGCCAATAAATCTTATTTGGCAGAGATTGACATCTATGGCCTTAACCGTTCTGGTCTGTTGAATGATGTTCTTCAAATCTTGTCAAATACGACCAAGAGTATTGCTACGGTCAATGCGCAACCGACTAAGGACATGAAGTTTGCCAATATTCACGTTAGCTTTGAAATTGCAAACCTTATTGAATTGACTGGTCTTGTGGATAAGATTAAAATTATCCCTGACGTTTACAGTGTTAAACGTACGAATGGGTAAGGAGTTACTGCGATGAAGATTGTAATTCAGCGTGTGCAAAGTGCCTCTGTGGTTATTGAGGATTGTACGGTTGGCGCTATTAAGCAGGGACTTTTACTCTTGGTTGGAGTTGGTCCAGAGGACACCAAAGAGGACCTAGAGTATGCAGTTCGTAAGATTGTCAATATGCGCATTTTTTCAGATGAAGATGGCAAGATGAATCTTTCTGTTAAGGATATTGGCGGTCAGATTTTGTCGATTTCTCAGTTTACGCTTTTTGCAGATACGAAAAAAGGGAATCGACCAGCATTTACAGGTGCTGCAAAGCCTGACATGGCTAGCCAGCTCTATGACGATTTCAACCAATCCTTGTCAACTCATGTTCCTGTAGAAAGAGGACGCTTTGGCGCAGATATGCAGGTTAGTCTGGTCAATGACGGACCTGTGACCATTATTTTAGATACCAAAAATCAATAAACAAACCATTTTTCGCCTTGTGTGAGAGGTGGTTTTTTTATTCTCTCACATGAACTATTTAGGTGATGGATTTTCATTATTTGGGATTTATTTTTGTCATTTTAAGTAGACTGAATCAAGTGAATATTTAATGAAATTAGAAAATGTTGTTCTCAAATTTCTGAAAAAACCTGACCATTCATGATGAAAAAATTACCGTTTACGAGGATTACCGGAAATTCCCTTGTCTTACAAAAAAGATTAAGTTAACATTAGTTTCATAAGAAACACCAAGCGATTTTTATGAAACTAAAAATAACTCGAGTTTACAGCATGCAAATACAAATAGTGATAATTTGAAACGCCGAGGTGATTTAAACTTTTTTAGAGGGATAGAGAGATATGTCAAAGAAAGTAGCGTCAACTAAATTATTATCAGGTTTGTTTGTAGCCGGTGGTGTCCTAGGGATGAATCAGGTCGCCAAGGCAGATAACGTGGTCAGTTCAGAAGCAACAAAACCAGTTATTACAACTGAAGCAGATAACTTGGTGGTGGTACCAACTGAGGCCGTTACTCCAGTAGCGACAACAGAAGTAGGCCCATCATCTGCTGCTGTTACGACAGATACTGCAACAACAGCGACAGCTTCTACAATCTTTTCACAAGCTGTACCAGCAGAGAGCGCTAGCTCAGAAACGCTTGTAGCCAGTGAAGCACTAGCTCCTGAGTCATCTGCTGTGGAAACCATCACATCATCATCTGATAATGCTACTGAAGCTGGACGCCATTCAACTGCTCAAGTAACACCAGTTACAGAAGTGACAGAGCAAAACTTGAATGGTGATGCTTACTTTGACAGATCCAGAAACAACAAAAGCAGCTTATAGCAAGACAGATGGTGATATTAATTATTCCGTTGTTGTATCTAATCCAACAGCAGAAACTAAGACGATGACTGTCAACTTGACACTTCAACATGCTTCAGAAATTATCGGTCAAGATAACGTTGACCTTACGCTAGCGGCAGGAGCTTCAGCTAAGGTTTCAAACTTGACAGTAGCGTCAGAGTGGTTGACAAACAATACAGGTTACTTGGTGACAATCAGTGTCAACGATAAATCAGGTAGTACTTTGTCAAGCAAGCGTGCTGGCTTGTCTGTTGAAGATGATTGGACAGTTTTCCCACGTTACGGTATCGTAGCAGGTTCGCCAACTGATCAAAACAGTATTCTTGTTAAAAATCTTGAAGCCTACCGTAAAGAGCTTGAGCTCATGAAGTCTATGAATATCAACTCATATTTCTTCTATGATGCTTATAACGAAGCTACAGATCCTTTCCCAGAGGGTGTTGATAGCTTTGTTCAAAAATGGAATACTTGGAGTCACACTCAGGTTGACACTAAGGCTGTTAAAGAATTGGTTGACCAAGTTCATAAGTCAGGTGCTGTTGCCATGCTTTATAACATGATTTCAGCAGATTCAAATCCAAAGAATCCAGCCCTTCCACTTGCTGCTTTGGCTTATAACTTCTACGATAGCTTTGGTAAGAAGGGTGAACCGATGACTTACACTATCGGTGATAACCCAACTCAAGTTTACTATGATCCGGCGAATCCAGATTGGCAAAAATACATCGCAGGTGTCATGAAATCAGCTATGGATCGTATGGGATTCGATGGTTGGCAAGGTGATACAATTGGTGACAACCGTGTGACTGATTATGAGCACCGTAACAGCACAGACGAGGCTGACTCACACATGATGTCTGATTCATATGCGTCATTTATTAATGCCATGAAAGACTCATCGGTGAAAAGTACTACATCACAATCAATGATGTTAATGGTGGTAATGATGATAAACTAGCCAAGGCACGTCAAGATGTTGTGTATAATGAGCTTTGGACAAACGGTGGTTCAGTTATTCCAGGACGTATGCAGGTTGCCTATGGTGATTTGAAAGCACGTATCGATATGGTACGCAATAAAACTGGTAAATCACTTATCGTTGGTGCCTACATGGAAGAACCAGGTATTGACTATACTGTTCCTGGCGGAAAAGCAACTAACGGTGCGGGTAAAGATGCCCTTGCTGGTAAACCATTGCAAGCTGATGCGACACTTCTCGTAGATGCGACAGTAGCTGCAGCCGGTGGTTATCACATGTCCATTGCAGCCCTTGCCAATGCTAATGCAGCCCTTAACGTTCTTCAAAGTGCCTATTACCCAACTCAATACCTCAGTGTGGCTAAGGACACTATTCGTAAGCTTTACAATTACCAACAGTTCATCACTGCTTATGAAAATCTTCTCCGTGGTGAGGGTGTGACTAACAGCACTCAGTCTGTATCTACCAAGAATGCTTCTGGTGAAATCCTTTCTAAAGATGCTCTTGGTGTGACAGGAAATCAAGTTTGGACATTTGCTAAATCAGGAAAAGGTTTCTCAACTGTTCAAATGATTAACATGATGGGCATCAATGCGGGCTGGCATAATGAAGAGGGTTATGCGGACAATAAAACACCGGACGCACAAGAAAATCTCACAGTTCGTCTTAGTCTAGCAGGTAAAACAGCTCAAGAAGCAGCTAAAATTGCTGATCAAGTCTATGTGACATCACCAGATGATTGGGCAACTTCAAGCATGAAGAAGGCACAAGCAAGCCTTGAAACAGATGAAAATGGTCAACCAGTGCTTGTCATTTCAGTTCCTAAACTAACTCTTTGGAACATGCTCTATATCAAGGAAGACACAACAGCAACACCGGTAGAACCAGTTATCTTGAAACCAGTTACTAACCAAGCTGGTAAGAAAGTAGATAATACAGTAACATCTGAAGCAAGCTCAGAAACAGCTAAATCAGAAAATACAACAGTAAATAAAGGTTCAGAGGCTCCAACTGATACGAAACCATCTGTTGAAGCTCCTAAACTAGATGAAACAACTAAACCAGCACCATCAGTTGACGAGTTAGTAAACTCAGCAGCTGTTCCAGTGGCGATAGCTGTGTCAGAGACCGCACATGATAAGAAAGATGACAACTCAGTATCTAATACGGATCAAGGTACAGTAGCATCAGATTCAATCACTACACCAGCTTCAGAGGCTGCAAGCACAGCTGCCTCAACAGTCTCATCAGAAGTATCAGAAAGTGTAACAGTATCATCGGAAGCATCAGAAACTGAAAATAGTTCAGTAGCATCAACTTCAGAGTCAGCAATTTCAACGACGACAGCAATTTCAGAATCACATACAGTAGTTGAACCAGTGGCTTCTTTGACAGAATCAGAGAGTCAGGCAAGCACTAGCCTTGTTTCAGAAACTACTAGCACAATTGTCTCAGTTGCTCCGTCAGAAGTATCAGAAAGCACAACAGTATCATCGAAGGTCTCAGAAACTGATATTATCTCAGCAGCATCAACTTCAGAGACTTCAGCATCTGAATCAGAGAATTCAATCAGCACAGTCGTTTCAGAATCAGAAGTAGTTGAAGAACCAGCTGTTTCATTGACAGAATCAGAAAGTCAAGTGAGCACTTCAGAAGTGACTTCGGCGATTTCAGAAACAGTAAGCACATCAGAGGAAGTCATCCTTGATGGACTATCAGAAAACATCAATAGTTGGAATAGACTCTCTGTAGCTCCTCGCGTCTCAGAAACCTTACCAAGTACTTCTGAAACGATTACAGAAGCAGCATCACTCTTTAGCAACTATGCAAGATATTCAGAAACAGCAAGCTCAGAATCTCACTCTATGGTAGCAGCTTCTTCAGAAGTTTCTATTGAAATTAGCAGTATCTATCTTGAAAGATACTGAGGGTGGCTTGTACGATGCTACAACAATCAGAAATATTGTTGAGATGATTGATAGCATTACAACAAATGTCAGCTATACTCGCAGTAGCCGTCAAGACCTTGTCAATACAGCTTCGTCAGATAATACTTACAATGGTAGTCAAGATCTTAACCTTGCAAGTAAGACAACGACGCAAGCAGGTGAAAAAGGAACAACTGAAGATCTTAAGGCTACAATTGCTAAAACAGCAAAATCTCACAAGTGGGGAGAACATGCTGTAGCTATCCTTACAGCTATTGTCCTTGCAGGTGCGGCAACCCTTGCAGCTCTTCGTAACTTCTTGATGTCAAAAAAAGTTGATAAATAATAAGTAGAACTCTTTGTGTAAACAAGGAGTTTTCTTTATACTGGCTGCTATTTTTTCTGAAAATTGTGATACAATAGAAATAGTTTGAATATTGTGTCAAAGGAGAGCCAATGATTACTGCAAATGATATCGTAAAGGCTAATGAAGTCTTAAAAAACGTGGTGGAACGCACACCACTAGATTTTGATCGCTACCTATCTGAAAAATACGGGGCGACCATTTATATTAAAAAAGAAAATATGCAAAAGGTACGCTCTTTCAAATTGCGTGGAGCCTACTATGCTATCCATCAATTGAGTGATGAGGATAAGGCGCGTGGTGTGGTTTGTGCATCAGCCGGAAACCATGCTCAGGGGGTTGCCTACACTTGTAACGAGATGAAGATTCCGGCAACCATCTTTATGCCAGTAACAACACCTCTCCAAAAAATTGGTCAAGTCCGTTTCTTTGGTGGCAAGTTTGTAACAATCAAATTGGTGGGAGATACCTTTGATGCTTCTGCCCAAGCAGCGCAGGAATATACCAAGTCTGAAGGGATGACTTTCATTGATCCATTCGACGATTATAATGTCCAAGCGGGGCAAGGAACTGTTGCTTATGAAATTTATGAGCAGGCTCAAGAGGAAGGTGTTTCCTTCGATAGTATCTTGGTTCCAGTAGGTGGTGGCGGCCTTATCTCTGGTGTAGCTACCTATATCAAGGATGTAGCACCGTCTATGGAGGTTATTGGTGTTGAGGCTAGTGGTGCTCGTAGTATGCGTGCTGCCTTTGACCGTGGTTATCCTGTAAAACTCGAAGAAATTGATAAGTTTGCGGACGGGATTGCTGTTCAAAAGGTAGGTGTCAAGACCTATGAAGTCGCACGTAAATATGTTGACCGCCTCTTGGGAGTTGATGAAGGATTGATTTCAGAAACCCTAATTGATATGTACTCTAAGGTTGGTACCATTGCAGAACCCGCAGGTGCGGCATCAGTGGCAGCTTTGGAAGTGATCAAAGATGAGATTAAAGGAAAAACCATCGTCTGCATCATTTCAGGTGGTAACAATGACATCAACCGTATGCCAGAGATGGAAGAACGTGCGCTTATCTACGATGGTATCAAGCATTACTTTGTGGTTAACTTCCCACAACGTCCTGGTGCCCTTCGTGAATTTGTAAATGATATCTTGGGACCAAATGATGATATCACTCGTTTTGAGTACATCAAACGTGCTAATAAAGGAAAAGGTCCGGTTCTCATTGGTATAGCTCTTAGTGATAAGAACGACTATGATGGACTTCTCGAGCGTCTTTCGGCCTTTGACCCAAGTTATATCAACCTTCACGGTAACGAAACACTATACAATATGCTTGTCTGAGGACAGGTTCAGACAATGAAAAAAGAATCGACGAAGTCGGTTCTTTTCTACTTTGACTTAGCTATAAAGTGGTACTAATGCCTTATCTTCAAACTAAAACCCCAGTATTTCTACTGAGGTTTTCTTTATTCGATAATTAAGAGTCCATCTTTAATAGCGAATGGATTGTCTTTATTGATGCGGTCGTAGAACATGATACCGTTAGTATGGTCGATTTCATGTTGAACAACGATTGAGTTGTAACCACGGAGTTTAACACGTTGCTTTTCGCCCTCTTTGTTGAAGTATTCAACAGTTACACGAGCATGACGAACCACGTAACCAGGAACGTCGCGGTCAACTGAGAGGCATCCTTCGCCATCGCCCAAAGCAGCATCCTGAACAGAATGGGCAACTACTTTAGGGTTGTACATGATTTCTTGAAGGCTATATGCTTCTTTTGGTGGATTACCTTCAGCGTCTTCAGGGTTTGGAACGAGAACAGCGATAATGCGTTTTGAAATATCTAATTGAGGGGCTGCAAGACCGACTCCCCCACGAAGCCCCATTTTTTCGGCAATAACAGGATCTTGTGAGTTACGAAGAAACTGCATCATTTTTTCGCCTAGGATAATGTCTTCGTCTGATAGTGGGAAGGTTACATCTTCAGCGACAGCACGCAAGGTTGGATTTCCTTCGCGAATGATATCATTCATATCAATCATATGGCTGGCGCGGATAATTTTGGTTTGAGCGTCCATTTGTTTACCTCTATTTTCTTTGATTTACTTGTTTATAACTATAGCACAAAAGGGTTGAAAATTAAACCATCAAGGATTAAAGTGAGGCTTTTTCTAATCGATAAAAGCCAGTTTTTCCAAGGTTTGTCTCTCTAAAATACGATAGGTTTTAAAGGCCTCTTTTTCGATAATTCCCTGGTCGATAAATTGTTTGATGACTCGCTGTACATGACGATAGCTAGTTCCAAAACGGGAAGCTAAAATAGATGGCGATAATTGAAAGATATTCTCTTCTTCACTATTCAAAATATGGGTGGCCAGACGCTCTTTGACAGAGTAGCTCGCATTCGTTGAAGCAGTGATACCTTGCTTATGCAGTGCCATAGCCAGGTTACGTCCAATTTGGTAGAGAAAAACAGGGTCTTTGAGGAGTTCTTCTTTATTATTTAATGGGAGCTGAACTGCTTGAACCTCTTCTAAAGCAATGACTGATGATCCTGCTGGTTGGTTGGTCATGAGTTCTACATCTCCCAATATCTGAGGCTGATTGAGCGTTTCTAGGATATGTTCTTTACCATTGAAGAGAGAACGAACAATTTTTACCTTTCCTGATAAAATGTAGGTCAGCTCAGTGATAGCTTGCCCTTGGGTACAAATATAATCGTTCTTTTGAAAGGTGACTTTCTGTAATTGGTTGAGGTAGGGGGGTGGAAAGACCTGGTCAAGTTGAGGTCTTATGGTATGATTACGCATACATCTCCTTTTTTAGGACCTAGGTCCTATTTTTTAAAGTCTCCTTAGATTATAATGAAAAAATAACTATTAGACAAGTAAGGAAAGGATGTTCTTATCCCTATATTATGACACGAATTTTAGAAAAAATGAGCCTGCTTGGGCTATCCTTGCTCTTGATTTCGGCCTTTTCGATTTCAACAGCGTTACCACCTATGTTGGACTACTATAGCCCAACCTTTTCTGCCGCGCAAGTGGAGCTTTTAGTATCTGTCCCTTCATTTTCCGTAGTCGCGATGCTCTTACTTAATTCATTTATTGACAAATGGCTAAGTGATAGACAGCTAATTGTGACTGGGCTGCTCTTACTTAGTAGTGCTGGGATTTTTCCTTTTTTTGTACAAGCCTATCCTCTTGTCTTACTGTCACGTATTGCTTTTGGAATGGGGATTGGTCTTATCAATGCTAAGGCGATTGCCATCATCAGTCAACGTTATCAAGGTAAAGAGCGAGTTCAGATGTTAGGTATTCGTGGCTCCATGGAGTTGATTGGTGGAGCTTCTTGTTCTCTTTTAGTTGGACAATTACTGAAAATTCATTGGACCTTTGCCTTTCTTATCTATGGTTTTGGTTTTGTGATTTTGATTATGTACCTCCTTTTTGTGCCATCGATGGAGCAGGTGGAGAAGAAGCAGATTACAAAAAGAAAACAAGTTCTGAACAAAAAAGACCTTGGTATGATTCTTGGCATGGCTCTTTTAGCAGGTTTTGTCATCTGTATCAATTCTTCGATTAGTTTGCGCGTGCCTCTGTTTCAAGTTGCTGGTAAGACTATTGAGAGTGGTCAATCAGCCTTAGTACTGAGTTTAGAGCAGGGAATTGGAATTGTAGCTGGACTGAGTTTCGCCTCGCTTATAGGACATTTAAAAATCGTCTTTTGCTTATAGTGATGTTCTTGTTAGCGGTTTGTCTCTTTGGGATGTCAGTGGCTAGTAACTTACCGATTTTGATTTTATCTTCAGTTGGTGTTGGTTTCTTTTATAGTATTATTTTGACAATTATCTTTAACCGACTTTCTGAGTCTATTGCTAGAAGTCTGTTGAACAAGGCGACAGCCTATGTCCTCTTAGGCTGTAACCTAGGGTCAGCCATTTCCCCTTATGTTTTGAAATTGTTAGCACTCATATCTCCAAGTTTTAGTTGGATTTTTCTAGCTTATGCTATCGTAAGTTTCCTACTTTTCCTTGGATTCTTTCTGAATGCAAAAATGGCCAAAAAAGTCTAAGCTTCAAAAACTTAATCAGTGAAATCTTGCGATTGACAAAGATTAGTAGATGAGCTAAAATAGAGAGGTCGTAAAGACAAACCAACTCTTTCTTGGTTTTAGGAGAGCCAATCCTAAGACTCGGATGGAGCAAAAAAAGGAGAAAAAACATGGCAATCTCAAAAGAGAAAAAAAATGAAATCATTGCTCAATACGCACGTCACGAAGGTGACACTGGTTCAGTAGAGGTTCAAGTTGCTGTCCTTACTTGGGAAATCAACCACCTTAACGAACACATTAAACAACACAAAAAAGACCACGCTACTTACCGTGGTTTGATGAAAAAAATCGGTCACCGTCGTAACTTGTTGGCATACCTTCGCCGCACAGACGTTAACCGTTACCGTGAGTTGATCAGCTCACTCGGACTTCGTCGTTAATTCAAGATACAAGTGTCTAGGCCTTGTTCAATTGAATACACGAAAATGGAACTGCTCTATGATGGGGCAGTTTTTTTATTCGCTAGGATTTTAGCCTGAGTTCAAAACAGCTCTCTAGATGTAGAGGGCTGTTTTTCTGCATTCCTCTAAAAATTTCTTACGATGATTAATCTATAGAACAAAAAAAAACTCCAAAATTAATTCTGGAAGTTTTTTAACTTAAAATCTTTTTGATAACTGTTTGAAATTGAGGGAGTTGATGGATAGCAGTTCCGACAAGGATACCTAACATATTTAAGGTGATATCTCCCAAATCAAAGACTCCCAAATGTCCGAAGTACTGAATGGATTCGACGGAGAAAAGGGTAAGGAGACAAAGTAGGAGATTACTCAATCGTGAAGAAAAGAGGAGTCCCAGAGGAATGAACATTAACAGGTTCATGATGGGAACGAAGTGGCTACCCCAGTATAATTCCCGAGCAAAGGAAAGGGGGTTAAGTGAGAGACCTTGGGTACCAATGTTTTTCAAGAAAAGTAGGTAGAAGAGAGCAAGAAAGTAAATGAAGTAGAGTAGGAGTAGTGTCTGTTTTTTCAGCTTTCTAGTAAGAAGTAGTTTCAAAAAAGCGTAGACAAAGTAACTCAGTAGGACAATAATGACTAGGTTGAGTAAGACTTGAAAGTAGGAGCCATAATGGGCGATGTAATGAACGTACTGTTCGAGATGCCCCCTATAAAACCAATAAGACAAGGCCAGTGAGAGGATTCCTAGTAAGATGTTACTCAATGTTTTTAATGTTTTTGCCACTTTGCTCCTCCATTTGCATATGATGAGTACACATTATATCAAAAAAACGTTTAAAGAAAGTTAAGAAACTGTAACGAAGTTTTGATAGAATAAAAGGATAAGGCAGAATCAAAGACTAAAAAAGGACTTTGAAACAGCAACTCTACTTTTGACTAACAATTTAATGATTTTTGTAAACAGGCTATGAAAGCTTATAAAATAATTAAATTTTAAAAATTAGGAGTCAGCACCTTGTTTCGAGATTATTAAAATGTTATTATATAGTAGTGAATTTTTAACATAAAAAGGAGTTCGTCTTATGAATAAAAAGGTTTTGGCGACAGCTGGAATTGCAGCACTTGCAGTTTCTGCTACAGTTGCTAAAGCTGATGAGGTAACGACAAACGATCAAGCCTCAACAACAGCATCAGTATCATCGACAGCTACACAAGCTGTCCCAACTCAAGCCCAAGTCGAAGCGGCTAGAGAACAAGCCAGCGCTGCAAATCAAGCAGTATCGCAACAAGAGTCAGTTGTTGCTAATCATGAAGTAGCTGCAAACCAGGCTCAAGCAAACCTAGCGACAGCAGATTCTAACTTGCAAAAGGCACAAACAGCAGCCGATGAAGCAAGTCCAGAAACTATTGCTGCCGCTCAAGGTCAAGTAACTACTGCTGAAAATGCAGCTAAGGAAGCTAAGTCAGCAGTCGAAACAGCTCAATCAGCAGAAAAAACTGCTAAAGATGCAGCAGACAAACAGCAAGCTGTCGTTAATACAGATCAAGCTAATGTCAATGCTAAAGCTACTGAAGTGGCTAATGCTCAAAAATCAGTAGATGCCGCTAAAGCAGCTCTTAATGGTTCTAGTGCTTCTGAGGCAGCTTCTAACCAAGCTAAAGCGCAATCAGCTTTTGATGCTGCAACAGCAGCTGAGAAAAAAGCTCAAGAAGAATTGGCAGCCGCTCAGGCAGCTGATAAAGAAAAAGCTACTGCTATTTCAGCTAAAGAAGGGCAATTGACTGCAGACCAAAATGCAGCAAACCAAGCTAAAGCAGCCTATGAGACTGCTCAAACAGTAGCTAATGAAAAGGCAGCTGCTCTTGCAGCCGCTGAAGCAGCTAAGAAAAAAGCAGAATCTTCAACAACTTCAACAGCTAATGTTCGTCAAAAATTCTCAGTATCACAAGAGTATGTCAATGCTCTTAAGATTCATGAGTCTAAAACAGCGACAGCAGCAGAAATAGCTCAAGCTGAACAAGTCTTGAAGAACGTCAATAAACGTGATCGTGGTAACAATAGTTATCAAGATAATGAAGCGGATAAAAATGTTAAAATTAGTGATTTGAATAACCTTAGTGAATCTCAAATTACAGATTTGTCATTGTATGCTTCAAGTTTGATTAACCAAATTCGTACAGCTTTTGGTACAACTCAAACATCTGTTTCAAAAGGTAGTGTTCTTGCAGCTGATCGTGTTTCAGATGGTTATGTAGCAGATAACTGGGGTTGGGAAGCTATTACTCATAAAAGACATGATAGTGCCGCCCTTGACCGTGCTGGTAAGTCATTTAATAGTGTAAGTATTGGTGAAAACCTTAATACATGGCAAGGTTTGACAGGACCATTTACACTCAACGACATTAAGAAATATGTCTATGAAGCTATGCTTGACTTCATGTTTAACGGTAATGAGTGGAACCATGCTCGTTCTATCTCTGGACTTACAGCAGATGGTGGTGAGTCTTACATTGGAACAGACATCAGTGTTGTTGCCGGTGCCTTTAACGTTCACGTAAACAATGTCAATAAAAATTCTATCGCTTCTGATAGTAGCTTTGACACAACTAAGATTGCTAACCCATATGAAGGTAACCAATCTCAATCATCTTCAAATGCAAATCTTGCTGCTGCAAAGCAGCTTATGAAGCTGCTAAGCAAGCTAACGATCAAGCTCAAAGTGACTTGGCTAGCAAGAAAGCGGCTTCTGAGTCAGCAACTCTTAAGCTTAAGAATACTCAGTCAGAACTTGCAGCTCTTAAAGCGACTGCAAGCAAGTTAGCAGCTGCTCAGAATAACCTTTCTGGAAAACAAGCAGCCCTTGCAACTGCTAAATCAGAATTGGAAAAAGCTAACGCTGCAGTTGAAAACCTTAATGCTAACGCACAAGAAAAAGCAGCAGCCCTTAGCAAAGCTCAAGCAACTCTTGATGAAAAACAAGCAGAGCTTAAAACAGCTAAAGATAAACTTGCGACAAGTTCTGCAACCTTGCAACGTTTGACAAATGCCTACAACGCTGCTAAGCAAGATACTGCTAAGAAACAAGTAGCATTGACACAAGCTAACCAAGCCTTGACTGCTGCTAAGAACCGTGTAGCAGCCCTTACAAATGCTTCAGGTAACCTAGCTAAGGCTAAAGCAGAACGTGCAACAGCCTTTTCCAAATTTACTGCGGCGAAAGCAGCTCTTTCAACTGAACGTGCGAAACTTGTTGAATTGTCAGCTAAGCGTGATAAATTAACGAGCGAATACACGACTGTTCAAACAGCCTTCGATAACTACATGAAAGCTAAGGCAGACAAAGAGCGTCAAACACAATTGGCTAAAGAGTTCGCTAACATTACATCCAAAGGTCTTACACCAGTACCTGTTTACGATGTAGATGGTAAAGTTATTGCTTTCACAACACAAGAACAGGCAGCTCAAACTGTAGCTCAAGTTCCTGTAAATTATGGTCAAACAAAAGCTGAGAACCAAGCTCCTGTACAAGAAGCAGACAGCTTGCCAGAAACAGGTGAGTCAACTGCAGCAGGATTCAGTCTTGTAGGTCTCTTTATGACCCTATTGGCCTTCCTTGGTTTTGTTGACAGACGTACACGTCGTAACTAATCATTATAGGGCTCTTTGTCAACTGTAGTGGGTGACGAAAAGCTAACATCTAGAGAGGACCTGATAGGTCTTCTCTTTTTTTATGTTCAGAGTGATTAAGATCCGCTTCCTAAAGTTGATGAAGTTTCTAAAACCAAATCCTAGACGTTTGATGTCTTTGATCAACTTGTTAGTCGCTTCAAGTTTTGCATTTGAATAGTCCGTTTCTAGTGCGTTTTTGATGTATTGCTTGTGTCTAAGAAAAGTCCTAAAGACAGTTTGAAAATAATGATTAACCTTGCTCCTATTTTCCTCTATCAGCTCAAAGAACTCAGCTACTCTCTTCTCCTGAAAATGAAAAAGTAAGATCTGATAAAGTGTATAGTAGTCGGTAAGCTCTTCTGAAAAGTCTAGTGTTTTCCCAACAACTTCATGTGGACTTAAGGTTTGGTGGAATGTCTTTGAATAAAAAGAGTTGAGAGATAACTTACGGCTGTCCTTTTGGAAGAGTCGCCAATGATTTTTCAAGGCTCGATAGGGTAGTGACTTCTTATCGAACTGGTTCATAATCGCAATTCTTGTCTTTAAAAAGGCACGACCAAGGTGCTGTATAATGTGGAAACGATCAAGAACGATTTTAGCGTTTGGAAAAAGTCTTTTGGCAAGTGGAATATAAGCTCCAGACATATCCATCGTGATAAACTGCACCTGTTGGCGAGCTTTTAATGGATACTTTAAAAAGTAGTTTCGTATAGAGGTTTGGCGACGATTATCAAGGATGGTTATGAGTTCGTTTGTCTCATAATTCTGCGCCACAAAAGCCAATTCCCCTTTCTTGAACCCAAACTCATCCCAGGACATAACAGCTGGAAGTTTGTCATAATGTTCTTTGAAAGTGAACTGGTCAAGCTTACGATAGACAGTGGACGTCGACACACGAAGTCTTCTGGCAATATCAGTTAGTGAGACCTTCTCAGTTAGGAGTTGTGCAACCTTTTGTCGGACTAGATTGGAGATTTGGCAGTTTTTCTCAACGATTGGTGTCTCAGCTACCGTGACTCGTCTACAACTTTTACACTGAAAGCGACGTTTCTTCAGACGTAGTAGTGTTGGAGTTCCCGTTTGCTCGAGAAGAGGGATTTTAGAAGGCTTTTGAAAGTCATATTTGATCATCTTTCCTTGGCAGTGAGGACATGATGGTGCAGGGTAATCAAGTTTTGCTTGAATCTCTATATGAGTGTCAGTTTCAAAAACAAGTGAAATCTTGATATTTTGGTCTTTAATTCCGATTAATTCTGTGGTATTCTTAATAAGTCTCATAAGTTCTTCCTAATGATGGTTTGGTCGCTTTTCATTATAGTTCTTATGGGACTTTTTGTGTACACTTAAAAAGCTCTATAATCTCTACAGTGGTTTTACCCACTACAGAAATTATAGAGCCCATTATAGACAAAAAAACGGCAACTGCCGTTTTTTTATATGTCTGAGAATCTAAAAAAGTTAAGGTTTCGACCTTAACTTTTTCGTTTTTAACCCAAGAAACGTTTAAGGAATTCCTTAGTACGTTCTTCTTTAGGATTTTCAAAGATTTGTTCTGGGCTACCTTGTTCAGCAATTACCCCTTTATCCATGAAGATGACACGGTCTGAAACATCACGTGCGAACTCCATTTCATGGGTAACGATAATCATGGTCAAACCAGTTTCGGATAGCTCCTGCATAGTCTTGAGTACTTCCCCTACCATTTCTGGGTCAAGGGCTGAAGTTGGTTCGTCAAAGAGGATGGCTTCTGGATCAACAGAGAGGGCACGAGCGATTGCTACACGTTGTTTTTGTCCCCCTGAAAGTTGTTTTGGTTTAGCTTTCCAGTATTGTTCCCCCATACCAACTTTCTCCAAGTTAGCTTTGGCGATGCTTTCAGCTTCTTTACGGTCACGTTTGAGAACGGTTGTTTGAGCTACGATAGCATTTTCCAAGACATTAAGGTTTTCAAAGAGGTTGAAGGATTGGAAAACCATACCGAGTCTTTCACGATAGGTAGTGAGGTCGTAACCTTTTTCAAGGACGTTGTCCCCATGATAGAGGATTTCACCACCTGAAGGTGATTCGAGTAGGTTAATAGAGCGAAGGAAGGTTGATTTCCCTGAACCTGAAGAACCAATAATTGAGATAACCTCACCCTTTTTGACGCTGAGGGAGATATCTTTGAGGACTTCATTTTTTCCGTATGATTTTTTGAGGTTTTTAATTTCTAAAATCGTCTCAGTCATTAGTGAACCCCTCCTTGTGTGTAAGTATCTTGATCCAAACGGCGTTCTACATAACGCAAGATGCGTGTCACTGTGAAGGTAAGGACAAAGTAGATTGCTGCGATAACAAAGAATGTTTGGAAGTATTGATAAGTTTGGCTTGCGACAGTGTTACCTGCGAAGTAAAGTTCCACAACAGAAATAACGTTCAAAACAGAGGTATCCTTGATATTGATAACGAACTCATTACCAGTAGCTGGCAAGATGTTACGGATAACCTGTGGAAGAACAATCTTACGCATGGTTTGACCATGGGTAAATCCAAGAGCAGTTGCAGCTTCAAATTGTCCTTTATCTACGGCGAAGATACCACCACGAACGATTTCACTCATGTAGGCTCCGGTGTTGATAGAAACGATGAAGACAGCTGCTAGGGTACGGTCAATATTGATACCAAAGGCTTGGGCAGTACCGTAGTAGATAACCATAGATTGTACAATCATTGGTGTACCACGGAAAACTTCGATATAGACATTAAGAACCCAACCGAAGAGTTTTTGGAGCAAGGCTACAAATTTATTAGCAGCCTTAGGAGCTGTGCGGTAAACACCAATCATAAGACCGATGAAAGTACCCACAACTGTACCGATAATTGAGATAAGAAGGGTAATTCCTGTACCACGTAAGAATTGTGGCCAGTTCTTAGCGATGATATTGCTCATCTGACTAAAGAAGTTTCCTTTTTTTAGCCTCATCAGTCTTATCTGCAGGTTGGATGTCAATGATGTGATCCATCAGTTTAACACGTTCCTCTTGGCTGATTCCAGCAAGGACCTTATTGACTTGTTCCATTTGCTGGCTGTCTCCTTTGCGAAGACCGACGGCCAAGGAGACGTCATCGTCTGAAACCTGGAAACCACCATCTTTAAGCGTAATCATCTTATATTTTGAGCTAGCTTCTTCGGCAGTTTTTGCTTCAGGACGCTCTGAAACATAACCATCGATGATACCAGATGCAAGGGCTTGGCGCATAGCACCGAAGTCTCCCATAGCGGTTTGTTTGCTGACACCTGGGATTTGGTCAATCAAATTATAGAGATAAACCCCTTGTTGAGCTGTGATTTTAGCATCCTTGAAGTCTTTGAGACTCTTAGCGTTGGCATAATCACCGTCTGAGCTGACAACCATGACAGGTTCGCTTCGGTAATAGCTGTCTGAAAAGTCGATTTCTTGACGACGTTCAGCTGTTGGGCTCATACCTGCGATGATCATATCGATTTTGCCGGAAGTGAGGGCAGGAATCAAACCTGTCCAAGCTGTTTTGACTACCAAGGGTTTCTTGCCTTGAGCTTCAGCGATTTTTTTAGCGATTTGCACGTCATAACCGTTGGCATACTGTTTAGTACCTTCGATTGGAACGGCTCCGTTTGAGTCATCGTCCTGCGTCCAGTTGAAAGGTGCATAGGCAGCCTCCATACCGACACGGAGATACTCATCTGCTTGAGCGCTTGATACTCCGCCAAAAACAAGGAGGAGCGCTGCAAAGCAGGCTACAATAATTTTTTTCATTGAAACAATGTCTCCTATAAAAATGTCATACCTTACTATTTTACAGGAAATTAGGATTAATGACAATAAGTTGGGATTAGAAAAACAATCTCTATACCAAGATTGTCTTCAAATACAAGTTGTAATTTGATATAATGGGAAGGACGATTTGGAGCCTTAATCATTTTTGGTGTGATGAGGCTAGCATTTTAAAACGGAGATAATTATGCAAACGGCACAATTTATTATTGAATTACTAAAAGCAGTCTTTCTTGGGATTGTCGAAGGGATCACTGAGTGGCTACCGATTTCATCTACAGGTCATTTGATTTTGGTGAATGAATTCTTGAACTTGAGACAAAGTAAAGATTTCATCGATATGTTTAATATCGTTATCCAACTTGGTGCTATTCTTGCGGTTATGGTCATTTACTTTAAACGTTTGAATCCCTTCCAACCTGGTAAGACAGCACGTGAAGTGCAATTGACTTGGCAACTTTGGCTCAAGGTGGTCATTGCCTGTATTCCTTCAGCATTCTTCGGTCTACTTTTAGATGACTGGATGGAGGCCCATCTCAGTAATTTCTTTGTAGTAGCTATCATGTTGGTGGTCTACGGGATTGCCTTTATTTGGATTGAGGACCGCAATCGACGTGTAGAACCTAAGGTAACGGATTTGGCACGTATGTCTTACAAGACAGCTTTCTATATTGGTCTTTTCCAAGTCTTGAGTATCATTCCAGGGACAAGCCGTTCAGGTGCTACTATTCTTGGGGGTATCATCGTTGGTACTAGTCGTAGCGTAGCTGCTGACTTTACCTTCTTCCTTGGTATTCCAACCATGTTTGGTTATAGTGGTCTTAAGGCAGTTAAGTACTTTATTGATGGGAATACCTTGACAGGTGGACAAGTGGCTATTCTCTTGGTAGCTAGTGTGACAGCCTTTGTTGTCAGCTTGTTCGTGATTCGCTTCTTAATGAACTATATTAAGAAACATGATTTCACAGTTTTCGGAAAATACCGTATCGTACTTGGTATTATTGTGCTTCTCTATGGAGCAGTCAAACTTATTTTCGGATAATTACTTTTAAGTAAACTGAAAAGGACTTCAATTGAAGTCCTTTTTTATCTGGTTTAGAGATTATTTGTGGAGAAGTTTTCCAAAGATAAGGTAAGCTAGCAACCATAGGACCAGTCCGCAAGTCAAGAAGCTAGCTAGGATTTTCAAGAAATCCACGATATTATGCAAGGGATACCATCCGGACAAACAGAGAATTGGAAGGATGGTAACACACATGATAGAGAAGTGGAGAAGTGATTGTTGTTTGAGCGATAAACGGTTATCGTCGTAAATGGGAGCAGTTGCTAGTATGATGGCAACGATTAGTCCTGTAAGAAAGGTAGATTTGTTCACTTGATAAGGTTGCCCCGACAAGTAGAGAAAGAGCGTTAATAAACTCGTTATTCCTCCAGCGATGCTAGCTCGTAGCCACCCTTTTTTATAGGCAGTCATGGTCATCACCTCCGTGTATATCTTCACTTTCATTATACTCCAATCTAGGATAGATGTCAGGTATAAATGGGGAAATACAAGGTTTTGTTAGTATTAAGAAGTTTTTAGAAATCCTTTCCAAAATAAGACTCAAACTTGCTCAGAAATTGCTATCTCTTGGCTTTTCTAGTATAATGAAATAACTACTCGTGCGAGGTTTTTTACATATGGAAATGAAACAAATAAGCGAGACAACTCTAAAAATCATGATTACCATGGAAGATCTTGAAGAACATGGTATGGAATTGAAAGATTTCTTGATTCCCCAGGAAAAAACAGAGGAATTTTTCTATACTGTCATGGATGAGTTGGACTTGCCTGATAACTTTAAAAATAGTGGGATGCTGAGCTTCCGTGTCACGCCACGCAAGGATCGTGTGGATGTCTTTGTGACTAAATCAGATCTTAAGGAAGACCTTGATTTCAACGATTTGTCCGATATGGATGACTATTCAGGGCTTTCTCCAGAAGAGTTCCTCAAGGCCCTTGAGGGTAACTTTATGGACAAGGGTGACATCGAAGCACACCATAAGCTCGAAGAGCTTGAAAAGACCTTGGAAGAGGTTGATAAGGCTATGACAGAGCCTACCAAGGAAGTGGCTGAAGAAAATATTCGTGAAGACTATACCCACTATGTCTTGGCTTTCTCTGATTTGATCAAGTGGTGACTTTTACGCAAGGTTTGAAGGATGTGCCTGTTGAAGGTTCTGAGCTTTATAAACTCGGGGATGTCTACTACATGACGATCCTTCTTTACTTGGCTGATGAGCCTGATTATTACGCGAACAATATGTATGCGCGTTTTCTTGAATATGCGAATGTAGCAGACCGAACACGTGCCTACCTACAAGAGCATGCAACAATCTTGATGGAAGAGGACGCCTTACCGGTACTACAAGCAACGAAATGGAGCTAAGACATGCCTTGGACCATTAACTATATATTCGTTTTGATTGGGACCTTTTTGATTGCCATTGTGACGACCCCATTGGTACGCTCTTTGGCCTTACGTGTCGGAGCTGTTGACAATCCCAATGCAAGACGTATCAATAAAAAGCCCATGCCTAGTGCTGGCGGTCTAGCTATTTTGTTGGCCTTTGTACTAGCGACCTTGGTCTTTATGCCTATGATTATCCATAAGGATATCTGGCATGTTTCTTACATTAGGTACATCTTGCCGGTTGTTGTGGGGGGGATCTGTCGTAGCTCTGACGGGCTTCATTGATGATATCTTGGAATTAAAGCCTCTACCTAAGATGCTTGGTATTGTTATTGGAGCTGTTATCGTTTGGGCTTTTACAGACTTCCGATTTGATAGCTTTAAGATTCCATTTGGTGGTCCCATGATTCATTTTGGGCCAGTCCTGACCTTGATTTTAACGGTGTTATGGATTGTGGCCATCACCAATGCCATTAATCTGATTGATGGTTTGGATGGCTTGGTTGGAGGAGTTTCTATCATTTCCCTTATGACTATGGGGGTGATTTCTTATTTCTTCCTCTATGATACTGATATTTTCTTGACCATGACCATCTTTGTCTTGGTCGCTGCCATTATGGGCTTCTTCCCTTACAATTATCATCCAGCGATTATCTATCTAGGTGATACAGGGGCGCTCTTTATTGGCTTTATGATTGGTGTCTTGTCATTGCAAGGATTGAAAAATGCAACTGCAGTGGCTATTTTGTCACCTGTTATTATCCTTGGAGTGCCTATTGTTGACACAGTGGTAGCCATTGTTCGCCGTAAATTGTCAGGGCGCCCAGCCATGGAGGCTGACAAGATGCACTTGCATCATCGTCTCCTAGCCATGGGCTTCACTCATCGAGGAGCGGTTCTGGTGGTTTATGCCATCGCTATCCTCTTTTCATTGATTGCCCTCTTGTTAAATGTTTCCAGTCGTCTCGGTGGTATTCTCTTGCTCTTGAGTTTACTTTTGGGAATGGAAATTCTGATTGAAGGGCTTGAAATTTGGGGCGTTGGTCGAACACCTCTCTTCAATTTCTTGAAATTTATCGGGAATAGTGATTATCGTCAAGCGACCATGTTAAAATGGAAGCAAGGGCGAAAAAATTAAACATTTGAAAAGCCAAGTAATGGCTTTTTTGTTATAATGATTCTAATTAAGGAAAATGGAAGTTCTCTTTTTATTTTCCAGAAAATAGCAAGTCTATTTTCAAAAAAATAATGCAAATTAGCGAGCAAGTGCTCGCTGTATATATGAAAAAGGAGTATACAATGTCTGTACTTGAAATCAAAAATCTTCATGTTTCTGTTGAAGATAAAGAAATCTTGAAGGGTCTTAATTTGACTCTTAAAACTGGTGAGATTGCTGCTATCATGGGTCCTAACGGAACTGGTAAATCTACCCTCTCAGCTGCTATCATGGGTAACCCAAACTATGAAATCACAGAAGGGGACATCCTTTTTGATGGTGAAAGCATCCTTGACTTGGAAGTTGACGAACGTGCACGCCTAGGTCTTTTCCTTGCTATGCAATACCCAGCCGAAATCCCAGGAATCACAAACGCTGAGTTCATCCGTGCGGCTATGAACGCTGGTAAAGAAGATGACGAAAAGATTTCTGTTCTTGATTTCATCACTAAATTGGATGAAAAGATGGAATTGCTTGGTATGCGTGAAGAAATGGCTGAGCGTTACCTTAACGAAGGTTTCTCAGGTGGTGAGAAGAAACGTAACGAAATTCTTCAATTGCTCATGTTGGAACCTAAGTTTGCTCTTCTCGATGAGATTGACTCAGGTCTTGATATCGATGCCCTTAAAGTGGTTTCAAAAGGGGTTAACGCTATGCGTGGCGAAGGCTTCGGTGCTATGATTATCACTCACTACCAACGTCTTTTGAACTACATCACTCCAGATGTTGTACACGTAATGATGGAAGGTAAAGTGGTTCTTTCAGGCGGTCCTGAATTGGCTGCTCGTCTTGAGCAAGAAGGTTATGCGAAAATCGCTGAAGAGCTCGGTTACGAGTACCACGAAGAAGCGTAAGTCTGTTACTCGAAATAACTAGAAAAGGAGTAACCTATGTCAAAAGAATCTATTATCGCTTTTTCACAAGCAAAAGCAGAGCCACTTTGGTTGCAAGATCTTCGTCAAGCAGCCTTTGATAAGCTTGAAAGTTTAGCTCTTCCAAAAATTGAGCGTGTTAAATTCCACCGTTGGAATCTCGGTGATGGAACGATTACTGAAAATGAACCATCAGCAAATGTGCCTGATTTTACAGCGCTTGGAAACAACCCTAAATTGGTCCAAGTAGGAACAAATACTGTTCTTGAACAATTGCCAGCTGACTTGATTAGCCAAGGTGTGGTCTTCACAGACCTTACGACTGCTCTTGAGGAAATCCCAGAAGTCGTTGAAGCCTTCTTTGGTAAGGCTGTAGCCTATGATGAGGACAAATTGGCAGCTTATAACTATGCTTATTTCAATAGTGCAGCAGTCCTTTATGTACCAGATAATGTTGAAATTGACTTGCCAGTTGAAAGCTATTTTTACCAAGATGGAACTTCAAATGTTCCATTTAACAAACACGTTTTGATCGTGGCGGGTAAAAACAGTAAATTGACTTACCTTGAGCGTTTTGAAACGCTAGGTGAAGCGACTGAAAAAGCTAGTGCCAACATTTCGGTTGAAGTCATTGCTCAAGACGGTGCACAAGTTAAGTTTGCGGCTATTGACCGTTTGGGTGAAAACGTCACAACTTATATTAGTCGTCGTGGTCGTATCGGTCGTGATGCCAGCATTGACTGGGCTCTCGGGATCATGAACGAGGGAAATGTTATTGCTGACTTTGATAGTGACTTGATTGGCAATGGAAGTCATGCCAACCTTAAGGTTATTGGTCTTTCATCAGGTCGTCAGGTTCAAGGGATTGATACTCGTGTGACGAACTATGGTAACAACTCTGTGGGACATATCCTTCAACACGGTGTTATCTTGGAACGTGGTACTCTGACTTTCAATGGTATTGGTCACATTGTCAAAGGTGCTAAGGGTGCTGACGCACAACAAGAAAGCCGTGTGCTTATGCTTTCTGACAAGGCACGTTCAGACGCTAACCCAATTCTCTTGATTGACGAAAATGAAGTTACAGCAGGGCATGCTGCTTCAATCGGTCAGGTAGATCCAGAGGATATGTATTACCTCATGAGTCGTGGACTTGATCAAGACACTGCAGAACGTTTGGTTATTCGCGGTTTCTTGGGAGCAGTTATTACTGAAATCCCGGTTAAAGAAGTGCGCGATGAAATGATTTCTGTAACTGATACAAAACTAAACAAACGTTAGGAACTATCGACGCAGATAGTCTAACCTATGATATATCTAGATAGGGAGATAAGATGTCAGCTTTAGATGCCTATAAGATTCGACAAGATTTTGCCATTTTAGATCAGGTAGTTAATGATGAACCTTTGGTATACTTGGATAATGCAGCAACGACTCAGAAACCTCAAGTAGTCTTGGACACTCTCATGGCCTACTATCATGAGGACAATGCCAATGTTCACCGTGGTGTGCACACTTTGGCTGAGCGTGCAACAGCTGCTTACGAAGCTAGTCGTGAAAAGCTTCGTCAGTTTATCAATGCTAAATCAACCAAAGAGGTCCTCTTTACACGTGGAACGACAACTGGTCTTAACTGGGTTGGTCGTTTTGCAGAGCAGGTTCTTGAGCCAGGAGATGAGGTGGTTATTTCAATTATGGAACACCACTCGAATCTCATTCCTTGGCAGGAAGCTTGTAAGAAGACGGGGGCAAAACTTGTTTATGCCTACTTGAAATGGCCAATTGGATATGGAAGATTTGGCCAACAAGATTACTGAAAAGACAAAATTTGTCAGTCTAGCTCAGGTCTCTAACGTTTTAGGCTGCATCAATCCTGTCAAAGAAATTGCCAAGCTTGCCCACCAAGTTGGTGCCTATATGGTGGTGGATGGTGCCCAATCAGCGCCCCACATGGCCATTGATGTTCAGGATTTGGATTGTGATTTCTTCACCCTTTCTGGACATAAGATGTTAGGCCCAACAGGGATTGGGGTTCTTTATGGCAAGGAAGAGATTCTTAACCAGATGAATCCTATTGAATTCGGTGGTGAGATGATTGATTTTGTTTACGAACAGGAAGCCACTTGGAAGGAATTGCCTTGGAAATTTGAGGCTGGTACACCTAACATTGCGGGGGCTATTGCTCTAGGTGCTGCTGTGGACTGCCTCTCTGCTTTAGGCATGGAAAATATTCATGCTTACGAGCAAGAATTGGTAGACTATGTTTTGCCTAAGCTTCAGGCTATTGATGGTTTGACAGTCTACGGTCCAGAAGATCCTAGTCAGCATGCAGGTGTTAGTGCCTTTAATATTGATGGGCTTCACCCTCATGATGTGGCGACAGCTCTTGACTATGAAGGAGTGGCAGTGCGTGCGGGTCACCACTGTGCTCAGCCTTTAATTAATCATTTAGGAATCTCATCAGCTGCCCGAGCAAGCTTCTATATTTACAATACTAAAGAGGATTGCGACAAGCTTGTGGAGGCGATTCTTGCGACGAAGGAGTTTCAATGGCACTCTCTAGACTAGATAGTTTATATATGGCTGTTGTGGCCGATCACTCTAAGAGCCCTCATCATCATGGTGTCCTACCTGATGTGGAGCAACTTCAACTAAATAATCCGACTTGTGGAGATGTTATCAATCTGTCAGTTAAATTTGATGGTGACGTGATTGAAGACATTGCCTTTGCTGGTGATGGTTGTACCATTTCTACAGCTTCATCAAGTATGATGACGGATGCAGTTATTGGAAAAACCAAGGCAGAGGCTTTGGAACTAGCGGAGATTTTCTCTCTTATGATTCAAGGAGATCATAAAGATGAAGATAAGCTAGGCGAAGCCAAGCTCTTGGCGGGGGTTTCTAAGTTCCCACAACGTATCAAATGTGCAACGCTCTCTTGGAATGCCCTTAAAAAGGCCATAGAGAGAAGTGAGCTTTAGGAAGTCAAGGAGCAGTTAGTCTCCTTGCCCGAGCAAAAAGGAAAACGAATCAAACCTTTAATAAAGGAAAATACTATGACTGAAACAAATGAAAAAGTAGAACCAAAACCCATTGATCTTGGGGAATATAAATATGGTTTCCATGATGATGTGACACCAGTCTTCTCAACAGGAAAAGGAATCAGCGAAGATGTGGTTCGTGCCATGTCTGCTGAAAAAGGGGAGCCTGAGTGGATGCTTGAATTCCGCTTGAAATCATTGGAAACCTTTAACAAAATGGCCATGCAAGAGTGGGGACCAGACCTTTCTGGTATTAACTTTGATGACTTGACATATTTCCAAAAAGCATCAGATAAACCTGCCCGTGACTGGGAAGACGTTCCTGAGAAAATCAAGGAAACTTTTGAACGTATTGGTATCCCAGAAGCAGAGCGTGCCTATCTTGCTGGAGCCTCAGCTCAGTATGAATCAGAAGTGGTTTACCACAACATGAAAGAAGAGTATGACAAGTTGGGTATTATCTTTACAGATACGGACTCAGCCCTCAAAGAGCATCCAGAGCTCTTCAAGAAGTACTTCTCAAAACTGGTTCCTCCAACAGATAATAAATTTGCGGCTCTTAACTCAGCCTTCTGGTCAGGTGGTACCTTTATTTATGTACTAAAGGCGTTAAGGTAGATATTCCGCTTCAAACTTATTTCCGTATCAATAACGAAGCGACTGCCCAGTTTGAACGTACCCTTATCATCGTTGATGAAGGTGCCAGCGTTCACTATGTTGAAGGATGTACAGCACCAACTTACACAACTGCAAGCCTTCATGCGGCCATCGTTGAAATCTTTGCGCTTGATGGTGCCTACATGCGCTACTCAACTATCCAAAACTGGTCAGATAGCGTTTATAACTTGGTAACTAAACGTGCTACGGCTAAGAAAAATGCGACTGTTGAGTGGATTGATGGTAACCTTGGTGCCGAAGTCACTATGAAGTACCCATCTGTTTACCTTGATGGAGAAGGTGCGCGTGGTACCATGCTTTCAATCGCCTTCGCCAATGCGGGTCAACACCAAGATACAGGGGCTAAGATGATTCACAATGCACCGCATACATCATCATCTATTGTCTCTAAATCTATTGCTCGTAATGGTGGTAAGGTTGACTACCGTGGACAAGTCACTTTCAACAAGGATTCTAAGAAATCGGTATCTCACATCGAATGTGACACCATCTTGATGGATGACTTGTCTAAATCAGATACTATCCCATTCAACGAAATCCACAACTCACAAGTTGCCCTAGAACATGAAGCTAAAGTTTCCAAGATTTCTGAAGAGCAACTTTACTACCTCATGAGTCGTGGACTCTCAGAACAAGAAGCGACAGAGATGATTGTCATGGGATTTGTGGAACCATTTACAAAAGAACTTCCAATGGAATATGCCGTTGAGCTTAACCGCTTGATTAGTTATGAAATGGAAGGATCAGTTGGATAAAAAACTGAACATTCAAGGGGCCTGATGGCCCTTTTTGTTTTGCTTGAAAAATCAGGAGATTGACTATAGATAACTGTTAGGAACAGAGTAATTGCAAAGTGTAGAAAGCGTTTACAACTTATATTTAAAAAGATATAATAGATTTGAATAGCAAGTAATGGAGGGGACTAATATGGGAGTGTATAACAGTGACTGGCTACTCAACCAAATTCGAGGAACAGCTAATGTGGTCAGCAAGGCTTTTAAATTTGAGACTCTGGATATTGATTTGGGTCAGGTGGAGGACGAGCAAGGTCACACTATTGATGGTAATGACTATATTGACGACTTGTTGATTCATGAACAGTATGATCAGGCAACTACCTTCATTCATAGTCAACTCAAGCGTTTGACAACTAATGACTATAATCTCCTTGTCAGCGTCTATATTGAGTATTTGGAGAATTTGCCACCTGTAATAAGGCAAAAACACCATTTTGATGATAGAAAAATAGCAAGTTTGAGGGAAAAACTATCCGAATTTTCATGGTAATTTGGTAGAGAGTGTGGAAGAGAAACGCCGAGCGTTTACGATTTTTCCACCCTCTTTTTTGTGTTATAATAGAATCACTATGGATAAATTAATTAAAACAATTTCAGAATCAGGTTCTTTCCGTGCTTATGTTCTTGATAGCACCGAAACTGTTAGAACCGCACAAGAAAAACACAATACTCTATCATCATCGACAGTTGCCTTGGGGCGTACTCTTATTGCCAACCAAATCTTGGCTGCTAATCAAAAGGGTGAAAGCAAAATTACGGTTAAGGTTATCGGAAACAGCTCTTTTGGGCATATCATCTCTGTAGCTGATACCAAAGGACATGTTAAGGGCTACATCCAAAATCCAGGCGTGGACATCAAGAAAACAGCGACTGGTGAAGTTTTAGTGGGTCCTTTCATGGGACAAGGACAGTTTGTCTCAATCATCGATTATGGAACTGGTAATCCTTACACGTCATCAACACCACTTATTTCTGGTGAAATTGGTGAAGACTTTGCCTACTATTTGACAGAATCTGAGCAAACGCCATCTGCTGTTGGTCTTAATGTACTTCTTGACGAAGAGGACAAGGTTAAGGTTGCTGGTGGTTTCATGCTTCAGGTTTTACCAGGAGCTAGCGAAGAAGAAATCGCTCGTTACGAAAAACGCATCCAAGAGATGCCAGCCATTTCAACGCTTTTGGAATCTGATGATCATATTGAAGCTCTCTTGAATGCCATTTATGGGGATGAACCTTTCAAACGTTTGTCTGAAGAGGAGCTTAGCTTTGAGTGTGATTGCTCACGTGAACGTTTTGAAAATGCCCTCTTGACGCTTGGTAAGGATGAACTTCAAGCCATGAAAGACGAGGATCATGGGGCTGAAATCATCTGCCAATTCTGCCAAACTAAGTATGAATTTCAGAAGCTGACTTGGAGGAACTCATCAATGACTAAACTTAATTCGTCCTTCATGATTGGAAATGTGGAGATTCCTCATCGTACAGTACTAGCTCCTATGGCAGGTGTGACCAACTCGGCCTTTCGTACCATTGCCAAGGAATTTGGTGCAGGTCTCGTAGTTATGGAGATGATCTCTGAAAAAGGTCTCCTTTACAATAATGAGAAAACCCTCCACATGCTTCATATTGATGAAAATGAGCATCCGATGTCTATCCAGCTTTTCGGTGGTGATGCTGAAGGCTTGAAGCGAGCAGCCGACTTTATCCAGACCAATACCAAGGCTGATATCGTTGATATCAACATGGGTTGTCCGGTCAATAAGGTGGTCAAAAATGAAGCAGGTGCCAAGTGGCTCAAGGATCCAGATAAGATTTATCACATTGTCAAGGAAGTCACGTCAGTGCTTGATATTCCTTTGACTGTTAAGATGCGTACGGGTTGGTCAGATAGTGATTTGGCTGTGGAAAACGCTCTTGCAGCTGAGTCTGCAGGTGTTTCTGCTCTTGCCATGCACGGGCGTACCCGTGAACAAATGTATACTGGTCACTGTGACCATGAGACGCTGGCTCGTGTTGCTAAAGCTATTACTAAGGTTCCATTTATCGGAAATGGTGATGTTCGTAGCGTTCAAGATGCTAAACTTATGATTGAAGAACTTGGTGTAGATGCGGTTATGGTGGGGCGTGCAGCTATGAACAACCCATACATCTTCACGCAAATCAACCACTTCTTCGAAACGGGAGAGGAATTGCCAGAGCTTCCATTTGATAAGAAGCTGGACATCGCTGAAGACCACCTCAAACGTTTGGTGGACCTTAAAGGTGAAAAGATTGCTGTTCGTGAATTCCGTGGTCTGGCACCACACTATCTTCGTGGAACAGCAGGAGCGGCTAAGGTTCGTGGCGAAGTCTCACGTGCCGATTCTGTTGCTCAGGTCGAAGAAATCTTTGCAACTTTGAGATAAGCTTCTATATGATGAAAACTTAACCAGCTTGGTTAGGTTTTTATTTTACCTTTATTCTTCCTTGATAGTGATGATAGCCCATCACCAATCTTTTTCTTGGTCCACCCTTGCAAAACCTCTGTGTTTTCGATATAATTAACTGGTTAAGTAAATGGAGAAAGCAATGCTAGAACTAGAAGAACAAGTAAATCAATTGATTAATCAGATTTTGCTTAAGGCTGAAAATCAGCATGAGCTCCTCATTGGTCAGTGCCGTAGTCAGGTTAAGTTGACCAATACCCAGGAGCATATTCTCATGCTTTTGTCTGAGGGACGAAAGACCAATTCTGAGTTGGCTAAGACCCTCAATGTCAGCCAGGCTGCTGTTACCAAGGCAGTTAAAACCTTGGTCAAAGAGGGCATGTTGGAGGCTAAGAAAGACAAGGATGATGGGCGCGTGACCTACTTTGTCTTGACACAAGAAGCTCAACCCATAGCCCAAGAGCATGAGGAACACCACCAAGAGACCTTGGGGGTTTATCGGTCTGTATTGGATCAGTTCGATAATCAAGAGCGTCAGGTGATTGGACGTTTCTTGACAACATTAGCAGAAAAAATCGAGGAATAAGATGCGCTATATTACAGTTGAAGGACTGAGCTTCCAGTATGATGCGGAGCCTGTTCTGGACAATATTCACTATCATTGGATTCTGGGGAGTTTGTGACCCTAACTGGGGAAAATGGAGCTGCCAAGTCAACGCTTATTAAGGCTACCCTAGGAATTCTCAAGCCTAAGAAGGGAACTGTAACCATCTCTGAAACCAATAAAGATGGTAAAAAGCTTCGCATGGCCTATCTTCCACAGCAGATTGCCAGCTTTAATGCAGGTTTTCCAAGCACGGTCTACGAGTTTGTTAAGTCTGGCCGTTATCCTCGCCAGGGCTGGTTCCGTCGTTTGACTAAGCACGACTTGGAGCATGTTCAACGTGCCCTTGAGTCTGTAGGTATGTGGGAAAATCGTCACAAGCAAATTGGTCGTCTCTCAGGTGGGCAAAAGCAACGTGCCGTTATTGCTCGTATTTTTGCCTCGGATCCAGATATCTTTGTCTTGGATGAGCCAACGACGGGTATGGATGCAGGAACAGCCAATACTTTCTATGAACTCATGCACCACTCGGCTCACAAGCATGGCAAGTCTGTCTTGATGATTACCCACGATCCAGAGGAAGTCAAGGAGTACACAGACCGTAATATTCATCTAGTTCGTAACCAGAAATTGCCTTGGCGTTGTTTCAATGTCCATGAAAAGGATGGAGAGGAGCACAAACATGATTAGTGAATTATTAGCCTATGATTTTATGCAACGTGCTATTCTCGCCGTGATTGCTATCAGTATCTTTTCGCCAATTTTGGGGCTTTTCTTAATTCTTCGTCGTCAGAGTCTGATGAGCGATACCTTGAGTCACGTGTCCCTAGCTGGGGTGGCTGTTGGGATTTTCTTGGGACTATCAACCACTTGGATGACCCTTGTGGTTGTGGTTATTGCTGCTTTGGTTTTAGAATATCTCAGGGTTAGTTACAAGCATTATATGGAGATTTCAACGGCTATCCTCATGTCAATGGGATTGGCAGTGGCTCTTATTCTTAGTAACAAGGCGGGTAGCAGTAGTATGAGTCTGGATAGCTATCTTTTTGGTTCTATCATCACGATTAGCGCTGAGCAGGTGCGTGCCCTCTTTGTTATTGCGGCCATTGTACTGGTCTTGACCCTACTCTTTATTCGTCCTATGTATCTTTTAACCTTTGACGAGGATACCGCTCATGTAGATGGTTTGCCAGTTCGTCTCATGTCTCTCCTCTTCAATATTGTGACAGGGATAGCGATTGCCCTGATGATTCCAGCAGCAGGATCACTTTTGGTTTCTACCATCATGATTCTTCCTGCAGCTATTGGTATGAAATTAGGTCAAACCTTTAAATCTGTTATTTTCTGGGCTATTGGTATTGGTTTGGTTGGAATGCTCTCTGGTATCTTTATTTCCTATTATTGGGAAACGCCAGCTAGTGCAACTATTACCCTCATCTTCATCGCCTTCTTTGGTCTGGTATCCATCTTTGAACCTCTCTTAAAAGCAGAGTAAATAATAGAAGAAAAGGGCTTGAGAAATCAAGCTCTTTTTGTGATATACTAAAGTGGTTTTTGAGAGAAGTTAAAATAAGAATGGTAGATTTCTAGGCAGAAAAATGATTAGTTTTTTCTGGTGTCTACTATTATTTGTAACAGTAACAAAAAAGGAGAAAACATGGAAATCTTTTTAACGAGTATATCGGGAATCCTAGTCATCTTAGGTATGATTTTAGTGGGATTCGTTATGGGCGAAAAAGGCTGGTTTGACGACAAGTCACGTGGTCTTATAGCGAAGCTAGTCACTCAAATTGCCCTGCCTTGTTACATGCTCTATACGATCACACAGCGTTTCACAGCGACAGACCTACTTAAAATGTTGCCAGAATTGCGTTTTCCTGCACTGTCCATGGTGATTTTACTTGGGATTGCGACAGCGGTGGCTAGTATTTTTGCAGTGAAAAAGGAGCGTCGTGGTCTCTTTATCTCCATGTTTTTTAATTCAAACACCATTTTTGTGGGGCTCCCTATCAATCAAGCCCTCTTTGGCGATGCTAGTATTCCCTATGTTCTTATCTATTATATGTGCAATACGACCTTTTTCTGGACCTTGGGAACTTACCTTATTCAGCGGGATGGAGAGGGAGAGGCAGAATTTGATTTAAAAACAAGTCTGAAAAAGATCTTCTCTCCCCCTCTAATGGGTTTCATGTTAGGTCTTATTATTGTTATCCTTCATATTAAGTTACCAACTTTTTTAGCCAGTGATTTGCAGTATTTAGGTAGTTTGACGACTCCTTTATCTATGATTTTCATCGGTTTGTCGGTATCCAATGCAGGTGTGAAGCAGTTGGTTCTTAAAAAGGACCAGGTATTGATTTTGTTGGGACGCTTTGTAGTAGCTCCTCTCTTGATGGCTGCTATTGTTTACTGGGCACCTCTCCCAACTTTGATGAAACAAGTTTTTATCATCCAGTCTGCCATGCCTGTCATGACCAATGCTCCAGTAGTTGCTAAACTCTATGGAGCTGATAGTGATTACGCAGCTGTTATGGTTACTGAGACTACCCTTGCAACTATGGTTTTTATCCCAATTTTGATGGTTTTGATGGCTTAAAAATAATCAAGTAACCCCTGTTTTTCTGGGGGTTTTTAAATTTGTAAAAAAATTCAAAAAAAGTTTACGAAAACGCTTTACAAATCGTAAAAAGATGCTATAATAATTACATAAGTTATGCAAGCGTTTGCATCGAAACATAGGAGGAAATGAAATGAATAAGCTAAAAGAAAAATTTGGCTTTGAGTTCTGGCAAAAATTCGGTAAAGCCCTCATGGTTGTTATCGCAGTTATGCCAGCAGCAGGTCTCATGATTTCTCTCGGTAAAACAGTTGCCATGATTAATCCAAACGTGGCACCACTCGTTATTACTGGTGGATTTCTTGAGCAGATTGGTTGGGGGGTTATTGGTAACCTTCACATCTTGTTCGCCCTTGCCATTGGTGGTAGCTGGGCTAAGGAACGTGCAGGCGGTGCCTTTGCGGCAGGTCTTGCCTTTATCTTGATTAACCGTTTGACTGGTTCAATCTTTGGTGTTACTTCAGATATTCTTGCTGATAAGGCTGCTACAGTCCACACCGTTTTTGGTCAATCAATCAAGGTATCTGATTACTTCATCAGTGTTTTGGAAGCTCCAGCCCTCAACATGGGTGTGTTCGTAGGTATCATCTCTGGTTTCATCGGAGCTACTGCCTTCAACAAATACTATAACTTCCGTAAATTGCCAGAAGCTTTATCATTCTTCAATGGTAAACGTTTCGTACCATTCGTAGTTATTCTTCGTTCAGCTATCGCAGCTATCGTTCTTGCTATCGTATGGCCAGTTATCCAATCAGGAATCAACGGCTTCGGTATGTGGATTGCCAACTCAAAAGAAACTGCTCCAATCTTGGCACCGTTCTTGTTCGGTACTTTGGAACGTCTTCTCTTGCCATTTGGTCTCCACCACATGTTGACTATCCCAATTAACTACACTCAATTGGGTGGTACTTATGAAGTTTTGACAGGTGCTGCTAAAGGGACTGAAGTATTGGGTCAAGACCCACTCTGGCTTGCTTGGGTTACTGACCTTGCAAACCTTAAAGGTGCACACCCAGAACAATACAAACACGTTCTTGAATCTGTTACACCAGCCCGCTTTAAAGTTGGACAAATGATTGGTTCATTCGGTATCTTGATGGGTATCGTAGTAGCCATCTACCGTAACGTCGATGATGATAAAAAACATCAATACAAAGGGATGTTGACTGCAACTGCACTTGCAACATTCTTGACAGGGGTAACAGAGCCAATCGAGTACATGTTCATGTTCGTGGCTACTCCACTTTACATCGTTTATGCTTTGGTACAAGGATGTGCCTTTGCCATGGCTGATATCGTTAACCTTCGTGTTCACTCATTCGGTTCTATCGAGTTCTTGACACGTACACCACTTGCTATTAACGCTGGTTTGGCGATGGATATTGTTAACTTCATTTGGGTAACTGTACTCTTTGGTGTTATCATGTTCTTCATCGCAAACTTCATGATTAAGAAATTTGACTACGCTACACCAGGACGTAACGGTAACTATGAGCAAGCTGATGATGCTTCATCAGAATCTGCTGGCTCAGCAAGTGCTGGAACAAGCTCAGCAAGCTCACAAGTTATCAACATCATCAACCTTCTTGGTGGACGTGCTAACATCGTCGATGTTGACGCATGTATGACTCGTCTCCGTGTTACTGTTAAAGACGCTGAAAAAGTCGGAACTGAAGAACAATGGAAAGCTGAAGGAGCTATGGGTCTTGTCATGAAAGGACAAGGGGTTCAAGCTATCTATGGTCCTAAAGCAGACGTATTGAAATCTGATATCCAAGACGTTCTTGATTCAGGTGAAGTTATTCCTGAAACACTTCCAAGTCAAATGACTGCTGTTCAAAAAGCAGAAGCTACCTTCAAAGGTGTGACTGATGAAGTGCATTCAGTTGCTGATGGTCAAGTTATCAACATCGAAGATGTTAAAGACCCAGTATTCTCACAAAAAATGATGGGTGACGGCTTCGCTGTAGAACCAGAAAACGGTAAAATCGTTTCACCAGTAGCTGGTAAAGTGACAAGCATCTTCCCAACTAAACACGCTCTTGGTTTGGTAACAGATAATGGTCTTGAAGTTTTGGTTCACATCGGACTTGACACTGTTAGCCTTGAAGGTAAACCATTCGACGTTAAAGTTACTGAAGGTCAAACAGTTGCTGCAGGTGATCTCTTGGTTGAAGCAAACCTTGATGCTATCCGTGAAGCAGGTCGTGAAACATCTACAGTTGTTGTCTTTACAAATGCAGATGCAATCAAATCAGTTAAAGTAGAACATACAGGTAAATTGGCTGCTAACGCTCCAGTTGCAGAAGTAGAACTTTAATTTGCTAAACGATAAACAAGCAGACAGCCCTTGGGCTGTTTTGTTTGTAAATGACCCTATGTCATTTCTAGATGCAAGTCAGAAGAGGGATAAACTTATGAAATTTCTAACTTTAAATACTCACAGTTGGATGGAAGAAGATGCAGAAGGAAAATTCCAAACCTTAAAGGAACAGATCCTAAAGGCTAAGTATGATATTATTTGCTTCCAGGAAGTTAACCAAGAAATAGAGACTTCTGTTGTGGACACGGATGCTTACTATCATGCGCTTCCATCCGCAACACCAATCCACCAAGATCACTTTGTCCGTCTTCTTGTGGAAAAGTTAGCTGAAGAAGGGCTTCAATACCATTGGACTTGGGCCTATAATCACATTGGTTATGATCACCTTAATGAGGGGGTTGCCGTCTTGTCACGTCAACCATTGACAGCGAGTGAAATCTTGGTTTCAGATGTTGATGATCCAACTGACTACCATACACGCCGTGTAGCAGTTGCTGAAACTACTGTAGATGGCCGAGAAGTTGCTGTTGCTAGTGTTCACCTTTCATGGTGGGACAAAGGTTTCCAAGAAGAGTGGGCACGTATTGAGGAACGTTTCAAAGCTATTGGGAAACCGCTCATCCTAGCAGGTGACTTTAACAACCCAGCAGGTCGCGAAGGTCATCAAGCCATTTTGGCTAGCTCGCTCAATCTTCAAGATAGTTTGAAGTCGCTAAAGAAACAACTGGTAGCTATACAGTTGGACCAGGTATCGATGGCTGGAAGGGCAATGAAGAGCCTTTACGTATCGATTATGTTTTTGCTAGCCAAGATTGGACAGTAGAGCGCCTTAGTGTGATTTTTGATGGCAATAACCAACCTTTGGTAAGTGACCACTACGGTCTTGAAGCAGAATTAACATTTAAGTAGAAACTGTATCCTATTATGATCTAATAAGGGTAAAAAACATTGTCAAAAGACAAATAAAAGAGTAAACTAGAAGCTATAATTGAATTTTTATAAGGAGAGACTAATGGCTCATATTACATTTGATTATTCAAAAGTTTTGGATAAATTTGTAGCACCACACGAAGTGGACAACCTTCAAGCACAAGTAACAGTAGCAGACGAAATGATTCGCAAAGGAACAGGCCCAGGGGCAGACTTCCTTGGATGGCGTGACCTTCCAGAGAACTACGATCGTGAAGAGTTTGATCGTATCTTGAAAGCTGCTGAAAAAATTAAAGAAGAAAGCGATGTTTTGGTTGTTATCGGTATCGGTGGTTCTTACCTTGGTGCCAAAGCAGCCATTGACTTCTTGAACCATCACTTTGCTAACCTTCAAACAAAAGAAGAACGTAAAGCTCCACAAATCGTTTATGCTGGTAACTCAATTTCATCAACTTACCTTGCTGACTTGCTTGAGTATGTTGAAGGTAAAGATTTCTCAGTTAACGTTATCTCTAAATCAGGAACAACAACTGAACCAGCTATCGCTTTCCGTGTTTTCAAGGAACTCCTTGTTAAGAAATACGGTCAAGAAGAAGCAAACAAACGTATCTACGCAACAACTGACCGCCAAAAAGGTGCAGTTAAAGTTGAAGCAGATGCTAACGGTTGGGAAACTTTCGTTGTTCCAGATGACATCGGTGGACGTTTCTCAGTATTGACAGCTGTAGGTCTCTTGCCAATCGCAGCTTCAGGTGCTGATATCAAAGCCCTTATGGAAGGTGCTAACGCTGCACGTAAAGAGTATTCTTCATCTAAAATCTCTGAAAACGAAGCTTACCAATACGCTGCACTTCGTAACATCCTTTACCGTAAAGGTTATACAACTGAAATCTTGGCTAACTATGAACCATCACTTCAATACTTCTCAGAATGGTGGAAACAATTGGCTGGTGAATCTGAAGGTAAAGACCAAAGAGGTATCTACCCAACATCAGCAAACTTCTCAACAGACTTGCACTCTCTTGGACAATTTATCCAAGAAGGTACACGTAACCTCTTTGAGACAGTTGTTCGTGTGGAAAAACCACGTAAGAACGTGATTATCCCTGAATTGGAAGAAGATCTTGATGGACTTGGTTACCTCCAAGGTAAAGATGTTGACTTTGTTAACAAAAAAGCAACAGACGGTGTTCTTCTTGCACACACAGATGGTGATGTGCCAAACATGTTCATCACTCTTCCTGAACAAGATGCCTTTACATTGGGTTACATCATCTACTTCTTTGAAATTGCTATCGCCCTTTCAGGTTACTTGAATGCTATCAACCCATTCGATCAACCAGGTGTAGAAGCATACAAGAAAAACATGTTCGCCCTTCTTGGTAAACCAGGATTTGAAGAACTTGGAGCAGAACTTAACGCTCGCTTGTAATTCTCAGATAAGATCAGCTTTGGCTGGTCTTTTTTTTATCCATTTGTAAGCTAAAACTTTCCATTGATTATTTCTTGTAGGTTAATTTACGAATTTTTATTTTAAACGTTTTGGACTGGCTAGTTGGGCTTTGTGGCTCTTTAATTTAGAAATGATTGTTGTTATAATTAGTTCAAGCATAGGAGGATGAATCATGATTGGACCTGTAGAAATGGGTGCTTTGTTGAAAAAAATTCGTTTATCAAAGAATTTGACATTGAAAGAGCTTGCTAGTGATTATTTATCAGTATCTTTCCTATCAAAATTTGAACGTGGAGAATCTGATATCTCATTATCTAGATTTTTTCTTTTGTTAGATAAATTGGATGTTAGTATTGAAGAGTTCTATGGTATTTTATCTCAAGATAATCCAACTCATACTGAAAAGTTATTAGAAAGTGCTAGTAAGGCTTATTATCAAAACGATAGTTTATCGTTACAGAAGTACGCTGGAGAAGAGCGTCGTAAATTTGAGCTCACACAAGACAAATCATTTCTCTATAACAGTATTATGCTAGAATCTTTTTTGGCAAGTGTTTCAAATAAAGAGGTTGATGAAAATAAGGTAAGGGAATTAACAGACTATCTTTTTAGCATTGAACAATGGGGAAAAAGAGAGTTAATCATATTAGGAAATAGTATGTCGTTTACTTCCACCCAGACACTTAATGTTTGACCAAGGAGATTGTGTATAGAACTAGACTTTTTGGAAATAGCGACTCAAATCAAAGAATCCGAATTAGTCTTCTCATTAATGCAGCTTATGAATTTTTACGACGTGATGAACTAGATTTAGCGAAATACTATTTAGATTTAGTCAATGATAGTGGAATTCCTGAGGTCCTCTTATATGAAAGACATGAGTTGATATTTGTGATGGGGTCTTACTTGATAAAGTCGGGTGAAGTTGCTGAAGGGAGAAATCTAATTGAGGGGTGTTTAGAAACTCTTAGGACTTTAGGTGCGGAAAAGTTATTGCTTGCTAAGGAATCAGAGTATCAAGAGTTGTTAAATTCTACTATATGACAATTTTATAGAGTGAGTTAAAAAATAGAATAAACTAAGACCATAGTATGACATCACTATGGTTTTTAATTTTCAATGGATATATGGTATTTCAATGTCTTCAATTTATCCAACTGATTATATACCAAGGTGATTTAGATTGTGAGAAAATCTATGAGAACCTATATTCTTAAATACAAGTATGACAATTTAGTTCATATCTTACTGTTAGCACTGAATGCTGCTATTTTTGTGAGTGCCTCGGTAACCTTAGCTTTAATGACGAATCAGCTGGTATCGAAGCGAATCCAATCTTTTTTAGCTCTATTAGGTCTAGAGGTGGGGCTTTACGTTATTTATTTAGTTTTGAATTATATTATTGCTGTACATCAAACAAAATTAATCCAAAAAATGACTTTGTCTATTCGTCAGTCTTATCTTAGTAAAATTATTCACCATTCTTTTAGTGAATTCAGAAAGAGTGATATTGGAGAGCATCTCTCAGTATTAAATAATGATATCCAATTGATTGAATCAAATGGTTTTACAAGTATTTATACTCTTTGTTCAACAGTATTCACCACTTTGTTTTCAATTATCGCCTTATTAAGTTATGATGTAAGGATTGTTCTGCTAGCCATTTTTTTAACTTTGTGTCTGACTTATCTTCCCAAACCATTTACCAATAAAATGCAGAAATCAATGGAGATATTTTCCAAAGCGAATGAGGAGCTTGTTTCTGGAATAAGCGATCAGTTATATGGATATGCGGATGTTTATTACGCTAGTCGTAAACAGATATTTCTTAGAGAAGTGAGGTCCATTGTTGAGAAATATATTGTACAAAAAATTATTTTTACAAAAAGAAAGACTAGCACTGAGACGCTGATGGCTTTATTTTCAGTTATCGCCCAGATGTTGATACTTCTTCTAACTGGTTTGTTAATTATTTTTTTGGAAATATTACTGTTGGAACCATTGCCTCGGTAGGACAGATATCAGGTAATATTTTTAACTCTCTATCCACTATTAATCAGCTGCAAGTGACCATTAAGTCTGTCGAGCCTATCTTAAGAAAATTTCACGATTTTCCAAAGGGTCCAGAGACTTGCATAGCGACTTTTCAGGATGTTCGCTTTGAGAATGTAAGTTATCATTTTGGAGATAAGGCTATTTTTGAGGGATTCACCCAAACCTTTAAAAAAGGAGGCAAGTATGCTATTACTGGATGCTCAGGTAGTGGGAAGTCAACCCTGCTTAATATATTCCTAGGTAATCTTAAAGATTACGAGGGAAAAATCTTGTTTGGAAAATTGGAGTCAAAAGAGATTGATGAGAACTCAATCGTGTCTGAATGTGCCTATGTTGGGAGTCAAACTCATATCTATAATGATACCTTGAGGAACAATCTAACCCTTTGGAATGAAGCTATTACTGATACACAAATCAAGAAAGTTCTTGAAAGAGTTAATCTTTTATCTTTCTTAAACCGTATAGATGAGCAAGTAAGCGACGGTAGCTTTTCGGAGGGTCAAAAACAAAGAATAGGCCTGATAAGAGCGTTTTTAAAAGGAAGTTCTGTTGTGATTTTGGATGAAGCCACTGCAAATCTTGACCATAATAATGCTACTCGTATTGAGCACCTTTTATTAAGTGATCCTAATATCACTTATATTACGGTTACCCACCATCTTATAAAGGAAAATGAACCATATTTTGATAAGATTATTCGTTTGGGAGAGGCCACTGAGTAAATGTTTCATATGATAAATGCTTAGGATTTATTTCAATTTTACTAACGGCAGTCAAAGTGCTATAATGTAAGGGATTGTGAATTTAGCAAGTTCTGCTATTTTCAAAAAAGAAAAAACAAATCAGAGATACAAATCTCTTAGAAGAGGTGAATCCCATGGGACGTAAATGGGCTAATATCGTTGCTAAGAAAACTGCTAAAGATGGTGCAAACTCTAAGGTTTACGCTAAGTTTGGTGTCGAAATTTATGTGGCTGCTAAACAAGGTGAACCAGATCCAGAATCAAACTCAGCTTTGAAATTCGTTTTGGAGCGTGCTAAACAAGCGCAAGTGCCAAAACACGTTATTGATAAGGCCATTGATAAGGCTAAAGGTAATACTGATGAAACTTTCGTTGAAGGACGTTATGAAGGTTTTGGACCAAATGGTTCTATGATTATCGTAGATACTTTGACTTCAAACGTTAACCGTACAGCTGCTAACGTACGTACTGCCTTTGGTAAAAACGGTGGTAACATGGGTGCTTCAGGTTCTGTTTCATACATGTTTGATAAAAAAGGTGTTATCGTTTTTGCAGGTGAAGATGCAGACGCAATCTTTGAACAATTGCTTGAAGCAGATGTCGAAGTTGAAGATGTAGAAGCAGAAGATGGTACTATCACTGTTTATACTGAGCCAACAGATCTTCACAAAGCTTTGGAAGCTCTCCGTGCTAACGGACAAGAAGAGTTCCAAGTGACTGAACTTGAAATGATTCCACAAACTGAGGTTACTCTTGAAGGTGAAGACCTTGAAGTTTTCGAAGGACTTATTGATGCGCTTGAAGCAGACGATGATGTTCAAAAGGTATATCACAACGTAGCAGATATGTAATCTCATTCAGCACTTTCCGTCATAAGGAAAGTGTTTTTATGTGGTCTGTCTAAGGATTTGTCTTGCTTGTCCTGACTTAATCTGATATAGTAGTAGCCAAGTGAATTATTGGAGGAATACGAAATATGAATATGATGCTAGTTTTGGCCATTTATGTGGTCGCAATTGTTGCTTATGTAGCTTTCAGCCGTCGTCGCCAAGCAAAGGCCCAGGAAGATCGTTTTGCAGGCCTTGCGAAGGGTGCTGAGGTTGAAACAATCGGTGGTTTGATTGCTATTGTCGATGAGATTGACAAAGAAAATAACCGTATTGTTTTGGATGCAGAAGGTGTTTTCTTGACCTTTGATTTGAGTCGTTCAATCATGAAAGTAATCACACCAGCACCAACTACAGAAACAGTAGAAACAACTAAAAAGACAATTATCGAAGAAGATTCAGCAATTGAGTCTGCTGATGAAAAGTAAGATGTGTATTTGAGACTAGGTTAAATCCTGGTCTTTTTGCGTTTTCTAATCTTATCGGTATTAAAAGCTGTTCAGAACCCCTGAAAATGTGGTAAAATAAAGGGTAAACTATATTTAGAGGATATTCCATGTTTAAATTTAGAAAAAAATCTCATCAAGAGGTTCTAGACAATATTCCCAACCATATCGGTATTATTATGGATGGAAATGGCCGTTGGGCTAAAAAGCGTCTACAACCACGTGTGATGGGGCATAAGGCTGGGATGGATGCCTTGCAAAAGGTAACTATCGAAGCGTCACAACTTGGAGTTAAGGTATTGACAGTATATGCCTTCTCAACTGAAAACTGGTCACGCCCACAAGATGAAGTGAAATTCATCATGAATTTACCAGTTGAATTTTTTAACAAGTATGTACCAGAATTAGACAAAAACAATGTTCGTATTTTGACAATCGGAGATAACAGTCGTCTGCCTAAGGAAACCTTAGATGCTCTTGAAAAAGCAGTTGAGCAGACAAAACATAATTCCGGTTTGGTTCTCAACTTTGCACTGAACTATGGTGGTCGTGCGGAGATTGTATCTGCAGTTCAAGCGATTGCTAAAGAGGTTGAAGCAGGCAAACTCAGTCCTGAAGCTATTGATGAAGATCTCATTGCTAAGCATTTGATGACAGATAAATTGCCTTACCTCTACCGTGATCCAGATTTGATTATCCGTACGAGTGGCGAGCTTCGTCTTAGTAACTTCTTGCCTTGGCAATCTGCCTACAGTGAGTTTTACTTCACAGATGTTTTCTGGCCAGATTTGACCAGCAAGGGCTACGTCAAGCCATCTCTGACTACAATAAACGTCACCGTCGCTTCGGTGGTGTCTAGAAAGGACCTCTCATGCAAGAACGTTTAATTGGTGGGGGTGTGGCAGCAGCCATTTTCCTCCCATTGCTCTTTATCGGTGGTCTTCCTTTCCAACTTTTGGTTGGAGCCATGGCCATGGTTGCAGTGTCTGAGATGCTTCGCATGAAGCACTTGGAGATTTTCTCTATCGAGGGTATTTTATCAATGGTGGCAGCCTTTATCTTGGCTGTGCCGATTGATCAGTATTTTATCAGTCTTCCAACAAATGCTAGTGTGACAGGTTTTGCTGTTATTTCATTTTTGATTCTAGCAGGGACTGTCCTTAATAGCGACCACTATTCTTTTGATGATGCAGCTTATCCAATCGCATCTGCCTTTTATGTTGGTTTTGGTTTCCAAAATCTCATTGCGGCACGTTTGGATAGTTGGGAAAAAGTTCTCTTTGCCCTTTTTATTGTTTGGGCAACAGATATTGGAGCTTACCTTTTTGGTCGTCAATTTGGTCAGAATAAGCTATTGCCAAAAGTATCACCAAATAAGACTATTGAGGGTAGTGTCGGTGGTATCTTATCCGCAATCATTGTGGCTCTTATCTTTGGTTTGATTAACCACGGCGTTTATGCCCCTCATAACTTCTTCTGGTTGCTTATCTGTACGATTCTCTTTAGTATCTTTGGTCAATTTGGTGATTTGGTTGAATCAGCTATTAAACGTCACTTTGGCGTTAAAGACTCAGGCAATCTCATTCCTGGACACGGTGGTGTTTTGGACCGTTGCGATAGCTGGATCTTCGTTTTCCCAATCATGCACTTCCTAGGACTTTTTTAAGAGTGGAGGTGTCTAGATGAAAGCTATTATTACCTTTTTACTGATTTTCTGTGTGATTGTCGTCTTCCATGAGTTTGGTCATTTCTTTTTTGCCAAACGCTCAGGAATTTTGGTTCGTGAATTTGCCATTGGTATGGGACCGAAAATTTTTGCACATACAGGTAAGGATGGTACCGTTTATACTATCCGTATCCTCCCTTTGGGTGGTTATGTCCGTATGGCTGGTTGGGGTGAAGATACAACTGAGATTAAAACAGGTAGCCCTGCCAGTCTAACGATTGGATCAGATGGTAAAGGTAAGACGTATCAACCTTTCGGATCGCCAGGTTGACCAGACGGCTTTGCCTATGAACGTCACTGCCTATGATTTGGAGGATAAGTTAACCATTACAGGTCTAGTCCTAGATGAGACCAAGACCTATGAGGTTGATCATGATGCCACTATCGTTGAGGAGGATGGTACAGAACTTCGTATCGCTCCTAAGGATGTCCAATATCAAAATGCAAGCATTTGGGGACGTTTAATTACCAACTTTGCTGGTCCTATGAATAACTTCATTCTTGGGGTGCTTGTCTTTATTATCTTAGCCTTTGTTCAGGGTGGCGTTCAAGATACATCGACCAACCGTATCCAGGTAGCCGATGGAGGCGCTGCCCAGGTGGCAGGCTTGAAATGGTGATGCCATCGAGGCTATCAATAAGGACAAGGTTACTGATTGGGACAGCTTGAAGGAAGCATTGACAGAGAATACCCAGAAATTCTCCAAAGGTGACAGCCTTTCTGTGACAGTTAAGAGAAGTAACGGTCAGGAAGAAACAATCTCTGTTAAACCTCAGGAGAACCAAGGTAGCTACTTTTTGGGTGTTTCTCCTGCTTTAAAAACAGGTCTTAAAGATAAGATTTTTGGTGGTTTCCAAATGGCTTGGGAAGGGGCCTTCAAAATTCTCGTAGCACTTAAGGGACTTATCACCAACTTTAGTTTGAATAAACTTGGTGGACCAGTTGCCATGTTCCAGATGTCTGCCCAGGCTTCAGAAAGTGGCTTGATTTCCATTCTTAACCTTATGGGGATGCTCTCAATTAACTTGGGAATTTTCAATCTTATCCCAATTCCAGCCCTTGACGGTGGAAAAATTGTTATGAATATTATTGAAGCCATTCGTCGTAAACCACTTAATCAAGAAATTGAAAGCTATATTACACTTGCAGGTGTTGCTATCATGGTTGTTCTTATGATTGCAGTCACTTGGAATGATATTATGCGTGCTTTCTTTTAATTAGAAACAAAGAAACGAAAGGAAGTCTAAGGGACTTGACCCAAGGGCCAGCCTCCTTAGTATGTAAATGATGAAACAAGTAAAATGTTGATTCCAACACTTCGTGAAATGCCAAGTGATGCTCAAGTTATCAGTCATGCCCTTATGGTACGTGCGGGTTACGTGCGTCAGGTTTCTGCTGGTATTTATGCTTATATGCCATTGGCAAATCGTGCTATCGAGAAATTCAAAACCATCATGCGTGAGGAGTTTGAAAAAATCGGTGCGGTTGAAATGTTGGCGCCAGCGCTTTTGACAGCAGATTTGTGGCGTGAGTCAGGCCGTTATGAAACTTACGGTGAAGACCTCTATAAATTGAAAAACCGTGATAAATCTGACTTTATCCTCGGTCCAACTCACGAAGAAACGTTTACAGCCTTGGTTCGTGATGCAGTTAAATCATACAAACAATTACCACTTAATCTCTACCAAATCCAATCAAAATACCGTGATGAAAAACGTCCTCGTAACGGTCTTCTTCGTACACGTGAATTTATCATGAAGGATGCTTATAGTTTCCACCAAAACTATGAAGATTTGGATGTAACCTATGAAGACTACCGTAAAGCTTACGAGGCTATCTTTACACGTGCTGGCCTTGAATTTAAGGGAATCATCGGTGATGGTGGTGCCATGGGTGGTAAGGATTCTCAAGAATTTATGGCGGTCACTCCTGAGCGTACAGATCTCAACCGTTGGGTAGTTCTTGATAAGTCAATTGCTTCATTGGATGAGATTCCAGAAGATGTCATGGAAGAAATCAAGAAAGAATTGACATCATGGTTGGTATCTGGTGAAGATACAATTGCCTACTCTACAGAGTCAAGCTATGCAGCTAACCTTGAGATGGCAACAAACGCCTACACACCAGCGACTAAGGTTGTGACTCAAGAAGAAGTGGCTCGTGTTGAAACACCAGATTGCAAGTCAATTGATGAAGTTGCTGCTTTCTTGAATGTTCCAGAAGAACAAACCATCAAGACTTTACTTTTCATCGCTGATGATGAACCAGTAGTGGCTCTTCTCGTCGGTAATGATCAGGTTAACGATGTGAAGTTGAAAAACTACCTTGCTGCTGATTTCCTCGAACCAGCTACGGAAGATGAAGCACGTCAAGTCTTTGGTGCTAACTTCGGTTCCCTTGGTCCAGTTAACCTTCCTGAAAATGTTCGCATCGTTGCGGACCGTAAGGTTCAAGATGTGGCTAATGCGGTCGTTGGAGCTAACGAAGATGGTTACCACTTGACAGGGGTTAACCCAGAGCGTGACTTCAAGGCAGAATACGTGGATATTCGTGAAGTTAAAGAGGGTGAAATTTCTCCAGACGGTCAAGGTGTCCTTCAGTTTGCGCGTGGTATCGAGATTGGTCATATCTTTAAACTTGGGACACGTTACTCTGAAAGTATGGGTGCTAACGTTCTTGATGAAAATGGCCGTGCTGTTCCAATTATCATGGGATGTTACGGTATCGGCGTTAGCCGTATCTTGTCAGCTGTGATTGAACAACATGCACGTCTCTTTGTTAACAAGACACCAAAAGGTCAATACCGCTATGCATGGGGAATTAACTTCCCTAAAGAATTGGCTCCATATGATGTTCACTTGATCACAGTTAATACTAAGGATGAAGAAGCCAATGCTTTGACAGAACGTTTGGAAGCAGCTCTTATGGCTGAAGGTTATGATGTCTTGACAGATGATCGTAATGAGCGTGTCGGTTCTAAATTCTCTGATAGTGACCTCATTGGACTTCCAATCCGTGTGACAGTTGGTAAAAGCTAGCGAAGGTGTTGTCGAAGTTAAAATCAAGGCAACTGGTGATACTATTGAAGTTAATGCCGATAACTTGATTGAAACACTTGCTATCTTAACAACAGACCAAGATGCTTAAGATTAAAAAATCTTTTCTTGCTGGAGCAGGAAGAGATTTTTCTTTTGCAGTGATAGTGATAAATTGAGAGAAAAGAGAGTAAATTCCAATTTGACAGAATTGTCTAAATAGTGTAAACTTAAGACTACCATAACTACGGAGGCATCACATGCTTAATAAAGCGACCCATTTGGGAAATCTTAAAGCTTTTTATTACTTTAGTTTCTTTAGATAGGACGTTTGTGTTTCAGGATACAAGCGTCAGTCAGTTTGTATCTATGAAGCTAAAGCATTTTGTGATGGATTAGCCGATTAGATGAATAGGTCTAACCGGTGACATAAGCTAGCCTGTGCTAGTCAAGATGCAGAAAACCAGTTGGGCCTGTCCTAACTGGTTTTTTCATACCGTGGTCTATTTTTAATTTTCATTTGACTCTATCGTCTCGGAAAAAAGATGAAAGAAAATTGGAAATAGATAGAATAAAAAATAGAGGTATACAAGATGAAGAAATTCTTGGTCAGTATGATGGCTGTTATTACAGCTGTCCTCTTGGTAGCATGTTCCAATGCTTCTAATAAAGATTTGGTTCACGTCGGTGTGCTCCAATATGTGGAACATCCTTCCTTGTCAGCGACACGTAAAGGGTTCATTGAAGAACTCAAAGAGGAAGGTTACGTCGACGGTAAGAACATCAAAATCGATTATCAGAATGCACAAGGAGATCAGTCTAACTTGCAGACGATTTCTCAGTCGCTTATTGAAGATAATGATGTCATGTTAGCTATCGCAACCCCAGCAGCCCAGTCTTTGAGTAGTTTGACAAAGGACAAGCCAATTCTCTTTACAGCTGTTACAGATCCAGTTTCAGCTAAATTGGTTAAGTCTATGGACAATGTTGGAGGAAATGTGACAGGGACAAGCGACATGTCACCAATCAACAAACAAGTCGAGTTGTTGAAAAAGGTCCTTCCAAATACTAAAAAAGTTGGGATTATGTACACGACCAGTGAGCGTAACTCAGAAGTTCAGGTTGAAGAAGCCAAGAAATACTTCAAGGAAGCTGGTATTGAAACGGTTATCAAAGGAATTTCATCAACCAATGATATCCAAGACACAGCCAAGAGCTTGATGAGTCAAACCGAAGTGATTTTCATCCCAACTGATAATACTATTGTTAGTGCTATTAATACCTTGGTAGATCTTTCTAAAGAGACTAAGGTTCCAGTTGTTGGTAGTGACGCTGGTAGTGTAGAAAAAGGTGTTCTATTCACTTATGGAACCAACTATGAAGCGCTTGGCCGTCAAACAGGTAAGTTGGCAGGCCGTGTTCTCCGAGGTGAGAAGGTCAAGGATGTCGATGCAGAGTATCCTAAAACCCTAAATGTTGTGGTTAACCATGACATGGCTAAAGAACTTGGTATTGATGTTTCTAGCATTAGTGACGAGGAATCTAAAGCATCAACACAAGATGACAAACCAATTGCTAAAAAAGATAAGGGTGTTATTAAGCTTAAGGTCAATAAGTCTTCTAAAAAAGGATTTTCAAATGTGGTACTAACAGCCATTTCTCAGGGACTCCTCTGGGCTATTATGGCTATCGGGGTCTTCATTACCTTCCGTATTTGGACCTTGCTGATTTGACAGCTGAGGGGGCCTTCCCACTTGGTGCTGCTACGACAACTATCATGATTATCCGTGGGATCAATCCAATCTTTGCGACTCTAGGTGGTTTTGTAGCTGGTATGCTTGCTGGAGCTGTGTCTGGCTTTATGCATACGAAAATGAAGATACCAGCACTCTTAACAGGGATTATTACCTTAACAGGGCTCTATTCAGTTAACCTTTTGGTTCTTGGAAGTGCCAATGTCTCTCTTTCAGGACATAATACGCTTGTGACTATGGTGATGGATCTTGGTCTATCTAAGCTGAATGGTGTGATTCTATTAGGACTGATTTTTGTTAGTCTGGTAGTACTTATGTTGGTTGTTCTCCTTAATACACAGGTTGGACTTGCTCTTCGTGCAACAGGTGATAACCTTGCCATGGGTGAAGCCAATGGTATCAAGGTTGACCGTATGAAGATTCTTGGCTACATGATTTCCAATGGTTTGATTGCCCTATCAGGTGCCCTCCTAGCTCAAAACAATGGCTATGCGGATATGAATATGGGTACTGGTACAATCGTAAATGGCTTGGCTGCAATCATCTTAGCTGAGGTTATCGTCAAGTATCTACCACTTGGCAAACGCCTCTGGTCAATTGTCGTAGGAGCTGTTCTCTACCGTTTGGTCTTGGTTATTATCCTTGCCATGAACGTTGATGCTCAGATGTTGAAATTGGCTTCAGCCATCTTGCTTGCTATCATCCTTTATGTGCCAGAAGTACGACAAAAATTGAAAATCAGACCTAACAAATCCTTGACTCCAGGAGGTGACAAGTAATGGCTTTACTTAGTTTACAACAGATTCATAAAACCTTTGAAAAAGGCACAGTCAATGAAAATCACGTCCTTCGTGGTTTGGATCTCGACATTGAGCAGGGAGATTTTATCTCTGTCATTGGGGGAAATGGTGCTGGTAAATCAACTTTGATGAATTCAATTGCAGGTGTTCTTAGCATTGATGAGGGGGATATCTTGTTGGAGGGGCAATCTATTAAGAAAGCATCTGTAGATGAGCGCTCTAAAGACATTAGCCGTGTTTTCCAAGATCCTCGAATGGGGACAGCGACAAACCTTTCTATCGAAGAAAATATGGCGATTGCCTATCGTCGCGGTAAGAAACGTAGCTTCTTTAAAAAGTCTATCACTGAAAGCGAGCGTCAAGTCTTCAAGGAAGCCTTGGTAGATCTAGGTCTTGGACTTGAGAATCGTATGAAGACCGATGCTAATTTCTTGTCAGGTGGACAACGTCAGGCCTTGACACTTGCTATGGCAACCTTGGTGCGTCCAAAAATCTTGCTTTTGGATGAACATACGGCAGCCCTAGATCCTAAGACAAGTGACATGGTCATGAATTTGACACGTAAGATTGTTGAAGAACAAGAATTGACAACCCTTATGATTACCCATAATATGGAACATGCTATCGAATATGGGAACCGTCTGGTCATGCTCTATCACGGAAAAATCGTCGTCGATGTGCGAGGTGAGGAAAAGAAAAACCTCACTGTTGCAGAACTTATGGACCTCTTCCACAAAAATAGTGGACAAGTCCTCAATGACGATGCCTTGGTGCTCGGTTAACAAACAAAAAAAGAAACTATCCAAAGTTCAGATTTTGGGTAGTTTTTTCTTGACTATTTTTGACCAAGTGCTAAAATAAATATATGGATTAGCACTCGTGGTTTATGAGTGCTAAAAATGACGTTTCACACGTTACTAATAATAAATAACATTTGGAGGTAATTGGTATGGCATTGAAACCATTGGGTGATCGTATCGTTGTCCGTTTTGAAGAAACAGAAGAAAAAACAGCTAGTGGCTTTGTATTGGCAGGAGCTAGTCATGAAGCTACAAAGACTGCTGAGGTTTTGGCAGTAGGTGAAGGAATCCGTACTCTTACTGGTGAATTGATTGCACTTAGTGTTGCAGCAGGCGATAAAGTTCTTGTTGAAAATGGTGCAGGTGTCAATGTTAAAGACGGAGATGATTCCGTTTCAATTATCCGTGAAGCAGATATTTTAGCAGTCCTAGCTTAGGTCTATGCTAATCAGATATAAAGTAAGATAAAGAAGGAGTAACTATGGCAAAAGATATTAAATTTTCATCAGATGCACGCGCAGCAATGGTCCGTGGTGTTGATACTTTGGCTGATACAGTTAAGGTAACGCTTGGTCCTAAAGGTCGTAACGTGGTTTTGGAAAAAGCTTTTGGCTCACCTCTTATCACTAATGATGGTGTGACAATTGCTAAAGAAATTGAACTCGAAGATCACTTTGAAAATATGGGTGCTAAGCTTGTCAGCGAAGTGGCTTCAAAAACGAACGATATTGCAGGTGACGGAACAACTACAGCCACTGTTTTGACACAGGCTATCGTCCGTGAAGGTCTTAAAAATGTAACGGCTGGTGCTAATCCAATCGGTATCCGTCGTGGGATTGAAGCAGCTGTAGCTACAGCGGTTGAAGAGCTTAAAGCTATTGCACAACCAGTTGCTAATAAGGAAGCCATTGCCCAAGTCGCAGCGGTTTCATCACGTTCTGAAAAAGTTGGTGAATACATTTCAGAAGCTATGGAACGCGTTGGTAATGACGGTGTTATCACTATTGAAGAGTCTCGTGGTATGGAGACTGAACTCGAAGTGGTTGAAGGTATGCAGTTTGACCGTGGTTATCTTTCTCAGTACATGGTTACTGATAATGAAAAAATGGTCGCTGACCTTGATAATCCATTTATCCTTGTGACTGACAAGAAAATTTCAAATATCCAAGATGTCCTTCCACTCTTGGAAGAAGTGCTTAAGACAAGTCGTCCACTCTTGATCATTGCTGATGATGTGGATGGTGAAGCTCTTCCTACACTTGTTCTTAACAAGATTCGTGGAACTTTCAATGTCGTTGCTGTTAAGGCACCTGGCTTTGGTGACCGTCGTAAAGCGATGTTGGAAGACATTGCCGTATTGACAGGAGCAACTGTCATTACTGAAGATCTTGGTCTTGAGCTTAAGGATGCAACTATGGCAGCACTTGGTCAAGCCTCTAAAGTAACTGTGGATAAAGATAGTACAGTTATCGTTGAAGGTGCAGGAAGCACAGAAGCGATTGCTAACCGTGTTAACCTCATCAAGTCTCAATTGGAAACAACAACATCTGAATTTGACCGTGAAAAACTTCAAGAACGTTTGGCTAAATTGTCAGGTGGGGTTGCAGTTGTTAAGGTTGGTGCGGCCACTGAAACAGCCCTTAAAGAAATGAAACTTCGTATCGAAGATGCCCTTAACGCTACTCGTGCCGCTGTTGAAGAAGGTATCGTAGCAGGTGGTGGTACAGCCCTTGTTAACGTCATTGCTAAGGTTGCTGAACTTGATCTTGAAGGTGACGACGCTACAGGACGTAACATTGTCCTCCGTGCCTTGGAAGAACCAGTTCGTCAAATTGCTTATAACGCTGGTTATGAAGGTTCAGTTATCATCGATAAATTGAAGAACAGCCCAGTTGGTACAGGCTTTAACGCTGCTAACGGTGAATGGGTAGATATGGTTGAAGCAGGAATTATCGACCCTGTTAAGGTCACACGTTCTGCCCTCCAAATGCTGCTTCTGTAGCTAGTCTTATCTTGACAACTGAAGCAGTCGTTGCCAATAAACCTGAACCAGAAACTCCAGCAGCACCAGCTATGGATCCAGGAATGATGGGCTACTAAGAGTTTAAAAAAGCAAAAGAAAAAACCTAGGGAAAGTCGAGAAACTTTTTCTGGGTTTTCTTTTTTTCAATTATTTGTTGTTAATTACTGAAAAGGGTTAAATGTATCAGAACTTCCTTGTTGACCTGCCATTTGCATCATCATTTGTTGTTGTCTAATGCGTTCTGCTTCCTTATTCGTATTGATAGAAACAGCAAGAAGGATGATCCAACCGATGAATGTCCAGCCTAGAAGAAAGGATAGGATAAAGATTGGCCATTTTTTATCTGTTTTATTTAGAAGAGCTGGTAATATAAGAAGTACTACCAAGGGGGAAATTAATGATGACGGAGAGAAGAGCCGTGATCAATCCGGCACTAAGATCATCACTGGCAATTCCCAAGAGTATCATTCCAAGAGCCCAGAGGATAGCTGGGATGGAAGCGACGGCTAACATGATGAGGTTTGTTTGGGTTTTCTTGTCTTGTTTCTTCCAAGTATCATTTAGATTTTTGCTTGCTTGTTGGAAAGTTTCACCAGTTGGATTCGCAAATTGGTTAACAGTCTGACTGGCCGTTTCTACAGCAGGTTTAACTTGTTCCTGGAAGGTCTTTGCTTGCTTTTCTTGAGCTAGGTTAGTTGCTTGGAAAGTCTCTTCTTCATCTGCTGTGGAGTTAGTGAGAGGCTCTTCAGCAACATCATAATTGTCAACATCTTTTTCGGCAGTTTCTACAACCTCTGTTGATGGTGCAGGTTTTGTAGGCTCAACGACTTCTGAGCCGTTCGTTGTTTCTACAGTCTCTTTTTGTGGGACAGGTTCTGTTACTTCTACAGTTTGTTTGGGAGTTTCTCGGACAAACTCGCCTTTCTGAGCTGCTTCAGCCATTTCTTGAATACTTGGATTACGACCATTAACTGCTTGGAAAAAATCGATCCAATCTTGTTGCTTCATGTGTATAACCTCCAGATATCTTGATTATAAAAATGTTGATGATTACAATTATATCAATAGTGTAAGGGGACTGCAATGAGAGTGGGACAGGAGTCTTTACTTTATTTCCTTTTAATCTTCTTATCACTAAAGATGGGAAAGAGAAAGAAATAGGTTAGGATATAGACCACTAGAGGATATATCAGTGGATTATAGTCCCAGGCTCCTTGCCAATCTAGGTGTAAGAGTCTAACACTAGCGCGTGTTAGACCTGCGCTCCAACCATTTAGTCCAAATGGTCTTAAGATTAAACTGAGTGGTGTTGGAAGATGCAAAAGGTAGACTCCATAAACTGCCACTAAAACTAAGAGATATAATCTAAAAAAACGCTGGTGGTAGGCCCACAAGCGTGTAAAATAGTTTTTCATTAGCCAATAACTGCAAATAGTTTTTGAGCGTTTGATTGGCGAGTAGCATCCATGATAAGGAACCAGTCAACGATTGACCAGATACCACATCCACCACATGTCAAAAGTTTACCAACACCAAGACCAACTTGTCCCAAAATAAAGCGGTCGATTCCAAGAGAACCACCAAAAAGTGAGATGACAAGCATCATCGTAGGATCTTGGAAGCTGATTGAGTAAAGCATTGAAAGTTGTTGTTCAGGAAGTGCCTCAAGACGTTGGCGGATGTACTGAACTTGTTCTGTTGGGAAATACTTGGCGTTAATTGCTAGCCATTGATCGACTGGATTCATAAATTAAATACCCCTCAAATTTTAAATGATATGTAAAGGATAACATATTGTAAAGGGAGATTCAAGGCGGTCAAGGCTTTTGAAGTTAATAAAAGCAACTTATTTGCAAGCTTCCACTGTGTCATAACTAGAGGATCATTAGGATAATCCTTTCGCACTATGCTTGAGAATGAGCCTACTTCTATTATTTGTGATTTTTTAACCCTTGTTCAAAACTGTCTGAGCTGGCCTTAACAGTGATTTTGTCGAGTGTTAAGGGATGGGTGAAACTAAGAGTGTGAGCGTGGAGCATGAGTCGAGATGCGGGGCGGTGGCTATAAAGAGGGTCCCCCAGAATGGCATGCCCATGGTGGGCCAGATGCACACGAATTTGGTGGGTCCGACCGGTTTTTAGTTGACAGTTGACCAGACTAGCTCCTTTGAAGGCTTTGAGGCGCGTGATGGTTGTATAGGCAACCTGCCCTTTTCTAGGATCAACCACTCGTTTTCTACGGTCATGGCGGTCGCGTCCAATCTTGTCTTTGTACACAGTCTCCTTGGTCTGAAATTTACCTTCAGCCAAAGCCCAGTATTGACGCTGAATCTTCTTATCTTCCAAGAGTCTATTGAGAATTGGCAGGATAAACGGATTTTTGCGAAGAGTACAGCCCCACTAGTTTCCATGTCTAGTCGATGAACGACGTAACAGGTTTGCCCACAATAGGCCGAAACATGGTTAAGTAGAGCAATTTCTGTGGGTTCATTACCATGTGTTTTCATTCCTTCAGGTTTATTGACCACGATGAGATGCTGATCTTCATAGAGAGGTTCTACTAAACTGGCATTTCCCATAGGGATAATTTTTTCAGGGTAGTCCTCTGTATCAAAGGTCAGGCTAATCTTATCACCTTTTTCAACAGGACTCTGCCAATTAATAGTCTCTCCATTGATGAGGACGTGCTTTTTCGTGCGTAGGAAATGACGAATCTTACGAGGAATGAGGAGCTTAGTTTCGAGCAAGTCTTTGACGGTTGTTACAGGATAGGGATTGATAATTTCTACGTGTAAAGTCATGGTTTCATTATATCATGAACGTTTAAAAGAGGACAGAATCTGTAAAAACTTGGTATAATAGGGTTATGACATTTTTTGATAATCTAAAAAACAAACTTTTTAAAGAAGAAAATAGCGGAAAGGGCAAGGATTCCCAGCCTGCTGAAAAATCGAAGAATTTACAAAATAAGATAAAGGGACTCTTTGCTAAGAAACCTGATGAGGTTGAACAAGCCGTTGAAGACTTAGATATGTCTCAGGAAAGTCAAGAGACGTCACGTTATCAACGTTCTAAGCAAAAGAAACCTATTGATACGACCCAACCTTTAGGTAAGGTTCAGGCGTTCTTGAGCAAGTTTACACTTTCGCCAAGAAATCCTATTCGTCGTTTCTGGCGTCGTTATCATATTGGTAAAATTCTCTTTATCTTGGTAGCTATGTTGGTTCTGACAGTAGGTTCCTACCTTTTCTATATTGCCAAGACGACCAATGTTTCAGATCTTCAAGATGCCTTGAAAGCAACTACGGTTATCTATGACAAAGAAGGCAATCAAGCTGGTTCTTTGTCAGGGCAAAAAGGGACTTATGTGGAGCTGGATGCCATTAGTGATAGCCTGGAGAATGCTGTTATTGCAACTGAGGACCGTACCTTCTATGAAAATAGCGGGGTTAACGTCAAGCGATTCCTCTTGGCCATTGTATCTATGGGACGCTTTGGTGGTGGCTCGACCATTACCCAACAGTTGGCTAAAAATGCCTTCTTGACACAAGAACAGACAGTCACTCGTAAGGCCAAGGAATTCTTCCTCTCTTTGGAATTAACCAAGAAATACAGCAAGCAAGAAATACTTACCATGTACCTCAATAATGCCTACTTCGGCAATGGGGTTTGGGGTGTTGAAGATGCTAGTCAAAAATACTTCGGGACAAGTGCTGCCAATTTAACCGTTGATGAAGCAGCTACCCTCGCTGGTATGCTTAAGGGACCTGAAATTTACAACCCAATCGATAATATCCAAAATGCGACCAACCGTCGAAACACTGTCCTCGCCAATATGGTTGATGACAAGAAGTTGAGTCAGGCAGATGCCGACAGTGCGGCTGGAGTTGATATGGCTAGTCGTCTGGATGATACCTATCAAGGGACTGGCGATGACTACAAGTATCCGTCTTACTTTGATGCCGTCATTGAAGAAGCTACGAAAACTTATGGCTTGAGTGAGGATGAAATCGTTAAAAATGGTTACAAGATCTACACAGAGATGGATGCCAACTCACAAGCTAACATGCAGCAAACCTACGAAAATACTTATCTCTTCCCTACATCAGAAAGTGATGGTAGTACAGCTCAGTCAGCTAGTGTGGCACTTGATCCAACAACTGGAGCTGTCCGTGGTCTGGTAGGTCGTGTAGGTGGTACCAGTGATACAACCTTCCGTAACTTTAACTATGCAACCCAAGGGAAGCGTAGTCCTGGTTCAACTATCAAACCTTTAGTGGTCTATGCCCCAGCTCTGGCTTCAGGATGGAGCATCAATAAGGACCTTCCGAATAAACCAATCGACTATAATGGCTATACCCCAACCAACTACGGTGGTGTTGAGACAGAGGATGTGCCCATGTATCAAGCTTTGGCCAACTCCTACAATATCCCAGCAGTTTACCTCTTTAATCAAATCGGTATTCAAAAAGGGATTAGTTACGGTCAAAAATTCGGTCTCAACTTTGACAATGTTCCAGAAGAACTGGGAATTTCACTTGGTGGTGGTGTGACAGCCAGTCCTCTTCAAATGGCTCAGGCATATGCGACCTTTGCTAATGGTGGTGAGATGAACACAGCTTATTTCATTACTAAAATTGAAAATGCCAGTGGTGACATTATTGCTACCCATAGTAAGAAGTCTAAACGTGTTATCAGCCAGTCAGTAGCTAACCAGATGACCAGCATGATGCTTGGTACCTTCTCAAATGGTTCTGCTGTGAATGCCAACTACACAGGTTATACTATGGCAGGTAAGACAGGTACTGTTCAGGCTGAATTTAACAAGGATTTGACTAGTGACCAGTGGGTGATTGGTTATACTCCTGATGTGGTTATGACGACCTGGATTGGTTTTGATAAGACTGACGAGAGTCATTACCTAACAGGAGCTAGCTCGGGAACAGCTTCGACGATCTTCAGCTACATCGCTGCGGATGTTTTGCCAAATACACCAGGTACTGAGTTTACCGTTGAAAATGCCTATGCAGCTGACGGTCAAACACTAGACTATACGGCAGATCCAAATGACTCGCGCAATAGCAGTAACAAGTCATGGACAGACAAGGCATCAGACGTTGTGAATGACGTTAAAGATCAGGCAAGCAGCCTTTGGGATAAGATTACAGACTCCTTCTCAGGTCTATTCAGATAGCTTGTCAATTGCATTTAAAAGTGGTAAGATAAAAAGAACGGAGGCGTTATGGCACAGAAAAAAGCAAGCCTAGCGTGTGCTGAATGTGGGAGCCGAAACTACTCAATTAATGTGAGTAGCACTCCCAAACCAACACGACTAGAAGTTAACAAATTTTGTAAACATTGTAAAAAATACACCTTGCATAAGGAAACAAGATAGGAGACACCGTGAGACAAACTGGAAGTATTTTCAAAGTCTTGAAAGACACGACTTGGCCAGACCGTAAACAACGCTGGCATGATTTTATTTCAGTTCTTGAGTATACTGCGTTCTTCACTGTCATCATCTATGCGTTTGATGAATTGTTGAGTCGCGCTATGTCAGCACTGATTAACTTTTTCTAAAGAAAACACAAAAAGAGTGGGAATGCCTGCTCTTTTTTGTTATAATAAATGCAGATAAAAGCGAGAACGAGGGCCACCAGGCTTTTTTATTACGCTTTGAATTAAACCATAGACATTCATTGACATTTAACACTCGAAGCTAGAGGATAGCTAGCCGAAGGTGTTTAAGTGTCATTTAGAAAAAAGAAAGGAATCCTAAAATGCTAGATTCATTCGACAAGGGCTGGTTCGTCCTTCAAACCTATTCAGGATACGAAAACAAAGTTAAAGAAAACCTTTTGCAACGTGCCCAAACTTATAACATGCTTGAAAATATCTTGCGTGTTGAAATTCCAACTCAAACGGTCAATGTTGAGAAAAACGGTAAAGTTAAAGAAGTAGAAGAAAACCGCTTCCCTGGTTATGTTCTTGTTGAGATGGTAATGACAGACGAAGCATGGTTCGTTGTTCGTAATACTCCGAACGTTACTGGTTTCGTTGGTTCTCACGGTAACCGTTCTAAACCAACACCACTTTTGGAAGAAGAAATCCGTCAAATCTTGATTTCAATGGGTCAAACCGTTGATGTCTTTGATACTAATATCAAGGTTGGTGACGTGGTTCAAATCATCGATGGTGCCTTTATGGGTCAAGAAGGCCGTGTTGTAGAAATTGAAAACAACAAGGTTAAAATCATGATTAACATGTTTGGTTCAGAAACAGCTGCTGAACTTGAACTTTACCAAATCGCTGAACTTTAAGATAGATAAAAAGAGGTTGGGCTAAGAGACTTTAACCTTGGAAGACTATCTCATTAAACTTGAGGGGAGAGGCTAGAAGCTAGATTTTTGAAATTTAGTTCTGTGTCACTCCCTTTTTTTCTAACGGATGATGATGAATTACAAACGATTTTACGATAGGATTAGCGCTCCTTTGCGTTCTTACGCTAAGGTTTTAGAAGGGTTGAACAAGCTTATAACTAGGACTTTTTACCTGCTTTTTCCTATATTTCTTATTTGGGTTTGGCTAAGGAATGGTTGGTTTGTTCTCTCTACGATGGTGCTTATTATGGGGGGAGGCTTTTTCCTTCTTTCTCTTGGTCGTAGCCTCTATAATCGACCGCGTCCATACCAGACCTGGGCTATTCAACCCCTTATTAAGAAGGACAGTCTGGGCAAGTCCTTTCCCAGTCGGCATGTTTTCTCAGCGACTGTCATTGCTATGTTGGCACTGACGCTTAACCCCTGGCTAGGTGGGGCTATGCTTTTTCTGGCGGGCGCTCTAGCTCTTCTGCGCGTGCTAGGTGGTGTCCACTATCCTAGTGATGTTTTGGCAGGCTATGCCATTGGGATTCTTGTAGCTCTCCTTCTTTATCTTTAGAAAATTTGGGTCTTCTTCGAGAGAGGAAGGCTTTTTTCGTTGAAAAAGGAAAGGCACCTCTAGGGCACCTTTCCTTTTGTTCTAAAATTCGAGTTGGCAATTAAAGGCTGTTCCTACCATTAGATATTAGCTTAGTTTAGGACATGTTCTCTAATAGCTTGAGCGACTCCATGCTCATCATTTGAAGCCGTTACTAAGTTTGCTGTTTCCTTAACCCCTTCAGGTGCATTGCCCATAGCAATTCCTAGACCAGCCAGAGCTAGCATAGGACTATCGTTGAAGTTATCTCCGATGGTCATGACTTGTTCAAGAGGAAGGTCATAATATTTGGCAACCTCAAGGAGAGCGTGTTCTTTAGAAACATGTTTGGCAGTGACTTCTAAGTAGTTATCTTTGGATAAGTAGAAGGCTGTCTGTGGAAAATCCATGCTTAGGAGTTTTTGGTGGAGGTCCTGGATAACTTCAGGCTCATCAATCAACAATAGCTTGTGGATAGGTGGTTCTGAGTCTGAGACCGTGTCTTGCAGTTCCTTAATGATAGGAGATTCACCCGTGATACTTCCTTCCAGCTGAGACCATTTGTCTAGTTCGTTGGTGATCCAGTCCTTGCCAGAGTAGATATTTACAGAGACACTTGGATAATCTGTGGATAAGTAGTTAAGAAGTTCTTGGATTTCAGCTTTATCCACAGGGTGTTGTATGATAGTACGATCCACCTCAAGTACTAAGGCACCGTTGTAGCAAGCGATGGGATTGTCATGAAGTCCCAGTTTATGAGCAATTGGTTGCATCCCTAGTGGAGAACGGGCAGAAGCTAAAACAAAGGGAATATTTGCCTTTTCAAGCTCTGGCATTACCTCAATCAGTTGCTCATCCACCTGGTGGTTACTAGTGAGAATAGTGCCATCAATGTCACTGATAATCAAACGAATATTACTCATAATCGCTATCCTTTCCATCGTATAAAATCGTTACTTTATCTTTAAGAGACTCGACCAAATCAGGATCTGGTTCCTTATCTGTAATCCAGTAGTCAAAGTCTTCAATCTTGCCCAAGATATATTTGGAGTGCTTTTCATATTTATCAGATTCAGCAATAAGTATCTTGGTTCGAGCAGCTTGCATGGCTAGTTGTTTGACAGCAATGTCCTCTTCATCTTCATAGCTGACCACTCCTTGACTGAGACTAGCCGCTCCAAAGAAGGCTAAGTCAAATTGTAGATGTTGCAAGAGCCGGGCTTCGTGAAGCGAATAGTAGAAGCGGTTTTTGCTGTAAAATCTTCCTCCCAAGAGATGAAAGTCGATTCCTTCTTTGCCACTTAGGACCAAGGCGTTGTCCAAAGAGTGGGAGTAGACAGTGACGCTCTTAGTCAATTTTTGTGAAACTTCAAGCATCAGAGTAGAGACATCGAAGAAGAGGAGAGATTGGTCTTTGACCAAGCTAATCGCTAGGTCTGCCATTTTTTTCTTGTCTTCAGTGAGTCCTTTCTGACGTTCCTGGAAGCCAAGAACAGTGGTATTTTTTACTGGGAGAATGCCACCATGGGTACGCTGAGCCAGATTCCTCTGGCTGAGGCAGTCGAAATCTCTTCTGACAGTGTCTTTGGAAACACCCAATGCGTCAACCATTTCCTTGACAGATAGGTTTCCGCGTTCCTCCAAAAGTGTTAATATTTTCTCTAATCGTTGTTCCTGATACATGAGTCACCTTCTTTCTGATACTAGTATAGCATCTTTTTGCTTTTTTGTTACATAAAAGCGCAAAAAAACTTAAAAAGAATGAAAAAAGTGCAAAATAGGCTAAGGTGAATTTGCCTTTTAAAGTTCCTTTATCATCTTTAAAAATCCTTCAAAAATGCTATAATAGAAGCATTACGAATATTGGAGAGAAACCATGAGTTTTTACAATCATAAAGAAATCGAGCCTAAGTGGCAAAAATACTGGGCTGACAATCACACTTTTAAGACAGGAACAGATGCCTCAAAACCTAAGTTTTATGCGCTTGACATGTTCCCTTACCCATCTGGAGCGGGTCTTCACGTAGGACACCCAGAAGGTTATACGGCAACAGATATCCTTAGCCGTTTCAAACGTGCGCAAGGCTACAACGTCCTTCACCCAATGGGATGGGATGCCTTTGGTTTGCCTGCAGAGCAATACGCTATGGATACTGGTAATGACCCAGCGGAATTCACAGCAGAAAACATTGCCAACTTCAAACGCCAAATCAATGCACTTGGATTCTCTTACGACTGGGACCGTGAAGTCAATACTACAGATCCAAACTACTACAAGTGGACGCAATGGATCTTCACTAAGCTTTACGAAAAAGGTTTGGCTTATGAAGCTGAAGTGCCAGTAAACTGGGTTGAAGAATTGGGAACAGCTATCGCCAACGAAGAAGTTCTTCCAGATGGAACATCTGAGCGTGGTGGCTATCCAGTTGTCCGTAAACCAATGCGCCAATGGATGCTCAAAATCACTGCCTATGCTGAGCGCTTGCTCAATGACTTGGATGATCTTGACTGGCCAGAGTCTATCAAGGACATGCAACGCAACTGGATTGGTAAATCAACTGGTGCCAATGTCACTTTCAAAGTGAAGGAACAGACAAGGAATTCACAGTCTTTACGACACGTCCAGATACTCTTTTTGGTGCGACCTTCACTGTTTTGGCTCCTGAGCATGACTTGGTAGATGCCATCACAACACCTGAACAAGCTGAGGCTGTAGCTGATTACAAACATCAAGCTAGCCTTAAATCAGACTTGGCTCGTACAGATCTTGCTAAGGAAAAAACAGGGGTTTGGACTGGTGCTTATGCCGTCAACCCTGTCAATGGTAAAGAAATCCCAATCTGGATTGCTGACTATGTTCTTGCCAGCTACGGAACAGGTGCTGTTATGGCCGTACCTGCCCACGATGAGCGTGACTGGGAATTTGCAAAACAGTTTGACCTTCCAATCGTAGAAGTGTTGGAAGGTGGAAACGTTGAAGAGGCTGCTTACACAGAAGATGGCCTTCACGTCAACTCTGACTTCTTGAACGGTCTCAACAAAGAAGAAGCGATTGCTAAAATTGTGGCTTGGTTGGAAGAAAAAGGCTTTGGTCAAGAAAAAATCACATACCGTCTTCGTGACTGGCTCTTTAGCCGTCAACGTTACTGGGGTGAACCAATCCCAATTATTCATTGGGAAGATGGTACTTCAACAGCTGTTCCAGAAAGTGAACTCCCACTTGTCTTGCCAGTAACCAAGGATATCCGCCCTTCAGGTACTGGTGAAAGCCCATTGGCTAACTTGACAGACTGGCTTGAAGTGACTCGTGAGGATGGAGTGAAAGGTCGTCGTGAAACCAACACTATGCCACAATGGGCGGGTTCAAGCTGGTACTACCTTCGCTATATCGATCCACACAACACAGAGAAATTGGCTGATGAGGATCTCCTCAAACAATGGTTGCCAGTAGATATCTATGTGGGTGGTGCAGAACACGCCGTGCTTCACTTGCTTTACGCTCGTTTCTGGCACAAATTCCTCTATGACCTTGGTGTTGTACCGACTAAAGAGCCATTCCAAAAACTCTTTAACCAAGGAATGATCTTGGGAACAAGCTACCGTGACCACCGTGGTGCTCTCGTGGCGACCGATAAGGTTGAAAAACGTGATGGTTCCTTCTTCCATGTGGAAACAGGGGAAGAGTTGGAGCAAGCACCAGCCAAAATGTCTAAATCCCTCAAGAACGTGGTTAACCCAGACGATGTGGTGGAACAATACGGTGCTGATACCCTTCGTGTCTATGAAATGTTCATGGGACCACTCGATGCTTCAATCGCTTGGTCTGAAGAAGGTCTGGAAGGAAGCCGTAAATTCCTTGACCGTGTTTACCGTTTGATTACAAGTAAAGAAATCGTTGCGGAAAACAATGGCGCTCTTGACAAGGTTTATAACGAAACCGTTAAATCTGTCACAGAGCAAATCGAGTCGATGAAATTCAACACAGCCATTGCTCAGCTCATGGTCTTTGTTAATGCAGCGAATAAGGAAGACAAACTTTATGTGGATTATGCTAAAGGCTTTATCCAATTGATTGCTCCGTTTGCGCCTCACTTGGCAGAAGAACTCTGGCAAACAGTGGCAGCAACAGGCGAATCTATCTCTTACGTAGCTTGGCCAACATGGGACGAAAGCAAATTGGTTGAAGACGAAATCGAAATCGTCGTCCAAATCAAAGGAAAAGTCCGTGCCAAACTCATGGTTGCGAAAGACCTTTCACGCGAAGAGTTGCAAGAAGTTGCTCTTGCTAATGAAAAAGTCAAAGCAGAGATTGATGGCAAGGAAATCGTGAAAGTGATTGCGGTACCTAATAAACTCGTTAATATCGTTGTGAAATAAAAAATTGACATAATAAATTAAAAAGAGAGACAGTTTTTGTTCACTTTTTGGGAGGTATTAATGAGGATTCAAAGTCATAAGGAGATTGTTGAAGAATATTCTGTTTCACGGGGGAGTTATGAAGATTGCCTAAATTATGTAGAGAATACTGTAAAGAATATTATTAAAAGTCAATCTATTAATGTTCATGAAATAATAGGGAGAGTAAAAACTGAAGAGTCTCTCTCAGGCAAAGTAAAAAGGAAAGACTATTCTAATTTGACTGAGATTACCGATTTATGCGGCATTCGTATCATAACGTATTTTAGTGATGATGTCGATAGAATAGCTGAATTAATCAGTCAAGAGTTCGAGGTTGATGTAGAGAATACTATTGATAAACGTAAGAGTGAGGATCCAACAAAATTTGGTTATGTTTCACTTCATTACGTGGTAAGTTTAAAAGAAGAGAACTCTTCTCCTATTTATATAGCAGATTTAAAAATATAAAATTGGAGATACAAATTAGGACAGTTATGCAACATGCTTGGGCTGAAATCGAACATGATTTAGGATATAAAAGCAAGGAAGATATACCTAATCAATACAGGAGACAATTCTCCAGATTAGCAGGACTAATTGAATTGGCTGATGAAAATTTTCTGCAGTTAAAAAATAATATTAATAACTATGAGAAGAAGGTAAGAGAAAAATTACCTACTTCAAAAGAAGAATTACCAATAGATAGTAGTACACTTATGACTTATGTAACGGAAGATCCAAATTACATTAAGTTACTGGATGAGATTAAACCGTTATATGTGTCCATAGATTTTAATATTAACAGTTCTTATCTATCCACTGTAGTCCAGAGAGTAAAAAGATTGGGCTTAAAGACTATAGGAGATATAGATGAATTATTTGAAAAATATAAGGATATCTTTCTAAGAGTAATGGAAATTGAGATGGATATTGTACATTATGCGCGTATATCGGCATTGACTCCATTATTGCACATCACTAGTGTGTTAGAATCAGTTGAGGGAATAGATGTTTCTGATGAGGAATTTATAAAAATCTCTGATGAGCAATTTTCAGAAGAATTTGGAATATCGTACCCAACTGATGTTTATCAACGTTAAAAAGTAATCTGTTAAATGTGAAAAGTGGGGCTTTCTGTTTGGATAGGCAGTAGAGTTCCTAGTGTGCCTCTTTCCAAAGTGAAGGGAATATGCTTTGTTATAATTTTTTAACGTTTATTTGGTAGACTACGCTAAAGGCTTTATCCAATTGATTGCTCTATTTGAGCCTCACTTGGCAGAAGAACTCTGGCAAACAGTGGCAGCAACAGGTGAGTCAATCTCTTATGTAGCTTGGCCAACATGGGACGAAAGCAAATTGGTTGAAGACGAAATCGAAATCGTCGTCCAAATCAAAGGAAAAGTCCGTGCTAAACTCATGGTTGCGAAAGACCTTTCACGCGAAGAATTGCAAGAAGTGGCTATGGCTGACGAAAAAGTCAAAGCAGAGATTGATGGCAAGGAAATCGTGAAAGTGATTAGTGTCCCTAATAAACTCGTTAATATTGTTGTGAAATAAAAATGAATCCTCTAGAGCTAAGCTCTGGAGGACTTTTTGTAGGCTCTTTGTCAACTGTAGTGGGTGACGAAAAGCTAACATCTAGAGAGGACCAGATAGGTCTTCTTTTTTTGTATACTCAGAGTGATGAAAACACGCTTCCTAAAGTTGCTAAAATTTTTAAAACCGAAGCCCAGACGTTTAATATCTTTGATAAGCTTATTGGTCCCCTCCAATTTTGCATTTGAGTAATGTGTTTCTAGTGCATTTTTGATGTATTGTTTATGTTTACGAAAAGTCCTAAAGACTGTTTTGAAGTAATGATTGACCTTGCTTATATTCTCCTCTATGAGTTCAAAAAACTCATCCCCCCCTCTTCTCCTGAAAGTGAAAAAGCAAAAGCTGATAGAGGTTATAATAATTGGCGAGTTCTTCTGAGAAATTCAGTGTCTTCTCAACGACTTCATGTGGGCATAATGTTTGATGGAAGGTCTTTGAGTAAAAAGGGTTGAGAGATAACTTACGGCTGTCCTTTTGGAAGAGTCTCCAGTGATTTTTTAAAGCTCGATAAGGTAGTGACTTCTTATCAAACTGGTTCATAATCGCAATTCTTGTCTTTAAAAAGGCACGTCCAAAGTGCTGGATGATGTGGAAACGATCAATAATGATTTCGGCATTTGGAAAAAGTCTTCGAGCTAGTGGCATATAGGCTCCTGACATGTCCATCGTGATAAACCGTACCTTTTGTCGTACTTTCAATGGATACTTCAAAAAGTAGTTTCGAATAGTGGTTTGACGGCGATTATCAAGGATGGTTATGAGTTTGTTGGTCTCATAGTTTTGAGCCACAAAAGCTAGTTCACCTTTCTTGAACCCAAACTCATCCCAGGACATAACAGCTGGGAGTTTGTCATAATGTTCCTGGAAAGTAAACTGGTCAAGTTTACGATAGACAGTGGACGTCGATACACGAAGTCTTCTGGCAATATCCGTTAGTGACACCTTCTCAGTTAGAAGTTGTGCAACCTTTTGTCGGACAAAGTTGGAGATTTGGTGGTTTTTCTCAACGATTGAGGTTTCAGCCACTGTTACTCTCTTACACACTTTACACTGGAAGCGACGTTTCTTCAGACGTAGTAGTGTTGGAGTTCCAGCTTGTTCGAGAAGAGGGATTTTAGAAGGTTTTTGAAAGTCATATTTGATCATTATTCCTTGACAATGAGGGCATGGTGGTGCAGAATAATCAAGTTTTGCATGAATCTCGATATGAGTATTAGTTTCCAAAACAAGAGAAATAATGATGTTAGGGTCTTTAATTCCGATTAATTCTGTGGTATTCTTAATAAGTCTCATGAGTTCTTCCTAATGATGGTTTGGTCGCTTTTTCATTATAGTTCTTATGGGACTTTTTGTGTACATTGAAAAAGCTCCATAATCTCTACAGTGGTTTTACCCACTACAGAAATTATAGAGCCTTTTTGTATTGCTATATGCTATAATAGTCCCAACTAAGATAAAAACACAGTTCTGGTTGGTAGTCCAGACGTAGGCAAGCCTATCAGTAACCTTCCTCCTTGGTTGTCCATTCTTAGGGATAGATTTAAGGAGGTGCTGTCGTGGAAACAATTTCAATTGGATTGACAGTTTATTTTGAAGATGGATTTTGGCATGGTTTGTTCGAACAAGTGTATCGAGAAACTTATAAAGTTTGTCGTGTGACATTTGGTCAGGAGCCAAAAGATGATGAAATTCTAGAGATTTTACAGACTCAGTTTACTCAATTATCTTTTAGTCCAGAGACTACAGTTAAGCAACATGTAAAAATTAAGAATCCTAAACGATTACAGCGAGCTGTGAAGAAACAAGTAAAGCAGAAAGTTTCTTCTAAGTCGAAAGAACTGTTACAGTTGCAGTATGAGGCAGGGAAAAAGATTTCAAAACATCAATCTAGTGTCCAAAAGCAATTGCTCAAACAAGAGAAATTTGAACGCAAACAGCAAAAACGAAGAGAGAAGCATAAAGGACATTAATGTGTTTCTCTTTAAAGAAACAGCTCTTTTCTAAATAGAAAGGAGCTGTTTTACTAGTATTGAAGAATAGATTTTAACTGTTTCTAAATCTAGTTACTTATCGTCAAAAGTTTTACTGATGATAGTTTCAAATTCAGGACAATACTTACTTGCCTCAAATTCAATGACATCATATTGGGCAATCTCATTTTGATAGAATGGATCGTGTGTAATGATTTCTTGAACAGCTTCTTTATTTTTAGCTCTTCCATCCCTCCACTTAGACTCTCATTTTAACCACTTATCCTCAAAAGCCGTTTTTTAAACGGCTTTTTTGCTAGACTGGTTCTATCAAAAGGAGAGAGAACATGATATTACAAGCTAAAAACATAAGTAAACGATATGGAAATCATTTAGCCGTAAACAATATTCACTTACAGTTTGAAAAGGGAACATTTAATGCGATTCTAGGACCAAATGGAGCGGGGAAATCAACGACAATTTCCATGTTGATTGGTTTGAAACAACTAACGCAAGGTGAAATCATCTATGAACCAGATACTAAAATTGGTGTGGTCTTCCAAACCAGTGTTTTAGATGAGATGCTGACGGTTAGGGAAAATCTGACCATTCGTGCGAAACAGTATAAAGGCTTAAAACCCGATCGTGTATCTGATCTCATTGGTCGGCTAGGCCTATCAGCTTTCCAAAAACAGAGATACGGGACGCTTTCAGGTGGCCAAAAGCGTCGGGTTGACATTGCGCGTGCTCTACTCTCACAACCAGATATTCTGTTCTTAGATGAGCCAACGACAGGTTTAGATATCCAAACTCGGAAGTCTATTTGGGATTTGCTCTATCAATTGCAGAGAGAAGAGGGAATGACCGTTGTATTGACCACGCATTATCTTGACGAAGCAGATGAAGCTGATCAAATTTATATTGTAGACCATGGGGAAGTGATTGCTCAGGGATCGGCATTAGATATTAAGAGCCAGTATGCAAAAACATCTTGAAGATTCGTTTCAAGGAGATGCAGCAGATAGAAAGTCTCAAATCTTCGGGAATGTCAGTAGAGCAACAAAGTCAATTGGAGTATATTTTTCAACCCAAGAGTGAAAGGGAAGCCATTGATTACCTGGCACAAGTTAGAGATAGAATAGCCCATTTTGAGTTTCGTCCAGGGACCATGGATGATGCCTTTATTGCACTTACAGGAAGGGAGGTTCGTTAATGCTAGCCTTACTAAAGCGAAATTTTTTATTGTACTTCAGGAATCGTTCAGGAGTTTTCTTCTCCTTGTTGGGAGCCTTGATTTCCTTTATTCTCTATATTATTTTTCTTCAAAAAAATCTAACAGATGCTTGGGCTGAACTCCCCAATAGTGGTCCTTTATTAAATAATTGGTTAATGAGTGGGACGCTAGCTGTGACAGGGATTACGACGAGTCTGGCTGCCCTGACTCAGTTGGTAAAGGACCGTGAACATCAAGTAGATAAGGATCTTTATTTATCGAATCATGGGAAATGGCGGTTACCATTTTCGTATCTAGCGAGTGCAATCATCATCTCTTTTGCCATGCAGGTCCTTATGTATGTGCTGATGTGTGGCTATTTTAGAGAAGTGCCAAAATTATCCATACTACCCGAACTTCTCCTCATTATGCTGCTTAGTAGCCTGCTTTCTAGCTTAGTGAATGCCATTTTTGTTTACTTTTTCCAATCCGTAGATAGTCTTGGGAAGTTTGCGACCATAGTGGGTACAGCTTCTGGTTTTTGGTAGGAACTTATGTACCTTTGGGCGTTCTACCTGATTTTGCACAACTACTAATGAAATGTACTCCAGCAACTTATATTGCTGCACTTTATCGGCAAGTCCTCATGAAAGAAACATTAAGTGAGACCTTTAAAGGTCACGATAATCTTCTTCAAGAGTTTCAAGAAAAAATGGGTATTCAACTCAAGTGGCAGGGTTTGTTGACAAAGGAAAATACTTACCTTATAGTGTTAGGAGGTATTCTTCTAGCAAGTATTCTTTGGATTGTTTTAGTGAAAAGAACTAGCCAGAAAAAATAAGTGAGAGTTGGAATAGGAATGAAACTTCGTTTTGAAGAAAAATCAGATATTTCGGCAAAGGATCCCTGTGTGGTCATCCAAGCAGAGCGATTGTCTGATCAAGCACGAGAGGTAATGGATTATCTCGAACAATTTTCAGTTGTAAATCAAGTGGTGATTCCTATTAAAACGGATGATCATTTGGTTATGGTAAAAATTGATGACATTATCCTAGCTGAGATTGATAAGAATGTGTTAACGATTTATACTGTAAACAATACCTATACGATGAGAGAGACACTGACAAACTTTCAGCATCGCATCAATCGTCGAAGTTTTTTACAGATATCACGTCATGCTGTTATGAATATAGATCATTTGGAATCCCTATCGGATAGTTTTTCTGGCAATATGATGGCTAAAATGACAGGTGGAGTTAAGTCCAGTGTCAGCCGAAAATATGTCAAATCTTTGATGGATTATTTAGGGTCTAGGAGGAACCAATGTTTAATTGCTTATTTTGTATCCGGTGAGAACGACTGCTCTTTTTACCTCGGTATTCCTTTTACTTTGGTCAATTATTTCCCCAGCTTATCTATCCCAAAGTTACGTAGGTATTACTTGCCTCTTTATGATGAGCGGTTTGATGGGAATGCTCTCGTGGATTTTGGAAGAGCTTGACCGCATATCGTATAGGCTTAGAATAATCTTGCATTTCTTGTTGACGACGATTGTACTGATAGGGACTTGTTTAATATCAGGCTGGTATGAGGCTTTAACGAACCTGCTATCTGGATTGTTTCTATTTTGCTTATAATATACCGGCTTTATCTCATTTGGCAAATGCATAAGAGAACACTATTAATCAAGCTTACTGCACGTCGAAGTTTTGCAGAAAAGAGCAGGCAATAAATTATAGTAAACTCAAAAATATTTTTCTCTGACCACGCCAATGTCATAGCCTACCTTAATCAGGAGAGGAGTTCTAATGAAATCTGTAAAAGAAGTGAGCCAACTATCAGGTGTCAGTGTGCGCACCCTTCATTATTATGACGAAATTGATTTGCTGAAACCGTCAGTTGTGGCTGAAAATGGTTACCGTTACTATAATCTCGATGCGGTTGTCCGTTTGCAGGAAATATTGCTTTACCGTGAGTTAGACTTTCCTTCAAAAATTAAAGAAATTGTAGGCCTGTCCAGGTTATGACAAAGTTCAAGCGCTTAGGATCAGATTGCTTCTTAGAGCTGAAAAAGTCCTGTTGAAGTCATCAGTCATGCCAAGGCCTTACAAATGGAGGAAGAACGTCATTTGTGCTTATTTGATCAAAAAAGTTGTAAAAGCCTTCGTAGCTAGTTTCAGCTAGATGGGGTCAGACAGAAGCTTATCAAGCTTTTGCGGCTAAGGAAGAGGAGTCCTTCCCTGAAGTTACAAAGGAGATGACTGCAATCATGTCTACCTTTGGACAGCTCAAGGAGTATAATCCTGGTGATGATAGTGTTCAGGAGCAAGTAAAGGCGTTACAAGATTATATTAGTCAGCATTTTTATCCATGTGACCAAACGGTATTAGCTGGTCTAGGTCAGATGTATCAAACAGATAATCGCTTTTCTAGTTTTATTGATAAAGTTGGAGGAGCAGGGACTGCCACTTTTCTCGCAGAAGCTATTCGTATTTATTGTCAATAAACTAAAGCCAAAGTCTTAGGGACTTTGGCTTTTTTCATGCCATAGTGACATTTATGTCACTATTTTTATAATCATTTAATGCTTATAATTAATATATCGTTTTAGAAGGCGATTAGTTAAGTGTTTCTGCTATTTTGCTTGAAATTTTCTTGCAGATAAGCGGAGGAAAGTTAATCAAATTCTAATCTAAATCAAATTTACGGAGGAAATCATGTCCATTTTAACCATCGACCACATCTCAAAGTACTATAATCTCGACGGTACGAATCAAGAGCGCGCTTTGAATGATGTTACGCTTGAGATTGCACCAGGAAAGATCACTGCTATCTACGGTCCATCTGGCTGTGGTAAGACCAGTCTGCTTAGTATTATTAGTGGCTTGGATAGTCAGTATCAAGGAAATCTTTATTTCAAAAATCAAAACATGCGAGATTTTTCAGAGCGTGACTTGACCTATTTTAGAAAGGCTCACATTGGCTTTGTCTTTCAAAATTTCAATCTTATCTCTCATCAATCAGTCCTTGAAAATGTCAAGATGCCTCTTTACGTTAAAAATATGACTGATAAAGAGATGGCCGAGATTGCGGAAAGGGAGCTTAGCCGTCTTGGAATCGGAGACTTTATCAAGAAAAATGTTAAGCAGCTTTCTGGTGGGCAAAAACAACGTGTGGCCATTGCCCGTGCCCTAGTCAATAATCCAGAAATGATTGTGGCTGATGAACCAACAGGTTCTCTTGATTCTCAGTCTCAGGAAAATGTTCTCGAAATTTTTAAAGAGCTAGCCGAGGCAGGTAAAACTGTGATTATCGTAACCCATAACCCTGAAGTGGCGGATTATGCGGATGTTGTCATTAAAATGAAGGATGGTGAAGTCGTTGAAACAATCGAAAAATAAGGGGTTGACCCTCAAGAACAAGCTCAAATTGTCATTGAACAACTTTATGGAACGTAAGTGGCGTAATCTTTTGATTGCGACGGCAACTTCCATTGGTTTTATCGGTGTCCTAATTTCCTTTGGTTTGGGAAATGCTATTGTTGGTATGATTAATGACAGTACCGATGGTGGCAACATTCCATCCCAAATTCAGATTAGTCTTAGTGCTAAATCAGCAGCCAGAGGGGTTCTAAATGCGGATGACGAGAAGTTTATTCGTAGCCAGATTAAGAGTGATGACATTAAGTATTTGGAGAGTCCCTTCGGAATGAACATGGCAAGTCTTACCCTTGATGGCAAGACCATGGACTTCAGTAAGGACCTTCCTAACTATTCTCAGGTTATCAGTCTTTACAAGAACACAAAAATCTCTACATCTCGCAATGATAAGGATAAGATTTCAGCTGGGAAGCCTTTAAATCTGCAGATGAAAAGGGCTTAACCCTTCCGATGAGTTTTGTCAAACGCTACAACCAAGAAACAGGGAAGAAGCTCAAGGCTAAAGACTTTATCGGTAAAGAAATTTCAGCTCAGATTGTTGAAAATACTGCTGATGGAACTAAAGTAGCAGATATCAAGACTAAGATTGTCCGTATTGTTGATGACAGCGAGAATGCTGAAGAGAGCAATAGCTATATGCCAGCCAAACAATTGGAAGAATTGCTTAAAGAAAATGGCTTTACCAAAACAGTCTCTTACATGCTTTTGGAGCTCAAGGATCCAGCCAAGACTAAGGAAGTCACTAAAAAATTGCAGAAAAACAAGAAGTATCTGGTTCTTTCACAGCAGGCCATCCTAGATGTCATTATTAAATTCATCCGTGTGATCCAAGCACTCTTGATTATCCTTTCGTCACAAGCTATCCTAGTTTCAGCTGTCATGATTGGAATTATCATCTATATTAACATCATGCAACGCTCAAAAGAGATTGGTGTTATGAAGGCCGTCGGTTACCTTAATCGTGACGTGAAAGCTATCTTTGTTTATGAGGCCCTCTGGATTACGGGTATCTCACTAGCTCTTGCTCTCCTTGTATCGCAGGGAATTGGAAGCTTGGCCAACATGATTGTTTCACATCTCTACCCAAGTGTCAGCAAGGTGTTTGACCTAAATCTGACATCAATTCTCATCATGTTTGGTTTCTCACTCTTGATGGGCTATGTGTCAGCCTACCTTCCAGCCCGTAAAATCAGTAAAATGGACCCTGTCGAGTCTCTAAGGTATGAATAGAAATAAAGAGTAGTCTCCTCAGGCTACTCTTTTTTGTCAAAACAAGCATTAGAAAAATCTGAAAATCCAAACAATAATTAACTTTCTGAAAAGTGGAGACAATTGCTCAAAAATGCTATAATAGTCAGCATATACAGGCTATTAATAACAAAAAAAGAAGTACCTATTCGATTGGAGGAGTTCCATGTATAAAGATGATAGTTTAACCTTGCACACTGACTTGTATCAAATCAATATGATGCAGGTTTACTTTAACCAAGGTATTCACAATAAAAAGGCCGTTTTTGAAGTTTATTTCCGTCAACTTCCGTTTAAAAATGGCTTTGCTGTATTCGCAGGTCTGGAGCGTATTGTCAACTATCTTGAGAATCTGACCTTCTCAGAAACTGATATTGCTTATCTAAAAGATTTAGGTTATCCTGAGGATTTTCTGGACTATCTAGCCAACCTAAAATTCGAGTTGACTATCAATTCGGCCCTTGAGGGTGATTTGGTATTTGCTAATGAACCGATTTTCCAAGTGGAAGGTCCCTTGGCCCAGTGTCAGCTAGTAGAGACTGCCTTGCTAAATATCCTCAATTACCAGATTCTTATTGCTACTAAGGCAGCTCGTATTCGTTCTGTCATTGAGGATGCTCCTCTGTTGGAATTTGGGACACGTCGTGCACAAGAGATGGATGCAGCAATCTGGGGAACGCGTGCAGCCGTGATTGGTGGTGCTGATGCAACGTCAAATGTACGTGCCGGTAAGATTTTTGGCATCCCAGTTTCTGGTACACATGCCCATGCTCTTGTTCAAGCTTATGGTAACGATTATGATGCCTTTAAAGCCTATGCATCTACTCATAAGGACTGTGTATTCCTTGTAGATACCTATGACACCCTTAAGATTGGTGTACCTAATGCTATCCGTGTTGCTAAAGAGCTAGGTGATAAGATTAATTTCTTGGGTGTTCGTCTTGATTCAGGTGACTTGGCTTATCTATCGAAGCAGGTCCGTAAGCAACTGGATGCAGCTGGTTTCCCTGATGCCAAGATTTACGCTTCAAACGACCTTGATGAAAATACTATCCTTAACTTGAAGATGCAGAAGGCCAAGATTGATGTTTGGGGAGTAGGTACTAAGCTTATCACTGCCTATGACCAACCAGCCTTGGGTGCTGTCTACAAGATTGTTTCAATCGAGGATGATCAGGGAGTCATGCATGATACTATCAAATTGTCCAATAATGCTGAGAAGGTTTCGACACCAGGTAAGAAGCAAGTTTGGCGTATTACGAGTCGTGCTAAGGGCAAATCAGAAGGTGACTATATCACTTTCGCAGATACGGATGTTAATGCTTTAGATGAAATTAATATGTTCCACCCAACATATACCTACATCAATAAGACGGTTCGTGATTTTGATGCAGTGCCACTCTTGGTCCCAATCTACGACAAGGGGCAACTGATCTATGACTTACCAAGTCTTGATGAAATCAAGGCTTATGCGACTAAGGAATTGGACGAACTTTGGAATGAGTACAAGCGTGTGCTTAACCCTCAAGATTATCCAGTTGACTTGGCTAAAGATGTCTGGGATAACAAGATGACCTTGATTGATAATGTCCGTAAGAAAGCCCATGACTTGTCAGAGTAAAAGGAGAAATTATGACTTTGCAAGAAACTATTATTGCTCAACTAGGCGTTAAACCTAGCATTGATCCAAAGGAAGAGATTCGAAAATCCGTTGATTTTTTGAAGGCCTACATGCTTAAACATCCATTCCTTAAAACATATGTTTTGGGAATTTCAGGAGGTCAAGATTCTACATTGGCTGGTCGTCTGGCACAACTTGCGATTGAAGAGCTCCGTGCAGAGACAGGAAAAGACTATCAGTTTATCGCCATTCGTTTACCGTACGGTGTCCAAGCAGATGAAGATGATGCCCAACGTGCTCTTGCTTTTATCAAGCCAGATGTGAGTCTTGCGGTTAATATCAAAGAAGCTGTAGATGGTCAGGTTGCTGAACTTGCCAAGGCAGGTGTCACCGTTTCCGACTTCAACAAGGGAAATATCAAGGCCCGCCAACGTATGATAACCCAATATGCGGTTGCTGGTGAAATAGTGGGGCAGTTATTGGGACAGACCACGCCGCTGAAAACCTTACAGGCTTCTTCACAAAATTTGGTGATGGTGGTGCGGATATTTTGCCGCTCTTTCGTCTAAACAAGCGTCAAGGTGCAGCCCTTCTTGCAGAACTTGGTGCAGACAAGGCTCTATATGAAAAAGTGCCAACAGCTGACTTGGAAGAGGACAAACCAGGAATCGCTGATGAGGTGGCACTTGGCGTGACCTATCGTGAAATTGATGACTACCTTGAAGGCAAGGAAGTCTCAGCCAAAGCCCAGGAAACGATTGAGTCTTGGTGGCGTAAAGGCCAACACAAACGTCACCTACCAATCACTATTTTTGATGATTTTTGGAAATGAGAGGAGAAATGAGTTGTGATTAAAGCTTATATTGATTTTTGGAAACGTGCCTTTGACTTTAGCGGACGTTCGACTCGTCCAGACTACTGGTGGGCTTACTTGGTTAATGTCATTATTATTACTATTCTTACTGTTTTTTGTGTTCTTATTCCTTTCTTCAGTAATGTTGATCTTAGTGACCCAGCTCTGTTGAATAATCCAACTGAACTGCAAAAAATAATTATTACCTATGCTTGGCCACTAATGCTTTTTAGCTTAATTGAACTTATCCCTCAATTGTCTCTACAAATACGTCGTTTGAGAGATGCAGGCTTTCATCCAGCTTGGGTACTTCTAAGTTATATAGGGCTTGTACCAATCTTGGCTATCTTCTCATTGATTGGAAGCATTGTCCTCCTAATCATGTCTTGTCAGCCAACGAAACTAGCACCTGAAACGCTGGTTGATAAAGTGGAATAAGATTGTCGTAACCCTAGGTTTTACCTAGGGTTATTTTTAAATTGAATTTTCAGAAATTAGTGATAAAATAGAAAGGAATAAGGCTTAAAAGGAGGAATCTTATGACTTCACTATCAACAGATTTCACAGATAAACTATTTGCAGACTATGAGGCCAATGCCAAGTACAGTGCTATTGAGAATGCTGTAACTCACAATGGCTTGCTCAAATCCATCGAAACACGTCAGTCAGAAGTTGAAAATGACCATGTTTTCTCAATCGATTTGACTAAAGATGAGGTGTCTAACCAAAAAGCTTCAGGACGTTGCTGGATGTTTGCGGCACTAAATACTTTCCGTCATAAATTAATCACAGACTTTAAATTGGAAAGTTTTGAGCTTTCTCAAGCCCACACCTTCTTCTGGGACAAGTATGAAAAATCAAACTGGTTCTTGGAGCAAATCATTGCTACAGCAGATCAAGAGATTGGCGGTCGTAAGGTTAAATTCCTTTTGGATACCCCACAACAAGATGGTGGACAATGGGATATGGTCGTATCACTTTTTGAAAAATATGGTGTTGTGCCAAAATCAGTTTATCCAGAATCTGTAGCTTCAAGCAATAGTCGTGAGCTTAATCAATACCTCAATAAGCTTCTTCGTCAAGATGCTCAAATCTTGCGTGATTTGATTGCTGGTGGTGCTGATCAAGCTGCTGTTCAAGCTAAGAAGGAAGAGCTTCTTCAAGAAATTTTCAATTATCTTGCCATGACTCTTGGTTTACCACCACGTCAGTTTGATTTTGCCTACCGAGATAAAGATGACAACTATCAATCTGAGAAAAATATCACACCACAAGCTTTCTTTGAAAAATATGTGGGTCTTAAACTTAGTGATTATGTGTCAGTTATCAACGCTCCAACAGCTGATAAACCTTACGGAAAATCTTATACTGTTGAGATGTTAGGTAATGTTGTAGGTGCGCCAAGTGTGCGTTATATTAACCTCCCAATGGATCGTTTCAAAGAGCTTGCCATTGCACAGATGAAGGCTGGAGAGACTGTTTGGTTTGGTTCAGATGTTGGTCAAGTTTCAGACCGCCAAAAAGGTATTCTTGCAACTAATGTTTATGACTTTACAGCTAGCATGGATATTAACTTGACTCAAGACAAGGCAGGACGTTTGGACTACAGTGAATCTCTCATGACTCATGCTATGGTATTGACTGGGGTTGATTTGGATGCTGATGGCAAACCTGTTAAATGGAAGGTTGAAAACTCTTGGGGAGACAAGGTTGGACAAAAAGGTTACTTTGTCGCTTCTGATGCCTGGATGGATGAATACACTTATCAAATCGTTGTTCGTAAAGACTTCCTTACAGCTGAAGAATTAGCAGCCTATGAAGCAGAGCCACAAGTACTTGCTCCTTGGGATCCAATGGGAGCCCTTGCTTCAAAATAAGACAATAGATGAAACCACTGGAAAATGATTCCAGTGGTTTTTCATAGCTTCTTTAAAATTTATCGGTAAAAAAAGAGTTATCCATTCGGATAACCCTTTTTAGTTCTTATTCTTCTGCTGTAGCAGTGTTTGAATTTGAATGTTCAGAGCCATTAGAGGCTGATGTCGATGGATTTGTTGAAGCATCAGGCCCGTACTGTTGACTATCTTGTGAACTTGATGAGTCACTGCTTTGGCTTGAGTCCCAACTTGATGATGAGCTAGATGTTCCAAGTGATCCAGAGTAAACATTTGATGTTGAAGAACCAGTAAGGAAGACATAGCTACCATTATTATAAACACCGCTAGGCATATCGAAATCTTCAGAACCTGCACCATACATCTGGTTAAGGTAGCTACTTGTTACACCATAGATTTGTTTAGCGATATCAAGGTCTGAACCATAAAGTGGTGTTTTACGGTTTTTGTAACCTGTCCAAATCGCCATTGCATACTTAGTATTGTAACCAACGAAAGTTTCATCCGGAACCATAAGGTCAGCATAGACACCACTTTCTTTTTGTACTTTATAGTACTCATCGTCACCGTAGTTAGATGTACCAGTCTTACCAGCATTGATTGTACCAGGAACATAAGCTTCAGTTGCTGTACCACCTGTCAATACTTGTTTCAACATACTTGACATCATGTAGGCTGTTTGTGGTGACATGGCTTCGACACCTTTAGAATCAAATGATTTAGTTGAACCGTCTTCAAACTTGATTGATTTAATGTAAGATGGTTTATAGTAAGTACCACCATTTGCAAAGGCTGCATAAGCTGCGGCCATCTTCTCACTTGATGCACCATACTTAGAATCTGATGATGATGTTGAAGATGAGATGGCATTTGAGTAGTACATTTCTGGATACTCGATACCCAAATCTTTCAAGAAGGATTGTGCATATTCCAAACCAGCAGCTTGGAGAGCTTTAACGGCTGTAACGTTACGTGACTGTTGAAGCGCATAAGTCAATGAAATGCTTCCGTAATACTTACGGTCCCAGTTGTAAACTGGTGTTGAAGAACCTGGGAAATTGTAAGGATTATCGTAAACAGTCGTACCAGTGTTTGTATAAACACCTTTTTCAATAGCAGGAGCATAGTCAGTGATTGGTTTCATTGTAGAACCCCAGTCACGGTCTGTTTGAACAGCTTGGTTGGTACCAAGTGCAACGTTTTCGTCTTGGTGACGTGATCCCAATTGGGCAACGACACGACCATTAGTAACATCAATAATAGTAGAAGCAACTTGGAGACTATCGTTTGGATAGTATACGTAGTCGTTAGTATTATAGACGTTCCAGATATATTTTTGAATATCTGGGTTAAGGTTAGTGTAGACGTCGAGACCTGCTGAGTAGATATCAGCATTGGCATCAGTAGATACTTGTTCAATAACTTGTTTGATGTAGTTATCTAAGTATAGCTCATAGCTAGCTTTCTTCGTAAGTGGAAGAAGTCCATCTGATACATCAGTTGCTTAGCTTGCTCGTACTCTTCTTTAGAAATGTTTTTGTCTTCATACATTTCACTAAGAACAGTGTTACGACGCTCTTTGGCAGCATCTGGATTAGCATAAGGGTCATATTGTGTTGGTGCTTGTGGAATACCAGCAAGAAGAGCTGCTTGGGCAACAGAGAGGTCGCTCAAGTCCTTACCAAAGTAAGATTTGGCTGCAGTCTTCATACCGTAGTAACCATTACCCATATAAACCTTATTAATATAGAAGGTCAAGATTTCTTGTTTAGTGAATTGACGCTCCATTTGGAGTGACAACCAGATTTCTTGTGACTTACGTTTAAGGGTTTGGTCAGAAGTGTTAGTTGAGAAGTAAGCCAACTTAATCAACTGTTGGTCGAGTGTAGACCCCCCTCTTGGGTACTGCTACGTCGAAGGTTGTTAATAGCTGCCCCCATGATACGATAGACGTCAATCCCACGGTGTGTGAAGAAACGTTTATCCTCGATAGAGGTGATGGCATTAACTAGAGTTGTTGGAATTTCATCTGTTGATGCACTCTCACGCTTCTCAGCTCCCAAGTCGGCAATAAGACTACCGTTAGCATCGTAAATCTTACTTGAGTTTGTTGATTGCAGTTTGTTCTCGGTAAGTTTAGGAACACTGCTAACATAGTAGGCAAAGAGGCTACCACCAGCGATGACACAGACTACAAAGAAAGTGAGTAGTCCAATAAATCCGTATTTTGCAATACGCCAGCCCAAACTTTGGTCTGAAGCAGCAGAGCGTTTTCCTTTACTATAGCGAGAAGAATCTGAACGCTTGACCTTGATGTTTTTAGCACGTTTAGTCAAACCGTTAAGTGATTCTTTAAAGTTGCTGAAATTAAATTTAGCCATTATGTGTTACCACCTAATAATTTTTCAATGATTTCTAAATAAGGAACTTGAGGATAAGCTGCTTCTGCAATTGCATAGCCTCTTTTTTTGATATAATCAAGAGGCATTGATTTCGTCCCTTTATCAATTTGATAAAAAGCGATCAAGTCTTTGGCAGGCAGAAGGTAGGTTTCCTTAAGCGTCGAGAAGTGAAGTAGCACGAAGCAGATCCCATCTTGACTGATGACCTGAGACATGTGCTCAATTTGATGCGCATGAAAGTTTTTCATAGGCATGGATGTCTTTTGTCGTGTCTCTTTGGCTTCAAAATCAATGTAGTATCCTTTGTAAACACCAGAGTAGTCGGTAGTAGAGGCTTGTCTAAAGTAAGCTTCTACAATCTTTGCTCGTGAGCGTTTGGGATAATCGACTTTGACAATTTGAACAGGAGTGGGTTTTTTATGAATAACGGCTAAACCACGCGACAAATAGTAATCATTAGTCGCGTTAATAGCAGATTCAAAGCTCATACCCCGATTGGCAAAGTCAACTCTATTTGATTTTTTAGGACGTACTTGTGCTATCTTACGAGATATCTGATGGGGATAGTTTACCATTTCTTTCCCTTCTTCTTTATAAGATATGCATAAAGACTTTTTTATTATACCATAAAATGAACGAGGAAAACAATAAATGACATCACTACTGGTAACTGGTTATAAGAGCTTTGAACTCGGTATTTTTAAAGACAAGGACCCTAAAGTAACTATTATCAAGAAAGCAATTAAACGTGATTTTAAGCGTTTCTTGGATGATGGTGTGGATTGGATGATTTTTACCGGCAACCTCGGTTTTGAATTTTGGGCACTAGAAGTGGCCAAAGAACTTCAGCAAGACTATCCTTTGAAGTTAGCGACACTCTTTCCTTTTGAAACGCATGGTCAGAATTGGAATGAAGCGAATCAAACAAAACTGGCAGCCTTTAAGCAGGTTGACTTTGTCAAGTATAGCTTTCCCGCTTACCAATCTCCAGCACAGTTTAAACAATTTAATCAGTTTCTCATTGACAATACAGATCAGGCTTATTTATTTTATGAACCTGAAAATGAAACAAATCTGAAATATTTTTACGGTATGATGATAGAAGCAAGGGATTATCCCGTATTTCGACTGACTTTTGATGACCTCAATGAGGTCATGTCGGAATAGGATATAATTGAGTTTTAAACTTGCATTTTTATATTTTTTTCTGTATCATAAAAATATTAGACAGTAAAGTATTAGTAAGTTAGATAAGACAAGTATTGGAGAATAAAAATGGCTAAGATTAATTTAACGCCCAAGAAAATCTACGAACAAGAATTTAAAACAAGCATGCGTGGATACGATAAAAAAGAAGTTGATGAGTTTTTAGATGATGTAATCAAAGATTACGGTGTCTATATTGCTCTAGTTAAGGAATTGCAAGAAGAAAATGCAAAACTTAAGGCTAAAACTTCTTCAGCTCCTGCAAGTCGCCCAGCATACGCAAGCGCGACAAGTGAGCCATCACGTGCGAATGCCAATGTTGCTTCGGCTTCAAACTATGATATCTTAAAACGTATCAGTCGTTTGGAAAAAGAGGTCTTTGGAAAACAAATCGTCGAATAAAACTGGTTTGTGCAATTTTTGGATAATCGCATGGTTGCTAGTCTTCCATGAGGAAAGTCCATGCTAGCACTGGCTGTGATGCCAGTAGTGTTTGTGCTAGGTGAATTAATAAGCCTAGGGACTTGATTTTCAAGTTACGGCGAGTGAACTGGCTAAGTCTTCGGATAGGTTTTAGTAGCTCTGAAAGTGCCACAGTGACGGAGTTTTTAGGGAAACCTAAAAAGTGGAACGCGGTAAACCCCTCAAGCTAGCAACCCAAACTTTGGTAGGGGCATGGGATGGCTGGAAACGAACGGACCATCCTGACTGCTTTGCAGTAGACAGATGATTATCGAAGGAAGTGGTACCTAGTCACTTCTGGAACAAAACATGGCTTATAGAAAATTGCATATAGGTGAGGCTGGGACACATGTCTCAGCCTTCTTTTAGCAAGAATTCTCTCTTTTACAACTATATCTAAAGAAAAGAGTGGAAAAATAAGCCATCAGTTAAAAAAGTTTGTACTCGTAACAATGAGATAAAAGGATGACAATGAAAGAAACATTTACATTAGTAGCAACTGCTGCAGCAGGTCTTGAGGCTGTGGTTGGACGTGAATTGCGTGAGTTAGGTTATGACACTCAGGTTGAAAATGGTAAGGTGCGTTTCCAAGGCGATGTTCGTGCAATAGCGGAAACTAACCTTTGGTTGAGAGCAGCAGACCGTATCAAGATTGTAGTGGGTGAATTTCCAGCACGTACCTTTGAGGAACTCTTTCAGGGAGTTTTTGCCTTAGACTGGGAAAATTATCTTCCGCTAGGTGCAAAGTTCCCAATTTCTAAAGCTAAATGTGTGAAATCAAAGCTTCATAATGAGCCATCTGTTCAGGCAATTTCCAAAAAAGCTGTCGTTAAGAAATTGCAGAAGTATTTCCACCGTCCAGAAGGAGTGCCTCTTCAAGAAACAGGAGCAGAATTTAAGATTGAAATTTCTATTTTAAAGGATAAGGCTACAGTTTTGATTGATACCACAGGTGCTAGTCTCTTTAAGCGTGGCTACCGTACTGATAAAGGTGGGGCACCGATTAAAGAAAATATGGCGGCTGCTATTCTTGAACTTAGTAACTGGTATCCGGATAAACCGTTGATTGACCCAACTTGTGGTTCAGGGACCTTCTGTATTGAGGCTGCAATGATTGGTATGAATATTGCGCCAGGATTTAATCGTGATTTTGCCTTTGAAGCATGGAATTGGGTAGATAAAGATTTAGTACAGTCGGTACGTGATGAAGCAGATAGCAAGGCAAACTATGATGTTGAGTTAGACATTATGGGTTGTGATATTGATGGCCGTATGGTTGAGATTGCAAAAGCCAATGCTCGTGAGGCAGGTCTTGAAGATGTTATTAAATTGAAACAAATGCGTTTACAGGACCTGAAAACAGATAAAATCAATGGTGTCATTATTTCAAATCCTCCTTATGGTGAGCGTCTGTTGGATGACAAGGCTGTGGATATCTTGTATAATGAAATGGGTCAAACTTTTGCGCCACTTAAAACTTGGAGCAAGTTTATCTTGACCAGCGATGAACAATTTGAAAGCAAATACGGTATGAAAGCCGATAAAAAACGTAAGCTTTATAACGGGACACTTCGTGTTGATTTGTATCAATATTTTGGTGAGCGTGTTCGCCGTTCTGAGGCTAGAAAGGTAAATTAAACGTGTCAGAAGATAAAACACAAAATGGCTATGAAGGTAGCCAAGAGCTAGATTTCCAAGATGCCAAGGAAATGACAGTCGGTGAGGCTGTCCGCAAAGAAGCTGAGATTAATGCTGGTGTAACAGAAACAGATAGCATTTTGGATAAGTATATCAAGCAACATCGCGAAGAAGTTGCCTCACAAAAATTTTCAAAGAAAATTGAAGCTGATGGCGACACATCACCTTTGGATGCTTTTATTCAAAAGCAACGTCAGGAGTTTGCGGATTCAGGTTTGATTGGTCAATCAATTGCTAATGAGTCAATCAACTCAACAACAGCTACTGAAGAAGTAACACCGGTCACATTTGGTTTTGGTGCTACAGATAACAAGGTTGATGAAACTCAATCTCATATTGACAAGCAGTTGCCAAATGCTCCTGTTGAACCTGAGGTTATTGCAGAACCAGAAAGTCAAAGTTCTGAAGTTATCATTACGTCAACGAATGCTGATCGTTTCATCACGTCAGAAACAGAAAAATTTGATCTTGGTGATGCACTTGCAGATTCAGCTACTTCAACTAATCAGCCAACGCCAGCCTATAACGATGCATTGGTAGATAATATTGATGATAACAATCCTTTGATTGCTAACATCGATGATCCAGAACCACAAAATCCTGTTGTTGCCAATATTGACGATACTGAGCCGCAAGCTTCAAAACCATTGTTGGATGATGTTGTTATCTCAGACACTATCGATTTGGCGGCTATTGCCTCAACAGTGGCAGGGGTAACTGGAGCAAAAGCTGACGAAGAAAAGACAACACCAAAAGTGTCTATGGCAGTTAATCGCCCATCTGCAGAAGACAGAATCTCTTCAGAGTCTATTTCACCATCGCATAAGAGTGCCTTTGATGGTGATATTCCAGTTTACCGTCGTAAAGGTGTTGTTATCGGTGCTCTAGCAGTTCTTGCTTTAGCTATTATTGGTGGTAGCTATGCTCTTTATAAAGGAACACATAGCCAATCAGCAAAACCAACAAGCACAGCTTCTTCAGCAGTGACATCATCATCAAGCAAGGACACGGCAGCTGCTGATAATAAGGCCTTCGAAGAAATGTATAAGAATTTCTTCACAGATGATGAGCAAACAAAACTCGCTAATGATCAATTTGGTAAGCTATCAGATTTGGAAACTGCTCAAGAAATTGGAGAAAACCAAGTATTACGATGCAGCTAAGAAAAAATATGATAACTTGAAGAAACAAATTGAAGCTGTACAAAAGATTAACAGTCAGTTTGAGTCAGATGCTCTGGTAGATGGTAGCTATAATGCCTCTATCGCTGTTAAATCCGATGCCAACTTTAATAATCTGCCAGAAAGTGTAACAACAACTGGAAATGCGAGTCTTGATAGCACTATCCAAGAAGCTATTAAGGGTGGTAAGACTCAGCTTGAAGAAAAAGCTAAGGCTGCGAGCGCAACATCTGCAGCGACAGCTGCTGATAGCGCCAATACTGCTAGTCCTGCTGCACCTTCAGGTGATAACACGTCTGGAGCAGCTTCTACTGGTGGTGGTGCGGCTGCGTCAAATACATCTGGAGCGCAAAATGGAGCAGCTAACTCAGGTGCAACTGGTTCAACTGGTGCGACTGGAGGAACTACTGGCGGCTCAGTTGCAGCTTCAACAGTTGTAACACGTGGAATCACAAATTATAACCCATCAATCCTTCAACGTGACCGCTCACGTGTGCCTTATAATGCAAATGTAGTAGCAGATACAAGTAACCCAGCTTGGACTTGGGCTGACGGTGTTCTTGATAAGATTATCGAAACATCACACTCACGTGGTTACTTCTCAGGAGATAACTTCATCCTTGAACCAGTTAACATCATCAATGGTAATGGTTACTACAACTTGTACCTTCCAGATGGAACTTACCTCTTCAGTATCAACTGTAAGACAGGTTACTATGTTGGTAATGGTTCAGGTCACTCAGATAAACTTGATTATTAATAATAATCTGCGACACTCCCTAGGGAGTGTTTTTGTTTTATCTTGGTGAAGGCCTAGTTTATAAGGATTTTGTGCTATAATAGAGGGATAAGATAGGGGTGAATACTATGGCAAAATTGATGCCGGGTAGAGTCCGTAATGAGGGTATTGAACTTTTTGAAAAGGATCTCATTACCATTCATCAGGTCTCAGAAACTCAGTTGGATACAACAGTTGACCAACATCATTTAATTTATGCACTCAATGATTCTGAAATCACGTGTGACTGTGATTATTTCGCTCAAAAAGGCTATTGTCCCCATTTGGCAGCGGTTGAGTATTATCTAAAAAATGATAAAGAAGGCCAGCGTCTCTTGGCAGAACTGGAAGAGGAACAAGAATCCTCTCAAGGCCAAGAGCGAGGTCACTCTTTTGGTGGTTTATTTTTAGAAGGGCTTTCCCTGAATGAAGATGATACCGTTAGATATAGCTTGACGGTAGAGGGAGAGGAATCTACCTTTGGTTCAGAGATTTGGTGGAGTATACGTTTACGTCGCTTACCAGATGAACGTTCTTATGTTATTCGAGATATTCCTGCCTTTCTCAAACTTGTAGAGGCTGAGGGCTATTATCAGATAGGTAAGAACTACTATGAACCCCTATCACTTATTCAATTTGACCAGGCTTCACAGGCATTTTTAGACTTCTTAGGACGGATGATTCCAGATGAAGCCAAGACTAATTTAGACTTTATTTTACCGAATAATGCACGTCACCTTTGTCTCCCTTACGGTTTTTTTGAGGAAGGTTTGAGACGGATGCAAGATTTGGATGGCTTTAGGTTTGAATGGGAAGGAACCGAATATCGCCAACTTTTGGTCGAGGATTTGACTGCTGATGCTCATCTCTTCTCGTTTGATATTTGTGTCGAGCCCAAGATGATTGAATTGACTGTCGCTGAGAAGAATAGTCAGGCATTCTTCAATAATCGTATTCTCTTTTATCAAGGTGTTTTTTATCGTCTGAATCGAAAACAACAAAAACTTTTGGTTGGCTTACGCTCTCTTCCAATCGGAAGCGATTTGAATAAGCACGTCAGCTTTAATCTCGATGAACAAGCCATCTTGGCTGCTAGTCTTTTTGATTTTAGGACTATGGGGCCAGTTAAGGCACCAAAAGCTTTTAATATCAAGGATTTCACACCGAGATTTCGCTTTGATCTGAAAGGTGACAGTGAGATTATTCTTACATTAGCCTTTGATTTTGATGGTTTCTTGGTACATGATCGTCAAGAGTTGAGTCATTTAGGATTTACCAGTAACTATCGTCATGAGCAGGCTGTTTTTTTCGTTTGATGTCTAAGCATGGATTCATCCCCTGATTTTTCAGTCATCTAAACGATTAAGTAGCAGTCAAGAGCTCTATGATTTCTTTACAAATACTCTATCAGATTTTTGAAAATGCAGGAACGGTTCTGATTGGACAGGAGTTACGTGACTTTACGGGTTGAGCAGAGTCCACAGGTTCAGGTAGAGCGTCAAGGAAATTTATTAGATATTTCCTTTGATTTTTTTCAAGTCTTGACGACGAAGATGTGGATCATGCTTTAGCAGCCTTGATGGAAAGCTCGCCCTATTTTTATCAATCGTAGTGGTCAGTTGATTGTTTTTGACGAAGCGACGCATCGTATTAGTGAGAGTCTCAAAACTCTGAGAGCTCGTTATTCAGGAAAAAGGTCACCTAGAACTCAATCAATTAACTGCCTATCAATTGATGGATGCTCTTTCAGAAAGTGATTCTGTTCGTTTTTTTCAAAAGATTTCCAACTCTTAACGCAACATTTGAGTAAGCCAGAGACCTTTGATTTGCCAACCTATAAGGTAGAAGCTGGCCTTCGTCCCTACCAGGAAAAAAAGGTGTTCAGTGGCTATCGATGTTGCATCACTATGGTTTTGGCGGTATCTTGGCCGACGATATGGGGTTGGGGAAAACTTTGCAAACTATTGCCTATCTCTCTGCACATTTAGAAGAAGGACAACGAGTTTTGGTTTTGTCACCATCAAGCCTGATTTACAATTGGCAGGATGAGTTTAAAAAGTTTGCCCCTCAGTTAGATGTAGCGGTTTCTTATGGACTCAAGCCAAAACGTGATGACATCATTGCCGAAGACCACCAGATTATTATTACAAGCTATGCTTCCTTCCGTCAGGATTTTGATGCTTACAAGGCTGGCGAATATGACTATCTCATTCTCGATGAGGCTCAGGTCATGAAGAATACACAGACAAAGATTGCCCAATATCTACGTGATTTTTCTGTTCCACATTGCTTAGCACTATCTGGAACGCCTATTGAAAATCATTTGTTGGAGATTTGGTCTATTTTCCAGATTATTCTACCAGGACTTTTACCAGCTAAAAAAACTTTCCTTAAGTTAACACCTAAGGAAGTGGCTAGGTATATTTCTCCCTTTATTCTAAGACGTAAAAAAGAAGAGGTCCTTCCTGATCTCCCAGATTTGATTGAAATCACTCACCAAAGTGAATTGTCAGATGCTCAAAAGGCTATCTATTTAGCACAATTGCAACAGATGCAACAAGGCTTAATTTCAGCAAGTGATCAGGAAATCAACCGTCGTAAGGTGGAAATCTTGTCAGGAATTACCCGCTTACGACAAATCTGTGATACCCCAGCTCTCTTTATGGACTATGCGGGAGATAGCGGAAAATTAGATAGCCTTAGAGAGTTACTTAGCCAAATTAAGGAATCAGACCATCGTGTCCTTATCTTTTCACAATTTCGTGGGATGTTAGATATTACAGAGGGGCTCTTACAAGAATTAGGAATTTCCTCATATAAGCTAACAGGGTCAACACCATCTGATAGTCGTCAGGAGATGACCAGAGCCTTCAATCAAGGAAGTCGAGATGCCTTTTTGATTTCTCTGAAAGCAGGAGGAGTGGGACTGAATCTAACTGGTGCTGATACGGTTATTCTGATTGACCTTTGGTGGAATCCAGCGGTAGAAATGCAGGCTATTAGTCGTGCGCATCGTATAGGTCAGGAACAAAATGTCGAAGTTTACCGTTTGATTACAAGAGGGACTATCGAAGAGAAAATTCTTGAGCTTCAAGAAGGCAAGAAAAACCTGGTAACAACCGTCTTGGATGGCAATGAAAGCCGTGCCAGCATGACCGTTGAGGATATTAAAGAAATTCTTGGTATTGCAATATCTTAATTTGTTATATTTGATATTGGAATACTAAAGAGATAAAAATGCTACTAGGCAAATCTTTTGAATTAGGCTATAATAGAATATTGCAAGACGTATCTTCCCATTCCCGATTATTTATATTAAGATACGCATCATCTCGAAAATGAAAGGAAGTCTTTTATGCATCGCCAAAGACGACAATTTCCGCTGATTCCAGACGGGGAACCTTGCTTGCAAGAACCGGTCTCTATGCGCCTATACGAAAATGAAGATTTAATCACAAATATCCGTGGCCCTTACCAAGATAAGGACTACAATGATTTGTTGCCGAACTATGATTTCTTGTCAGCTAAGCCTAGCAATCGTAAGCAGGCTCCAAAACGAGTGGAGACACAAGAAGCTGGCATGACTTATGCTGAGGAAGCCCGTGAAAAGGCTAAGCGTGATGTACGAGAGAAACGCCAAAAATTCCTCCGCCAAGAAGTTCAACAAACCAAACATACTAATAGCCGTCAACTGACTGCTAAGCCTAAGGTAGAAGCTAAACCAAGCTTTGAGGCCACTGTTGAGCCAGCTGCTGTAACAACGGATAAAGGACCAGTGACAGCCTCTATCTTGGGAGCTCCTGTAAGTGCTATCAAGCGAACTTTAGCACCTAATGGGAAGCACTCAAAGATCCATCACTTGGCAAATCGTCTGCAACAAGATTCTTACATCTTGGCAGAAGTGGCTCCAACCTATCAACAGCCTAGTAACCCATCTCGTAAGAACGTCAAGAAAAATAGCTATGACTTCTTGAAACGTAGCCAGGTTTATAATTACCCAGAACGTCAAACTTACCGTGAATACCGAGTTGCTCAAGAATTAAATTTGACGCATTTAGAAGACGCAAACTAATCGCAGTGCGATTGTAAGGAGAAACTATGTCAAAAACTTATCATTTTATTGGAATTAAAGGATCTGGTATGTCAGCTTTGGCTTTGATGCTCCACCAAATGGGACACAAGGTTCAAGGTTCAGATGTGGAAAAATATTACTTCACTCAACGTGGTCTTGAGCAAGCAGGTATCCCTATTCTTCCTTTCGATGAAAAAAACATCACAGAAGATGTTGAATTGATTGCTGGAAATGCCTTTCGTGAAGATAACAACGTTGAAGTTGCTTATGCGATTAAAAATGGCTACAGCTTTAAGCGTTACCACGAGTTCTTGGGTCACTTCATGGATCAATTCACTAGCTTTGGTGTGGCAGGTGCACATGGTAAGACTTCTACAACAGGTCTCTTGTCACATGTTATGAAAAATATCACAGACACGTCATACCTTATCGGTGACGGAACTGGACGAGGTTCTGCTAATGCGCAATACTTTGTCTTTGAGTCTGATGAATATGAACGTCATTTCATGCCATACCACCCAGCATACTCAATCATCACTAACATTGACTTTGACCATCCTGATTACTTTACAAGTATCGATGATGTGTTCTCTGCCTTTGATGATTATGCTAAGCAAGTGCAAAAAGGACTCTTTGTTTACGGTGAGGATCCACACCTTCGTAAGATTACAGCCAATGCGCCAATCTATTACTATGGTTTCGAAGAAAATGATGACTTTATAGCAACAGACATTGTGCGTACAACGACAGGGTCTAATTTTCAAGGTGAAACATGATGGACAAATCCTTGGAGAATTCCATGTGCCAGCCTATGGTCGTCACAATATCTTGAATGCAACTGCGGTTATTGGGAACCTCTATGTAGCTGGTTTTGACATGGGACTTGGTTGCGGAACACCTTAAAACTTTCTCAGGTGTTAAACGCCGTTTCACAGAGAAAATTATCAGTGGTACTGTTGTCATCGATGACTTTGCCCACCATCCAACTGAAATTATTGCAACGCTTGATGCAGCACGTCAAAAGTACCCATCTAAAGAGATTGTTGCTATTTTTCCAACCACATACCTTCACACGTACCATCGCCCTTCTTGATGAATTTGCTGAAGCTTTGAGTGAAGCAGATGCTGTTTATTTGGCGCAAATTTACGGTTCAGCGCGTGAGGTTGACCATGGTGATGTTAAGGTTGAAGATCTTGCTGCTAAAGATCAATAAACCTGCCAAAGTGGTTACAGTTGAAAATGTCTCACCTCTCCTTGACCATGACAATGCTGTCTATGTCTTTATGGGAGCTGGAGATATCCAACTTTACGAACGCTCGTTTGAAGAGCTCCTAGCAAGCTTGCAAACACACATGTAATATATTAAGGGCTGTAGCGATTTCGCTCAGCTCTTTCTCTTAATAGAAAGGAATTTGATATGCTTATTCGACATGCCCGAGAGGATGATTGGGCTGATGTTGTTCGTATCGAACAAGAAAATTTTTCGCCTGAAGAGGCTGCAACTCCAGAGGCTATTGCAGAGCGTTTAGAGACGATTTGTGATACCTTTCTAATTGCTGAAATTGATGGCGTTGTAGTTGGTTACATCGAAGGACCTGTGATTGCGGAACGTTATCTCACAGATGACCTGTTCCATAAGGTGGCTCCTAATGCTAGTCAAGGAGGTTTTATTGCAGTGACTAGTTTGTCTATCTCCAAAGATTTAAAGGGCAAGGTATTGGAACAGCCTTGATTGCAGCGCTTAAAGATCTGGCTATTGCTCAAAAACGCCAAGGTATTAGTTTGACTTGTCATGATTACTTGATTGCTTACTATGAGATGAATGGTTTCACTGATGAGGGAGAATCGGAATCAAATCATGGTGGAAGCTCTTGGTATAATATGGTCTGGGAGAACCCAGAAACCCATTGATTTCAGTGTTACGTTACTGTGACAAAGGACCAATTGATTTGCATTAACTGACTTTTTAAGATATAATGGCGTTTGTTACTATAGAGGAGGTATGCCTTGACGGACAAGTTTAATGAACACTCGGAAGCTTCTGAAGATAGCCTAAGCTTCAAAGATCAGATTCTCCGAGACTTACAAGAAGCGACACGGCTCCGTTCTCTTCGTGAGGAGGAGCATAATAAAAGTGCAACTATGCCCGAGACACCACTTTCAACGTCAGCTGAGAGCGCTACAACTCGTAGTTATTCAGCGTCTAATAAAGTAAGTAACCAAGATTTTAGTTCACATTCTGTTTCTCACAGTGCCTTTGCTAAATCTATGACTTCTGAGACAGCCCGAGATTCTCAACAAGATAGTCTTGGCTTGTTTTCAGATTCTCAAGCGGAGTCTTTAGTATCTGATGCTCATTCAAACCTAGCGTCTATTCCTAAAGAGCCAATTGAGGAGGAGACAAAGGTAAATATTCCTCAGGAGACTGAAACGTCGAAACGCCGTTTTAAACGTCCAGTTTGGGAAACTAGCCTTAATGAAGCATCTGAAGAGGAGTATATTCCTGCAGATGTGGCTAAGGAGCTCATTGAAGCTAAGTCTAACGAAGCTATTTATACAGACCCTAAAGAATTGGAGGCCAAATTGACCTCAGAACGTCAAAAAGAAGCATTCTTGCAGGAACATCATGCAACAAGTGACCAAGCGTCGCAAGAAAAGGTTCAATCAGAGCTAGTAGCTGATGGTAATGAGGATGATGAGAGTATTTCTCTAGAACCCTCTGGAAACCTAAGAAAAAGAAAGGCAAGAAAGTGAAGAAGAAAAAGTCTTCGCCAAAAGATGGTAAACAGGCTGACATTGTCGACGAAGAGCCGATTTCACGTTCTAACCGAAATCACAAACGCAATAAAAATAACCGTCGTGCTGGTAAAATTGCAAGAAACATTATCATCTTCTTGCTACTTATCTTGTCAGTAGCTACATTCTTTGGTTATCGCTATGTTAGTGATGCTGTTGGCGCAAAAGATGTTAATTCAACTAAGTTTGTTAGTGTTGAAATCCCTGAAAATTCAGGTAGCAGTTATATTGGCCAACTCTTGGAATCAGCTGGTGTTATTAAGTCTGGTAAGGTCTTTAATTACTATACCAAGTTTAAGAACATCTCAAATCTGAAAAGTGGTTATTACAACCTTCAGGCTAGCATGACCATGGATGAAATTATTGAGGCACTTCAGAAAAAAGGTAGTGATAAACCTCAGGAGCCATCTCTTGGTACGGTCTTAGTCAAAGAAGGATATACCATCGATCAAATTGCCAAGGCAGTTGAGGTTAATTCGTCAGCTAAAAAAGGCAAAAAAACATCAACTGGACTTAAGGCGAAAGATTTCTTGAAATTGATGAAGGATGATGCTTTCATTACTAAGATGAAAGCGAAGTATCCAACCTTGTTGGCAGACCTTCCGAATTCTACGGATGCTAAGTATGTCCTAGAGGGTTATCTGTTCCCAGCGACTTATAACATTCATGATGATACGACGGTGGAGTCTTTGGCAGAGGAAATGTTGTCAACGATGGATACCTACCTATCACCTTACTATGCGACGATTTCATCTAGTGGACATAATGTTAATGAGATTTTGACCCTAGCTTCTCTTGTTGAAAAAGAAGGAGCTACAGATGACGACCGTAAAAATATTGCTAGCGTCTTCTATAATCGTCTAAACTCAGACATGGCTCTACAAAGTAATATCGCAGTTCTTTATGCTCTTGGAAAACTTGGTCAGGAAACGACCTTGAAAGAAGATGCAACTATTGACACAAACATTGACTCCCCTTATAATGATTATGTTCATAAGGGGTTGATGCCAGGTCCTGTGGATAGTCCTAGTCTGTCTGCGATTGAAGCGGTTATCAATCCATCATCTACCAAGTACATGTACTTTGTGGCAGATGTAACCACTGGTAATGTCTATTTTGCTGAAAGCTATGAAGAGCATCAGCATAACGTTGAAACTTACATTAACAGCAAACTAAAAGATAAATAGTCTGATTGGCTCATTAAAACCAAGCAAACGAATAGTGATTTTGATGATGCAGCCAACGGCTCAAAAAATAGAAAAGAGAAAAAAATGGCAGAAAAAACATATGTAATGACACAAGCAGAGAAAGAACAACTTGAAGCGGAATTGGAGGAGTACAAACTCGTCCGTCGTCCAGAAGTTGTAGAACGTATTAAGATTGCACGTTCTTATGGTGACCTTTCAGAAAACTCTGAGTATGAAGCAGCCAAAGACGAGCAAGCCTTTGTTGAAGGACAAATTCAGATTCTTGAAACAAAAATTCGTTATGCAGAAATCGTTGATAGTGATGCTGTTGCTAATGACGAGGTTGCAATTGGTAAAACTGTTGTTGTTCAAGAAGTTGGTACAAACGACAAAGATACTTATCATATCGTTGGGGCAGCCGGTGCTGACATCTTCTCAGGTAAGATTTCAAATGAAAGCCCAATTGCTCAAGCTTTGATTGGTAAGAAAGTTGGCGACAAAGTCGCTATCGAATCACCAGCAGGTAGCTACTCTGTAGAAATCCTTAGTGTAGAAAAACAGCCTAAGTGACTGTTGACATTAAGGTGTCCAATATTTGAAACTAGTGGGAGTGAGACAAAACAGTTGTTCTGTCGCACTCCCTTTTTGGTTGCCGGCGTTATTAGGAGTTAGGCTAGTCTGAATTAGTCTATAAGAAAAGCACTCTTGGTATTTGCCAAGAGTGCTTTGTAGCTTATTTACGATTTTGCTTACCGGCATTACGGTTTTTCTTTGGTTTACTTGCAATTGCTTGAGTATTTTTTGGTGTCACATCTTTACGCTTGATTGGTGTTGTACGAGGTGCTTTTGGAGGGTTCTTTTTGAACTCTTCAGCAACTTTTTCTTTCAAGCGAGGTTTGATGATGTAGTTGGTAATCAACTGTTGGATAATAGAGAAGATACCACCAACGAACCAGTAGAGGATTACGGCTGCAGGTGAGCTAATACCAAAGAAAATCATCATGATTGGCATACTGTACATCGTCGCTGCCATTTGTTTACGTTGCTCTTCAGGAACTTGTTGAATAGACAACCAAGATTGGAAGTAGTAAAGAGCTGCGATGATGATAATCAATGGGAAGTCACGGTGACCAAGGTTAAACCAGAGGAAGTTATCTTGGAGTACACCAGGAGTGTAACGTGCTGCGTAGTAGAGTGCTGAGAAGAATGGGAACTGAATCAATAGAGGAAGACAGCCGACACCACCCATCAAGCTTAGACCGTTTTCACGCTGAGCTTGCATGAGTTCAGACTGGGCAGCCATTTTTCTTCTTGAGTTTCAGCGTTACGCAAACGTTCGTTGATTGGTTCCAAGATAGGCGCAAGGTACTCACGTTTTGCTGATTGGTAGGCTGCGCTACGAGATTGGTGAAGACCAAGTGGTAAGATAATCAAACGAACAATGATGGTAACAAAGATAATACCAAGACCAAAGCCGAGACCAAGATTATCTGCGAAGTAGGTGATGACGTGGCTCATAGGGCGACCAAGGAGGTTCCAGACCCAACCAGTAGGATTACCAGACTTATCAAGGCTCACACATCCTGATAGGAAGAGTAGCATGCTGGCAGCAAGCCCCATCAGGGCTAGACGTTTTTGATTTTTATTCACAATATCATTCCTTTTGTTTTTTAGTTATACTTGTCTATTTTACCTTTTTTTAAGAAAGAGAACAAGCTAAAAACGGTGGCTTCCTCTTAATTAGCCATCCGAAAATCGCTGTAATTTGAGAAGTTTGCCATGGTCACATCGACATAGGTTACTTTAGACCATTTTGAAGGTCCTTTTCGAACTTCTTGAATAAATTTAGCTAACTTAGCAGGATTATCTGACTGAGCTAGGATTTCAACAGTTCCGTCGTCATTATTCCAAACCCGACCGTATATTTCTCCAATATCTAGTGCTAGAGCATAGGTTGAATAACGAAAACCAACACCTTGGACTCTACCTGAGACTAATAATCGTACTTTTTGCATGGTCCATGACCTCCTTTTGAAAGCTCTTTCCTTTAGTATAATCCTTGCTATAAAGTCGGTCAAGTCCAAGATTTATCAAGGAATTTCTGCTATAATGAGTGTATGGAAATCATTCAATCAAAGCAAAATGCTAGCATTAAGTCTGCTAGAAAATTATTGCAGCGCAAGCACCGTAAAACTAGTTATCTTTTAGAAGGATGGCATCTTTTTGAGGAAGCAAAGGCAAGTGGTGCCGATATTCTTCAAGTTTTCGTGCTTGAGGAAATGGCTGATCGTGTGGCTAATATGGCTAAGGTTAAGTTGGTTAGTCCGGAGGTGCTCAAGGAGCTCTGTGAAACTCAGACCCCCCAAGGGATTGTGGCAGAAGTTGCTAAACAATCTCAAGCCTTGCCAGAACCTCTCTCAGGGAAGTACCTTCTCTTGGAGGATGTTCAGGATCCTGGCAATGTAGGAACAATGATTCGCACAGCAGATGCCGCAGGTTATGATGGAGTCTTTTTGTCAGACAGATCAGCTGATATTTATAATCAGAAGACCTTGCGTTCTATGCAGGGAAGTCATTTCCATCTTCCAATCTATCGTGGACCTATTCTTGACATGGTTGAGGCTTGCAAAAAGCAAGGGGTACCCGTCTTGGCAACGACACTTTCCGATGTCTCTGTTGACTATAAAGCAGTTAAGACAGATGGCAATTTCGCTTTAGTGATGGGAAATGAGGGGCAAGGAATTAGTCAGGATATGGCTAAGTCTGCTGACCAACTCGTACATATTAGCATGCCAGGTCAGGCGGAGAGTCTGAATGTTGCTGTTGCAGCAGGAATTCTCATGTTTAGTCTCTAGGTCTCAAGGATGATTTTAGGAGAAAACAACTGACTTTAAAGTAATTTTAAGGACTAGTGGTATAATTAAGAAGCATTAGAAACATTAATGAGGTATTATTATGAAACGACCAGAAGATGATAAAGAATTCATGGAAGTTGTGGGACATTTGATTTCACACCCACGTTTTCAAAAATTGGATGGGATTGTACAGCACCATCATTCGACACGTTTAGAACACTCGGTTAATGTTAGTTACACCAGCTATAAGATTGCTAAAAAATTTGGCTGGGATGCCAAGAGTACTGCTCGAGGCGGTCTCTTACATGATTTTTTCTATTATGATTGGCGAGTGACTAAATTTAATAAAAGTCATGCTTGGGTACACCCACGTATTGCTGTTCGTAATGCCAGAAAGCTTGTTAATCTAAACAAAAAAGAAGAGGATATTATCCTCAAGCATATGTGGGGAGCAACGATTGCACCGCCGAAGTATAAGGAATCTTATATTGTTACTATGGTGGATAAGTATTGGGCGGTTAAAGAAGCGGCGACACCCTTACGAAACCGAATCAAAAATCGTAAGTTTTTCCGTCGTAAGACCCTACAAAGCCACCACCAATAATTCATTATTTTTAGGAGATAACTATGGAATCAAATGCAATTTATACGACTAGTGATGCGGGCTTAAGCCGCTTTTTCGGAAAGATTTATGGCCTTGTTGGTATGGGAGTGGGACTTTCAGCAGTCATTTCTTATCTGATGCTCTTCCCTCTCTCGCATGTTTTTGTCAATATTCTCATGAATTATTCTTGGGTTTACATGGCAGCCCTCTTTTTAGAGTTTGGTTTGGTCTTTTTGGCTAGCGGTGCTGCACGAAGAAATACACCTGCAGCCCTACCTTTATTTTTGGTTTATTCTGCTTTGAATGGATTTACACTTAGTTTTATCATCGTTCAATACACGCAAGCTATAGTTTTTCAAGCTTTCCTTAGCACTGCCATTGTTTTCTTTATCATGGCCCTTATCGGAGTTAGCATTAAGCGAGATCTATCAGGCATGGCTAAGTTCCTTATGGCAGCCTTGATTGGGATTATTGTGGCTAGCTTGATTAATATTTTCTTTGCAAGTAGCATGATGAGTTTTGTGATTAGTATTGTATCAATTCTCATTTTCTCTGGTTTAATTGCCTACGATAACCAGTTGATTAAAAAGGTTTACTACGGTGCCAATGGTCAAGTCACAGATGGATGGGCAGTTTCTATGGCACTTAGTCTTTACTTGGATTTCATTAACTTATTCTTGAATATCTTGCGACTCTTTGCTAGACGTAATTAGTAAAAAAATCAGCCATCTGGCTGATTTTTTTAATGTCTAATAGTTTTTTGTAAGTGTCCCTTGCTGACCTGTGTAAGCGTAGAAGAGAGGATAGTACTCCCATTTTCCGACATAGCTATCTTTATCTGGGAAGGCCCACTTGTCGTCTTTTTTAGTAAGCTCGACTGAGTAATTATCAAAGATATTTGTTCCTTCTGTCTTTGGTGCTGATGGGCTTACTTCTTTGATTGAATTTGGTAGGTAAGTTTCCATGTAGTATTGTCTTGTTAGTTGGTCGACATTTCCAGCGTTAGCACCATTGCTTTGTAGGTAGTTTTTAAGGTCATCTGTGAGATTTGGGTGATTAGCACCGTAGGCATCGTCTGCAGCTTTCATACTGATAGTTGACATGCTGACGTTAAACTCTGCTTTATCTTTAGCGACGATAATGTTATCAACAGTGTAGCTACCGCGTTCACGGTTAGCAGTTTGGACCCAACCAAAAACTTTTGGAATTTCATCACCAGTTGGTTTGATATGATCAGTTTCATTATAGCTGTATTGAAGGCTATCTGAGAAATATTGGTTAAGTTCACCCTTGGCTTTGTCCAAGTCGTTAGAAACAAATTTACTGTAGTCTTTGCTTTCACCACCTAGAAGAACTGCGTTGAAATAAGCGTCAATAGCCTTTTTAACATTGGTAGTTGTTTTTCCATCGAAATCTTTTAGGTTAGTAGAAACTGTTTGTCCCTCTGTTTTCTCATCTTTTGATTCAAAATAGAGTTTGTAGCTTTCGTCGTTGTTAACTTCGAAAAAGAGTGAGATAGTTTTGTAGTCGTCTACTTCAAGCTTTCCAAAGTCATCTGTAGCGTCCTCTACGTTCTTATTTTTATTGAAGAGAGTAGGTAGGTCGCCCTTGTCGAGCTTGCTTGCTGTGACTTTCTTACCATCTTTATCTTTGAGGTAGAATTGTTTAGCAGATGTTTTGAGCTCATTTTCCATATCTTCCGAAGTATTCTCGAGTTTGAATGAAACTTCGACTAGGGTTTGGTCATCCTTGAGCTTGAGGTCGCTTCCTGACATATAGACAATATCGTTAACAGAAAGCTTGGCATCAAGTTTTGGCTTGGCACATGCTGAGAGCGTTAAGATGGCTGCTAGAGCAAGAGCCCCAGAGTAAAGATATTTTTTCATAAATAATCCCCCATTATTTTATTTAGGTTATAGGTCTATTGTATCATGAAATATGCCTTGAGATTATTAGAAAATTGGGTTTCAAGCCTTTTCTTATGCTATAATAGGATTACTATTGTAAAAAAATGGAGAATCAAATGACAAAAACACCTTTTATTACGGCTGATAAACTTGAACAAATCACTGCAGAATTTCCAACACCTTTCCATCTTTACGATGAAAAAGGTATTCGTGAAACAGCGCGTGCAGTTAATGCAGCCTTTTCGTGGAATCCAGGTTTTAAAGAATTCTTTGCTGTAAAAGCTACACCTAATCCAGCAATCCTCAAATCTTGAAGGAAGAAGGGTGTGGCGTCGATTGTGCGACCGATACAGAGCTTGTCATGAGTAAGAAAATTGGTTTTGATAGTAGCGCCATTAGCTTTACGTCTAATGATACACGTGCAGAAGAGTTTGTTTACGCTCGTGATATTAATGCGACAATTAACCTTGATGCTTACGAAGATATCTTTTTCTTGCAAGAGGCTGCAGGACTTCCTGAAACCCTTTCTTTGCGCTTTAACCCAGGGGGCGTCTTCTCTCTCGGTACTGATATCATGGATCATCCTGAAGAATCAAAATTTGGGATGACTAAGGAACAGCTCTTCAAAGGTTATGCCTACCTTAAAGAAAAAGGAGTGAAATCATTCGGTTTGCATGCTTTCTTAGCGTCAAATACAGTAACGAATGAGTATTACCCAACCTTGGCTGCTCAACTGTTTGAATTGGCGGTAGAAATCAAGAATGAACTTGGTGTTAGTCTTGACTTTATCAACTTATCAGGTGGTGTTGGAGTGGACTACACACCAGCCAATAAACAAAATGATATTGCCGTTATCGGTGAAGGGGTTCATGCTAAATTTGATGAAATCCTTGTTCCGAATGGTCTTGGACATATCAGTATTTACACTGAACTTGGGCGTTTCATGACAGCACCTCATGGCCTTGTCGTTACTAAGGTTCTTCATATTAAGGACACTTATCGTCGCTATGTTGGTGTAGATGCTTCTGCGGTTAACTTGCTCCGTCCAGCTATGTACGATGCCTACCACCACATCACGAATATGACTAATCCAGATGGTGACATTCAAGTAGTTGATGTGACAGGTTCGCTTTGTGAAAATAATGATAAGTTTGCTAAGAACCGTGAATTGCCAGAAGCTCGTATTGGAGATACCTTGGTTATCCACGATACAGGTGCTCATGGTTTTCTCAATGGGTTACAACTATAACGGACGTCTTCGTTCTGCAGAAATTCTCTACCAAGAAGATGGCACAGCTCGTATGATTCGTCGTGCAGAGACGATGAATGATTACTTTGCCACTCTTGATGGTTTTGATTTTGATATTTAACAAAAAAATAAGCTAGGCCTTAAAGGCTCTAGCTTATTTTACTTTAATGATGACAGCTTCAAGAATGATATCGGCTAACTCCTCAGGAGATTCGATACAGCCTTCTTTGAGCCATAGTGTTAAAATGGTAACAATGGTGCTAACATAAACTTCCAATGAATATTTGGCAGGGATATGATAGCTTTGTTCCATGAGCTCTGTAACATTTTCAATATCAGAGTTAAGGATAGTCTCGATAATGAATTCACGAATCATCTCATTGATGTTTGGAATGTGTGTCATCAAGGTGAGACAGAGTTTTGATTTTCCTTAAGATATCGTAGCATTTCAGTGACAACACCCTCTTGGTAGGTCATGTCTTCCTGAAGAATACTTGAGATTTTATCTAAAATCTTTGAGAAGGTTGTTTCAACCAAATCTTCCTTATTTGAATAGTAGTAGTAGAAGGTCGGTCTGCTGAGATTTGCCTTCTTGATGATATCTGTGATGCTGATTTGTTCGAGTGAACTCTCCTCTAAGAGTTCAATAAATGCGTTGACAATTTTTCGTTCGGAAATAGTTGCTTCCTTGAGCATAAATAAACCCCTTTATATAAACATAATAATAATTCCACAACCTATATAATAACCTATTTTTGTTCTAGAAATCTTACAAGTCCTTTACAGTTGTAAGTGAAAAATACTGAAAGTCTCATTTTATCGATATTTTAAACGAAAAAACTATTTTTCTAGACGTTTTTAAGAATCAACGTCTTATTTGTCAGTAGGGGCCATTTTTGCTATAATATAAGGTAAATCAACGTTATAGGAGAAATGAATTTATGAACACCGTCCTTTGGATTATTCTTGTTTTTGTAGCCCTTTTGGGTGGTTTTTATGGAGGCGCATACTTTGCCCGCAAACAAATGGAGAAAGAATTGGCTGAAAATCCTCGTTTGAATGTGGACGCTGTTCGTACCATGATGTCAGCTGCGGGTCAAAAACCAAATGAAGCAAAAGTGCGTCAAACATATAACCAAATTATCAAACAACAAAAACAAGCACTTGCAGATAGCAAGAAAAAGAAAAAATAATGGTGGGGAGCTGGGACGTGAATCTCAGCTTTTTACATGTAACCTAGGGGATAAGGAGGTAAGATGGATAATCGACCTATAGGATTTTTAGATTCTGGTGTCGGAGGACTGACGGTGGTACGTGAACTTAAACGTCAGTTGCCTCACGAGTCTATTGTTTATATTGGTGACTCTGCTAGGGCACCGTATGGTCCTAGACCGGCAGAACAAATCAGACAGTATACCTGGCAGTTGGTTAAATTCCTTCTGACCAAAGATGTAAAGATGATTGTTATTGCCTGTAATACGGCAACAGCAGTAGTTTGGGAGGAAATCAAAGGAGCCTTGGATATCCCAGTGCTAGGTGTGGTTTTGCCTGGTTCTAGTGCGGCTATTAAGTCTAGCCAATCGGGTCATATTGGTGTCATTGGGACTCCAATGACGATTGCCTCTAACATCTATGAACAAAAAATTAAGCATTTGGCACCACAAATGAATGTCTTGAGTTTATCTTGTCCTCGCTTTTGCCCCTATTGTTGAATCCAATGAAATTAACTCAAGTGTGGCTAAAAAAAGATTGTTTATGAAAGCATGGCACCTTTAGTCGGTAAGGTAGATACCTTGGTTTTGGGTTGCACCCATTACCCACTTTTACGTCCCATCATCCAAAATGTTATGGGGCCAAGTGTCAAGCTAATTGATAGCGGAGCGGAAACAGTTCGTGATGTTTCTGTTTTGCTCAATTATTTTGAGATTAATCGCAGCCGTGAAGTCGAAGACAAGACGGAAGAATATTACACCACAGCTAGTGTGCTAGGTTTTAAAGAAATCGCAGAACAATGGCTGGGTGAAGAAGTTGCTGTCCAACATGTCGATTTGGACAAGGAGTTAGAAAATGACTAAATCAATTTTTGAATATAAAGACGAACAAGACTGGTATTTGGCTAGTTTTGGAAACTACAATCACTTGACTTGTTTTGGTGGTGATGAGGCCTATGAGCAATTTGTTGACTTTTTCCAAGCTTTGACTAACGTTTTGGCTGTTAGTGGCTTTCAGTTACATATTGCGAAACATTCTTCAGACCTTCGCTTGGTATCCTTTATTTTGGATTGCTTGAAAGAGGAAACTGGTCGTGACCTAGCTGTTACGCAACATCAAGGGGCTTTGGTAGTTAGTGAAGGAGATAAGCTTGTCTATGTGCATGTTCCTAGAGAAGGTGTCACCTTGAGTGATTTCTTTGGTTCTGATAATAAATCAGACTTTGGTGATGTCCTATTGATTGCGACACGCAATGAAGGAAAAACCAAGGAATTTCGTAAACTATTTGGAAAACTAGGCATTAAAGTAGAGAATCTTAATGATTATCCAGATCTTCCTGAAGTTGCCGAAACGGGTATGACCTTTGAAGAAAATGCACGCTTGAAGGCGGAAACCATTTCTGAATTAACTGGTAAAATGGTCCTTTCAGATGACTCTGGTTTGCAGGTAGATGTTCTTGGAGGTTTACCAGGAGTTTGGTCTGCACGCTTTGCTGGTCCTGATGCTACGGATGCTGAAAATAATGCTAAATTATTGCACGAGCTGGCTATGGTGCTTGATGATAGCAAACGTACTGCGAACTTCCATACAACCCTAGTTGTTGCAGCCCCTGGACGTGATAGTTTGGTTGTTGATGCCGACTGGAAGGGTTATATTGGCCGAGAACCTAAAGGTGACAATGGTTTTGGTTATGATCCACTCTTTTTAGTTGGTAATACGGGTAAAACGGCAGCAGAGCTTTCTGCAGAAGAGAAAAATGAACAATCTCACCGTGGACAAGCTGTTAAGAAACTTATGGAGGTCTTCCCAGCATGGCAGAACAAACAATAATCGTAATGAGCGACTCCCATGGAGAACGTGACATTGTAGTAGATATAAAAAATCGTTATCAAGGGAAGGTAGATGCTATTTTCCACAACGGAGATTCTGAGTTAGAATCAAGTGATCCTGTTTGGGACGGTATCCATGTGGTTCGTGGTAACTGTGATTATGATTCAGGTTATCCAGAACGTTTGGTCGTTAAACTTGGTGATGTGATTATTGCACAAACACATGGTCATCTTTATGGCATTAATTTTACCTGGGACAAGTTAGATCTTTGGGCGCAACAAGAGGATGCAGATATTTGTCTCTATGGCCACTTGCATGCGGCAGCAGCTTGGCGAAATGGTAAGACAGTGTTTATCAACCCAGGTTCTGTTTCGCAGCCACGTGGGCCTATCCATGAGAAACTTTATGCTAAGGTGATTATAAACAGTGCAAAAATTCGTGTAGAATATTACACACGTGACCATGAACTTTATTCAGAACTTACACAGGAATTTGAACGATGATTGCTAAAGAATTTGAAGATTTTTTGTTGGCTCATTTAGATAATTATTTAATTCCATCAGATCAGGTTGCTATTTTTATTGATAGTCACAACGCTGATCATGTGGTCTTGCTTTTGACAAGCAATGGTTATTCGCGCGTTCCCGTTTTGACTAAGGATAAGCACTATCTTGGGACCATATCTTTGACAGATATTAAGCGTTATCAAGATGAACATAACTTGCAAGAGTGGGAGATGGTTAACCGTGATATCGGGCCGATGACATCAGATGTCGTGGAAACAGTGGAAGATAATGCCAATCTAAATGAGGTAATGCATAAGCTAGTTAATAATCCTTTCCTTCCTGTGGTTGACAGCCAAGGTATTTTCAAAGGAATTATCACACGAAAATCGATTCTAAAGGCGGTTAATAGCCTCTTACATGACTTTACACATGACTATATCATCATTCCAAAAACAACTGACAACTCAGATCACTGATTTCTGGCTACTAAGATCATTTCGGAGAGTTCAAAGCAAGCTTATGCTTATGATCTTAAGCAGTTTGCAACGTCGATTTCAGGACAAATTGATCAAACCAGTCTCAAGCTCTATGAAAACCAACTGAAGGAATGGAAGTCATCCGTACAAAAGCGTAAGCGCTCTGCGGTCAATCAATTTTTGCTATACCTCTATCAAAAGGGTGAATTAGAGAAATTTTTCAAACTATCAGAGAAGGTTACGATACCTTCTCAGGAGGATAAGTTGCGAATACTGGATCTTTCATCGCTTTATGAGGGGCGTGAAGGGGTTGGTAAGCTGGCTTGTCTGCTGATTCTAGAGTTGGGGCTCTTACCTTCAGAGATTTTGGAGTTGGACTGGGCCGATATTGACTTGGATTTTGGTGTTGTAACTGTGGCCAAGGGAAGCACTAAGCGTGTTCTCAGACTTGAAGCAGATGTGAAGCAGTATTTGTTGGCTATTAAAGATGTCAACAGCCAGGGCTTGCTTTTGGGTAAGGTCTATACTCGACAATGGCTGTATAAGCAAATCCAGACTTATGTTAGTGACTGTGGCTTATCGAATGTAACTGCTCAAGTCTTGCGTCAGCAATTTATTCTTAGACAGATTGAAAAGGGAACGGGCGCCTTTGAACTTGCTCGTTTACTGGGACTAAAAAGTCCAGTGACCTTGGAGAAATACTATAAAACCTAATGGATATTAAGTTAAAAGATTTGAGGGGCCACTGGATTTGTTGCTCCATCTGGTTTCTAAGTATGAGGTAGATATTTACGATGTCCCCATTGTTGAGGTTATTGAGCAATACTTGGCTTATTTGGCAACCTTGCAAGCCATGAAGCTTGAAGTTGCTGGGGAATATATGCTTATGGCTAGTCAGCTCATGCTGATTAAGAGTCGTAAGCTTCTGCCGACAGTGGTGGAAGCTGAGCCAGAAGCAGATGATCCAGAACTAGAGCTCTTGAGTCAGTTGGAAGAATATGCACGCTTCAAAGCAGCTAGTCAAGAGTTGGCTAAGCAGCATGAAGTGCGGGCTCAGTATTTTTCAAAACCAAAAGTTGAATTAGTTTATGAAGATGTGACGCTGAATCAGGATAAGACCATTCAAGACATTTTCTTGGCTTTTTCAAAAATCATGACTGAAAAGCAAGAAGAAATTCGGCGAAACCACACGACCATTGCGCGTGACGATTATAAAATTGAAGACATGATGCTGATTATTGAGGAAGCATTTGGCTCAAAAAATGAGCTATATCTGGATGAACTTTTCACAGATGCTAAAGATATGAATCAAGTAATCACCCTCTTTTTGGCAACTCTTGAATTGATTAAGGTACATCGCATATCAGTACAACAGGCAACAATTTTTGGCACAATCACACTAAGAAAGGAATGGACGAATGAGTAGTCACTTAGCACGATTAGAAGCTTTACTTTTTGTGGCTGGTGAAGATGGTCTTAGTCTACGTACTATGGCACAGCTTTGGAAATGCCAGTGACGGGTCTGACTCAGTCTTTGGAGAAATTACAAGCTAAGTACGAGGCAGATGAGGATTCAGCTCTGTGTTTATTGGAATCATCAAATACCTATAAGTTAGTGACTAAACCAGATTTTGCAAGTCTCCTTCGTGACTATTCTAAAACGCCTATTAACCAGAGTTTATCACGAGCGAGTCTTGAGGTCCTCTCTATAGTTGCGTATAAACAGCCCATTACTCGCGCTGAAGTCGATGACATTAGAGGTGTTAATTCTAGTGGCGCTATTGCTAAACTTCAGGCCTTTGATCTTATTCAAGAGGTTGGTAAAAAGGATGCTGTCGGTCGTCCTAACCTATATGCGACTACTGATTATTTCCTAGACTATATGGGTATTAACAGTTTAGACGAGCTTGTGGCGATTGATCAACTAGAACTTGAAGATCAAGAAACGAGTCTCTTTAGGGAAGATGCTTCAGAGGAGCTTGAGGACTTTGACAATTAAGAGTAAACCTTGTTGAAACTAATCATTAAAAATAAAGAAACATAGCAGAGATGCTAGGTAGAAAGGATATAGCTTAAGCTGTAGAAAAAGAATGCGAATTAATAAATATATTGCCCACGCTGGTGTGGCCAGCCGTCGTAAGGCTGAGGAACTGATTAAAGAGGGTCGTGTGACCCTAAATGGTAAGACCGTTACGGAACTGGCAACAATTGTCAAAAATGGTGATATTGTAGAGGTAAATGGTAGCCCAATTTATAATGAAGAGAAGGTCTATTATCTTCTTAATAAACCACGAGGGGTTATTTCTTCGGTATCTGATGAGAAAAATCGTAAGACGGTGATTGACCTCATGCCCCACGTTAAGGAACGTATCTATCCTGTTGGTCGTCTTGACTGGGATACGACGGGGCTTCTTATTTTGACTAATGATGGTGACTTTACCGATAAGATGATTCACCCACGTAATGAGATTGACAAGGTTTATTTGGCGCGTGTCAAAGGTATCGCGACCAAGGAGAACCTTCGTCCTTTGACTCGTGGTGTTGTCATTGATGGTAAGAAAACAAAACCAGCACGTTACAATATTATCAAAGTAGACCATGAAAAGAACCGTTCAGTTGTTGAATTGACAATTCATGAAGGGCGTAACCACCAGGTTAAGAAAATGTTTGAATCAGTGGGCTTGCTTGTTGATAAGTTGTCACGTACGCGTTTTGGTACCCTTGATTTAACAGGGCTTCGCCCAGGTGAATCACGCCGTCTGAATAAGAAAGAAATCAGTCAGCTTCATAACGCTGCTGTCAATAAGGTTAAATAATGAAAAGATTTCTGATTGCCTTAGTAAGGGCTTATCAGAGATGGATTTCTCCACTATTTCCACCCTCTTGCCGTTTTCGTCCAACTTGTTCGGTTTATATGATCCAAGCAATAGAAATGCACGGTTTAAAGGGAGTTCTTATGGGAGTTGCCCGTATCTTAAGATGTCACCCTTTATCAGAGACTGGCGATGATCCGGTGCCAGATTATTTTAGTCTAAAACGTAATAAAACTCCTTTGGATAAATGAATCCAAAGGAGTTTTTCTATGCTTAAGTTTTTGACCAAGTTTTTGGCAGGAAGAGGAGTAGTAAAGGATAAATTTCCAAACGTCCTGCAATCATAGCAAATCCCATGATGAGCTTAGACAAAGGACTGAAAATAGCAAAGCTATCACTCGTTCCAAGTAAAGGTCCAATATTGTTAAAGGTTGAAGCAGCAGCGCTTGTCACAATCAAGAGGTCTTGATTATCCAGTGATAAAACAGTGACTAAACTTAGTATAATGAGTACATATACAGCTAGATATTTAAGAACACTGTGTTGTGTTTCTTTATCAATAACACTTCCATTGATATGAAGTGACAGGATACGATTAGGATAGAGACTAGCTAGGGTTTGATTTCGTGCAATCTTAGCAATAATCATAGCACGGATAACCTTGAAACCACCGGCAGTAGAACCTGCTGATCCCCCGATAAACATCAGGAGGAGTAGGATATACTGAGAAAAGAGTGGCCATTTGGTAATATCCGTTAGACCAAAACCGGTTGTTGTGATGATATTTGACACTTCGAAAAATGAGTATTTGAAAGAGTCAGCCAAATTGTGGTAAATTCCAAATATTGAGGATAATCAAACCAGTTGAAATAGCCACAATCGCAAAGTAGGTACGTAGTTCTTCATCTTGGAAGAAAAACTTGATTTTACGAAGGAGGATATAGAAATAAAGGTTGAAGTTAACCCCAAAGAGTAGGGTACCAACAGTAACCACATAGGTAATCAGATCGCTGTGGTAGTGGGCAATAGAGTCATTATAGACAGCAAATCCCCCAGTACCTGCGCCCCCCATAGCAGTGATGATACTATCAAAGATTGGCATACCGCAAAGCCAGAGAATAACAGCAAAAATAACAAACATAGTCAGATAGATGATGTAAAGAATCTGAGCTGTATTTTTGAGCTTGGCAACGACTTTACCAAATACTGGACCAGGCACCTCTGCACGCATAACCTCATGGTGACCATTTTTACTGTTGTTCATGATGGCTAGGGCAAAGACCAATACCCCCATCCCTCCAATCAAGTGGGCGAAGCTTCGCCAGAAAAGTAGGGAGTGGGTAAGTACTCCAGTATCTGTGAGAATAGTAGCCCCCGTGGTTGTGAAACCAGAGCTCATCTCGAAAAAGGCATCAATGACACTTGGGATCTGACCAGCAAAGACGAAGGGCAATCCTCCAAAGAAAGACCAGAGCACCCAACAGAGGGCTACAATAAGCATTCCTTCTTTGGTGTAAATATGGTAGTTCTTCGGTTTAAAGAGAGTACCAAGCACCCCGAGAAAGAAGAGAATCCCCATCGTACCCAAGATGCTGGCAAATACTTTAGCATCTTCTTGATAAATAAGAGCGACGATAAGTGGCACAACCAAGAGAGCAGCCTCAATCAGTAGGAGCTTGGCAATAAGAAAACGGACAATAGATCGATTCATGGTGGCTTACCTCTTCAACAAGTCGTAAATGTGAGTTACATTTTGTAAGAGTGTAACGACCACGATTTTATCCCCAATAGCGAGTCTGTCTTCTCCTGTTGGGAAAATAGATTTTCCATTGCGGATAATAGCAGCGATAAGGACACCGTTAGCAAGTTCAAGCTCAGAAAGTTTCTTTCCGGCGATTTTGTTATTTTCCTTAATTTGGAATTGCAAGGTTTCGATACGACCATTAGCCACATGGTGAAGGGCATCAAGACTAGAGTCTTTGGCATTAAAACGCCCGCGTACAAAGTGCATTACAGTGTCAACAGCGATACTCTTAGGAGTGACAATTGTTGTTGTCTCACGTGGATCGATAATCTCTAAGAGACTAGTACGGTTAACCTTAGTAATATTCTTGTGAATACCAAGGCTTTCGAGGAACATAGAGGTAATGATATTTTCCTCATCTACTCCAGTTAGGGTAGCTACGGCATCATAACTGGCTGCACTTTCCTCGAGAAGAAGGTCTTTAGCAGTACCGTCACCTAAGATAACAGAAACTTCAGGGAAGACCTGACTAAAGGTTTGCGCACGGTCCATTTTTTGCTCAATCAATTTGACCTTAATACGATTGTTTTTCAAGATATTGAGCAAGTAGTAGGAGATGCGCCCAGCACCAATCAACAAAAGTTTTTTGATGCTTTTTGGCTTGATGTAACTGTGGAAAAGTGCCATATCAACACGTTTACCAGTGACATAAATCTTATCCCCAATTTGCATGGTAGCATTTCCATCTGGAATGATGAGTTCACCCTGACGGTGAATCGTACAAACTAGAATATTACCGAATTTCCTACGGAATTGTTCCATTGTCATACCAGATAATTGGCTATTTTCAGTAACTTTAAATGCCATAAGAATAACGCGTCCATTAGCAAAAGTTTCAACTGATAGGGCGTTTGGAAATTCAACTGTATTGGCAATATAGCGAGCTGTTAAAAGTTCAGGGTTAACTACTAATGAGAATCCAAGAAAGTTTTTGTCTTTGAAATAAGCATTAGAGTATTCTGGGTTACGTACGCGAACAACAGTTTCTTTGGCACCCATTTGTTTAGCCAGAACTGCTGAAATCATGTTCACTTCATCTTTATCAGTCATCGCGATAAAGACGTCACAGTTGCTAACTTCGGCTTGTTCCAAAATTTTAAAATTAGCTCCATTTCCAGCAAAGCCCATAACATCATAGCGTTTGCTGAGGCGTTTGAGGACCTCTTCCTTTTCTTCAATTAAAATAACATCGTGCTTCTCTTCAACAAGAGAACGACAGAGTGCGGTACCGACCTTACCGGCACCTACGACAATAATACGCATGAGTTACCTCCAAATAATCATTACTATGATACTCTATTTTAGCGGAAAAATCACCCTTTTCAGCTAGCTTTATCAACTATTCCTATTTAAGTGAATAAAGGTAAAATTTTTCTTTAAATTGTCTTGACTTTTAGACCAGAAGTGCTAAAATATATTCAAAGATTCGTTATTTTAAATCTAACCTGTCATGATTTAAGCTAATGAACGTCCACAACCATGTCGTCTGCTGAGCTTGACTCCGGGCGACATGGTATTTTTTATGTCTAGGAGAATTGAGATGTCACGTAATCATATTGTCTTGTTTGAACCTCGTATTCCACAAAACACCGGAAATATTGCACGTACCTGTGCAGCGACTAATAGCCCTCTTCATATCATCCGTCCTATGGGCTTTCCAATTGATGACAAGAAAATGAAACGTGCAGGTTTAGACTACTGGGATAAGCTTGACATCACTTATTATGACAATTTGGCAGATTTCATGTCTAAAAATCAAGAGGGTCGTTTGCATTTAGTCACGAAATTTGCGGAAAAGACTTATTCAGAAGAGGCCTATGCCGATGGTGAGGACCACTATTTTATGTTTGGTCGTGAGGATACAGGCCTACCTGAAGATTTTATGCGTGAGCATCCTGAAAAAGCTATTCGTATTCCGATGAATGATGAACATGTGCGTAGTCTAAATGTGTCCAATACTGTTTGTATGATTGTTTACGAAGCGCTTCGCCAGCAACAATTTGAGGGGCTAGAGCTGAGTCACCGTTATCAGCATGATAAATTAAAATAGATACTTCATTTTGTTTTGAAAGAATAATTATAGTCATTGACTATCAACAGATTAGAAATCCATAATTTGAAAACCTTGTCACCAAGGTTTTTTTATGTTATCCTTAAAAGGTCTTCAGGGCAGGGTGAAACTCCCGACCGGCGGTGATTCTTTGGATAAGTCCGCGAGCGCAAGCTGATGAGGTGTGATTCCTCAACCGACAGTACAGTCTGGATGGAAGAAGACCAGTCTTTTTGCGTAGGCTTTTTTTGGCATGGGCAAATCCATTGGGAACTTCTTTCAAATTGTTAAAATTTGGAGGAATTTTTTTATGACAAATACACGTAAATTGGCTTACATTGCCATTTTATCCGCAGTTTCATTCTTGTTGCTTTATTTTTCATTTCCATTGATTCCAGCAGCAGATTTTTTGAAGGTTGATTTTTCAATCCTTCCTGTTCTTATTGCCTTGGTTATCTTTGATTTTAAGAGTGCCATTGGTGTTCTCTTGCTTCGTTCATTGTTGAAGCTCTTGCTAAACAATGGTGGACCAGGATCAATGATTGGACTTCCTATGAATTTTGTTGCTCTAGGCGTCTTTGTTTGGGGCCTAAGCTATTTTTGGAAGAAAAATCAAACAAGCAAGAATTATATTCTTGGTTCTGTTGTAGGAACTGTCTTGCTTACAGTTGTTATGGTTATTCTTAACTATATTTATGCAGTACCACTCTATGCTAAATTTGCCAACTTTGATATTGCGCAATTTATAGGTCTCTATAAATACCTTTTCGCTATGGTAGTACCTTTCAATTTACTTGAAGGTTTGATTTTTGCGCTAGCCTTTGCTTTGATTTATGCTCCACTTAAGTCTATTCTAGTAAAATTATAAATATGAAACACAAACACACACATTATACTTATGCTTCTTTTGCCTTATTGTTATTTGTTGCTCTCGGTTATATGGTTAAGTTCTATCCTGAAGCCTTGACAGGATTTGATAGCAACATTCAAACTTGGGTTCGAGGAGGCTTACCAGCAGGATTGACACGCTTTTTTAAAACTATTACCATGCTTGGGAATACGCCTGTACAGGCTATTATTGCAATCGTAGCAGTCATCTTGCTTTATCTACGTCAGTATAAATCAGAAGCTATCTTTGTGGGAGCCAGTGGGCTTCTCGCTAGTATCTTGATTGTAAGTTTGAAGTATATTTATCAGCGTCAGCGCCCATCAATTACGCATTTAGTGCATGCTAGTGGTTATTCTTTCCCTAGTGGTCATTCTTTGGGAACTTTTATGATTCTTGGAGCAATTGCCATTGTCCTTGCTCAGCGTTTGGAGAAAAAAGAATCTAAAATAGTAGTTTATGCTATTACTGGGCTTCTGATTTTCCTTGTTGGACTTTCGCGTATTTATGTGGGTGTTCATTATCCAACAGATGTTTTAGCTGGCTTTACCTTAGCCTTTGGGTTGCTTAATGCGATTTATCCAACTTATGACCGCATTCGCTTTGAATGGCGATTCCAAAGTAAACAGAAATAAAAAAACATGTAGTTTTGAACTGCATGTTTTTTGATACAAAGGAAGGTCTTTCCTATATAAAATGTATAAAAATAGCTTATTTTCACTATTGTTCTGTTAAAAATGCATTAACTGTATATTAATTATATTATAATTATGATATAATGTTTTTAAAATTTCGAAATAAAGGAGTGTCTCTTGAACATAAAAGACAGCATTGGAATAAGAATCAAAACTGAGCGTGAACGCCAGCAGATGTCACGTGAAGTGCTATGTTTAGATGGTGCGGAATTGACTGTTCGTCAGTTAATTCGCATTGAAAAAGGGGAGTCTCTCCCGTCTTTGGATAAATTATCTTATATTGCAAAACGTCTAGGAAAAAATATGACCGATTTATTGGATCATGACAGAATTGAGATTCCTGACGAATACTATGAGATGAAAGAAATCGTTTGATTAAAGTTTCCAACGTACAGAAATCCCAGAGAGAATAAAGGATAAACTTGCACTTAATTGAGGAAGTCTATGAGAAATTTTTTGATACTTCTTCCAGAAGAAGAATTATTAACTCTAGATATTTTGGAAAATATATTGAGTTTCACTAGCTGGGAGGAGAGTCCCAAGGTTGAAGAAATATATGAAGATTTATTTGAACAGGTCAAAAAGGAAGAAGAAATTTCTCAACTAACGATTTATTAGTTATTGATTATTATCTCTATCCATCTTTATGGAAGAAAAGCAGTATGACAAAAAAACTCTTTTGAAAAGAATTGTAGATAGAGTATTAGATCAGGAAATCTGGACAGATGATGTCCATAATATTGTTTTATTTAATGATTTGATGGCTATTGCTGCTTTTGAAAGATTTTTTTCACAAGTCCTTTTCAGACTTCTTTAACAGTTGTGGATAAAGCATTAGCTGTTATAGAAAAATCACAGTTTCTATAGTTATAAACCTAGTGTTTTATGTTCTCAGAGCTAAATATGAACTTCTGCATAAAGCGAAAACAAGAAAAAGGCTGCAGAGAATTACGATAAGGCTATAATGTTTGCTTCTGTTTTAGAAGACTCGGTTTTAGAAGAAAAGTATAAAAAGCAGGAAAGCGGCAGATGGTTTATAGAAATGGTGGTGACATAAATGTCACTACTTTTTTTAATGGTTAAATGTTTATCTATAGAAACATAAAAAAATAGTTAAAAGGAGTTTTATTTTGAAAAAACTAAATTTATTTACACTATTCTCACTACTTATCACTATCTTGCCTTATTTCACAGGTTGTCTTTAATAAGGAGTCACCATGTCAAAATATCCATATATTTCACAGGTTGATCAGCGTGATTGTGGTGTCGCTGCCTTGGCCATGATTCTTAAACACTATGGTTCATCTTATAGTTTAGCTTATTTGCGAGAGTTGGCTCAGACTTCTCGTGAAGGTACTTCTGCGCTTGGTTTGGTGGAAGCGGCCAAGCAGTTGGGTCTTGAAACTCAGGCTATTCGTGCGGATTTAGACTTGTTTAAACAAGAAAACCTATCTTATCCTTTTATTGTACATGTGGTTAAAGAAGGTGGGCTGCAACATTATTATACGGTGTTTGGTCAAATCAAGGGGCAGCTTGTTATTGGTGATCCAGATCCTAGCAAGAAGGTCATTAAAATGCCCTTAGAGGAATTTTCCAAAGAGTGGACGGGAGTTGCTCTCTTTTTTGTTCCAGGAGAAGCCTATACTAAATACAAAGAAGATGTATCTGGACTTCTTTCATTTTTACCAATTTTGTTTCGTCGTAAGGGTTTGATTGCAGTTATTGTCTTGCTGAGTTTTCTAGTGACCCTTGTTAATATTATTGGTTCTTATTATTTGCAAGCTATTATCGACCGCTTGATTCCTCAGGGGGCCTATAATCTTCTGACCATGATTTCGCTAGGCTTATGTATCTCTTATCTTGCTCAACAAGTTTTTACTTTTTTCAAAGATTATCTTCTACATCGATTGGGTAATTACCTGTCCATTGCTGTCATTCTTCCTTATATCAAGCATGTCCTTTTCTTGCCTATTAGTTTCTTTAGTTCACGTCGTACTGGTGAAATCACGTCACGTTTTGGAGATGCTAACACTATTATCGATGCTCTAGCTTCAACGATTTTATCGATTTTCCTAGATGTGACCATTGTGATGACTCTAGCTGTGGCTCTTATTGTACAAAATCAGTCACTTTTTTTGATGACTCTCACGGTAGTTCCTCTTTATGTTTTAATCATTGTGGCATTCTATAAGCTTTTTGAAAAGGAAAATTATCAATTGATGGAGGCAAATAGTCAGGTTAATACCGCTGTTATTGATGATTTGCGAGGTATTGAAACTTTAAAATCCTTGAGGGTTGAGGAAAGACGCTATCGGGAAATTGAGGTGAAATTCCATGACTATTTGAAGAAGTCTTTGTCTAAGGCCAAGTGGCAATTAACGCAGGATGGGTTAAAGACAGGGGTTCAGTTAGTTTCTAATGTCTTTATCCTCTGGTATGGGGCACAATTGGTCATGGAAGGGCAACTATCTGCAGGTCAGTTGATTACCTATAATATGTTGTTGAATTATTTTACAACTCCTTTAATTAATATCATCAATCTCCAATCTAAAATTCAGCAAGCCAAAGTCGCCAATAATCGTCTTCAAGAAGTTTATGTTGTGGACAAGGAAGAAAAAGGAAAACTTAAAGAGTTATCTTTTAAACAACTTGCTTTTAAAGGAGTCAGTCACCGTTTTAGTTATCAGCAAGAGACTCTTAGTAAGATTGATTTAACGATTTATAAGGGTGAGAAAATCGCCCTCATGGGTAAAAGTGGATCTGGAAAAACGACCTTAGCTAAAATGTTGTCAGGTTATTATACGAAATCTAGTGGTCATGTAACCCTAGATAAAGATGCTATTAGCCATGCGGAGTTGCGTCAAATGGTGACTTACGTTCCCCAGCAGACCTATGTGTTTACGGGGAACCATTTTAGAAAATCTGCTATTAGGATTTGAAGGAGAAGTTGACGAGAAAAAGCTTCTTAAAGTTTGCCAACAAGCTGATATCTTAGAGGATATTCAAAAAATGCCACTAGGCTTTCAGACCCAAGTATCTGAAGATGGTGGTCTATCTGGCGGTCAAAAACAAAGATTAGCTATAGCGAGGGCTCTCTTGTCCAAACAGCCTATCTTGATTTTTGACGAAGCTACCAGTGGTCTCGATAGTGATACTGAAAGCAGGGTCATGGCTAATCTTGCTAAGATTAAACGAACAATGATTTTTATTGCTCACCGCAATAGTGTACGTCAACATGTCAGTCGTGTAGTGACCATGGTGAGTGGCCAGATTGAGTCAGACAGTCCTAATTTCAATCCATTCCAGTTTATTTAAAATAATCTTCCTATTATATATGTAGAAAACTTAAGAAGTCTAAATTTTCACATCTTGCACCTATCTTATTAATATAGTATACTGGTAGCAGACTATTAAGAGGTGTAAACATGTTAGAGGCATATAAAAATTTTTGGTTAGGCTATCTCGATTTTTATGGTCGTACAAAACGATCAGACTATTGGTGGGTTGTCTTGATTAATGGAATTATCGGTAGTTTGATTTTCCTACTGATGGACTTACTTGGGGAAACAAGAGCTGCTGGCTTTACATTGACAGCTTTCATTCTATTTATAGCAGCAACGGCGCTTCCTACCATTTCTATGCAGATTCGTCGTCTACGTGATGCCAATTTCAATGTTGCTTGGATTGTATTAAAAGCGACACCACTACTAGTAGTACTTTGGGTGATGTATGCCTTTCCCACAAGAGATTCAAAATAACTCCAATATAAAAAGGGTGAAACTAGTTAATCTAGTTCCACTCTTTTTTTCTTATAAAATAAAGCTACCTAAGAGGCTAACGAGGGTGAAGCTGATAGTTGCATAAAATACAGCGAGACGGGTTGCCTGGATAGGTTTATAAAGTCTAATAAGTGTTAGGACACACCAAATAAAGAGTACTGTGACAAACCAACCTGACAGTAAGCGACGTGGCGTTACACCATAGAGTGCTATATAAACGCCAAAGAGTTTCCAGCCAGCGATAAGGGCAAAGAGGCTAGCAAAGTAAAGAGTAGGGTACTCAACAAACGAAGCCCCTTATGGGTGAAGAAGTTTTCTTTAGAAAAAATATAAAGTCCAGCTAGGATTCCCAAGTTAAGGGTAGAGACTCGAACTAATTGCCAGAAGCCCTGAACAGCAATATGTGAGGCTTGATGGGCTGGAATGTTGACTTGGTTGAGAGAAAGGAGTTCTCCCATTTGACTAGTGGCAGTTAATATGAATAGGGCATAAGTAAGGCAGAGGCTTCCGAGTACGATATAAGCTGCTACTTTTGGAAACTGACGGGTTGTTTTAAGACGGCCTTCAAATCGTTTTTGACTAAGTGGCTTTTCTTTTGCCAAATAGGTTGCAACGAGTTGAGCAAAAAGTCCTAGAGCCAGAGGGATACTGGTTATTAAACGAGAGAACAATAATCCGTTATCCTTGAAGGTGATAGTGAAATCAAGTAGAGTAGCAAGTGTCTGGAAGAACTGTTGCCAAAGTTGTCCGAAAGCAGGCAAGACCTGACTAAGCTGACTAGCAGCGAATACAGTCAGTACCAAGGCAATCATGATACTAATGAGAATCATCCATTTGTGGTTCTGAACTGCATGTTTTTCTTCTTCAGAGAGCTCTTGTTTAGGTGTTGTTTTATAGAGTAGTGTCCAGGCTCCGATAAAGAAATATTTCAGTGGGAAGATGCAGCTAGTGTATATGAGGTCTAGCCAAACCATAATTCCCAAACGGTCTTGACTACTTTGTCCAGTACGTGCCATTAAGTAAAGGAGGATACTCGCATGAAGGCAAAGAATCTGAGCGCTCCCCCAGTTGTCGTGCAGACCCCAAAGACTAATTTGTAAACCTTGTAGTAGACTAGTGACCATAAATATTACCGATTCAAGTCGCATTCCCTTTGCTTTTCCACCTAATAGACGACAGCCCAGTTCAATCGTACTTATCAAGACAACGGTTGCTGGAAAGGCAAAGGAAAAATGGGTCAAGTAAGTGACATATAGGAAGCAGGCCACGAGACAGGCGACAATCAGTCCCTTAATTTTCCAAATGTCTTTTGGTGAAAAATATTCCAAGAGTTTCTTGGTTTTGGTTTGAAGACTAGTCTTTTCGTCGGAATATTCCTGGGAGACTGGCTGTAAATTAGTAGTATAGTCATTTGTTTCCATCATAATTCTCCTTTTGGATGTTAGTCCAAAAAAGACTTTATCATAAAAAACGTTCATCTTTGTCACCCAACTGTAAAATTACTAAAAATAGGTCTATGGACTTAGGTCTGGAGAATGAGTTGGAAAAATAGGCGAGAAAAAAATATTATGCTCACATTGAATGATAGATTGTACGGACTATATTGTCAGAAACAGTCAAATACTAAAGGAAGCTTTTTATAGATTAACTGTTTATTTATCTGGGATTAAGCAAAGGACTCCTATTGAGAATTACCAAATGTAATGTCATTTTTTGACACCACATGTTAGCTTGACTAATATGTAAATGTTGCAAAATTTCTGAAAATTCGTTGACATGTGTTGTCAAAGTAGTATGATATTAACATAAAAAACTTAGGAGGTTCTTATGTTAGGTGTCATCCTACTCTATGTTGGTATGGTTTTGATGAGTAATGGACTCCATCGTTTAGAGGGTATTCCTGATAAGTCAAATGTTGTCATGAATATCTTTACGGGTGGTTTGGGGTTGATTCTCAACATTATTGTCATTGCTTATGGAGCTTGTACAGGGCAAGGCGCTGAATGGTTTTATGGTAGCGCCACTGGCCTTTTATTTGCCTTCACCTACCTTTACTCAGCTATCAATACGATTTTCGATTTTGATCAACGTTTGTATGGGTGGTTTAGTTTATTTGTGGCGATTAATACGCTACCAGCAGGGATTCTTTGCTTAACATCTGGATACGGTGGTAATGCTTGGTATGGTATTATTTGGTTCTTGTGGGGTATTCTATGGCTAACTGCCTTTATTGAAATTAACCTTAAGAAGCACCTAGGGAAATTTGTCCCTTACCTAGCTATTTTTGAAGGAATTGTAACAGCTTGGATTCCAGGGCTTTTGATGCTTTAGGGGCAAAGTGGTAAGCATTGATTTAAGGAGGAAAAACGATGCAATTGACAATGCGTGAGCAGGAAAAAATGATGATTAGCCTTGCGGCTATGATTGCTCAACGACGTAAAGATAAAGGAATCAAATTGAATCATCCAGAAGCGGTTGCTTTGATTACAGACTATGTGCTTGAAGGTGCAAGAGAAGGTAAAACTGTTGCCCAATTGATGGATGAAGCTCGCAATCTTTTAACACGTGAAGATGTTATGGAAGGTATTGCAGAAATGATTCCAATGATTCAAGTTGAAGCTACTTTTACGGACAGTACAAAACTGGTTACTGTTCATGATCCTATTCAGTAAGGAGAAATGTAATGATTCCAGGTGAATACCATGTGGCGAGTGAGCCAATTGATTATAACGGTGGTTACGAAGCCATTAGTCTTGAAGTGAAAAATGTGGGTGACCGTGCTGCTCAAGTGGGTTCTCACTACCATTTTTATGAAGCAAACGAAGCTGGTCTTCAATTTGATCGTGAAAAGGCGCGAGGCAAACGTCTAGATATTCCAGCAGGTACAGCCATTCGTTTGAGCCAGGTGAAACGAAAACAGTACAACTTATTGACTTTGGAGGGAAACGTCGTATTTTTGGTTTCAATAACAAGGTCAATGGTTTCTTAGACTAGAAAGAGGACAAATCGATGAGTTTTAAAATGGATCGTGAAGAGTATGCTCAACACTACGGACCAACTGTAGGTGATAGCGTACGTCTTGGAGATACCAATCTTTTTGCAGCCATTGAAAAAGACTTTACTGTTTATGGACAGGAATCTAAGTTTGGTGGCGGTAAAGTTTTGCGTGATGGTATGGGTGTTAGTGCTACGGAAACACGTGACAATCCATCAGTTGTTGATACCATTATTACAGGTGCAACCATCATTGACTATACAGGTATTATTAAAGCGGATATCGGTATTCGTGATGGTAAGATTGTTGCTATCGGTCGCGGTGGTAACCCAGATACAATGGACAATGTGGACTTTGTTGTGGGTGCTAGTACAGAAGCCATTGCTGCTGAAGGTTTGATTGTGACTGCTGGTGGTATTGACCTTCACGTGCACTATATTTCTGCCGACCTTCCTGAATTTGGTTTGGATAACGGGATTACTACCCTCTTTGGTGGTGGTACTGGTCCTGCTGATGGAAGTAATGCAACAACATGTACACCAGGTAAATTCCATATTACTCGTATGTTGCAAGCTGTTGATGATATGCCTGCTAACTTTGGTTTCCTTGCCAAAGGTGTTGGTTCTGAGACTGAAGTGGTTGAAGAGCAAATTAAAGCTGGTGCAGCAGGAATTAAGACACACGAGGACTGGGGTGCGACTTACGCAGGAATTGATAATTCCCTTAAAGTTGCGGATAAATACGATGTTTCTTTTGCGGTCCACACTGACTCTTTGAATGAGGGTGGATTTATGGAAAATACTTTGGAATCCTTCCAAGGTCGTACCGTTCATACCTTCCACACCGAAGGTTCAGGTGGTGGACATGCTCCAGATATTATGGTCTTTGCTGGTAAGGAAAATATTTTTGCCATCATCAACTAACCCAACTAACCCATACACTACAAATGCTATTGGTGAGTTGTTAGATATGGTTATGGTTTGCCACCACTTGGATCCAAAAATTCCAGAAGACGTCTCTTTTGCTGAATCACGTGTACGTAAACAAACAGTGGCTGCAGAAGACGTTCTTCATGATATGGGTGCCCTTAGTATCATGACTTCAGATGCCATGGCTATGGGACGTGTCGGTGAAGTAGCCATGCGTTGTTGGCAACTAGCTGATAAGATGAAAGCTCAGCGTGGTCCACTTGAAGGGGATTCAGAGTTTAACGATAATAACCGTATCAAACGTTACGTGGCTAAATATACAATTAACCCTGCCATCACTAACGGTATTGCAGACTATATCGGTTCTGTAGAAGTTGGTAAATTTGCAGATTTGGTTATCTGGGAACCAGCACAATTTGGTGCAAAACCTAAGTTGGTGCTTAAGGGTGGTATGTTAACTTATGGTGTTATGGGTGACGCTGGTTCAAGTCTTCCAACACCTCAACCACGTATCATGCGTAAATTATATGGTGCTTACGGTCAAGCGGTTCATGAAACAAATCTTACATTTGTTTCTCAATATGCTTATGATCACGGTATCAAAGAAGAAATTGGTTTGAATAAGATTGTTCTTCCTGTTAAGAATACGCGTAACTTGACTAAGCGTGATATGAAGCTTAATGACTACGCTCCAAAAACAATCCGTATCGATCCACAGACCTTTGATGTCTTTATTGATGATGAGTTGGTTACTTGTGAACCAATCCATACGACATCATTGTCTCAACGTTATTTCTTGTTCTAAGGAAGACGCTATATAAATGAGGCTGGAATTTTTCCTCCAACCTCTTTTGTATTTTATAGCCATAACATTTTTAGCGCTTAATTAAGTTGCTATATGAGTTTGATGCTAGATTTTTAAAATGTAATAGAAAAGGAAAAAGTATGATTTTTACAAAAGTAGATGCTCTTGTTAAAGATATCGATGTGGACAAATACCATATTGAAACAGTCATTCTTTCGAGCGATGACCTTAACAAAAAAATTATTCGTGTGAAGAGTGATCATGGGAATGAATTTGGTATTCGTCTTGATAAGGGACAAAAATTGCAAAATGGCTCTGCCTTTTTTATCGATGATCACCATGTCCTAGCTATTGGTGTTGAGTCACAGGATTTGATTGTCATTTCACCTAAAGATATGGATGAAATGGGAATCACAGCTCACATTCTTGGGAATACTCATAAACCGATTGAGGTGAAAGATGCCAAGATTTATTTAGAGGTTGACCCAGTTGTAGAGCAAGTCTTGACTCAAAAAGAGATTGCCTACACGATTGAAGAAGTGGTCCTTGATAAGCCCCTACGCCATGTGAATTTAACTGCCCATGAACATTAATCCCTTTTGCTAATGTGTCTTTGCAAGATTATCTTGAAATTGTGCAAATTGTCGATTCAACCTTTCCAATTGGATCATTTAACCACTCTTTTGGGATGGAAAATTATCTGCGCGAAGACACTGTAACAGATGATAAAGGTTACGAGGAGTGGCAAGAAGCCTATTTAGCTAGTCAGTTTAAATATGGTGAAGGTCTTGTAATCAAACTGGTTTATGATGCTATGGCTACAGACAACTTAGAGCAGGTTTGGCATTATGATAAGGTCTTGACAGTTTCGACGCAAGCGCGTGAAACAAGACAGGGGACTAAAATGATTGCTAAAGCAAATGCTTCGACTCATTCAAAGGCTTCATGCTATTCCGGTATTGGATGACTATCAGTCCAAAATACGTAAGGGTGAGGTCTTCGGCAATCCAGCTATTGTCTTTGCGCTCTATGTGTTTAACAAGGGCTTGGGATGTAGTGAAGCCATTGCACTTTATGGCTATAGCGTGATTTCGACGATGGTTCAAAATGCTGTTCGTGCCATTCCACTTGGACAGTTTGCTGGACAAGAGATTGTTTTACGTAGCTTTTCACAATTAGAAAAAATGACACAAGAAATTCAAGAACTGGATGCGTCCTACCTTGGGGCCAATACGCCTGGTCTTGAATTAGCTCAGATGAAACATGAAACACAGGTATTCCGCCTATTCATGTCCTAAAATATCAACAAGGTTGAGAGGAAAAAACAATGACAAAACGTACTGTAATTATTGGAGTTGGTGGACCTGTTGGTTCAGGTAAAACTCTTTTGCTTGAGCGTCTTACACGACGTATGTCCGACTTAAATTTAGCAGTTATTACTAACGATATCTATACAAAAGAAGATGCTCTTTTCTTGGCTAAAAATTCAAGCTTAGATGAAGACCGTATCATTGGTGTAGAAACTGGTGGATGTCCTCATACTGCGATTCGTGAGGATGCTTCTATGAACTTTGAAGCGATTGAAACTCTTCAAGAGCGCTTTAACCATGATTTGGATGTTATTTTCCTTGAAAGTGGTGGGGATAACTTAGCTGCGACCTTCAGTCCTGATTTGGTTGATTTTACGATTTATATTATTGACGTTGCTCAGGGTGAAAAAATCCCACGTAAGGCTGGTCAAGGGATGATTAAGAGTGATTTGTTCTTGATCAATAAGACTGACCTTGCACCTTATGTTGGAGCTAACCTAGACCGTATGCGTGAAGATACCCTTCATTTCCGTAACGAAGATTCTTTCATTTTCACAAATTTGAATAATGATGACAATGTTAAGGAAGTGGAAGAATGGATTCGTAAGAATTTCCTACTAGAGGACTTGTAAGATGACACAAGTATACGATGGCTTTGTCCATCTTGGATTTTCAAACCGAAATGGTCGTACAATTTCCCACAAGAAATACCAAGAAGGTAACTCTCGAGTGTCAGCGGATAATTCAGATGCCAATGGTGTTCCTTACTATTTCCTAATTAATATGGGTGGGGGCTTTGTCGAGGGTGAGCAGTATCAAGTGACTATTGATGTTAATAAAGATGCTCATGCCTTGGTAACAACCCAAACACCTACCTATGTTTACAAGTGTGAAAGAGGGCAGTTGACGCAACAACATACGTCCATCACACTTGAAGAAAATAGCTATTTGGAGTACATGGCTGATGAAGTTATTCCCTATTTGAAATCACGCTATTTCCAAACAAGTCGTATTGATATGGACAAGTCTGCCCACTTGATTTATTCAGATGGTGTGACGGCAGGTTGGTCTCATGAGGATTTGCCGTTTCAATACCATTATTTTCGTAATTTGACACAAATCTACCAAGATAATGAGCTTGTTTATAGCGATCAGACCCTCTTAGAGCCTCAGAAACAAGATATGTTTAAACTTGGTTATTTTGAAGGCTGGCGTAATTATAATAGTTTGGTAATGGTGTCACCAAATATTGACGAGGCTTTTGTTAAGGCTTTGCAGAAGCACTTAGAAGATCTGAATTTAGAGTCTGATTTTGCTATTTCATCCTTAGATATCCCAGGTCTGGTGTTACGTATCTTAGGAAAAACTGCTGAGGATAATCGTCGCGTCATTTATGCCTGTGCAGACTATTTTAGACAAGAAATACATGGATTAACCCCTTTGAATTTGAGAAAAAATGATATGAGGAGATAAAAAATGCATATTCCTGAAAATTACCTAAGCCCTACGACTTGTGCGGCAATGGGGGCAGTTATGTTGCCTATTTGGTATAAGGCTGTCAAGGAAGTAAAGGTTAAAGTTGATACGGATAAAAAAACGATTCCTATGTTGGGAATCGGGACTTCCTTGTCCTTCCTTATCATGATGTTTAATCTTCCAGCCCCAGGTGGAACTAGTGCCCATGCTGTTGGAGCAGTGCTAATTGCTATATTGTTAGGGACCTTGGGCTTCCTGTTTAGCAGTTAGTGTGGCCCTGGCTATGCAGGCCTTGCTCTTTGGTGATGGTGGAATCTTGGCCTTTGGTGCTAACGCCTTTTGTATGGCCGTTGTTATGCCATTTGTAGGTTATGCTGTTTATAAACTCTTGAATAAGTGGACAAAGAACAGGATAATTGCCAGCTTTTTTGGAGGTTATATTGGGATTGTAGCTGCGGCTCTGACTGTTGCAGTTTTATTAGGAATTCAGCCTATTCTCTTTAAAGATAGCAGTGGTAATCCGCTTTACAATCCATACCCTTTGAGAGTGACACTTCCAGTAATGGGCTTGACTCACCTCCTCATCGGTCTGGTAGAAGGATTCTTCACAGCTGGTGTTCAAGAATTCATTGAACGTTTGAATATTGATAATACTCAGGAACTAACGACTAAAAAACTACGTCCGTTTATTGCTCTTTATCCTAGCCTTGATTATCCTAACACCACTTGGTTTATTGGCGACGGGAACAGCTTTTGCGGAATGGGATGTCAAAGAGTTGGTGGAGAAAAATTGGCTCATTATCATGTGGAAGCCCAAGCGCCAAAAGGAATGTTGAATGGTTTCTCATTCAATGCCCTCTTCCCAGATTATAGTATCGCAGGTGTTCCAGAAGTCTTGGGTTATATTCTGAGCGCTGCTTCTGCTGTTTTGATTTTCTTCATCCTCTATCGCTTGATTTTCGGTAGAAAGGTTGAAAAATGATTCTGCCAGATTGGATGTCGGAAGAGCGCCCGGTAGTCACTAAAGTCGGTAGAAATAACTTTCTTATCCGGAATCGTCACCATCTGGAAGCTCTGCTTCAAAAGTTTGAAACGCATCCTTTAAAAGTAGCATCAGTCTTTCATCCAACAGCTAAGGTTTTACTTCTCTTTTTCTTACTTATTTCAGTAGGAATTAGCCGAAATCTCACAGTTTTGTGGATTCTAGCCTTGTTTTTAGGAGCTGGAGTGGCTTTTCTGCCACATTCTATTTTAGTAAGAACCTTGAAAAAGACTGTAGTGTTGTTGATTTTTCCTTTAGTTCTTTATCTACCACATCTCTTACTTAGCGGAGGTCAATCGCTCTTTCTCTTTAGACTTCCTTTGATTGCTGTAGCCATTGCTTATTATTCAGAGACGAGTACAATAAGTGAGATGTTAGCGGCATTAAAAGGATTGCATTTTCCTGATCTTGTTCTGCTCCAGTTAGATATCACCATAAAATATATCGATGTCTTTGGAAAACAATTAATGGATTTGCTCAAAGGGATTGAAGCACGAAGCTTGGTGGCAATCATCGTTTCCGGATTGGAAGTAATATCTGGGGGATTTTATACCTTAAAGCTATTCGCTATGGTGAGGAACTGACTCAAGCCATGGAAGCACGTTGCTTTGTTGGTGAGTATGTCAAGTCATCACAGTCATTCACATGGAAGGATTGGCTGGCCTTGATAAGTCTAGTAGCAGTGATTTTAGGACAGATTCTGTTAGGAGGATGAGATGTTTCAATTGAATCAAGTGGCCTGTGCCTATGAACAAAAAAAGGTCTTTACTGGTCTTGATTTGGAGATTAGACAAGGACAATATGTGATGTTGATGGGAGAAAACGGGACTGGGAAATCAAGTCTTATCAGTTTATTAACCGGCTTCAAGCAGGAAGAATCTGGACGCATTCTTTTCTTAGGTAAGGACCTCAAAGAATGGCTGAAGGACAAACGTCAAAAACGAGATTTTTATAGCCGCCTCGGAATCCTCTTTCAGGATGTGGATAGTCAGTTATTTAATAGTACTGTCTATGATGAGATTGCTTTTGGTCCTCGTCAGCTAGGTCTGACCGAAGAAGAAGTCTCACAGCGGGTCCAAGACACACTATCCCTGCTGAAAATTGAAGATTTAAGGGATCGCGTTCCCTATCAACTGTCTGGTGGAGAAAAGAAGAAAGTGGCCTTTGCCAGTATCATGGTAACGAATCCAGATGTCTATATTCTTGATGAACCCTTCAATAATCTTTCTAAAGAATATGAAGAATTTTTTAGGGAACTTCTACATGAGCTTCATTCATCTGGGAAAACCATTATCATGTCTGCTCATCACTTTAAGCACCTTCATCATGAAAAGGCTGATGTTCTTCTTTTTGAAGATGGCAAAGCTGATTTCTTTCCTGCCCAGGAAGTGCTCAATAACCAGCAAGTGATTGAGCGTTTGTCACATTATTAATTAGGAATAAGGTAGAAAATCGTTATTGGTTTTCTACTTTTTTCTTGTCAAACAATTGATATTTTTAGGTGATAGTATTTTCTTATCACCTTGATTATGTTTAAGTATTAGTTAAGCTTAGTGAATTCTGTTACAATAAAAACAATCAATCTCAAAGGAGAATATTATGAAACTTAAAAAAATTCTTGGAATTACAGGTGTAGCCATTGCTTCAGTAGCTTTGCTTGCTGCATGTTCATCTAAATCATCAAAAGAAGCATCTAAATCTTCAGGTGCTAAAGAAACAATTAACTTTGCCACAGTTGGGACAACAGCACCGTTCTCATATGAAGAAAACGGTGAATTGACTGGTTACGATGTGGAAGTGGCTAAAGCAGTCTTCAAGGACTCTGACAAATATGAAGTGAAATTCCAAAAAACAGAATGGTCTTCAGTCTTCACAGGTCTTGACTCAGCTAAATACCAAATGGCTGGGAACAATATCTCTTATTCAGAAGAACGTGACCAAAAATACCTCTTCTCATATCCAATTGGTACCACACCAGCTGTTTTGACTGTTCCAAAAGATAGTAATATTAAGAAATATGATGATATTGCTGGACACTCAACGCAGGTTGTTCAAGGAACATCGACAGCGACACAATTAACTGAATTTAACGATAAACATTCAGACAAGCCAGTTGAACTTAACTACACAAATGAAAATATTACACAAATGTTGACAAGTTTGAATGAAGGCAAGTACGACTTCAAGATCTTTGATGCACCAACTGTTAATGCAATCATCAAAAACAATAAATTGAGCAACTTGAAGACGATTGAACTTAAATCTGATCAACAACCATACATCTACTTCTTGTTCGCAGATAACCAAAAAGATCTTCAAACATTTGTAAACAAACGTTTGGAAGAACTCCAAAAAGATGGTACTTTGGCTAAGTTGGCTGAAAAATTCCTTGGAAATAAAGATTATATTCCAACTAAAGATGCTTTGAAAGTTCCTAGTAAAAAATAATAAGGAAGGCTGGGAGTGATTCTCAGCTTTTTCATATAATTAAAATCTAGGGCGAGTTATAGTTAAAAACTATAGATATATACAATTATAAACAATTTGATACAATTCTCATCCTATGGGATAATAATTTTATACTTAAAACAATTAAAGGGAGTTCGTTATGAAACTTAAAAAAATTCTCGGAATTACAGGATTGGCAGTCGCTTCAACAGTAGCTTTGGCTGCTTGTGGTGCTGGTGGTAATAAATCAACTAAAGATGATAAAACTTTGACAGTTGGTATCATGACTTTGGATGATACAACTGAGCCATTGTGGGATAAAGTCAAAGAATTGGCTAAAGACAAGGGTGTTACTATCGAGTTGAAAGAGTTCACAGACTACAATCAACCAAATGAAGCCCTTAAAAACGGCGAAATCGATGTTAATGCTTTCCAACACATTTATTTCTTGAACAACTGGAACAAAGAAAATAAAGGTGATGTTGTTGCGGCAGCTGACACACTTCTTAGCCCAATCCACCTTTTCTCAGGTACTGAAAACGGAAAAGCTAAGTATAAAGATGTTAAAGAGCTTCCAGAAGGAGCTACAATCTCAGTACCTAACGATGGTACAAACGAAAGCCGTGCTTTGACACTTCTTCAAACAGCTGGTTTGATTAAGTTGGATGTTAAAGATGGTGAATTGGCAACTATCAAGAACATTTCTGAGAATCCAAAGAAATTGGACATCAAAGAAATCTCAGCTGAACAAGCTGCCCAAACGCTTTCATCAGTAGATGCAGCGGTTGTTAATAACTCATACGCACAACAACAAAACGTTGACTATGACACAACTCTCTTCCAAGAAGATCCAAGTCAAGATTTGAAAGATTGGGTTAACATCATTGCAGCTAATAAAGATTGGGAAATCAAATAAAGCTGATGCTATCAAGACTTTGATTAAAGCATACCAAAACGATGAAGTAGCACAAATCATCTATGATGCATCTAACAAGGTTGACCTTCCAGCATGGAAAGGTGCCCCAACACAAGATCAATTGAAAGCTAATTCAAAGAAATAAGCTAAGGACAGAGGGCGTGTGAGAGCACGCCATTTTGTCGTGTATGAAGGAGACGATTTGATGGCATTTTCAAGTGAAGAAGAGCAGTTACGAAAATTTCGTAACGATGAAATTGCTCAGCACTATTTTGAAGTCTTGCGGACTTTGATTTCTAAAAAATCTATTTTTGCTCAAAATATTGGTCTCTATGATGTGGCTGCTTACCTTGGTGAGATTTTCTCTGGTGTTGGTGCAGAGGTGACAATTGACGAGACCTATACGGCACCTTTGTCTTGGCAAAATTCAAGAGTCCAAATCCAGATGCGAAAACAATTATTTTCTATCAACACTATGATACGGTTCCTGCGGATAATGATCAGCCATGGACAGATGAACCTTTCCGTCTGACAGTTCGTAAGGGCTACATGTATGGTCGTGGTGTTGATGATGATAAGGGGCATATTACAGCTCGTTTGACAGCCCTGCGGAAATATATTCGAGAGGTTGGCGACCTTCCTGTAAATATTACGTTTATGATGGAAGGGGCTGAAGAATCTGCATCAACTGACCTTGAAAAATATTTGGAAAAATACCGAGATGACCTTCTTCCAGCAGACCTATTGGTTTGGGAGCAAGGAAATCGAAATAGTAAAGGTCAATTGGAAATCACAGGGGGCAACAAGGGGATTATTACCTTTGACTTGTCTGTCGAGAGTGCTGATGTTGATATCCACTCTAAATTTGGTGCAGTGATTGAATCGGCTTCGTGGTACTTGCTCAACGCTATCTCAAGCATGAGAGATAATCAGGGACGTATCCTTATCGACGGTATCTATGAAAAGATTGTCCAACCAAACGAACGAGAGATGGATCTTATTGAAACTTATGCCATTGAAAATGCAGATAGTCTTCGTAAGATTTACGGCTTAAAACTACCCATTTTAGAAAGTGACCGCCGAGCTTTCTTAAAAACTTACTATTTTGAACCTGCCCTTTCCATTGAAGGCATTTCAACAGGTTATCAGGGGCAAGGGGTTAAGACTATCTTACCAGCCCAAGCCAGAGCTAAGATGGAGATGCGTTTGGTCCCTGGCTTGACGCCTGAGTACGTTTGGAGTGTATCAAGGCTCACCTTAAAAAAGAAGGATTTGACCGTATCAAGGTGACCTTCACTCTTGGTGAAGAAAGTTATCGTAGTGATATGTCTGATCCAGCTATTGTCAATGTTATTGAGTTAGCAAAAGGTTTTTATGAAGAAGGCGTTGCTGTGCTTCCAACGGCAGCAGGTACAGGGCCTATGCATATGATTCATCAGGCTTTGGGTGCTCCTATGGCAGCCTTTGGTATAGGAAATGCCAACAGTCGTGACCATGGTGGGGATGAAAATGTCAGCTTAGCAGATTACTACACCCACATTGAACTAATTAAGGAGTTAATTGCAAGTTATGAGTAATGTCATTATTGATTTGAAAAATATTGATATCACCTTTACGCAGAAACGCCGCACTATTCAAGCGGTTAAGGATGTGTCTATCCAGATTGAAAAAGGTGATATTTACGGAATTGTTGGTTATTCAGGGGCTGGTAAATCTACCCTTGTGCGTGCGATCAATCTTTTGCAAGTGCCTACAGCTGGTAAAATCACTATCGGTAAAGATGTGACTTTTGCAGATGGTAAGGTCCAATTGTCGACAAAAGAATTGCGTCAGAAACGTCAAACGATTGGGATGATTTTCCAACACTTTAACCTTATGGCTCAAAAGACGGCTTATGAAAATGTAGCCTTTGCCCTTCGTCATTCTAAACTAAGCAATGAAGAGAAAGACAAAAAAATTCGTGGTCTTTTGGAATTGGTTGATTTGGCTGATCGTGCTGAAAACTATCCTGCACAATTATCAGGTGGTCAAAAACAACGTGTAGCGATTGCCCGTGCCTTGGCTAATGATCCTGAAATCTTGATTTCAGATGAGTCTACATCAGCTCTTGACCCTAAAACAACTAAGCAAATTCTTTCACTATTTGCAGGATTTGAATAAAAAAACTTGGGTTTGACAGTGGTTATGATCACCCACGAAATGCAAATTGTTAAAGATATTTGTAACCGTGTTGCCGTTATGCAAAATGGTCAACTTTTGGAAGAGGGCAGTGTACTTGATATCTTCTCAAATCCTCAAGAAGATTTGACACAAGAATTTATTGAAACTGCAGCAGGGATTGAAGATGCCTTGGCTAAGATTAATGCACAACCTTTGGTGAAAAACTTACCAAGCTCAGCCCTTCTCGTTCAACTTAAATATGCTGGTTCTTCAACAGATGAGCCACTCTTGACCGAACTTTTCAAAGAGTACGGAGTTTCAAGTAACATCCTTTATGGTAACGTTGAGATTCTAGGTGATACTCCTGTTGGTGAATTGGTCGTTGTCTTGGATGGTGAAGCGGATCAGGTTCTTGCTGCTCAAAAAGCGATTGAAAATGCAGGTGTCAGCTTACAAGTACTTAAGAAAGGAGCCCAATAATGGCAGATTGGATTCAACAAAACTTTCCAGATATTTATCGTATCGGTATGCAGGGGGTTAACTCTTGGCCAGACGCCATCTATGCGACTCTCTACATGACGGTTATTTCCTTCATCATTGGGGGACTTCTTGGTCTTGTTATGGGGCTCTTCTTGGTATTGACAGGTCCTCGTGGAGTTATTGAAAATAAATTTGTTTTCCAAATCTTGGATAAAATCACTTCAATCTTCCGTGCCATTCCTTTCATTATCCTCTTGGCGATTTTGAAAGGATTCACTTACTTTATCGTGGGGACTAACCTCGGTATGACAGCGGCCTTGGTTCCATTGTCAGCTGCAACCTTCCCATTCTTTGCACGTCAAGTACAGGTGGTGCTTGCAGATCTTGACCGTGGCGTTATTGAAGCAGCACAAGCTAGTGGTGCAACACTTTGGGATACGATTAAGGTTTACCTTAGTGAAGGTCTACCTGAGTTGGTTCGTGTATCAACCGTAACTCTGATTTCCCTAGTCGGTGAGACTGCAATGGCCGGTGCTATCGGTGCCGGTGGTCTTGGTTACATCGCCATCTATTATGGATATAACCGTTCTAGTACATCAGTTACCATTTTGGCAACTTTCTTGATTTTGATTTTGATTTTCCTTATCCAATTCTTGGGTGATTTCTTGACTCGTAAATTGAGTCATAAATAGGATTTGAGAGCCTGTTTGCTACAGGCTTTTCTCATGTCTTGACGATTTCAGATATTTATCATAGTATGGAAGCTATCGAATGCTTATGGTTAAGCTAACCATAAAAAAGGAGTTAATGAGTTATGAAACGTTTTATTTCAACTTGGAATAGGACCAGTCTAATTAAGCGTATTGCCATTGGTGTGGTAGTGGGTGCTGTGCTTGGTTTGCTTGTTCCTAAGTTTACGGTTATTGGTCTCTTGGGAGACATGTTTGTTGGTGGTTTGAAGGCAATTGCCCCACTTTTGGTCTTTGCCTTGGTTGCCAATGCCCTTTCCCAAACGCGAGAAGGTCAACAAAGCAACATGAAGACAGTTATTGTTCTTTATCTCTTTGGGACCTTTGCGGCTGCTTTGACGGCAGTTATTTCTCACTATATTTTTCCAATTTCTTTGAAGTTGGGAGCAGCTGCAGCGACTAAAGCAACGGCACCTCAAGGTGTGGGAGAAGTTTTTAAAGATTTATTGCTTAAGATGGTAGATAACCCTGTCAATGCCTTGGCTCAAGCCAATTATATTGGTGTTTTGGTATGGGCAGTTGTCTTTGGTTTCGCCATGCGAACAGCTAGCAATCATACGAAGGATTTGCTTAATACCTTGGCAGAAGTGACGTCACAAATCGTTCGTTGGATTATCAACTTGGCCCCATTTGGTATCCTTGGTCTTGTCTTTAATACTATTTCTGAGAATGGTGTTGGTGTTTTGGCAGATTATGGTATCCTAATCCTTGTTTTAGTGGGAACAATGGCCTTTGTTGCCTTGGTTGTTAATCCAATCATTGCTTTTGTGATGATGGGCAAAAATCCTTTCCCACTAGTTTTCCGTTGTTTGAAAGACTCTGGGATTACAGCCTTCTTTACTCGCTCGTCAGCAGCCAATATTCCAGTTAACCTTCAACTTTGTAAGGATCTTGGTTTGAATCCTGATACCTATTCGGTTTCTATCCCTTTGGGGTCAACTATTAATATGGCTGGAGCAGCCGTGACAATCAATGTCTTAACGCTTGCTGCAGTAACGACTTTGGGAATTCAGGTCGACTTTGCGACAGCACTCATTCTTAGTGTGGTTTCAGCTATTTCTGCTTGTGGTGCCTCAGGTATTGCTGGAGGATCCCTCCTATTAGTGCCAGTAGCATGTAGCCTCTTTGGTATCTCAAATGATTTGGCCATGCAGGTTGTCGGTGTCGGCTTTATCGTAGGTGTCATCCAAGACTCCTGTGAAACAGCCCTTAACTCTTCAACAGACGTTCTCTTTACAGCAGTAGCAGAAAAGAGCCGTTGGAAGAAAGCATAGCTAATTGTATAAGGTCGGCCTATTTGGCTGGCTTTTTGATTTTAGAGAAAACATAGTCAAAGACTATAGCTAGCTCAAGGATCTATCATCTTTAAAAAGCCCATAAAATATGGTAAAATAAACCGTTCAAAGAGAAAAAGTGAAACATTTATGACTAATAATTTATTGGTACTTCAATCAGACTTTGGTTTGGTTGATGGTGCTGTTTCGGCCATGATTGGTGTGGCCCTTCAGGAAGAACCTAGTTTGGGAGTTCATCATCTGACACATGAGATTACCCCCTACAACACTTTTGAGGCTTCTTATCGTCTGTTTCAGACCGTTGAATACTGGCCTGAGGGGACAACCTTTGTTTCGGTAGTTGATCCGGGTGTAGGTTTCTCACGTAAAAGTGTGGTTGCCTTAACAAAGACGGGGCAATATATCGTCACACCAGATAACGGGACACTTTCTTATATCAAAAAGGTTGTTGGTATCGTGGCTGTTCGTGAGATTTCAGAGGTTGAGAATCGTCGTAGCAATACAGAACTTTCTTATACCTTCCATGGTCGTGATGTTTATGCCTATACAGGGGCTAAATTAGCTTCTGGTCATATCAGTTTTGAAGAAGTCGGTCCTGAGTTACCTGTGGACAAAATTCTAGAACTTCCAGTGGTTGAAACCATCATAGAGGATAATTTAGTTCGTGGTGCGATTGACATTTTGGATGTCCGTTTTGGCTCTCTTTGGACCTCTATCACACGTGATGATTTTTACGCTTTAGACCCAAACTTTGGTGACCGCTTTGAAGTAACCATCTTTAACAATGATATGTTGGTTTATCAAAATCAGGTTACCTATGGAAAATCATTTGCGGATGTTCGTATTGGTCAACCAATTATTTATATCAATTCCCTCTATCGTGTCGGTTTAGCCATTAACCAAGTGTCTTTTGCCAAGGCATATAATATTGGTGTAGGCTCTAACTGGCACATTGAAATTAAACGTTTAGGAGATTAAAGTAAGATTATGAAGAATAATTCAATTCGTACAGTAGTTGCGACAGGTATTGGTGCAGCACTCTTTATTATCATTGGTATGTTTGTTAATATTCCTATTTTTGGGAACACTAGCATCCAACTTCAGTATGCTGTTCAAGCACTATTCTCAGTTGTTTTTGGGCCTATTACAGGTTTCTTTATGGGCTTTATTGGGCATGCGCTTAAAGATGGCATTCAATACGGAAATATCTCATGGGCTTGGGTACTTGCAAGTGCTATTACAGGTCTTGTGATTGGTCTATTTAGTAAAAAATATGACGTCACAACTGGCAAGTTCTCTTTGATGAGTATGATTTGGTTTAACCTAGTACAAGCATTGGCCCTCCTTATTGCCTATGGTATCGTTACTCCTATTGGTGATAGACTCCAATTTGCACAAGCCTGGTCATACCTTTATGCACAAAGTTTTGTAGCTGGCGTAGCTAACTTTATTACAATTGCAATTGGAGGAACCCTCCTTCTTGCAATCTATGCTAGCTCACGTACACAATCTGGTAGTCTTACCAAAGACTAGCATGAATCATAGGAGAGTGGGACTGTCAGTTTGTTTGATACCTCCTCTCTTTTTTAGTAGAAACATGGATAAATACATTAGTTTTAATCAGTTTACATTTCAATATGATGCGCAAGCAGAAGCGACGCTTAAAGATATCAGCTTTGATATTGCCAAGGGCGAGAAAGTCCTAATCTTAGGTCCTTCTGGTAGTGGAAAGTCGACTCTAGCTCAGTGTCTCAATGGTATCATACCTAATATTCATAAAGGTCAGGCACAAGGCCAGGTAAGGATAGATGGTCAGGATATTTTTAAGCAATCTATCTATGATAAGTCACAGTTGGTATCGACGGTATTGCAGGATCCGGATGGTCAGTTTATTGGCCTAACTGTAGCCGAGGATTTGGCTTTTGCTTTGGAGAATGATTGTGCTGATCAAAGTGAGATGAAAGATAAGGTAGCCCTCTGGGCTGAGCGTCTAGACTTGACCTCTCTTTTGAATCACCGCCCTCAAGATTTATCAGGTGGCCAAAAGCAACGAGTCAGTTTGGCTGGTGTCTTGATTGATGAGAGTCCTATTCTTTTATTTGATGAGCCTCTGGCAAATTTAGATCCTAAATCAGGACAGGAAACCATTGATCTCATTGATAAGATCCACAAGGAGGTGGGAGCTACGACGATTATTATTGAACATCGCCTAGAAGATGTTCTTTATCGTCCCGTTGACCGCATTTTACTGGTCAATGAAGGAGAGCTCATCTTTAATGGTAGCCCAGATGAGCTTTTATCGAGTACGCTCTTGCTAGAAAATGGGATTCGCGAACCTCTATATGTGACGGTTTTACGTCAGTTGGGATTTGACACAAGGAGTGCACAAAATCTTAGTCAATTAGATGCTTTAGACTTATCTGACCTTGCTCTGCCAGACAGAGTTTTGAAAGATAAAAGAGACAGTTCGAGTGACTCTATTTTGAAGGTTGAGGGGCTTAGTGTTTCCTATGGAGATAATCCAACAATTATAGAGGATCTGTCCTTTAGCTTGAAAAAAGGTGAGCGACTAGCGATTGTCGGTAAAAATGGGGCTGGGAAGTCGACGCTTGCCAAGGCTCTATGCGGTTTTGTCCCTAGTCAAGGGAAATTAACTTACGAGGGTCAGGATATTAGTCAGGATAGCATTGCCGAGCGTTCAGAACGTATAGGCTTTGTTTTGCAAAACCCAAATCAGATGATTAGCCAAACTATGATTTTTGATGAGGTCGCTCTTGGTTTGCGTTTGCGAGGTATTGAAGAGGCTGAGGTTGAAGAGCGTGTTCATGAGGTCTTGAAGACTTGTGGTCTCTATAGTTTTCGTAAATGGCCCATTTCTGCGCTTTCCTTTGGTCAGAAAAAGCGCGTGACCATTGCGTCTATCTTAGTTTTGAAACCTGAAATCATTATCTTGGATGAGCCAACGGCTGGTCAAGATTACAAGACTTACACAGATATCATGAATTTCTTGGACAGTCTTCAAAAGCAAGGTCATACGATTGTGATGATTACTCATGACATGCAGCTCATGTTGGAATATAGCGATCGTTGTCTCGTTGTGGTTGAGGGTGAAATCATTGCAGACGACAAGCCTGTTACAATTCTTAATCAGAAGGATTTACTAGAGTCAGCTAATCTCAAGCAGACCTCTCTTTATACTTTGGGTCAGAAATTGTCAAGTGATCCAGTAGAAGTAACCCAGTATTATATCGAAAAAGGAGGCCCTAATGTCTAATCGTTTAATTGGTTATCAGTCAGGTCAAGGTTTCCTCTATGATTTGTCTGGGGCAGTAAGATGCTTTTCTTTATCTTGGTTTCAGTTGCCTGTATGGCAACCTATGACCCACGCTTTATCCTAGCGGTAGGCTTACTTTCCATTTATCTCTTTTATTTGGCTAAGATTCGTTGGCGAGATATTTCTTTTGTTGTTAAGATTATTGGATCCATTGCCCTCTTTAATTTACTTATGGTCTACCTTTTCGCACCTGGTTATGGTGAAGAAATTTACGGGGCAAAGACAGTTCTTATTGAAGGCTGGGGGCGTTTCTATCTAACCAGTCAGGAGCTTTTTTACCTTGCAAATCTATTGCTTAAGTATTTTTCAACGGTCCCTCTTGCCATTCTTTTTCTTATGACCACTCATCCGAGTCAGTTTGCGGCTAGTCTTAATCAGATTGGAATTCCTTATAAATTTGCCTATTCCGTTAGTTTAACCTTGCGTTATATTCCAGATGTCCAAGAAGAATTCTTTACGATTCGTAAGGCTCAAGAGGCTCGTGGTTTGGATTTGTCGCAAAAGTCGGGATTGGTCAAACGTATTCGCGGGAATCTCCAAATTGTTCTTCCACTAATTTTTTCATCTCTCGAACGAATTGATACCATATCGACAGCTATGGAGCTACGTCGATTTGGTCGCTATAAAAAACGTACCTGGTATGTGCATAAATCTTTGATGAAACAAGATTACCTTGTCATCGTGTCAGCTATTCTTTTATTGGGGATTAGTATAGGCTTAATCTTCCTCAATCATGGTCGTTTTTACAATCCATGGGGATGATATTCTTGGCTTTTAGTAAAAGTATGCTATTAAGCACAACTAAAAACGTTCCAGTCTTGTCTAGATGAACGAGATTGGAACGTTTTTTGTTATTTTAAATATCCTAAATAATCAAATTTTTCTAGTGTTCGATTGTCAGCGACAACTAGGATGATTCCCTTCATCAGGTAGTTTCTTACTTGGGTCAAAGTGAGTGTTTAACTTGCCACTTTTCTCATCTCTAAAACCAATAACATTGACGTTATAATTTTGTCTTAGATTTAAAGTATGCAAGGACTTTCCAGCCCATTCACTAGGAATTTTAAGTTCAATTAAAGCTACATCGTCCTCTAAATGAAAAACATTTGATATGTTATAGCGGAGGATATTTGAAGCCAATTCTTTTGCTGTGCTACGTTCAGGAGTGATGACCCAGTTAGCACCCATTCCGTAAAGGACTTCCTCATAATTGTTATTCATAGCTTTGGCAATAATATTCTTAATACCAAGTTTTTTGCACTGCAAGAGCGCTAGCGCAGACGATTCTAGGTGTTCTCCAGTTGCAATAATGACTGAGTCGCAGTATCGATACCAGCAGAACGTAGAAATTCAATGTCAGTAATGTCCCCAACAGCAGCCTTAGTCACCTGATCAGCAAGGAAATCAATTGTTGTAGCATTATTATCTAAGGCAATAACATCTTGTCCAAAAGAAGAGAGTTCGGTTGCAATAGTTTGTCCAAAGATTCCCAAACCAAGGACCCCAATAATTTGTGTTTTCATATAAAATCCTTTCAGAATATTGTCAATTAATAAAATAGTTTAGCCGACTGAAATGTCAGTTGGGGCATAAGAGATATGTTTTTCTTTTTTGGTCATCAAGCTCAAGAGAACAGTGATAGGTCCGACACGGCCAATGAACATCAGAGCCATGATAACAAGGCGTCCTAGGGTATTTAGATTAGGGGTCAAATCCATTGAAACACCAACGGTAGCAATGGCTGACACACTCTCAAAAAGTAGGCCTAGTGGAGAGAGAGTAGGATTAGTTTCCAGCAAAATAACATAGCCGACAAAGAGCATCGTTAGGAAAAAGAGTATAACTGTGAATGCTTGCAAAATGGTTTTGTTAGATATAATACGGTTTCGAAAAACCACGCTCGAGTTACCAGATAGCTCTGACTTAAAAAGTAGGAACATGATAGAGGCAGTTGTCACCTTGATACCACCCGCAGTTCCTCCAGGACCACCCCCAATAATCATTTGAATCATAAAAAGAAGATTTGTGGAGAAATCGGCATTGGTATAGGAAATAGTTGCAAAGCCAGCGGTACGCATGGTTACAGTCTGAAAGAAACTTACCAGAAGTTGTTGCCAGACATTGAGAGTACCGATTGTCTTAGAGTTATCCATTTCCAGTAACCAAGCAAGCAGTGTTCCTCCTAATAGGAGACAACCTGTACTTATAAGCACAAGACGGCTTTGATTACTGAAAGGTCTCCAAGCTAATTTCCAATTCCTTGGACGATCTTTAATATAACGTCTCATTAGTTGAATCAAATCAATCCAAACTGCAAATCCCAAGCTTCCAGACATGATGAGAAAAGCTACAGCAAGGTTAATGGTTGGATTGGTTGCATAATCTTGTAAACTGTTAGAACCTAAGTTATCAAATCCAGCATTACAAAAGGCAGAGACAGCTAGAAAGAGACTATTAAAAGATGCCATGACCAAGTCCAAAACGAGGAATGAAATCAGTCATAATCACAAGTGCTGCTATAGCTTCAATAGAAAAAGTTATTTTATAGACCTTAAAAAGATAAGCCTTCAAATCTTTTTGGTTATCCCTACTAAGTGCGGATTGAAGGAGATCTTGATCGCTCAGTCCTAATTTATTTTTAAGGGTATAGGTACTAAAGGCTATAAGAGAGACTAGTCCAAGTCCTCCCGTCTGCATGAGAAGCATAGAGAGAATTTGACCAAGACCATTGTATGCCTTACTGACCGGGACAACAGAAAGTCCAGTTACACAGACCATTGACACAGTATTGAAGAGATGGTCTAGGTAGCTTGTTTCTGGACTGTTAGCATAGTGGCTCATGGGAAGGCTAAGTAAAATACTCCCCACTATAATGACAAAGACAAAGCTGAGCACAAGCTTTTGCGTGACAGAAAGACGATTTATCAATGAAAACCTCCGAGTTATCATAAGAATAAATAATAATCCAAGGAGCAAGAAAGCATCCTTGGATAAATGTTATAACGGCTTCTTGTTAGGCATCCCAGCACGACGTGGGTACTTATTTGGGGTTTCTTTTTTCTTATCGACAATGGTGATATTACGTCCATCCCCATTTGGCAGTTTATAGTTCTCGTTGAGAACAGGCTTGGCAAAAAGCAAGTTCAAGGCATTTTTAGCATCGGCTAGCTCTTCGTCAGCTGCTGCAGCTTTAAGTGCAATAAGCTGTCCACCCACCTTTAAGAAAGGAATGGTCAATTCTGAGAGAACCTGCATGCGTGCAACGGCACGGGCAGTTACAATATCAAACTGAGCACGGAAGGCCTTGTCTTGTCCAAAATCCTCTGCACGTCCATGATAGAAGTGAACACCGCTGAGCTCAAGTTCATCGGCCAAGAGATTTAGGAAATTGATGCGTTTATTAAGAGAGTCAATGATAGTCACATCAAGATCAGGACAAAGGATTTTCATAGGGAGACTTGGAAATCCAGCCCCAGCTCCGATATCGAGAAGTCGAATAGTCTGAATTTTAATATGTCCTTGGAGAACAGGAGCTAGGGAATCGTAGAAATGTTTGAGGTAGACCTCGTCTCTTTCTGTGATTGCAGTAAGATTGATCTTTTCGTTCCATTCTACCAAGAGCTCAAAGTAGCGTTGGAATTGGTCTTTTTGTTTTTGGCTGAGATCGAACCCCAGTTCTTTCAGAGCCTTGTAAAAATCTTCAGGTGTCATTTTATATTCCTTTTATCTAGTTTCAATGCTCTTATTTTACCATAATTAAGAGCTTTCATCTAACGCTATAAGACAGATGGAAACTAGGTCTGAGTAAGTTTCTCATTAGCTTTGAAAAAAGTTCTAAGTTTAAGAAATATGTAATATTAAAGGTGTTATTTTTTCTTAAAAATTTGATATAATACTAATTAAGTCTAAAATCATAATCATGCTCTCTAATGAAAAGTGAATGTGGGGGATTATGGTCTTGTGGATTGAAAATAGATCCCTATGGGGAAATTTAATTTGAGGATTAAAAATGATTTATCTTTCAGAAGTTAGAAAGTCTCCAGAAGGGCTCGCCTTTAACGAAGCACCTTCTTTGTTGGAGTCTATTAAAGAACGCTATGATCAAGTTTTAAATCTTGAACAGATTCAAGCAAGTGGGCAGGTAGCCTATGACAATGGTTTGTACCTTTTGGATTATCAACTCAGCTATGATATTACCTTGCCATCTAGCCGTTCACTTGAACCTGTGACACTTAGTTTTAACTATCCGGTTTCAGAAACCTTTATACAAGAGGCAGATGCTGCTCTTCAAAAAGAATTAGTCGAAGAAAATCTAGTTCTTATCTTGGATGGGGATACTATTAATCTTGATGAGAGTATTCTAGATAATATTCTTCTTAATATTCCTTTGAGAGTACTAACACCTGAGGAAGAATCAGGACAAATTTCGCTCTCTGGGAATGACTGGGAAGTCTTGTCAGAAGAGGACTTTGCCGCACTTCAACAGGAGAAAAAAGAGGCAAGTAATCCCTTTGCCCAATTGAACGGTCTTTTTGATGAAAATTAATTCAAAAAAACAAACTAAAAATGTTTGACAATTTTAAAAATCTGTATTATTATATCATTAGAAGTTAATTTTCGGATTTATTCATTGGGTAAATCTACAGACTTTTTAAGGGAAATGGAAGTCAAAAAATTTTAAGAAAGTGGTAAATACTTATTATGAGCAAACGCATTTTGATTGTTGAAGATGAGAAAAACCTTGCTCGTTTTGTCTCTCTTGAACTTCAACACGAAGGATACGACGTTGTGACAGCAGACAACGGACGCGAAGGACTTGAAATGGCACTCGAGAAAGATTTCGATCTTATTCTCTTGGACCTTATGTTGCCTGAGATGGACGGTTTTGAAGTAACACGTCGTCTCCAACAAGAAAAAGATACTTATATTATGATGATGACAGCTCGCGATTCAATCATGGACATTGTTGCTGGTTTGGACCGCGGTGCTGATGACTATATTGTAAAACCATTTGCGATTGAAGAACTATTGGCACGTATCCGTGCAACCTTCCGTCGTCAAGATATCGAAGCTGCTAAGAATGCACCAGCAAAAGCATCAACTTATCGTGATTTGAAATTGGATGTTCAAAACCGTACAGTTGTTCGTGGTGATGAAGCAATTCCATTGACAAAACGTGAGTTTGATTTGTTGAACACACTTTTGAGCAATATGAACCAAGTGATGACCCGTGAGGAACTCTTGCTTCAAGTTTGGAAATATGATGACGCCATCGAAACAAACGTTGTAGATGTTTATATTCGTTACTTGCGTGGAAAAATCGATGTTCCAGGTAAGGAATCATATATTCAAACAGTACGAGGAATGGGTTACGTTATCCGTGAAAAATGAGTAAATTACAAGATAAATTATTTGGTAAAGTAACCATTAGAAAAAAGTTGACCATGACAACTGCTGTGGTCTTCTTTCTTGTATTGTCGATGTTCACTCTGGTTGTTGTTTTCTCAGCCAATACGCTACTTTTGCAACGTGAACGTCAAAATGTAAACACTACAATCTCAAAAGTTGTTACTTATATCGAAAAGGACTGGGACTCCGACGAGGAGTTGAGTCCAGAACCGCTTTTAGCGGCCCTTTATTCACCTAAAAATATCTATGCATCGATCATTAATGGTGTGCTTTCCGAAAAGCACTCTTTGGATGGTCAGGTTGCGATTTCTAATAAATTATATTCTAACCAATCTGTTTTTGTTTATGACAAAAAGGGAACGTTTATCTTTACTTCTGAGGAGAATACAGATTCGCCTCCAGGTATGTCCGAGGTAAACAAACTGAAGTCAGTTTCTTATAAAGGGAAGCGTGGTTTCTTGCTGCAAGTTCCAATCTACGGTAAAGATAAAAAGACCATCGTTGGTTATGCCCAAATTTTCCATGATTTGGAATTCTACTATGCTCTTAAAGAGCGTTTGGTTTTCTTATTGATTTTCCTAGAAGTGGGGATGACGGTCCTAGTTATCGCAGCAACTGTAGTTGTCTTGACATCTATTCTTCGTCCGATGAGACAGTTGCACGAAACGATGGGAGTTATTACCGATTCGCCAAGTGATTTGGAACTTCGTTCTAAGATTGAAAGTCACGATGAAATTGGTGATTTGGCGGTTAACTTTAACCGCATGATGGATAAAATTCAAGAAAATAATCAGATGCAGATGCGTTTCTTGAGTGACGTCAGTCATGAATTGCGTACGCCGATTGCGGTTATCAAGGGGCATATGGACCTCTTGCAACGTTGGGGTAAAAATGACCCTGAGATTCTTGAGGAAAGTCTTGAGGCTGCAAGTCACGAGGCCAACCGTATGACGATTATGATTAATGATATGTTGGATTCTATCCGTGTCAAAGGATCATTTGAAAATCATAGAAACGATACTTGTGATTTGAATTCTTCAATCCGTACGGTTATGGGAACTTCCGTGTCTTGCATGAAGATTATCAATTTTATCTCAATGATTTCGAAAGTTCAGAGCGTCTAGCACAGATTTATAGTCAGCACTTTGAACAGGCTATCACCATTTTGATTGATAATGCGGTCAAGTATTCGCCTGTCAATAAGGAAATACAGGTTACTATTAAAGCATTGGAAGATGAAATGTTGGTACAAGTGCAAGATAACGGTGAGGGGATTTCAAAAGAAGATATCAATCATATTTTTGAACGTTTCTATCGTTCAGATAAGGCGCGTAACCGTACGACAACTCAATCTGGTGTTGGTATTGGTTTGTCAATCCTTTATCAAATTGTGGAAGCTTATCGCTGCCGTATTGATGTTAGTTCTGAACTTGGTGTTGGAACACGTTTCGACCTCTACATTCCATTTGCAGATGGAGAAACGACGACACCTCAACTTGAGCTTTAAATCAATTTATAAGAGACTTAGAGCGATTCTTGGTCATGAGCACGCCTCGTTTAGGGCGTGCTTTTTATGTGTTTTTATGGTAAAATAGAGTACCGAATTTCAAAGATTGGTGGTGAAGTGCATGCGTTGTCCAAAATGTCAACATAATAAATCTAGTGTTATCGATAGCCGTCAGGCAGAGGATGGGAATACCATTCGTCGTCGTCGTGAGTGTGATTCTTGTCATGCTCGTTTTACAACATTTGAGCGTGTGGAAGAGGTTCCACTTTTGGTTGTCAAAAAAGACGGTACTCGTGAACAATTCTCTCGCGATAAGATTTTCAATGGTATCTTGATGAGTGCTCAGAAGCGTCCGGTTTCTAGTGAGGATATCGAAAATGCCATCACCCGTATTGAGCAAAACATTCGTCGTAACCATGATGGAGAGGTTGATAGTGATGTCATTGGGAATTTAGTGATGAAAGAACTTGCTGACCTTGATGAAATTACTTATGTACGTTTTGCCAGTGTCTACCGTTCTTTCAAAGATGTTGATGAGATTGAAGAGTTGCTTCAAGAAATCACCAAAACTGTACGTGCGAAAAAAGAGTCTAAAAAATGAGACCTATTGAAGAATTTGTCTATGTTGGCAATCAGGTTATCGTTCCCGATCAGGCAAGTTTGATGCGTTGCTATTATCCCATTATTGGGAGTGAAGGATACGCTCTCTACCAGTATTTCGTGGCTTTTTATGACAATGGTAATCACCGCCATAAGTTTGCGGCTATTCTGAACCATCTTAACTTTGGAATGCAGCCCTTCAGGAAGCACTGGCGGTTCTGACAGCAGTAGATCTCTTGGCCTTTTACCAGTCACCCTCAAGGGTTTTTATGTTATAGAGCTTAAGTCTCCCTTATCAATTGAGCAGTTTTCTAAAACATGCCGTTTATAGTTCACTTCTCGAGCAAAAGATTAGTGAACCAGCAGTAGATGCTTTGAAACCTGCAGGTCTACAAGGCTTGCAAGATTTATCTAAACGTTTTTCGGATGTCTTTACCGATGAGCGTTTGGCTCAAAAGTCTGTGTCTGAAATCAAGCCTAAAAATTCGTTTGATTTAAGCAGTTTCAGGAATCGTATGCAGGCTGACGGACTTGTATTTACAGATGAAAAGACAGATGTGCCAGAAATCTATAAATTGTCTGAAACTCATGGCATGAACTGGTATGATACCTATCTCTTAGCGAAAAAGACAGCCGTGAACCACCAGATTATTGTCAAGCGTATGCAGGTGCAATTAGAGCAGGCTCAAGCTCAAACATTGGGTGGTGATTCTGCTTTGACGGAGACGGAGAAAAAGATTCTTAAAGCGGTTAGGTCCGAAAAGCCTATAGATTACTTGCAAAGTGCTAAAGGCCCAAGCGGGACTGTGACTAATTCTGAGAAGCAGATTCTCACGGATTTGGCACAAAGAGGCTTTATGGATGAGGTAATTAACCTCATGGTTGCCTACAGTTTGGGACGGACACGTTCAACGAATGTAAATCGAGAGTATATCTCTAAACTTGCCAACGATTTTGCCTTTAAGAATATCGTCACTGCTGAACAGGGGCTTTTAGCTTTGCGTAGTGGTTACGATAAGAAATCACAGCAAGCAAAAGCTGATTCTAAGAAGAAAACAAATGTGCCGAGCTGGAGTAATCCAGATTATGATAATCAAACCAGTCAGGCTGATCAGGCCAAGTTGGATGAAATTAGACGTCGAGCTTTGGCAAAACTAGAAAAAGGAAAGGAGTAGCCTATGGAAAGAGTTGGACAAACCCTAAACCGAACAGGGCATCATGGGTCTGGCAATGCAACAGATTTAACGAAGCAAATTTAGCGGATCCAAGAGTGGCTAGCTTTATTCAAGAGCATAGCCTAAGCCAGGATGAAATCAAGCGTAGTCTTCCTAAGTTTAATCAATTCCTGGTGGAATGCCGTAAGGTAAAGGAAGGTGATGCCTCGTATATTGCCAAAGGGTATGAACCGATTCTGACCATGAATGAAGGCTACGCTGATGTCACCTATAAGGAGACGCGTCAGCTCAAAGAGCAACAAGAACAGCAGGCTATTGCTAAACGGATTAATTTGGTGAGTCTGCCTCAGTCTTATCGTAAGATTACCTTTGCGGACATTGCTCTAGATGATGTGGCTCGTGTTGATACCTTTGAGAGTCTCGTGGATTTTGTGGCGAATTACCCTAGTCCAGACCAGAAAGGCCTTTATATCTACGGAGACATGGGGGTTGGAAAATCCTTCATGTTGGCTGCTATGGCTCATGAACTTTCAGAGACCAAGAAGGTTGCGACGACCATTATTCATTACCCATCATTTACTATTGATGTTAAAAATGGAATCAAGGATGGTTCTGTCAAGGAGCAAATTGATGCTGTCAAACAGGCGGAAGTTTTGGTTCTAGATGATATTGGTGCAGAACAATTCTCTTCTTGGATTAGGGATGATGTTTTGCAAGTTATCCTCCAGCATCGCATGATTGAGGAGCTACCTACCTTCTTTACGTCTAACTATAGTTTTGCGGATTTAGAAGCTAAGCTATCCAATGGACGTCAAGGAGATGAGACTTGGCAGGCCAAACGTGTGATGGAGCGTATCCGTTTTCTTGCCAAAGAGGTTCACTTGAAGGGTGTTAATCGCCGTTAGGGTGATCCTAATAATGATAAAGAATAAGAGAGTTTGCTTTCCTTGGTGGAAGTGAGACTGCTAATTGAAGAAAGGAATCCCTATTTAATCAGGGACTTAAACATATGACATTACCTACAGTTGCTATCGTGGGTCGCCCAAACGTTGGGAAATCGACCCTATTTAACCGAATTGCGGGTGAACGTATCTCTATCGTCGAAGACGTTGAAGGGGTAACACGTGACCGTATTTATACCTCTGCCGAATGGCTTAACCGTCAGTTTAGCTTAATTGATACAGGTGGTATCGATGATGTCGATGCACCATTTATGGAACAAATTAAGCACCAAGCTGACATTGCCATGACTGAAGCTGACGTTATTGTCTTTGTCGTTTCAGGTAAGGAAGGCGTGACAGATGCGGACGAGTACGTTGCTCGTATTCTCTATAAGACCAACAAGCCAGTTATCTTGGCGGTAAATAAAGTGGATAATCCTGAGATGCGTGCAGATATCTATGATTTTTATTCTCTTGGACTTGGTGATCCTTATCCAGTTTCATCTGTTCACGGTATTGGTACAGGGGATGTTCTCGATGCTATCGTTGAAAACCTTCCAACAGAAGTTGAAGAAGAAAATCCAGATATCATTCGTTTTAGTTTGATTGGACGTCCAAACGTCGGAAAATCAAGCTTGATTAACGCTATTTTGGGCGAGGACCGTGTGATTGCTAGCCCGATTGCTGGTACGACTCGCGATGCCATTGATACAAACTTTGTGGACAGTGAAGGTCAAGAGTATACCATGATTGACACCGCTGGTATGCGTAAATCTGGTAAGGTTTATGAAAATACGGAGAAATACTCTGTCATGCGTTCAATGCGTGCCATTGACCGTTCTGATATCGTCCTTATGGTTATCAATGCCGAAGAAGGTATCCGTGAGTATGACAAGCGTATCGCTGGTTTTGCCCATGAAGCTGGTAAAGGGATTATCATCGTAGTTAACAAATGGGATACGATTAAGAAAGACAATCATACCGTTGCTAACTGGGAAGCAGATATCCGTGATCAGTTCCAATTCTTGAGCTATGCACCAATTATCTTTGTATCGGCTGAGACGAAACAACGTCTTAACAAGTTGCCAGAGATGATTAAACGCATCAGTGAGAGCCAAAACCGTCGTATTTCATCGGCTGTCTTGAATGATGTTATCATGGATGCCATTGCCATCAACCCAACACCGACTGACAAAGGAAAACGCCTTAAGATTTTCTACGGCACACAAGTTTCGGTTAAACCACCAACATTTGTTATCTTTGTCAATGAAGAAGAGCTTATGCACTTCTCATACATGCGTTTCTTGGAAAATCAAATTCGTCAAGCCTTTGGTTTTGAGGGAACACCAATTCATTTGATTGCTCGTAAACGTAAATAAAAAAGAGACCAACCAGAATAGAATTGTTATGGGTTGGTCTTTTATCATTGTAAGGAGAAAACGATGTTAGAAAATGTTCAAGCTTATTTGTCAAAACAAGGGGTTAAGTATATCAAACCTGAAAAAGCCGGTCCACATCAGGAAGAGATGGAAGACCTCAAGGCACTTGGTCAAGCAGCTCGTAAGGAGATGCAGACTTTAGCAAAACTTCTAGAGGAGCGTTTGGCACCCTTTAAGATGGATCGTGTCAGTAATTGGGCTAATCAGGCACAAATATGCCGGCCACACTTTTTGGTGCTATTACAGGGCCCCTGAGGATAGTTTAGACGATGTTGCCATGGCGATTCGACTCTATGGTCAGCCTGAAAAGATGGGGGAGTTTCAGTTGAAGTTAGCTTTGTCGAACGGAAAAAAATCAGATACTACTCTAGCTAAAGCAACATAAGGTCCTAGACTTACCGATTGCACCCTCTCTATACTATTTTTGCCCAGGAAAGATGGTGTCAGTCATCGTATAGAAGGAACTGAAGAGAATCGTCAGATGCTTAAAGCAGCAGTTAGAGATGGTCGTATCCGCAAGGTATTGGTTAAGTATGATGTGGTAGTGACTACTAGTAAAACTATGGAAGAGTTAGTAGAAGAGCTTGCTGATGGATTTGATAAGTTGAAACCCTATTTTGAGAAAGCTAATAAAAACTAAAAAATCTCCAGGTTCTTTCTGGAGATTTTCCTTGTTATTTTGGTGAAATCACTTCAGCACCACCCATGTAAGGACGAAGAGCTTCAGGGATAGTTACTGAACCATCTTCGTTTTGGTAGTTTTCAAGGATAGCGGCTACTGTACGTCCAACAGCAAGTCCTGAACCGTTAAGAGTGTGAAGAAGTTTTACTTTACCATCGGCTTCGTCACGGTAACGGATTTGTGCACGACGGGCTTGGAAATCTTCTGTGTTTGAACATGAAGAAATTTCGCGGTAAGTATTTTGTGCTGGAATCCAAACTTCCAAGTCGTAAGTTTTCGCAGCTGAGAATCCCATATCGCCAGTACACAAAGTGATGACACGGTATGGCAAGTTAAGTTTTTGAAGAATGTTTTCAGCGTTAACTACCATTTTTTCCAATTCATCATAAGAGTCTTCAGGTTTTGAGAATTTGACCATTTCAACCTTATGGAATTGGTGAAGACGAATCAAACCACGTGTGTCACGACCAGCTGAACCAGCTTCTGAACGGAATGAAGGGCTCATAGCTGTGAAGTAGATTGGCAATTCTTTACCATCAAGGATTTCACCACGGTAGTAGTTTGTCAAAGGAACTTCGGCTGTTGGGATAAGGACATAGTCAGTACCGTCAAGCTCGAAAGTATCTTCTTTGAATTTTGGATATTGACCAGTACCGAACATTGAGTCGTGGTTAACCATGTAAGGTGTGATCATCTCAGTGTAACCTTCTTTAGCATGCTCATCCAACATGAAGTTGTAGATTGCACGTTCTAATTTTGCTCCAAGGCCTTTGTAGAAAAGGAAACGAGAACCAGTGACTTTAGCACCACGTTCCCAATCTAGGATACCAAGGTCTTCCCCAAGATCCCAGTGTGCTTTAACTTCAAAATCAAATTCACGAGGTGTTCCCCAACGACGAACTTCTACGTTTTCATCTTCGTCAGCGCCTACAGGAACAGAGTCATTTGGTGTGTTTGGAAGTGTCACAACGATGGCATTAAGCTTTTCATCGATAGCAGCAAGTTCTGCATCAATTTCCTTAATTGCTGCAGAGACTTTTTGCATTGCTGCGATTTGTTCGGAAGCATCTTCTTTGTTACGCTTAGCTTGAGCGATACCATCTGAAGCAATGTTACGTTGAGCTTTGAGTTCTTCAGATTTGATAAGAAGTTCGCGACGTTTAACATCAAGCTCTTTGAGTTCATTTAAAGTTTCAGCAGCGACACCACGTGTAGCCAATTTTTCGGCAAGGGCATCGAAGTCGTTACGAATACGTTTTACATCTAACATAAGTTCCTCCAAAAAGTAAAACACTCCAGTGAAAGTGTTGGAGTGACATAGGCCACGGTTCCATCCAACTTCACAGGAGTGCACTTGTTTATGTTTTTAATTATTAGAAACGGTAGAATTTCGTAGGTTAACCCTACCTGCTCGCAGCAACCGCAGGCTTTCTGTAAGGGTCTAGCTAGTACTTATCCGTCTGTTATATTATACAAAAATTATGATTTTTTGGCAAATAAACCTTTGAGTCGAGCCCCAATAGTTTGAATGAGAGTTGGTAGCTTGACGACTTTTTCATTGCCAAGGTGTTCCCTAGCAATTTTTAGAATCTTCCCAGAATCTTTAGAAGCAAAGAGGAATTTGCTCTTGTCTGTCAACACTTCAAAGTGACGGCTAATTCTCTTTCCTGATACATTAGCACCAATTTGAGTGATGCTGGTCCATGGAATTTGAATGTATTGCTCAACATTGACATCTGGGTAGAATTCAAGAGCCACATCTCCAATTAGAAATTTACCGACCTTTCCTCCGATAGCCATGTAAGAAACACCCGTTGTATGCAGTTCAACTGTTTTGTTTAATGATTGTGCCATATCTATCTCGCTTTTCGATTGTAGTACTTTTATTATAGCATAAGAAAAGAGTTCAGCTTTGCTAAACTCTTACTCTTTTTACATGATTCCGAAGAAGCTTGCAATGATACCAACTACAAAGAGTCCGATGATGATTGTGATTGGTGAAACTTTCTTCTTAAGCAACCACATACATGCAAAAGTAAGGAGAAGTCCCATCAAACCTGGAATCAAAGAATCCAATTGTTTTTGTAGGGTATCAACTTGAATCTTGTCAAAGCTAAGTTTATCATTGACTTGACCAAGGATAGTCTTGAGTTGGTCACCAGTAACATTTCCTTTTGGCCACTCGATATAGGCACCCTTAGACATAACTTTACCTGGAAGATTTACGATGAAGTTGATTGAAACCCAACGTTCAACGAGGACAGCCAAGATGAACATACCAAGGATTGATGCCCCTTTAGTAATATCTTTCAAGATACCACCAGACATGTCTTTAGTAATTTCTGAACCTGCTTTGTAACCAAGTTCTTGAGTGTACCACAAGAAGGCCATACGGATAAGGTTCCAACCGATGAAGAAGATAAGTGGACCAGCAATGTTACCAGCTTGTGCCAATGATGCACCAAGGGCACCAAGGATTGGACGAACTGTGAACCAGAAGACAGGGTCACCGATACCGGCAAGTGGTCCCATCATACCGATTTTAACCCCTTGGATAGCGGCATCTTCGATTTCAGTACCATTGGCTTTTTCTTCCTCAAGAGCCAATGTAACCCCCATGATAGGAGCAGCTACGTAAGGGTGAGTGTTGAAGAATTCCAAGTGACGTTTAAGAGCTGCGGCTTGGTCTTCTTTGTTAGTATAAAGTTTTTTGATAGCAGGAATGAGTGAGTAAGCCCAACCCAAGTTTTGCATACGTTCATAGTTCCATGAACCTTGCAAGAATTGTGAGCGCCACCAAACCTTTTTACGATCTGCTTGAGATAATTGAATTTTTTCAGCCATGAGAGCACCCCTTCCTAGTAGTCTTCCAAGATATCGCCGATTGGGTCGCCTGAACCAGATGAAGTTCCGCCACCATTCCCGCCACCTTGTTTAGAAAGGTTGAGGTAAACGAAGGCGATAGCGACACCGATTGCACCAAGAGCGATAAGAGTCAATTGACTAATAGCTGCAAGCGCAAAACCAATGGCAAAGAATGGCCAAACTTCACGAGTTGCCATCATGTTGATAACCATGGCGTAACCAACGGCTACGACCATACCACCACCGACAACCATACCATGGTTGAGCCAGCCAGGCATCAAGTTAAGGGCATGTTGAACAGATTGAGCTGGGATAGCAAGAAGAAGGGCTGCTGGAACCGCAATACGCAAACCTTGAAGAAGGAGAGCGAGGTAGTGTGCACGTTCAACACCAGCGATGTTTCCGTTTTCTGCAGCCTTATCAGCAGTGTGAACAAGGGCAACAGAAGCTGTACGAACAAGCATAGTTAAGAAGAGACCGGCAACTGCAAGTGGTATAGCTGTTGCAGTCGCAACACCGATACCTTCTTGAGTGAAGTTGCCACCTTTAACCAAAATGATGGCAGCAGCAACAGAGGCAAGGGCAGCGTCAGGAGCGACAGCGGCACCGATATTAGCCCAAGCAAGGGCAATCATTTGAAGAGAACCACCAAGCATGATACCTGCAGTGAGGTTACCTGTAGCAGCACCGATGAGGGTACATGCAACAAGTGGTTGGTGGAATTGGAATTGGTCAAGGATACCTTCAAGACCAGCAAGGAAGGCAACAACTACGACCAAAATTGCAGAAATAATTGACATATCTGACATGGTAATAATTCCTTTTCTATTGAGTTGTGATTAGCTGAGAGTATCAACTAATTTATCCGAATGAAGGTTATTGAACGTTAGCTTTTTTGATAAGGTCGAACAAATCTTTCTTAGAATCGTTTGGTACCTTACGGACGTCGAATTCAACGCCAAGGTCACGCAATTTTTCGAAGCAAGCAACATCGTCTTTGTCCATAGACAAAACGTTGTTAACCATTGTTTTACCAGTTGAGTGAGCCATAGAACCAACGTTAAGTTCTTTGATTGGCACGCCACCTTCGATAGCACGAAGTGCGTCTTGAACAGTTTCGAACAAGATAAGCGCGTGTGTGTTACCAAAGCGAGGGTCCTTAGAAGCATCAATCAATTTTTGAATTGGAACAACGTTTGCTTTAACCCCATTTGGTGCTGCTTGTTTGATCAATTCTTTACGAAGCTCATCTTTAGCAACGTCATCTGAAGCAACAATGATACGGTCTGCTTTAGAAGCAGGTGTCCAGTTAGTTGCTACCTGACCATGCAAGAGACGTGTGTCCAAACGTGCCAAGTTAATCTTGAGTTTACCATCTCCGATAACTGTCCCTTCTGGGATAGCTCCTTGAGGTGCAGCAGCTTCTACAGGAGCTGCTGTTGTTTCCTCAGCTGGATTAAGCTCCTCTGGAAGTGCCTTGATACCACCCTTAGCTTCCTTGATGATATTAGCAGCAACTTGCTCTGCAGTAGCGTTAGCATCCATCATACGTTCAGTGTATGCTTGGATAAGCATTGGCAAGTTAAGTCCTGTGATGATAGCAATCTTGCGATCTGGATTTTCTCCAGCAATTCGACTGGCTTGGTTAAATGGTGAACCAGACCAAAGGTCAGCCAAAACAAGAATTTCATCATCAGCATCGAATTGTGCAATGGCGTCGTTGAAGTGAGCGTACAAGTCATCAGGACCTTCACTTGGCATGAAAGTTACGACTTGAACTTTCTCTTGGTCTCCAAAAATCATAGAGCCTGATTGGTGGATTCCTTCAGCGAACTTACCATGGCTGGCAATAATAATACCGATACCCATTCGTGTTCTCCTCCTTATAAATTATTTTTTCCTAGGCTTAAAAAGACTATCTCCGATTTTTATCAAGACGCTAAAAAAAGCGTCTCTCAATCTTTTTAAACATAAGAAATCAAGAACAATTATATTCTAAAACGCTTTCAAGAAAATGTCAATAGCTAGTGAGATAAAATTTCAAAAGAAGTCAAACTCTTTCAAAAATGAGCAAAATATTATAAAAAGATTGCCCAACCATTAGATTGGACAATCTTTTTATAATATTCGGAGATTATTTCTTCTTGACAATGAGTCGGAAAAGATTTTTAAAGCCTTGTTTGAGGACAGCGATAAAGCTAGGTGCTTTTCGTAAACTTTCTCGAGGAATTCTTTTTTGAATTTCTTTCAAAGTTATTCGGCTTTTTCGACTGGCAAAACGGAAACGTCCATTTTGCTTAGTACGGATTTCAAAGCGTGGGATGAATTTACCACCGAAGTAGACATCGGCAATCACATAAGTGATTTCATCCCAAGGAATTTGAACGTAATCTTGCAACTTCGTATCATTGTAAAATTCGAAGGCCTTATCTCCGACCATGATATTTCCGTAAATAGGTCCTTCACGAAACCAAGTTCCCTTAGTTGTGTGAGCCATTTCGGTATTGAGCGATTTAACCATACCTTGCTCCGATTAGAGTACACCAATAATGTGGAGCACAATAGCTAGAACAAAGATACCTAAGATGATAACAATTGGAGAAACTTTTCTCTTAAGAAGGTACATACAGAGGAAAGTCAAACCAAGGGCGGCAAGACCAGGAATCAATTGGTTCAAGTTATCTTGCAAGGTTGTCACCTTGTTGGCTTCGAGTGATTTACCAGCAGCTTGTTCTAGGAAGGCTGCTTTAACACCGGCAATACCTTTTGGAAGTTTATCCCAATCGATATAAGCGCCTTCTTGTTGTTTAACAACAGAGACAACTGGTGTGAAGGTAATGCTAACCCAACGTTGGATAAGAGAACCGATAACGAACATCCCCATCATTGATGCGCCACGAGTTACTTGTTGAAGAAGGTTACCTGACAAGTCGTCTGTAATCGCAGTACCAGCACGGTAACCGAATTCTTGAGTATACCATTTAACAGCGGCAACCATAACGTTCCAGAGAACGAAGAAGACGATTGGGCCTAGGACGTTACCTGAAACAGCCAAACCTGCTCCTAGTGAAAGGAAGATTGGACGAAGGGTGAACCAGAAGAGAGGGTCACCGGCACCTGCAAGAGGTCCCATCATACCGACCTTAACCCCTGAGATAGCGGCATCATCAATCTCAGCACCGTTGGCACGTTCTTCTTCCAAGGCAAGGGTAACCCCAAAGATTGGGTTGGCCATGAAAGGTTGTGTATTAAAGAATTCCAAGTGACGCTTAAGCGCAGCAGCACGGTCTTCTTTAGTTTGATAAAGTTTTTTGATTGCAGGAATAAGGGTGTAAGCCACACCACCATTTTGCATACGTTCATAGTTGAATGAAGCTAAAAGGAAGTATGAGCGCAAGAAAGCTTTGAAACGATCTGCTTTTGTTAATTTAATTTTTGAATCAGCCATTTTCTTTCCTCCTAATTAAAAGTCTTCCAGAATTTCACCGAGGGGATCACCTGATCCTCCATCATTTGAAGAACCATTTGAACCACTAGCTTCAAGTGCAAGGTACATAACGGCAAGACAGAGGCCGATGATACCCAAGCTAATCAAGGTCAACTCTTTAAGGGCAGCCAAAGCAAAACCAAGGAAGAAGAATGGCCAAACTTCACGACTAGACATCATGTTGATAACCATGGCATAACCAACGGCTACAACCATACCACCACCGATTGTCATACCTGATTTTAACCATTCAGGCATAGCTTCAAGACCAGATTGTACGAGGTGTGCAGGAATCAAGAGCAAGAGGAGGGCAGGGATAGCAACACGGAGACCTTGAAGGGCCATACCGATAAAGTGCCATCTTTCAACACCAGCGATATCAGCAGCTTCTGCACGGCTATCCATAATATGAGCGATGAAAACAGTTGCTGTACGGACAACCATTGTCAAGGCAAGACCGGCAACAGCCAAAGGCACCGCAAGGGCGATGGCAGGACCAATTCCTTTAGTTCCTTGACCACCCAAGATAAGGATAATTGTAGAAGCAACAGCGGCAAGTGAGGCATCTGGTGCCATGGCAGCACCAACGTTAGCCCATCCCATAGTGATCAACTGTAAGCTACCACCCAACATTACGCCGAGTTCGAGATGACCAGTAACAAGACCGATTAGGGAACAAGCCACAACTGGCTGGTATGTTTCGATTTGGTCGTTAACTGAGCTACAACCGATAATGAAAGCAACAATTACGACTAAAATAATTTGTACTAAACTCATTTATGCATCCTCCAAAATTATTTCTTCTCTGCTAATTTAGTTTCAGCTGACTTAATCAAGGCATCAACGTTTGCTGGGCTATCACTTGGTACCCCACGAACGTCAAATTTGACACCCAATGATTGCAACTCTTTGATAGCATCCACATCTGTTTGGTCAAATGAAAGAGCTTTAGTAACGTTGACTTTTCCTTCTTTATAAGCTGAAGAACCAAGGTTGATTTCTTTAACATCAACACCTGCTTTAACAGCAGCAAGAGCATCTTCAACAGATTCAAAGAGAAGCATAGCACGTGTATCACCAAAACGTGGGTCATTGTTTGCTTTAACCATGTTTTTAATTGGGATAACGTGAACTTGAACACCAGATGGAGCGGCTTGTTTAATCATGTTTGTACGAAGTTTATCATGACAAACAGTGTCTGAAACAACGATGATACGGTCTGGGTGAGTTGAGTGAGTCCAACCAGTCGCAACCTGACCGTGGAGGAGACGTGTGTCAACACGAGCCAAAACGTATTTGATTTTTCCATCACCAAGTACTGTTCCTTCAGGAATGGTACCCTTTAGGAATAGAAGGTTTAGCGTCTGCTGGTTTAGTGTCTTCTTCAGGAATAAGGCCTTCTGGAAGGACTTTAACGCCTTCTTTTGTTTCCTTATAAATGTTAGCGACAATCTCTTCAACCCCAGCATCAGGAGCTACCATACGTTCCGTATATGCTTGGATAAGCATTGGTAAGTTGAGTCCTGTCACGATAACCATCTTGCGATCAGGATTTCTTCCTTGATACGGCTTGCCTGGTTAAATGGTGATCCAGACCAAAGGTCTGCAAGGACTAGAATTTCGTCGTCAGCGTCAAATTGAGCAATGGCATCTTTGAAGTGAGCGTACAAGTCGTCAGGACCTTCATTTGGCATGAAAGTAACCACTTGAACTTTCTCTTGTTCACCAAAAATCATAGAACCTGATTGGTGAATACCTTCAGCGAATTTACCATGGCTAGCAATAATAATACCGATACCCATTAGTGTTCTTCCTCCTTTTATATATTGTTTCTTAGGAATAGAAAAATGATTATTGGTATTAGCATCGATCAGTATGAAATGACAACAATATTTTTTTAGTCCCTCGAAAATTAGAACACTCTAATTATAGGACGTTATCATGAATTTGTCAATGGTTTTCGTAACAAAAGTGTCATATAATTGAAAAAAACATCAAATTATTGCAAATATACTTTTTTTTCAGACAATAAGTGTTAAATATAGTTTTAAGCTATATCTAACTAGAAGAAATAGGATTAAGAAAAAATGAGATAAATGCTTGTAATAGCTGATATTGGCTGCTATAGTTTCTTCAATTAACTATTTAATGTTAAATCTATAAGAAAAGAGGGCCTCCTTATGTCAGATTTACTAAGTATTTATAATGAATTGCAATCTAAGAAATGGGTTGACTTGACCCACAAAATTAATGCGGAAAGTCCACATTTCCCAGCCCTTCCTGCTTTGAAACAAGAAGATCTTTTCACATTAAAAGATGGTTTCCATGTTCAAAAATTTACAGTGGTTGGTCAATACGGAACGCATATTGATGCACCGATTCACTTTGTAGAAGGTGGTCGTTGATTGGATGAGATTGCCCTCAAAGATCTTCTTTTACCACTCTATGTTATCGACAAGTCTAAAGAAGTTGCTGCGAGTCCAAACTTTGTCTTGAGCAAACAAGATATCTTAGACTTTGAAGCAGAACATGGACGAATTGTTGAAGGGGCCTTTGTCGCTTTTCGTAGTGATTGGTCGAAGCGTTGGCCAGATCAAGATGCTATGCGCAACCTTGATGAAAATGGGGTTCAGCAAAGTCCAGGTTGGAGCCGCGAAGCTCTAGAATTCTTGATTCATGAACGCCATGTTAAGGCTGTCGGTCATGAGACTTTTGATACAGATGCTGGTATTCCAGCAGCAGAACATGGCTTGGTTAACGAATACTACCTCTTGGAACAAAACATTTATCAGGTAGAAGTCTTGAACCAATTGGATCAAGTTCCAGCCGTTGGTGCTTTGATTTCAATTGCATTTCCTCACTGGGACAAGGCGACAGGTTCCCCAGTGCGTGCAGTGGCTATTTTACCTTAATCAGAACAAAAGACACCGAAGAAATTTTCAGTGTCTTTTCTTGTTTATAAAAAGAGTTCTTGAAGTTTGCGAGCAACGCCATCCTCTTCATTAGTCCACTCAATTTGTTCGTTAGCGTGGGGAAGAAGGACAGAGCTAGCATTCTTCATGGCATAACCAGTTTTAGCAAGTTCCAACATCTCTGTGTCATTGTGTTCGTCACCAAAAGCAATCAAATCATCCGTTGATTTACGCATGGCCTTAAGTAAGTAGTTCAGGGCGTAGGCCTTGTTAATACCTTTAGGCGAAAATTCCAAAATATTAAGTGGGCCACCCCAAGAATCAACTTCAATTTCTTCCTTGAAGTCTTTCTTGATGTCATCGGCTAGTTGGTACTTATCTTCATGGCGAGTTTGCATAAGGAGAGCGTTAGGGTTGCGCGTGATTTTAGTTGGTTCTAAACGCATAGCCTCAATAATTTTATCAACACCAAAGAGTTGTGGTTGAATACGCTCTGGGTGATTCATAGTGATATAGAAGTGTTTTCGATATTCACTAGCCAGAAAATCCATCTCTAATTCATCATGGCGTTGTAAGAGGCTAATCAGATATTTCTTATCTAATTTAACCGAATGCTCATAAGCCCAGTCTTGGTCTGGAAGATTGGTCAAAGAGCCGTTGAAGGTGATGAGTGGTGTTTCTAACCCTAGTGTTTTGTAATGGTCAATAGCCATACGATAAGGACGACCTGTAGCAATAACGACTTGGTGTCCTTTGTTTTGTACGTCTTTAATCGTTTTTTGTGTAAATTCTGAAATAGTTCCATCTGGGCGCAAGAGCGTTCCATCAAGATCTAGTGCAATCAATTTTTTTGTCATGTTCCTATTATAGCAAAAATCTGTCCTTTGTTGGTGATTAAGAAAGAGCTTTCTAAGAACGTTCGGTTTTTCATAAGAAAAGTCTCAGGAAATAAACCTTGCACCGTCAAATAATTTCATGTAGAATAGTAATGTTGCATTCTACGTGAGAATGTTCCGAAATTATTCGGATTTTGACAATATTTTTTATTAAGGAGTCTAAACTTTCATGGAAAAGTTTTTCAAATTGAAAGAACATGGTACTGACGTCCGTACAGAAGTGACTGCCGGATTGACAACTTTCTTTGCCATGTCTTACATCCTCTTTGTTAACCCAGCGATGTTGGCCCAAACAGGAATGCCTGCACAAGGTGTTTTCTTAGCAACAATTATTGGTGCGGTTGCAGGACATTGATGATGGCCTTTTATGCCAACCTACCATACGCTCAAGCGCCTGGTATGGGGCTTAATGCCTTCTTCACCTACACAGTGGTCTTTTCTTTGGGCTACACTTGGCAAGAGGCCTTAGCAATGGTCTTTCTATGTGGTGTTATTTCATTGATCATCACGGTAACTAAAGTACGTAAGATGATTATTGAGTCTATTCCAACAGCTCTCAAATCTGCTATTTCAGCAGGTATCGGTGTTTTCCTTGCCTATGTTGGGATTAAAAATGCTGGTTTCTTGAAATTCTCAATTAATCCACATACCTACACTGTAGCAGGTAAAGGTGCTGATATGGCCAAGGCTTCAATTACAGCTTCATCATCAGCTACACCAGGTTTGGTTGCTTTCAATAATCCAACTGTAATTGTAGGTTTGATTGGTCTTGCGATTGCGATTTTCTTTATTGTTAAAGGTATTCGTGGTGGTGTTCTTCTTTCAATCCTTGTAACGACTATCATTGCTATCTTTGCTGGTGTCGTTGATCTTGGAAGCATTGACTGGCACGCAGCTAGCTTGACATCATCTATTAAAGATCTTGGTCAGGTCTTTGGTGCAGCGCTTGGATCTAAGGGATTGGGATCACTCTTTGCAGACGTTTCTCGTTTGCCTGGTGTCTTTATGGCTATTCTCGCCTTTTCATTGACTGATATCTTTCGATACTATCGGTACCTTGATCGGTACTGGTGAGAAGGTTGGTATCATTGCTTCAACAGGTGATAACAACGAATCAAAAGCTCTTGACCGTGCTCTTTACTCTGACCTTGTTGGTACAAGTATTGGTGCCATTGCAGGGACTTCAAACGTTACAACTTACGTTGAATCTGCAGCAGGTATTGGTGCTGGTGGACGTACTGGTTTGACAGCTCTTGTGGTTGCTGTACTCTTTGCCATTTCTAGTTTCTTTAGTCCAGTGGTATCAATCGTTCCTAATGCTGCCACAGCGCCTATCCTTATTATTGTAGGTGTTATGATGCTCTCTAACCTTAAGAGTGTCGATTGGGAAGACTTGTCTGAAGCTATTCCTGCCTTCTTCACTTCTATTTTCATGGGATTCTCATATAGCATTACTTACGGTATCGCAGCTGGGTTCCTTACTTATACTTTGGTCAAAATCGTCAAAGGTCAAGCTAAGGATGTCCACTTTATTATGTGGATTTTGGATATCTTGTTTATCCTTAACTTCATCAGTATGGCTGTGTTCTAAAGCTTGAAAGTAAAAAGTCTGTACATTTGTCAGGCTTTTTCTTTTGCGATTTTTATCTGGAGGAATGTGAGAGAGTTACTATTGGTTAACTTTTGAAACTATAGTAAGTTTTACAAAAACATTTCTAATCTATGAGTGATTGATGTGGTTAAAATAAATTGAAGATTAAAATACACATCTTAACTTCTTACTTAAATGATTCAATATTTATAAGTTTCTACTGTATTTTTACAGTGGATTCTAGTCCATATTTTTATTTTTTGATATAATGAAAACATGATTTACAGTCAAAATGAAGAAGAATTGATTAGTATCGGCCAAAAGCTAGGTCGACTGCTCGATTCTGGAGATATAATTGTTCTCTCAGGTGATCTGGGAGCTGGCAAAACAACCTTAACTAAGGGAATTGCCAAAGGTTTGGATATTTCACAGATGATAAAGAGTCCAACCTATACTATTGTAAGGGAGTATGAGGGGCGACTACCACTCTATCATTTAGATGTCTACCGCATTGGTGATGATCCTGATTCTATTGATTTGGATGATTTTCTGTATGGTGAAGGTGTGACAATCATCGAGTGGGGTGAGCTCCTAGACGAGAGTCTGTTAGGGGATTATCTCCTAATTTCGATATCTCATCATGGAGATGGACGTCAGTTGCTTTTTGAATCTTTCGGTCCTAGAAGTAAGGAGATTCAGGAGGAGATGGTAAATGGCTGAGCAAGAATTAGTCATTGAGGAAGCTCAAAGAGAGGATGCTGCCTCTCTAGCTCGTTTACTAGAGACTGTAGCCTTGGAATCGGATTTCTAGCACAAGATGATAGAAGTTCTATACTGAGTGCTGAACAGTTAGCCACTTATATTGAAGGTCATCAGCATAGGCTTAATGAGATTTGTTTGGTGGCGAAATTGGGTCATGAGGTCATTGGTGTTTGTAATGTTACCTCTGATCAAGATACTAAGACTAGTCATATTGGCGATGTATTTATTGCGGTTTCTAAACCCTACTGGGGGAATGGTGTTGGCCAGTTTCTTATGGAAACAATGATTGACTGGGCAGATCATACACCAACTATCCGCCGCTTAGAGTTGACGGTTCAAGCACGTAATGAGCGTGCGGTTCATCTCTATCAAAAATTTGGCTTTGACATTGAAGGCACTAAGAAACGTGGTGCAAGAACTAAAAATGGAGAATTTCTAGATGTTTACCTTATGGCTAAACTCATAGATTAGGAAAAAACATGAAACTTGGACGAAAAATTTTATTGATGTTGTTGGCGATTTTTGCAACGACAGTAGTAGCTGCTGGTATTTACCTAACGACAACTTATAATTACGCCACAGGCGAATTGTCAAAAACGTTTAGGGCTTCTAAAGCAACTTCAGGGAATAGTAAGGCTATTCAACAGACTAAGCCTATAACTATTCTCTTGATGGGGGTAGATACAGGATCCAAAGAACGTAAGGAAACCTGGGAAGGAAACTCTGATACCATGATTTTGGTAACAGTGAACCCTAAGACTAAGAAAACAACCATGACCAGTTTGGAACGTGACCTTTTGACAGATATTGAGGGGTCGGGTGAAGCAAAACTAAATTCAGCATATGCTGAAGGTGGTGCTGACTTGGCTATTTCAACCATTCAAAAGGTTTTGGATATTGATATTGACTATTATGCACTGATTAATATGCAGGGTATGATTGATTTGGTAGATGCTGTTGGTGGTATTGAGGTAACGAATCATTTTGATTTTCCAATTTCGATTGCAGAAAATGAACCTGAATTTCAGGCAAAAGTTGAGCCCGGAACCCATAAAATCAATGGTGAGCAAGCTTTAGTCTATTCACGTATGCGTTACGATGACCCTGATGGTGACTATGGTCGTCAAAAACGTCAACGTGAGGTTATTCAAAAGGTTGTAGCTAAGCTATTGAAGATGGACTCTATTGGTTCTTACAAGAAAATTTTGTCGGCTGTAAGTTCAAATGTTCAAACCAGTATCGATCTTGGTGATACCAATACTTTGCGTAGCTTGATGGGTTATAGTGATGCCCTTAAAAATATTAAGTCCTACCAATTGGCTGGTTCGGATGCCATGATCAATGGTGGAAGTTATCAAGTAGCTTCAACTGAGGATATTCTTAAGGTACAAAACCGTATTAAGAAGGAAGTCGGTAAGAAGAAAGTTTCTGAATCTAATCTTAAGACTAGTTTGGTTCTCTATGGTTCTGGTAGCTCTAACTATGGCTCAGATGATTTCGTTAATTCTAAAGGAAGTGCGGCTTCGAGTGAAGCTATCTTCAAATTATGAGGCCTGGGACATCTGAGGCAGCTGGTGGTGGATCGGTAAGTACCTACAATGGAGGTACTACCTATAGCAATAACTATAGTGAAAAACACAGGTAATTATGTTCAGGAACAAGGTACGACAACCCCTACATACAATAATAATGGATCGGGTGTAACTACTTATAGCACTGTTCCAGCGACGCAATAAATAAGGTTGGGTGATTCCCAACCTTTTTGTTATGAAATGATAGCAATATGGTTATTCCTTGCAATGGCTTTTGAGCTATGCTATAATATAGGAAAATAACGAAAGAGAGGCGGAGTAGAAACTTCGTCTCTTGTGTGTGTAAGGAGGTCATAATGTCGCAAAAAATTATTGATCTCGTGACGGCAGTCGTAGCTCCAGCTATTCCTGAGCCATACGAACTGGTCGATATCGAGTACGAAAAGCTTGGCGGTGACTATGTCTTGTCAGTTTTGATTGATAAGCCAGGAGGTATTACTGTAGAAGATACTGCAGACTTGACTGAAATTATCAGTCCCCTCTTGGATACTATTCAGCCTGATCCTTTCCCGGATCAATACATGCTGGAAGTTTCTAGTCCAGGGTTAGAGCGTCCCTTAAAAACCAAAGAAGCTTTGACAAATGCTGTTGGTCAGTATATCAATGTTAGTCTTTACAAGGCTATTGATAAGATCAAGATTTTCCAAGGTGACTTGGTGGCCTTTGATGGGGAAACCCTAACAATTGATTACCTTGATAAGACTCGCCATAAAACTGTTGAGATTCCCTATCAAACAGTTGCTAAAGCTCGTTTGGCAGTCAAACTCTAAAACTCTTAGTGTAAATAAAGAAAGGATGCCAGTTTTAGCCTTTAGAGGCTAAAACAACAAAGAATATGAGCAAAGAAATGCTAGAAGCCTTCCGTGTCTTGGAAGAAGAAAAACACATTAACAAGGAAGACATCATTGATGCCGTGGTTGAATCGCTTAAGTCAGCCTACAAGCGTCGTTATGGTCAGTCAGAATCAGCTGTAGTTGAATTTAATGAAAAAACAGGTGATTTTCAAGTTTATACCGTTCGTGAAGTTGTAGACGAAGTCTTTGATAGTCGTTTGGAAATTAGCTTGAAAGATGCCCTTGCTATCAGCTCTGCTTACGAGCTTGGTGACAAGATTCGTTTTGAAGAGTCAGTCGATGAATTTGGCCGTGTTGCAGCGCAATCTGCCAAACAAACCATTATGGAAAAGATGCGCAAGCAGATGCGTGAAATCACTTATAATGATTATAAGCAACATGAAGGTGAAATCATGCAAGGAACAGTTGAACGCTTTGACCAACGTTTCATTTATGTGAATCTTGGAACGCTCGAAGCTCAATTGTCACGCCAAGACCAAATTCCTGGCGAAAGCTTTAAGTCACACGACGTCATCGATGTTTATGTTTATAAAGTTGAAAACAACCCTAAAGGTGTTAACGTCTTTGTAAGCCGTAGCCATCCAGAATTCATCAAACGTATCATGGAACAAGAAATTCCTGAAGTATTTGATGGAACTGTAGAAATCATGAGTGTGTCTCGTGAAGCTGGTGATCGTACCAAAGTTGCTGTTCGCAGTCACAACCCTAACGTTGATGCTATTGGTACTATCGTTGGTCGTGGTGGAAGCAACATCAAGAAAGTTGTCAGCCGTTTCCACCCAACACGTTTGGATGCTAAGACAGAATTGAAGTTCCTGTTGAGGAAAATATTGACGTTATTCAATGGGTTGAAGATCCAGCTGAATTTATCTACAATGCTATTGCACCCGCGGAAGTGGACTATGTTCTCTTTGACGAAGATGATAGCAAACGTGCGACAGTAGTTGTACCAGATAACAAATTATCTCTTGCAATTGGTCGTCGTGGACAAAACGTTCGTTTGGCAGCTCATTTGACTGGTTACCGTATTGACATCAAGTCAGCTTCTGAATATGAAGCACTCGAAGCTGAAAAAGCTGAGGCTGCTACTGAGGAAGTTGTTGACGAGATTGTTGCAGAAGATGCTACACCTGTTGAAGTCACAACAGAAGAAGTAACTGAAACAACAGAAAAAGAATAAGAAGAACATAGAGGTGTTTGATGGCTAAAACACGAAAAATACCTTTACGCAAATCAGTTGTCTCAGGAGAAATCATTGATAAACGTGATTTGCTCCGCATTGTAAAAACTAAAGATGGTGAGATTTTCATTGATCCAACAGGAAAGAAAAATGGCCGAGGTGCTTACATTAAACTAGATAATGAAGAAGCTCTCCAAGCTAAAAAGAAACGTGCTTTTAACCATAGTTTCTCAATGGATGTTCCTGAAAGTTTTTATGATGAACTTATTGCTTATGTGGATCACAAGGTCAAAAGAAGAGAGTTAGGTCTTGAATAACACAGAAAAATTGTCAAATATGTTAGGACTGGCACAAAGAGCTGGAAAACTTATTTCTGGCGAAGAACTTGTCATCAAGGCAGTTCAATCAGGGCAGGCGAGACTAGTTTTTCTTGCCAATGATGCTGGTAGTAACGTGACTAAAAAGACGACTGATAAATGTAACTACTATAATATAGAAGTCTCCACAGTGTTTAACGCACTGGAATTAAGCATGGCTATTGGTAAACCAAGAAAAACGGTTGCTGTAGTTGATGCTGGATTTTCAAAGAAAATGAGGACTCTTATGGACTAAAGAATAGGAGGACATCACGTGTCAAAGAAACGATTATATGAAATCGCAAAAGAGGTTGGTGTAGAAAGCAAGGTTGTTGTTGCAAAAGCTCAAGAACTTGGTCTTTCTGTGAAGAGCCACTCCTCATCAGTTGAAGAAGCTGATGCTAATCGTATCACTTCAAGTTTAAAAGGGGGAACAGCTAAGGCTGAAAGCAAGCCAGCTCCTAAAGCGACACCAACTCCTAAAGAGGAAAAGGTAGCGCCTAAGGTTGATAAGGCACCTGTTGCCAAATCAGCTCCAGCTAAAGAAGCATCGAAGGCTGAAGTCAAAGAAGCCCCTGCGACTCCGAAAAAACCACAAAGCCGTAATTTTAAGGCAGAACGTGAAGCACGTGCCAAGGCAGAAGCAGAGCGTCGTCAAAATGGCGGAGGCCGTGACAACCGTAATCGTAATCGAAATCAACAAGGAAACGATCAAGGTAAGCGTCAGAATAATGATCGTCGCAACCAAAATGGAAATGGTCAAGGAAACCGTAACAATGGGAACCGCGATAACAATAGTAATCGTGACCGTAATTTCCAAGGTAAACAGCGCAATAATCAGGGTCGAAATAAACGTAACGATACTGCCCGCAACAATCAGGCAGGTCCACGTATTGACTTTAAAGCGCGTGCAGCAGCCTTGAAAGCAGAGCAAAATGCAGAATATTCACGTCAAAGTGAAACACGCTTCCGTGAAGAAAAAGCTGCAGAGCAACGCCGTGCGAAAGAACAGGAAAAGGCAAGAAAAGAAAAACAACAGGCTGAAGTCGCTGCTCAAAAAGCAGTTGCTGAAGCTAAGCCAGCTCCAAAACCAGCACCGGCTGCTCAACCAGCTCCAGCTGCACAAGCACAAGATACACGTCGTAAAAAGGCACGTCCAGATAAATCACGTGATAATCGTCGCGAGAATGAAGATGGACCTAAGCAAACAAGAAATAATAAGTGGAATAATCAAAACCAAGTGAGAAATCAACGAAATAGTAACTGGAATAAAAACAAAAATAAAAAAGGTAAAAATAACCGTGGTAATTCAGCTCCAAAACCAGTAACAGAGCGTAAATTCCATGAATTACCAAAAGAATTTGAATATACTGAAGGCATGACGGTTGCAGAAATCGCAAAACGTATTAAACGTGAGCCAGCTGAAATCGTTAAGAAACTCTTCATGATGGGTGTTATGGCAACTCAGAACCAATCTCTTGATGGGGATACTATTGAGTTGTTGATGGTTGACTACGGTATTGAGGCAACCAAGAAAGAAGAAGTCGATAATGCTGATATCGAACGTTTCTTTGTTGACGAAGACTACCTCAATAAAGATGCTATGGTAGAACGTGCACCAGTTGTTACTATCATGGGACACGTTGACCATGGTAAAACAACCCTTCTTGATACCCTTCGTAACTCACGTGTTGCGACTGGAGAAGCTGGTGGTATCACACAGCATATTGGTGCCTACCAAATTGAAGAGGGTGGTAAGAAAATCACCTTCCTTGATACTCCAGGACACGCGGCCTTTACATCTATGCGTGCCCGTGGTGCTTCTGTTACAGATATTACTATCTTGATTGTCGCTGCGGATGACGGTGTTATGCCACAAACTATTGAAGCCATCAACCACTCTAAGGCTGCTGGTGTTCCAATCATTGTTGCGATTAACAAGATTGATAAACCAGGTGCTAACCCAGAGCGTGTAATCGGTGAATTGGCAGAGCATGGCGTTATCTCAACTGCATGGGGTGGGGATAGCGAATTCGTTGAAATTTCAGCGAAGTTTGGTCAAAATATTGAAGAATTGCTTGAAACAGTTCTTCTTGTGGCTGAAGTGGAAGAACTTAAAGCTGACCCAACAGTTCGTGCCATCGGTACCGTTATTGAAGCGCGTTTGGATAAAGGTAAAGGTGCGGTTGCAACCCTCCTTGTTCAACAAGGTACCTTGCATGTTCAAGACCCAATCGTTGTTGGTAATACCTTCGGACGTGTCCGTGCTATGACCAATGACCTTGGTCGTCGTATTAAGACTGCAGCACCATCAACACCAGTTTCAATTACTGGTTTGAACGAAGCGCCTATGGCGGGTGACCATTTTGCCGTTTATGAAGACGAAAAAGCAGCTCGTGCAGCCGGTGAAGAACGTGCCAAACGTGCCCTTATGAAACAACGTCAACAAACACATCGTGTTAGTCTTGATAACCTCTTTGATACCCTTAAAGCTGGTGAATTGAAGACTGTTAATGTTATCATCAAGGCTGACGTACAAGGTTCTGTTGAAGCCTTGGCAGCATCACTTCTTAAGATTGATGTTGAGGGTGTTCGTGTTAATGTTGTTCACTCAGCAGTAGGTGCTATCAACGAATCTGATATTACTCTTGCGGAAGCTTCAGATGCTGTTGTTATCGGATTTAACGTTCGTCCTACCCCACAAGCACGTCAACAAGCGGAAACTGATGAAGTTGAAATTCGTCTTCACAGCATCATCTACAAGGTTATCGAAGAAATCGAAGATGCCATGAAAGGGATGCTTGATCCTGAATTTGAAGAAAAAGTCATTGGTGAAGCTATTATCCGTGAAACCTTCAAAGGTTTCTAAAGTCGGAACAATCGGTGGGTTCATGGTTACTAGTGGTAAAATCACTCGTGATTCAAGTGCCCGTGTGATTCGTGATGGTGTCGTTATTTTTGATGGTAAATTGGCAAGCTTGAAACACTTTAAAGATGACGTTAAAGAAGTCGGAAACGCTCAAGAGGGTGGTTTGATGATTGAAAACTATAACGATATTAAAGTTGATGACGTTATCGAAGCTTACATTATGGAAGAAATTAAACGTTAATTTTGTTAGCTTTTAAGAAAGCTACTTAGGAGACAAAGCTAGGTCATCTGGCCTGGCTTTTGTTCCATCATAATAAGAGAGAAAGGATGAGACTATGGGAAATTCATTTCGTGTAGACCGTGTTGGTATGGAAATCAAACGTGAGGTCAATGAAATTCTTCAAAAGAAAGTTCGTGACCCACGCGTGCAAGATGTCACTATCACAGATGTACAGATGCTTGGTGATTTGTCAGCTGCTAAGATTTTTTACACCATTCATTCAACCTTGGCCTCAGATAACCAAAAAGCACAAACTGGTCTTGAAAAGGCTACTGGGACAATCAAGCGTGAACTTGGTAAAAAAATGACCATGTATAAGATTCCGGATTTGACCTTTATTAAAGATGAGTCTATCGAATACGGTAATAAAATTGATGAAATGCTTCGTAATTTGGAGCGTAAAGACTAAGAAAAAATTCCTGTCAGTTATGGCAGGAATTTTGCGTTATAATAGAATAAAAAGGAGGACTTCAATGAAAGTAACGGTCTATTTGGGTGCTAATATGGGTGATAATCCTAGCTTTAAGAAAGCAACAATTGCCTTGGGTCAGTGGATTGCTAAAAATGGGCATACCCTAGTCTATGGTGGCAGTAAGATGGGACTTATGGGAGTTCTTGGTGATACGGTTTTGGAAAATGGTGGACAGGCTCATGGCATTATGCCACAATTCCTCAAAGATAGGGAGATAGCTTATGAGGGGGTTAACCTCAATGACCATAGTAGAAACTATGGCAGAACGAAAGACTGCCATGCTAGAGCAAGGAGATTTCTTTATCGCCCTTCCAGGAGGTTTAGGGACACTGGAAGAAATCTCTGAAGCTATTGCAGCTGCTCGAGTCGGTAAGTTGGACAAACCCTGTGTTTTCTTCAATCTCAATGGCTATTATGATGCTATGAAAACGATGTTAGATACCATGGTTGCTCATGATTTTTTGGAGGCTGAAACAGCAGCAAAATTCCTCTTTACAGATGATTTTTCAGAAATTGCAGCTTTTGTCCAGTCTTATGAACCACCTCAATTGAGACGTTATCGGTAACTTTATATGATAGGTTAGCTCTCTAAGTTTAAAAGGAGAGCTTTTTTGATGGAGAGACGTTAGTAATTATTTTTTTCTTTTAAATTTCAGAAAATTAACTAAAAAAACCTTAACAAAAATGGTGGATTTGTATATAATAGTGTTTGTAAATTTAATCATTTAACAAATTTTCCTCATCATCTGTGAGTAATATCCATGAATACTTAGTACCCCACTTGGTTAGGAAAACTTTGCCAATCATTTATTTTTATGGGGAATGTGGGATATAGGATGAAATGGAAGGAATGATAAGTATGTCTATTATGGTTAAACATGTGAGTTTTGATGACTATCAAAAAACACAGACAAACTATAAAGATGCCAACTTTTTACAGTCAGCTGAGATGGCTAAGCTTCAGCTAAGCCGTAATCATATCGGAGAAGTAGAGGCTCTGGTTTTTGAAAGGGATGGCCTGCGGATAGGTCAAGCCATCGTTGTCTATAGAAGAAGCTTTCGTATCTTTAGAAAAGCTCTCTTGTTTCATGGACCCTTGCTAGATTACAATTCTATAGCTGATTTGACAGACCTTCTAGAGGCCTTGATACTCTACTTAAAAAAGAAAAATATTGCATCACTTTCTATCCATCCCTATCTTACCGATCTTATTAGGAATGAAGAACTTGAAATCATTGAAGAAGAAAAGGCTGATGAGGTCTCCAAGGTATTTGAAAAATTAGGTTTTGAGCAGTATTTAGATCCAGAACAGGCTCTAGTTGTTAATCAGATGTTTGTAAAACCAATTGATACCTTTACGACTTCTGATGAGATGCTCGCAGCTTTTTCACCATCTTTGAAGCGAGATTTAAAAAAATTCACTGCTTTGCATGTCAAAGTTGAAGAACTACGTGAGGACAATCTCAATCAGTTTTATGACATCCTAGTTCGGACAGCAGAGAGAAAAGGATTTTCAGTTCATCCATTGACCTATTTCCAAGATTTGAAGAGGAACTTTGGAGAATCTGCAAAGTTTATGTTGGCTTATTTGGATTGTCCAGCTTATTTGGCTTATCTTGATGAGAATATTAAATCTTTTGAAGCTAAGATTCAGGCTTTAAAAGATGGCCCACAGAAAAAACGAACCAAGGGTCAGATTGCGGATGCCGAAGATCAGCTTAGAAGTTACTATAAACGTTTAGAGCAATTTAAGACCTACCAAGTCACTGGTGACAAATTACCTCTTTCGGCCTATCTTTTTATGGATTATGGTTCAGAAATTGTCAGCTTTTACGGTGGGAATGATGAAGCCTACCTTAATTTTGGTGGAGCAGTCCTTCTTCATTGGGAAATGCTACAATATGCTAAGTGTGAGGGAAAAGAGCGGTTTAATTTTTATGGGACAATCGAAACTGAAGCGGCAAGTGCTGGAAAAGGGAATTTTAACTTCAAGCGTCAGTTTGGTGGGCAATTAGAGACTCTTGTTGGCTCTTTTGATAAAACCCTAAATCCTTTCTATGATATTTTTAAGAAAACACTAGGTAAAGACTAGTTCCTTGTATAGAAAAAAGTCAATTGAGGTTAAATTCATTACCTCAATTGACTTTTTTTAGTTTACAAATATTTTTTAGCGACTTCAATATCGCCAGCATAGTTATCGCGTTTACCATTTACGATCTGGAAGGCATCGGCACCTTTACCGGCAATAACCACAGCGTCTTTAGAGTCTGTAGTCTCAGACATTGCTGTTTTGATTGCTTCCTCTCGATCGACAATGATACGAACCTCGCGACTGATGTGACTAGCAATTTCCTGACAGATAGCAAGAGGATCCTCCTTGTTAGGATCATCGGCTGTTAGGATGACATCAACATCAGGGTAGGTATTGAGGACATGTCCAAAGTCTTTACGACGGCTTCACCCTTATTTCCTGGAGCCCCTAGAATTAGACTAATACGACCATCTTGATGGCTGGTTACGACTTGTAAGAGCTTATCTAGGCTATCTCCATTGTGAGCATAGTCAACAAATGTCTTAGCCCCATTAGTTTGGGTTAGAACCTCCATACGCCCTGGAACAGAGGTTTGAGCGATTCCTTCCTTGATGTCTTGAAGGCTAGCTCCGAGACGTAGGCAGGCCAGACCAGCAGCCATAGCATTGTCCTGGTTAAAGTCACCGATAAGTTGGATATCATAGTCACCGGCTAATTTCCCACTTGCCTTAAAGCTAAAACCAGAGCCATGTTTAACAGCGTTGTCGGAGTTTTTACCATAGAAGTCATGCTCTTTATCCACAACTTCCTCAGCGATAAAATCAAAGTGATCCATACCGCTATTAACAATAACAACTCGACTGTTTTCCAAGAGAAGACGCTTATGGTAGAAGTAGTCTTCAAAGGTTGGGTGTTCAATAGGCCCAATATGGTCTGGGCTGATGTTAAGAAAGACACCTACATCAAAAGTCAGTCCATAGACACGCTTAGTCAGATAGGCTTGACTTGAGACTTCCATAATCAGATGGGTCATGCCATTAGCAACAGCTTCAGCCATCATACGGAAAAGGTCCAAACTCTCAGGTGTTGTTAAGGTAGACTTGAAGAAGTTTTTTCCGTCTAGTGTCGTGTTCATGGTTGAAAGCATAGCAGGTTTATGACTTTGCTTGAGAATATTGAAGGCAAAGTAGGCTGCTGTTGTTTTCCCTTTTGTCCCAGTGAAAGCCAGCAATTTAAGCTTGTCTTGAGGGTATTGGTAGAAGGCCTGAGCAACGAGGCTCATAGCCTGCTTAATATCTGATACGATAATGGCAGGTATTCCCACTTGATAATCTTTCTCAGCCACGTAGAAACTCAAGCCAGCTTTGACAGCATTCTCTAAAAATTCAGGCTTGAAAGCAGCTCCTTTGGCAAAGAAGAGGGACGATGGTGTGACATCACGACTATCATAAGAAAGATGATCAAAAGTCACCCCAGTCCATGAATAGTAGTAGTTGTCTTGGTCGATAATATCTCTAAAATTATGGTCCTTTTTAAGAACCTCTAGAACTTGTTCAATAGTAATCATAGTTCCTATTTTAGCCTTAATGTTCTTGTTTTACAAGTCACAGCCAAAAGTTTATAATAAACTAGATTATATTTTATTCTCTAGAAAGAAAGTTATGACTGAAACTAAAACTGATACACAGCAGCAGCAGATGCTAAGAGGGACGGCATGGATGACAGCATCCAATATTATCAGTCGTCTATTGGGGGCACTCTACATTATTCCTTGGTATGCTTGGATGGGTAAACAAGGTGACCAAGCCAATGCCCTTTTTTGGTCAAGGGTATAATATTTATGCTCTTTTCCTCTTGATTTCAACAGCAGGTATTCCAGTCGCAATTGCCAAACAGGTGTCTAAATACAACACACTTGGAAAGATGGAGACGAGTTTCTTCTTACTCAAGCGTATCTTGTATTACATGATTGGTCTCGGACTTATCTTTGGCGTTTTCATGTACTTTGCTTCGCCGTGGATGTCTTACCTTTCTGGGGGAGACGAGGATCTGGTTCGCGTCATGCGTAGTCTTTCTTGGGCAGTTGTTATTTTCCCATCGATGTCTGTTTTACGAGGCTTTTTCCAAGGCTTTAACAACATGAAACCTTATGCCTTGAGTCAGATTGCGGAACAGATTATCCGTGTTATTTGGATGCTGTTGGCGACCTTCTTCATCATGAAAATTGGGACAGGCGATTATGTGACAGCAGTTGTCCAATCGACTTTTGCCGCTTTTATCGGTATGTTGGCTAGTTATGGGGTGCTTTTCTTCTACCTTTGGAAGGAGGGTAAACTCAAGAGTCTTTTTGGCAAGCAGGCTGTTCATCCGGATATCAATCCAACTGCAATTGTTATTGAAACCTTTAAGGAAGCCATTCCTTTCATTATTACTGGGTCAGCAGTTCAACTTTTCCAGTTGATTGACCAATGGACCTTTATCCGTACTATGGAGAAGTTTACAAGCTATAGCAACAGTCAGCTTCAGGTTCTCTATGCTTACTTGTCTTCAAACCCAAGTAAGATTACTATGATTTTGATTGCTGTAGCTATCTCCATTGCTGGGGTTGGGATTCCACTCTTGACTGAAAATATGGTTAAGAAGGATCTTAGGGGAGCAGCTAAACTGATTATTAATAACTTACAGTTGCTTTTGCTCTTTATTGTTCCTGCCATTGTAGGATCAGTGATTTTAGCTAAACCACTTTATACAGTCTTTTATGGTGCGCCAGATAGTCAGGCCCACTTGCTCTTTGTAGCCAGTCTGATTCAAGTTATTTTCTTGGCCTTGTATAGCGTTTTAGCACCAATGCTTCAGGCAATCTTTGAAACCCGCAAAGCTATCAACTATTTTGCGATTGGGGTTTTAGTTAAGGCTATTCTACAGCTGCCATTGATTATTTTCTTAGGAGCCCTTGGCCCGGTTATTTCAACAGCCATCGGTTTAGGTGTTCCAATTGCTCTCATGTATAATCACCTCCACACTGTTACGCACTTTAGTCGTAAGACAGTGTTTAGAAAGCCTTGCTCATCTGTATCCTTACGGTACTCATGGCTATTCCAGTTGCGATCTTCTATTGGTTGTTCCAGTTTGTATTGTCACCAACAAGCCGTATGGGTAGTGTGATTTACTTGGTCATTGGAGGAGGCCTTGGAATCGGTGTCTACGGCGTTCTTGCTCTTGTAACTCGTATGGCTGACCAACTACTTGGTGCCCGAGCTGCTAGTCTGCGTGCTAAATTACATATTAAATAAAATCTAAACCAAGTCATGTGGCTTGGTTTTTTTCTTTTCAACCTTTTCTGAAAAAGGAGTATAATAGGGGTGAAAAAATGAAATCGTTTTAATGATTTAGAATCGAGGAAAGGATTATGGTTGATTCTAGACAAGAACATATAAAATTAGGGACCTATCCTCCCGAACAAGTTTACCAAGTCTTGCAGACAAGCCCTCAGGGTTTGAGCTCACAAGAGGTTAAGGAGAGGCAGGCGACGTATGGCCCTAACCAATTGAAGGAAAGTAAGAAGGAGCCTATTTGGCTGACCTTTTTCAGACATTTTACTAGTCTTATGGCACTCTTATTGTGGGGTGGTGGCTTTATCGCCATGCTTTCTCATAGTTTAGAGTTGGGGATTGCAATTTGGTTGGTCAACATTATTAATGGTCTCTTTAGCTTTATTCAAGAATATAGGGCGAGTCAGGCTACGGCAGCTCTTAACAAGCTTCTTCCATCCTATGCGCGAGTTCTTCGTGATGGTAAGGAGGATAAGATTCTAGCTCAGGACTTGGTGCCAGGTGACTTGGTTTTCATTGAAGAAGGAGACCGTATTTCTGCAGATGGACGCTTGGTCGCTGTGACAGATTTGCAGGTTAACCAGTCTGCCCTCACTGGTGAGTCTAATCCTATTTATAAGTCAGATCAAGCAGATTTGACTCCCGACAAGACTGAGTTAGAGTATGACAATATGGTATTTGCAGGGACTACTGTCTCTTCTGGTTCTGGACATTTTATAGTATCTGCTATCGGGATGAAAACTGAGTTTGGACAGATTGCGGATTTGACACAGAATCTTGCTCAGGAAAAGAGTCCCCTTCAGAAAGAATTAGACCATTTGACTAAACAGATTTCAGTTATTGCGGTGTCTGTAGGTCTCTTCTTTATGGTGGCAGCGACTCTATTTGTCCATCAGCCTTTGTCTCAAGCCTTTATTTTTGCATTGGGGATGATTGTGGCCTTTATTCCTGAAGGACTTCTTCCCACAGTTACTCTATCTTTAGCCATGGCCGTTCAGCGCATGGCTAAGGACCATGCTTTGGTTAAGAAACTGTCTTCGGTTGAGACGTTGGGAGCAACTTCTGTTATTTGTTCGGATAAAACAGGGACTTTGACGCAAAATGCCATGACGGTTAACCATCTGTGGACTTTGTCAGACAGTTATGAGGTAACTGGGCTAGGTTATGCATCAGAAGGACAGATTGAGCAGGAAGGACGACCTATTTCTCTTGAAGACAATGAGCTTCTTAATCGTTTGGTACGATTCTCTCATTTGGCTAGTAATGCTCAAGTTGTGGCCCCTAGTGCTGATAATCCCAATTTTACAATTTTAGGTGATCCAACTGAGGCTTGTCTTAATGTTCTCGCCGAAAAAGCAGGAATTAATTTAAATGACAATCATACTTGGGCCCCTCGCCTCAAGGAAATCCCCTTTGATTCTGATCGTAAACGGATGACAACAGTGCATAAGCTTGAGTTAGGATTAGATGGCAGTCAGCATATTTCTATCACCAAAGGTGCTCCGAAAGAAGTGATGGAGCTTTGCTCAGACTATTATGATAATCAAGGAATGATTAAATCATTGACAGCTACTGAGCGTCAGGCTATCCTTGCGGCCAACGACCAGTTTGCCCGAGACGGTTTACGTGTTTTAGCTGTGGCCTATAGACCTTTAGACAGTGAGCATATTGGAGAAGACAAATGGGACATGCAGACCTTGGAGGACAATATGGTCTTTCTAGGCTTGGTTGCCATGAGTGATCCGCCACGTCAGGGTGTGCGTGAAGCCATTGAAAAATGCCATAGAGCTAGTATTCGTATTATCATGGTGACAGGTGATTATGGTTTGACAGCTCTTAGCATTGCTAAGAAAATCGGAATTGTACAAGGAGACGATGCGCGTGTTGTTTCAGGCCTTGAACTAGCTGGTATGGATGACAATCAGCTTAAAGAAGCTCTTAAAGGCGAAATCGTTTTTGCTCGTGTGGCTCCTGAACAAAAATACCGTGTGGTCAATGCCCTTCAAGAGCTTGGTGAAGTTGTCGCTGTTACTGGTGATGGTGTTAATGACGCCCCTGCCCTTAAAAAAGCTGATATCGGTGTAGCTATGGGGGTATCAGGAACTGATGTTGCCAAGGAATCTGCAGATATGATCTTAACAGATGATCATTTTGCTTCTATTGTTCATGCTGTCGAAGAAGGTCGTGCAGTTTATAGAAATATTCAAAAATTCCTGACTTATATTTTTAATTCCAACACGCCAGAAGCCGTACCCTCTGCTTTCTTCTTGTTCTCTTTGGGACGCATACCTCTTCCCTTAACGGTTATGCAAATCCTAGCTATTGACTTGGGGACAGATATGGTACCTGCTTTGGGATTGGGGGTTGAACCACCTGAAGAGGGCGTTATGGATAGACCGCCAAGACGTCTTTCAGATCGCTTGCTCAATCGACAATTATTGATTAAAGCTTTTGTCTGGTATGGACTGATTGAAGCAGCCTTAGCTATGGGGGCTTTCTTCCTTAATTATTGGGTTAATCAAGGTAATTTAAACCATTTGGCCAGCTCAGGTCCTCTTTATCGAGAGGCAACCACTATGACCTTAGGTGCTATTATCTTTACCCAAATTGGTATGGCTATGAATAGTCGTAAAGGTAGAGGGTCTATATTCCAAGTTATCCATTTGCTAATCGTATTATTAGCTTAGGGATTGTTTTAGAAATTGTCCTCTTTATCCTCCTGTCTTACGAGCCTTTCTTCCACACGTTATTTAACACTGCACCTATTGGACTTGATGATTGGCTCTATTTACTTGCTTGTCCGTTTGTTATTATGGCTTTGGAAGAAATCAGATATCGCTTATTTGATAAAAAGTAAGTCAGTGGCATACCTTAGATTGAAGCAAGACTTTTAAATCATTTCTTAGCGCCTGAAACGATAATGTTTCAGGCACTTTTTGATGCTTGAAAACCTACTTTCGAAAATCTCAAAAATTGGGCTTATTTTAAATTAGAGTCAGTATCTATCTGTCTTTTTAGGTTATAGAAATAAACTATAACTAACTATCAAGAATCCGTATGATGAACTTACCATTATTTTCAGAAAATAGTGATAAAATAGAGGTCATAGATATGGAGCATATCCACTTTACCATGTAGAAAGGGCACATTATGACACAAGAATATCAATTAGAAACCGTTTTGGCACACGCAGGAATCAATTCGGATGAAGCAACAGGAGCCTTGGCTTCACCAATTCATTTTTCAACAACTTACCAACATCCAGAATTTGGCCATTCTACTGGTTTTGACTATACACGAACTAAAAATCCAACACGCGCAACAGTGGAAAAAACACTTGCAGCTATTGAAAAAGCAGATTATGCTATTGCGACAAGTTCAGGGATGAGCGCCATTGTTTTGGCCTTTGAAATTTTCCCAGTAGGCAGTAAGGTTGTAGCTGCACGTGACCTTTACGGAGGTTCTTTCCGTTGGTTTAATGACAAGGAAAGAAGGGCGTTTCTTTTTTGAATACACTAATACAGAAGACGAGATGATTGCGGCTATTACAGAAGATACCGATATTGTCTACATCGAAACACCGACAAACCCACTTATGATTGAGTTTGATATTGAAAAAGTGGCCAAAATTGCTCATGACAAGGGTGCGGTGGTGATTGTTGATAATACTTTCTATAGCCCAATCTATCAAACCCCGATTACTCAAGGTGCTGACATCGTTGTACATTCAGCTACTAAATATCTATCAGGGCATAATGATGTTTTGGCTGGTGTTGTTGTGACCAGCAACCAAGAATTCTACGATAAACTTTATTATAACCTCAATACTACTGGTCCTACCTTGTCACCATTTGATAGCTATATGCTCATGCGTGGTCTTAAAACCTTAAAACTTCGAATGGAGGCATCGACAGCCAATGCTCAAGAAGTTGTAGCTTTCTTAGAAAAGTCACCAGCTGTTAAGGAAGTCCTCTATCCAGGCAAGGGTGGTATGATTTCCTTCAAAGTGGCTAATCAAGACAAGATTCCTACCATTATCAATTCTCTAAAGGTCTTTACCTTTGCGGAGAGTCTAGGTGGTGTCGAAAGCTTGATTACCTACCCAACGACACAAACCCACGCAGATATTCCAGGTGATGTGCGTGCTTCCTATGGTTTGACAGACGACTTGCTTCGTCTTTCAATTGGTATTGAAGCAGCACAAGATTTGATTGCTGACTTGGAAAATGCCCTTAGTCTTTAAGGAGTTATCTATGACACGTTATGATTTTACAACACAACCAAATCGCTTGGATCAAAATACCATGAAATGGCACGAAGCCGAAAGTAATCCAGAACTACTTGAGCTTTGGGTTGCTGATATGGACTTCCTACCTGTTCCTGAGATTAGGGATGCAGTTATCAACTATGCTGAGACACATATTTTTGGTTATCCTTATCCAAGTGAAGAGCTTTATCAGTCCATCATTAATTGGGAAAAAAATCAACACGGTTACGTCGTTGATAAAGAGAGTATTGTTCTCATTGAAGGTGTTGTTCCAGCTATTTCAACGGCTATTCAAGCCTTTACCAAAGAAGGTGATGCTGTTCTCATCAACACACCAGTTTATCCACCTTTTGCTCGTTCTGTCCGCTTGAATAATCGTCGGTTGATTGAAAATAGTCTTGTTAAGGTTAATGGCCATTTCGAAATTGATTTTGAACAATTGGAACGTGATATCGTCGAGAATGATGTTAAACTTTATGTTTTCTGTAGCCCACATAACCCGGGTGGGCGTGTCTGGACTAAAGAAGAATTGACTAAGGTGGCAGATTTGTGCCAGAAACATGGTGTCCTCTTGGTATCTGATGAAATCCACCAAGACTTAGCTCTATATGGAAATAAGCACATCTCTATGAATACCATTTCAGATGCTTACAAGGACTTTACCTTGGTGCTTAGTTCGGCTACTAAAACCTTTAATATTGCTGGTACCAAACAGTTTTACTATCATTGAAAATGAAGACTTACGTAAAGCCTTTAAACAAAAGCAATTGGCAAATAATCAACATGAAATTCCAACCATTGGTTTGATTACAACCCAAGCAGCTCTGACCTATGGGCAACCTTGGTTAGAGGAATTGAAAACTGTCTTTGAAACTAATATTGACCTTTTAACCAAGGAACTTAGTGAAAAGACTAATATCAAGGTCATGAAACCTGAGGGAACTTACTTGGTATGGCTTGATTTTTCAGCCTATGATCAAGACCATAATGAGCTTGGACGTTTGCTTAAAGAAGAAGCCAAGGTAGTGCTAAATGACGGTATTACTTTTGGTTCTGAAGGAGAAAAACATTTCCGCTTTAACGTAGCTACGCCAACTACAGTTGTTGCAGAAGGAGTTAAACGTCTCGTTTCTGTCTTTGGAAAATAATAAAAGTGATGCGAACAGCATCACTTTTATTATTGTTATGAGTGTACATCGTAGATTTTCAAGTTTAATAGAAGATCTTTCTGAGTGGAGAAGACCTTGACATCCTGCCTGCCAGAGGTATTAAATCTGGCTAGAGTGTAGGTTTGACCATTGGGGAAGAAAATTTCCAAGCTACGATTATCTGTAATAAGCGTTATAGTGATATTATCAGTTTCCTTATAGTGACTGTCAGCTTTATAACCTTGACCGTTACCCAAGAGACCATCGTAATAGTAAGAAGAGGCAGTTTGACTACCATCCATGCTGTTATTCAGTTCAGCAGCATAGGCAGAGACCTGATAGGTACCACTTGTTATTTGGTAGGCGATTTTAACGTAATCAGAGCCTTGCCAGATATCAATGTAGATATAGCCTCCTTCTTTCTTAATATTTGAAAAATGCAGTTGGTAATACCCCGCACTATTTTTTTCAGCAAGGTCAAGAAGGCCATTAGCATTCTGATTGTGACTTTTATCAATCCAAGGTTTTCTATTGTCACTGGTGAGTGGCCTTTGACTCGAAATGTTGCCGTTTTGATTTTTGAGGGTTAATTGTTCATTTTTATAGAGGGGAGCGGACTGAATAATACCGTCCTTATCCAGTTGTAGCTGTCTGGGTGTAGCGTAAAAACCGATAGTTTTTAGAAAATCACTCTTGGCCTCTTGGTCACTGTGAATGCCTGACGTGAAGTAGTTCCAATTACCAACCCAGCCAAGACTGATAAGGTTATGATTGCTTTCTTCGATTCGATTGCTTCCAGTGAAGTTAGCGCCATAATAGTCTGAGCCTTGATCTAAGCGTTTTGTTCCTGTATCTGCAATAAATAAGCCGTTACCATCTAAATGCCCTACAGTATAGTAGGTTCCAGTTGTTTCGCCTGAAGCTGTATCCTTAGCTCCAAAAAAGAGAACTTGCTTGTCCTGACCGTCAGTTGTTGTCATTGTTTTGAGAACGGGACACTCGATAGGAGCATTGTCCTGCCAGTTACGCCCCTTAAAAAATGTTTCAGGTAGGATTTTGGAGTCTCCCTTGCTATCTGCTTTGGTCCAGTTGATACCATCTTGAGATTGATAAACACCTAAGGCGTTACCTTCAGCGACATACATGAGTAATTTGTCTTTGAAGTGGAAGACATAAGGATCGCGGAAATCTTTACCGTTATAGGATTGTTCCTTTGTCAATAAAGGTTTACCATCTTTTAGGGAATTAGTAAAGCTAGCTCCCTTGTCATTTGATGCACTAGCATAGATTGCCTGGCTTCCATCATCCATGAGTCCAGTAAAATAGGCGACAGGTTCTTCGTTTTGGATACCAGAAATCCCCTGACTATCTGTGACTACACTACCTGTCCAAGCAGAATGCCACCCCTCTTTAGGGTCACCACCCTTTGCTGGTATAGCAGTCTCTTGTTTACTATAGGTGATAAAATCTTTAGTCGTTGTATGTGTCCAATCTTGACCGTTGGGTCCAAAAGGGTCAGTAGCCCCATCCACAGAGTGTAGAAAATAGATATCATAGTAATTTTTTTCTTGATTCCACACGATAGTCTGTAGGTCGTTAGACCATCCTTTATGAGATGCTAGATGAAAGGTTTGACTCACAGAAACCTTATTTGTTTTTTGGGAAGGATTGTTAGCGTTCTCATTTTTTATTATAAAAACAAAAAATAAAATTAAAAAAACGAGAGCTAAAATTAGAGGTGAATATTTTGATTCCATATAGTGATATTTCCTGATAAAATTACTTATTTTGTAGTTATTATTTTAACAAAAAAATAGTTTTTTACAAAAAATATCAATTTGTCATTAAAAAAAGATTGGAATTTAGATTAAAAAATGATAGAATAAAACATGTAAAAACCTAAAAGGAGAGTTTTATATGGATAGTACAGTTAATTCACAGTCAAATACAGTAGCACCAAAGCAAGCAGAGTGCAAAAAGATGCGTTATAGCATCCGTAAGGTTGCCGCAGTAGGGGCAACATCAGCACTTGTTGGTACCTTGGCATTTTTAGGTGCCACTCAGGTAAAAGCTGATCAAGTTACAGAAACAGCACCAGCTGTAGCTACTGCGACAGCAACACCAGAAACAAGCACAGCATCTCTAACGGTAGCCAGTGAAACAGCAACAAGTGTGGCAACTTCAGAAGCAGTTGAATCTTCAGTTGCACATTCAGAGGTTACAACTACACCAGTTACAGAGACACAACCAAGCAACACAACTCCATCAGTAGTCGAAGAAAAGGCGTCTAGCACAGTAGTGACATCTTCATCAGATGCAACAACACCTTCATCAACAGTTGCTGCGGTTTCTGCTCCAGCTCATACATCAGAGGCTGCAGTAGAAGCACCAACTTCAACAGCAAGCTCAGAAACAGCTGATACACATACTGAAGTAGCCCTTAAACCTACTGAAAACAGCGCTGCTAATGCAAACCTTAGCAAACTTAACGGTCGTATCAAGTCTATTGTTGAAGATAATATGACCTCAGATCAAATCGTTGCCTTGACTGAGGAAGAAATTAAAGCACTTAATAAAGTTGACTTTAGCGATGATGCTATCAAGGGTACAGGTACTAGCTTGACTTACCGTAACTTGAAAGATATCGTTGCTAGCTTCTTGAAGCAAGACAGCAAATTGGCAGTTCCTTACTTTAAAGCAGATACAATCATCAATATGCCTGCTTTCAACACTGTTGATGCCCAAACGATGAAAAAAGAAGAAATCGACGTTTGGGATTCTTGGCCAGTCCAAGATGCTGAGTCAGGTGTAGTAAGCAACTGGAACGGTTATCAGTTGGTTATCTCAATGGCCGGTGCACCAAATAAAAACTCAAACCACATTTACTTGCTCTATAGTAAATACGGAGATAATGACTTTACGCATTGGAAAAATGCGGGTCCAATCTTTGGTTATAATGCCCTTGAAGATGACCAACAATGGTCAGGTTCAGCGACGGTAAACTCTGACGGTAGTATCCAACTTTACTACACTAAGAATGATACTAGTGGCGGTAAATTGAACTGGCAACAATTGGCTAGTGCTACACTTAACCTAGCTGTTGAAAACGACGAAGTTGTTATTAAGTCAGTTGAAAATGACCACATTCTCTTTGGTGGGGATAACTATCATTATCAAAGTTATCCAAAATTCATGAGTACTTTCAACGATGACCACAACCACGATGGAAATCCAGACCGTACAGATAACTACTGTCTTCGTGACCCACACATCATTGAAGATAACGGTAGCCGCTACCTTATTTTCGAATCAAATACAGGTGACGAAAACTACCAAGGCGAAAAACAAATCTACAACTGGTCAAACTATGGAGGAGATGACGCCTTTAACCTTAAGTCATTCCTCAATATTGTCAATAATAAACACCTTTATAACCTTGCTTCATGGGCAAATGGTTCTATTGGTATCTTGAAACTTGACGACAATGAGAAAAATCCATCTGTAGCTGAACTTTACACACCACTTGTTACTAGCCACTTGGTTACTGATGAAGTAGAACGTCCAAGTGTTGTTAAGATGGGTAACAAGTATTACCTCTTCACTGCTTCACGTATCAATAAATCTACGGATGCTGAAGGTACTGTAGCAGCGCGTGAAGCTGTCGGTGATGACGTTGTCATGCTCGGATTCGTATCAGATAGCCTCCGTGGAGAATATCGTCCACTTAATGGCTCAGGTGTGGTTTTGACAGCCTCTGTACCAGCTGACTGGCGTACATCTACCTATTCTTACTATGCGGTTCCTGTTGAAGGCTCATCAGATACTCTTTTGGTAACTTCTTACATGACTAACCGTGGTGGAATTGCCGGTGCTGAGAATAAATCAACGTGGGCTCCAAGCTTCCTTATCAAGATGAATGCAGATGATACTACAGAAGTTCTTCCTAAGATGACGAATCAAGGTGACTGGATTTGGGATAAATCTAGTGAAAGCTTGGTACACGTAGGCGATCAAAACAGTGCTAAATTGCCAAACGAGGACTTTAATGTAGATTATTATGCGGTATCGGGTTATGGTCTTAAACCACATACTTATCCTACAGTTGATGGTTCAACAGGCGTTTCTGAAGCTCACGGTGTCTTGACTGTAACTGTTAAAGATGGTAAAGACAAGAAGGCAGATAAGCCAGAAACACCAGTAAGTCCAACAGAAGGTAATCATTCTGTTGATGATAAGTCTAACAAACCAGATACACCTTCTAAACCAGCAGACAATAATCAACCATCAACTAATAAAGAAGATAAACCAGCAACGCCGACGAATCCAGATTCTCCAGTTCGTAATCCGTTCCCTTATTTCACAGATCGCCCATCTAATGATAATAATTCATCAGATGATCATCATGTAGAGGTTCCTGCGAAACCTTCAACAGAGGGTTCTGTGGGTGACCGTCGTCCAGTAGCTCAAGCTACAGAGATTGCGTCACCAGTACCAGAGGCTATTGTAGCAACTGGACCAACTGTTTCAACGACTCCTGTTAAAGAAGAGTCTGTCACTGAAACAGAAGCTCCAAAACCAGCGAAGTCTGAAGAGGAAGTTCAGTCTCACGGAGTCGCTAAAGCTGATGAAGTAACTAAGTCTGATGAGTCAAGTAAAGACAACAATACTAAAGTTGCTGCCAAACTTGCTACGACTCCTAAGACACCAAGTGATTCAGAAGGTTCAAAGAGCAACATTCTTTCAATCTTGGCGACTATCTTTGCAGCAATTGCAAGTCTAGCTCTTCTTGGCTATGGTTTGGTCACAGGAAAGATTCATTTGCCTAAAAAAATAATCCTTTTCAAAAACGTTTGCAGTAAAGCAAGCGTTTTTTTTGCCTTTTTGATATAATGGAGTGAGTATAAAGCAAAGGAAGAAACTATTATGGGTAAATTTCAAGTTATTTCACATCCACTGATTCAACATAAACTTTCAATCCTCCGTCGTGAGGATACTTCTACTAAGGACTTCCGTGAGCTAGTTAATGAAATTGCTATGCTCATGGGTTACGAAGTGTCTCGTGACCTTCCTCTCGAAGAGGTTGAAATTCAAACACCAATTACCAAAACTGTACAAAAACAACTTTCTGGTAAGAAATTGGCGATTGTTCCAATTCTTCGTGCGGGTATTGGTATGGTCGATGGTTTCCTTAGCCTTGTACCAGCAGCTAAAGTTGGTCATATTGGTATGTATCGTGACGAGGAAACTCTTGAGCCGGTTGAGTACTTGGTTAAATTACCAGAAGACATTGATCAACGTCAGATTTTTGTAGTAGACCCTATGCTTGCGACTGGTGGTTCAGCAATCTTGGCAGTAGACTCACTTAAAAAACGTGGTGCAGCTAATATCAAGTTTGTTTGCTTAGTTGCAGCACCAGAAGGTGTCAAAAAATTGCAAGATGCTCACCCAGATATCGATATCTACACAGCATCTTTGGATGAGAAACTTAATGAAAACGGTTATATTGTTCCAGGTCTTGGAGATGCAGGTGACCGTCTCTTTGGTACAAAATAAGTTGAAAAGGGAAAATTTCCCTTTTTTTACTAGATTAATAAGTTTTAAGTGAGATTGGTTTAGGGAATTTTAGCACTCTTTCAGAAAGAGTGCTAAGAATGATGTTTTTTATTTGACCTAATTTGACTAAAATCATATAATAGCATCAAGACAATATTAAAAGGAGGATTCATATGATTCCTGTAGTAATTGAACAAACATCACGCGGTGAGCGTTCTTATGATATTTACTCACGTTTGCTCAAGGATCGTATCATCATGTTAACAGGTCCTGTTGAAGATAATATGGCAAACTCAATTATCGCCCAACTCTTGTTCTTGGATGCTCAAGACAATACAAAAGATATCTATCTTTATGTTAATACACCAGGTGGATCCGTTTCGGCAGGTCTTGCCATTGTTGATACAATGAACTTCATCAAGTCTGATGTTCAGACTATCGTTATGGGGATGGCAGCATCTATGGGAACAATTATCGCTTCAAGCGGTACAAAAGGTAAACGTTTCATGTTGCCGAATGCAGAGTACATGATTCACCAACCAATGGGTGGTACTGGTGGCGGTACGCAACAAACAGACATGGCTATCGCAGCTGAACACTTGCTCAAGACACGTAATAACTTGGAGCAAATCTTAGCAGATAATTCTGGACAACCAATTGAAAAGGTTCATGTAGACGCTGAACGTGACAATTGGATGAGTGCTCAAGAAACGCTTGAATATGGTTTCATCGATGAAATCATGGCTAATAACCAATTAAAATAAACTGAGCTTGTCTTAAATAAAAGTCAGATGCAAATCGGTTGTATAAGGACCGTTTCATCTGGCTTTTTGTGTTATAATAGAAAACATGTTAATAATCAATGAGGAGTTGCTTGCGATTGATCAAGCTATAGAGTATCTTGTTTCGTATTTTCTAAAGCTACCTGAGGTAGAGAATTATCGTTTAAAACGCCAGAAATTCGAAAATGATAGAGAACTTCAAGAGCAACTCTTTGCATTTCAAAAATTAAAGGATAGCTATGATACTGCTAAGGCGTATGAGGCTTTTAGACCAGATGTGAGAGAGTTGAAACGTCAGGTTTTGCGAATGAAGCGTCAAATTGATTTAAACGAGGTGGTTATTGGCTATCGTCAGGCAGAGTTCGATTTACAGACTATTTTAGCCAATCTTGGTGAGGAGATTGCCCAAGCTGTTTCAAATCAGATTTTTATTGATACTGGGCTACCTCTTGCCCCTCATAAACCACATCATAAAAAGGGAGACACTAACATAAAGGAGAAGATGAGTCATGATTAAGCGTCAAGGCATTATTGTTTATTTATACTACAATAGAGACTTACGTAAAATTGCCAAGTTTGGGGATGTTGTCTACCATTCTTTTAAGATGCGCTATGTGCACCTTTATGTAGATGAGGACAAGGTCGAGGATATTTTGAAAGAGCTCGATGGAATGAAAGCAGTGAAAAAAGTTCTGCCTTCTTACTATTCTGATATTGATATGGACTTTGTAGGTAGTCTGGAACGTTACGACACCTCAGTCCCTGAACCGTTTAAGAACTTTTCTCTTTAATAAGAGAAAAGTTTTTTTCTTTTTAAAGAGTTATTCTTAAAGTAATGGAAACGATTACTGTCGCTAAAGCTTAGTTATGTGTAGTTGACAATTGTCTGATAATTCTGTAAGCTATAAGATGAACTTTTTTAAGAAAATATTAAGGAGAAATCTTATGTCTAAAAAGATCACACTTATTGTGTTAGCCTTTTTTGCTTCCATTTTCTTGGTTGCCTGTGGCAAGTCACCAGATGTGACTGCTAATGCCAATGGTACTAAGATTGGCGATACAATCAAAATTGGTGTTAACATGGAGTTGACAGGTGCCGTTGCAGCCTATGGTAAGGCGGAGCAGAATGGTATTAAGTTGGCTGTTGACGAAATTAACAAAGCTGGTGGCGTCGATGGCAAAAAGCTTGAGCTTGTCACAAAAGATAATAAATCTGAAAATGCTGAAGCTTCAACATCTTCAACGAACTTGGCTATTCAGAGTAATGTAAATGCTATCGTTGGTCCAGCGACATCAGGTGCTGTTGCTGCGGCTAGCCTCGTATCACAAAAAACAGGGGTTCCTTTGCTGACACCTTCAGGTACGCAGGACGACCTTACGGTAGATGCTAAAGGTACGAAGAAATTCGTTTTCCGTACAACCTTCAAGGATAGTTACCAAGGTAAAGTTTTGGCAGCTTATTCTTACAATAATTTGAATGCTAAGAAAGTAGTTCTCTACTATGATAATGCTTCAGATTATGCCAAAGGTATTGCGGATGAATTCAAGCGTGAGTATAAAGGTCAAATCGTTACTGAAGCTACCTTTGCTTCAGGGGACAAGGATTATCAGTCAGCCTTGACTAAATTTAAAGACCTTGATTATGATGCTATTGTAATGCCTGGTTACTATACTGAGACTGGTATTATTACAAAACAAGCACGTGACCTTGGAATTGATAAACCAATCCTTGGACCTGACGGATTCAGTGATGCGAAATTTACTGAGCTTGCAGGTAAAAAGAATGCTTCAAACGTCTACTATGTATCAGGATATTCAACAAATGTTGCTCTTTCTGACAAGGCATCAGGATTCATCGAAGCATATAAGAAAGCCTACAACACTGACCCGAATATGTTTGCTGCTCTAGCTTACGATTCTGTTTATATGATTGCAGAAGCATCAAAAGATGCGAAAACATCAGTTGATATTGCTGATAACTTAGCACATTTGAAAAACTTTGTCGGGGTTACTGGTAAAATGACGATTGATAAGGATCATAACCCTATTAAAGCAGCTCTTATGGTTAAAAGAGATAATGGTGAAGAGGTTTCAGCGGAAGCCGTTGAAATTGAAAAATAATCTGTTATCTATACTAAAAATGAACTAGAAAGTTTGGTTAAATATGTTTTTTGAACAACTTCCCCAACAACTAGTCAATGGTATCATCTTGGGTAGTATCTATGCCTTACTTGCCCTTGGATATACCATGGTTTATGGGATTATCAAATTGATTAACTTTGCCCATGGAGACATCTATATGATGGGTGCCTTCGTTGGTTACTATGCGATTAATAGCCTCGGAATGAATTTCTGGGTTGCCCTTGTCTTTGCTATGCTTGTCTGTGCGATTTTAGGGGTTGTCATTGAGTTCTTGGCTTATCGCCCACTCCGTAATTCGACACGTATTTCTGCCTTGATTACGGCTATCGGTGTCTCATTCTTCCTTGAGTACATCATGGTTCTCTTTGTAGGTGCAGATACACGTTCATTCCCTCAAAAGATTGCAATTAAGACTTATCATCTTGGATCAATCTCTGTAACAAATGTGCAATTGCTTATCTTGGTAGTTGCCCTTGTCCTTATGGTTGCTCTTCAATTGATTGTTAAAAAGACTAAGATGGGTAAAGCTATGCGTGCCGTATCTGTAGACAGTGATGCAGCAGAATTGATGGGTATTAATGTTAATAACACTATCAGCTTCACTTTTGCTCTTGGATCATCACTAGCAGGGGCAGCGGGTGTCCTTATTGGTCTTTACTATAACTCTATCGAACCTCTTATGGGTATGACACCAGGTATTAAAGCCTTTGTTGCTGCCGTTCTTGGTGGTATCGGTATTATCCCTGGTGCAGCACTTGGTGGATTTGTTATCGGTATTTTGGAGACATTATCAACTGCAATTGGTTTGTCAAGTTACCGTGATGCCATCGTTTATGGTGTCTTGATCGTTATCCTTTTGGTTCGCCCAGCGGGTATCCTCGGTAAAAATGTGAAAGAGAAGGTGTAAGACATGAAGAAAAATCTAAAAGTAAACCTTATTTGGTTTGGTCTTATCATTGGGCTCTTCCTTATCTTGAAAGGTCTTGAACTTTCAGGTATCATGAACCTTTACTACATCCAAATCTTAATGGGGATTGGAATCTCAATTCTTATGGGGCTTGGTACTAACCTGGTTCTTGGTTTCTCAGGGCAATTTACACTTGGACAAGCTGGTTTCATGGCAATTGGTGCCTATTCATCAGCTATCATCACTGGTATGATGCCAACATATGACGGTTTCTACCTCTCAATGGTTGTCGGTGTCATCATCGCAGCTATTGTTGCCCTTATCTTTGGTCTACCTACCCTTCGTTTGAAGGGGACTACCTTGCCATTGCAACTCTTGGTATGGCTGAAATCATCCGTATCATTATCGTTAATGGTGGAGAATTGACTAATGGTGCCGCTGGTTTGACAGGTATCCTTCCTTATACAAGTTGGCCTGTAATTTATTTCTTTGTCGTTATCATTACAATTTTGGTACTTAACTTCTTGCGTTCAGCAACTGGACGTCAAGCAATCACTCTTCGTGAAGATGAAATTGCTGCTGAGTCAATGGGTGTTAATGTCACAAAAATGAAGGTTCTTATCTTTGTTATTGGTGCCATGATTTCAGCGATTGCTGGTTCACTTTATGTCAGCTACATCGGTACAGTTGTGCCAAAAGATTTCACTATCATGAAATCAATTGATTACCTTATCATTGCCGTTCTTGGTGGTCTTGGATCTATCACAGGTACTATCATTGCCGCTGTTGTTCTTGGTATTATCAACATGTTCCTCCAAAACGTTTCAAACCTTCGTATGATTATTTACGCCTTGGCTTTGATTCTTGTAATGCTCTTCCGTCCAGGTGGACTTCTTGGAACAAAAGAACTCTATCTCTCAAAATTCTTCAATAAATCTAAGGAGGGCAAATAAAAATGGCACTTCTTGAAGTTAAAAATCTAACTAAAAACTTCGGTGGTTTGACTGCCGTTGGTGATGTTTCAATGGAACTCAATGAAGGTGAGTTGGTTGGGCTTATCGGACCAAACGGTGCTGGTAAAACAACCTTGTTCAACCTTTTGACAGGTGTCTATGAGCCAAGTGAAGGAACGGTTACACTTGATGGTACAGTCCTAAATGGTAAGGCACCGTATAAAATCGCTTCACTCGGTTTGTCACGTACTTTCCAAAATATCCGTCTTTTCAAAGACATGACTGTGCTTGAAAATGTTCTTGTTGGTTTGTCAAATAAGCAACCTTCAAATTTCTTTGCATCTCTTTTGCGTTTGCCTAAGTACTATTCAAGTGAAGAAAGGTTAAAAGCAAAAGCTATGAAACTCTTGGCTATCTTCAACTTGGATGGAGAGGCAGATACGCTTGCGAAAAACTTGGCTTACGGACAACAACGTCATTTGGAAATTGTTCGTGCACTTGCAACAGAACCAAAAATTCTTTTCCTTGATGAACCAGCTGCGGGTATGAACCCACAAGAAACAGCTGAATTGACTGCTCATATTCGTCAAATTCAAAAAGACTTTGGTATTACAATCATCTTGATTGAACATGATATGAGTTTGGTCATGGATGTTACTGAGCGTATCTATGTTTTGGAATACGGACGCTTGATTGCAGAAGGAACACCTGATGAAATTAAGAATAACAAACGCGTTATTGAAGCTTACTTGGGAGGTGAAGCATAATGGCTATGTTGAAAGTTGAAAATCTCTCAATTAAATATGGATCTATTGAAGCTGTTAAAAACGTCAGCTTTGAAGTTAATGAAGGTGAAGTTGTAACTCTAATCGGTGCTAACGGTGCAGGTAAGACATCAATTCTTCGTACAATCTCAGGTCTTGTTCGTCCAACTGAGGGAACCATTTCTTATCTCGGAAATGATATTCATAAAACACCTGCACGTAAGATTGTTGCTGAAGGTTTAGCTCAAGTACCTGAGGGACGTCATGTATTTGCAGGATTAACCGTAATGGAAAATCTTGAAATGGGAGCTTTCCTTCATACAAATAAAGAAGAGAACACAGCTCTCTTGAAAAAAGTCTTCCAACGTTTCCCACGCCTAGAAGAACGTAAGAATCAAGATGCAGCGACACTTTCTGGTGGTGAGCAACAAATGCTTGCAATGGGCCGTGCCCTTATGAGTCGTCCAAAACTTTTGCTTTTGGATGAGCCTTCAATGGGACTTGCTCCAATCTTTATTCAGGAAATTTTTGATATTATCGAAGATATTAAGGCACAAGGGACTACCGTTCTTTTGATCGAGCAAAATGCCAATAAGGCTTTGTCAATTGCAGACCGTGGTTACGTTCTTGAAACTGGTAAAGTGGTTCTTTCAGGTACTGGTGAAGAACTTCTTGCATCAGATGAAGTTCGTAAAGCCTATCTTGGAGGATAAGAAAAAGCGCCCGAGGGCGTTTTTCTATCGTCTTATACTGATTGTAAAATACTAATTTTTCAGTAAAATATTGCAATCGGTTACAATTAGTGTGGTATAATACAAGTAAGAAATCATTCGGAGGAAAATGAAACATGGCAGTAAAAGATTTTATGACGAAACGTGTGGTTTATGTCTCACCAGAAACAACAGTTGCAGCAGCTGCAGATATTATGCGTGATAAAGGGTTGCGCCGTTTGCCGGTAATTGAACACGATAAACTTGTTGGGCTTATTACAGAGGGTACAATGGCAGAGGCTTCACCATCAAAAGCAACAAGCTTGTCAATTTATGAAATGAACTATCTCCTTAATAAGACAAAGGTAGGAGATATCATGATTAAGAATGTCCTTACAGTTTCCAAATATGCTAGCCTTGAGGATGCAATCTATATCATGCTTCAAAATAAAGTTGGAGTTCTTCCGGTTGTGGACAATGACCAAATTTCAGGAATTATCACAGATAAAGATGTCTTTCGTGCTTTCTTGGAAATTTCTGGTTATGGTCAAGCGGGAATTCGTATTGGGTTGGAAGTTCCAGATACTCCACGTGTTTTGGAAAAAATTGCGAACCTTATCGCTAGTGAGAATCTCAACATCGAACGTACAATTGTTGCACCTAAAAATGACACCGTACTTCGTGTCGAACTCCAAGTTGAAGGAGAGATTGGAATTGAACAACTCAAGAAAGTTTTTGTAGAAGCAGGATTTACAGTTACTGAAATTGTAGAGACAGAAGCAAAAGAGTTAGACTAATAAAGAAGATAAAACAAATTCTTTAGACTTCAGTTATCCTAAAAAATAGAAAGTTTGTAGGACAGTTCAGTGGAAATGAGATTATAATCCTTGCTTTTTCTAGTAATTAATGAACTACAGGCTTAAATTTTATACAATAAAAAGAGGCTAGAACATTATGTTCCAGCTTCTTTTTTATTAGTCTTGAAAATCGTAAAGTGTTGTAGAGAGGTAGCGTTCACCATTGTCAGGCAAGAGTGTCAAGACTTTCTTGCCTTCGCCAAGCTCAGCAGCAACTTTTAGCGCGGCAGCAATAGCAGCACCTGATGAGATACCAGCTAGGAAACCTTCTTGGCTACCCAATGTACGTGATGTTGCGATAGCTTCATCAGAAGGAATACGCACAACACTGTCATATGATTTTGTATCCAATGTGTCAGGAATGAAACCAGTTGAGATACCTTGGATTTTGTGTGGTCCTGGTTTATCACCATTCAAGACAGCAGATTCGTCAGCTTCAATACCGTAAACCTTGATATTTGGATTGGCAGCCTTAAGGGTTTTTGAAACACCTGAAATAGTACCACCAGTACCGATACCAGCAACAAAGGCATCCAAACCTTCTGCACCAAAATCTTCAAGAATTTCTTGACCAGTTGTAGCCGCGTGGACAGCTGGGTTTGATGGGTTGGCAAATTGAAGTGGTACCCAACCGTTGCGTTCAGCAGCAACTTCTTTAGCCTTAGCAATCGCACCCTTCATTCCTTCGCTACCCGGAGTCAATACAAGTTCTGCTCCATAAGCTTGGATGATTTTACGACGTTCAACACTCATTGTGTCAGGCATTACGATAACAACTTTATAGCCTTAGCAGCACCAACCCAAGCGAGACCAATACCAGTATTACCTGAAGTTGGTTCAACAATGGTATCACCAGGTTTAATCGTACCAGCTTTTTCAGCATCTTCAATCATACGAAGAGCAATACGGTCTTTAACTGAAGAACCAGGGTTAAAGGCTTCGAGTTTTACGTAAACCTCTGCTGATCCTTCTGGAACAATAGAGTTAAGTTTAATAACAGGTGTTTTTCCAACAAGTTCAGTGATTGAGTTGTAAATTGTCATATTTAAAATCCTCTTAATCTTTGATTGATGGTTTTAAGTATACGACGGTAGACTCAACTTGTAAAATACATCTTCTTTATCACTGTGATAACGTTTGACTATCAGATAGGAATTTCAACGATTTTCTTTCCAGATTTTTCATAATTAACTTTCCCTTGATAGAACTCAGTCAGTTCCTGACCGAGTCTTTTAATCTCAGACTCTTCGACAAATAAAGTAGTGGAAACATCTGATAAGAAAGTTGTATCAAATTCTTGGAGTCCTTCTTTTTCAAGGAAGTTGGAGAAGACTTGGTACTGAGAGTAGGTTAACTCTACGGTTAGTCCTGTTAATTCCTTGACTTCCACTCGACCAATTTCTTCAACAGCATGGGCAACGCTACCAGAGTAAGCGCGGATAAGACCACCTGCCCCAAGTTTGATTCCTCCAAAATAACGAGTCACAACAGCTACGACATTAGTAAGTCCTTGTTTTTCTAGAACAGTAAGCATAGGCACTCCGGCTGTTCCAGAAGGTTCGCCATCATCACTCGAACGCTTAATTTGACCATCATCTCCAACAATCATTGCAGAGCAAGAGTGATTGGCCTTGTGATGCTCTTTCTTTATCTGAGCGATGTACTCTCTTCCTTCCTCTTCACTACTAATACGTTTCAAGTGACAAATAAAACGAGATTTTTTTATTTCTTCTTCAACGATTCCATCGTTGGCAATAGTTTTGTAATCCATAAAAAAATTTTATCATAAAAAGATGAATTCAAACATATTTTCGAATAGAAAGATATGGTACCTAAAGAATATTATGGACGACTATTTACGAAAGAACAGTTGCCAGTGGACTATCACTCAGAGGCTTTTACATTAGAAAGCATGATAAAGGTCGATAAACAACTTAGATGTAAAAGATGTTACAGTCAGATAGAGGAAGATTGGCAATTACCGGAAGGTCAGTATTATTGCAGAGCATGTATTGTCTTTGGTAGAAATCAAGAAGGAAATGAACTCTATTATTTTCCTTCAAAAACATCTGAAATTGAATTTCCTGTTTTGAAGTGGTTGGGGGAACTGACTCCCTATCAAGCTGAGGTCTCAGAGAAGCTTTTAGAAACATATCAAAAACAGAAAGACAGCCTCGTACATGCTGTGACTGGTGCTGGGAAGACTGAGATGATTTATAAAATCGTTGCCTATGTTCTTGAAAGTAAAGGTAATGTAGCTATCGCAAGTCCTCGGGTTGATGTTTGTCGAGAGTTATTTCTTCGTATGCAGAGGGATTTTACTTGTAGTATTTCTCTGCTTCATGCTGAGAGTGAACCATATGATGGTAGTCCGCTTGTAATAGCTACCACCCATCAACTACTAAAGTTTTACCAGAACTTTGACCTAGTTATCGTTGATGAGGTTGATGCATTCCCTTTTGTAGGAAATGTCATGTTAAATCATGCTGTGGAGCAGGCAAAGAAGGAAACCGGTCGCTATATTTATTTAACAGCGACTTCTACATTATCTTTAGAGGAGCAAGTGCGACTTGGAGCTTTAGAAAAGCATCACCTTGCCAGACGTTTCCATGGAAATCCTTTAGTACTTCCTAAATTCTGCTGGCAGGGAAGATTACAAAAATCTCTAATGAGAGGCAAGCTTCCAAGGCCTCTTCTTTATCAGATTAAAAAAAGCAACGTAAATCAAAGTTTCTCTATTAATCTTTTTTCCCAAATATAGCGATAGGTGAAAAAGTTTACCAATATTCTACAAAAAAATATCTTCCAGATGAAAAAAATGGCCTTTTGTTTCTTCAAAAAGCGAGGAGCGCTCAGCTACCGTAGAGCAGTTCCGGGAAAAAAAGAGTTATCCATCTTAGTGACAACAACTATCCTTGAACGTGGTGTAACCTTTCCACAAGTAGATGTTTTTGTTTGTATGGCAAATCATCACTTATACACTAGTTCGAGTCTTATTCAGATAGGAGGTCGAGTTGGAAGATCTCCAGATAGACCGACAGGGAAGCTTTATTTCTTTCATGAAGGACTATCCAAATCTATGCTTCGTTGTCGAGAAGAAATAAAGGTTATGAATAAAAAAGGAGGATTTAACAATGAAGTGTCTACTATGTAATGACTGGATTGAATCAGTGCCAAAATTAAGAGACCTGATTACGTTTAACCAGAGAGAAGAGTACTCCTGCGTATCTTGTAAAAATCAGTTTAAAAAACTTTCAAAAGAAAGATGTCAAAATTGTAATAAGGAGTTACATAGAGATACCTGTATTGATTGTAAACTTTGGATGAAAAAAGGCTATATTCCTAAGCACCTTGCCATTTATCGCTATGAAGAAAACATGAAAGATTATTTTAGCCGCTATAAATTTATGGGAGACTATTGTCTTAGAAAAACATTTCAAAAAGATATAAAAAATAATTTAAAACCATTTTTTAAAAAAGGTTATACTATAGTGCCAGTCCCATTATCAGAAAAACGCCTGGTAGAAAGAGGATTCAACCAAGTTGAGGGATTAATAGAGGGAATTCCCTATCAGGATATCTTTGAGAAAAGAGATATTGAGAAGCAATCATCGAAAACACGCGAGGAGCGTCTAAGTCAAGATAATGCCTTCTGTCTCAAGAAAGGTATAGATGTACCAGATAAGATTATTATAGTGGATGATATCTATACAACAGGATCCACTTTATATCAGATGGTTCAACTATTAGAAGCTATTGGTATTAAAGAAGTTTTGACCTTTTCACTAGCTAGATAATAAAAATCCTTGCAAATTTTCATGAAAAGGATATAATATAGATAAAGAAAACGCTAACAAGCGAGAAAGAGGTCTTTTATGATTAAATATAGTATCCGTGGCGAAAACATCGAAGTAACTGAAGCACTTCGTGACTATGTTGAAAGTAAACTTAGCAAAGTTGAAAAATACTTCAACGAAGACCAAGAATTGAATGCACGTGTAAATCTTAAGGTTTATCGCGAAAAGACAGCTAAAGTAGAGGTTACTATTCCAACAGGTTCTGTAACACTAAGAGCAGAAGATGTTTCGCAAGATATGTATGGTTCTATTGACCTAGTGGTTGATAAGATTGAAAGACAAATCCGTAAAAACAAAACAAAAATTGCACGTAAGCATCGTGAAAAAGTTCCAACAGGAGAAGTATTCTCAGCTGATTTTAATAACGAACAAGTTGAAGAAGCACCAACTGTTGAAGTTGTAAGAACTAAAAACATTGAGTTGAAACCAATGGATGTTGAAGAAGCCATCCTTCAAATGGAGTTGTTGGGTCATGACTTCTTTATCTATACCGATAGTGAAGATCATACAACTAACGTTCTCTATAAACGAGAAGACGGAAACTACGGTTTGATTGAAGCTAAATAATTAAAAAAGAAGGGAAGTAGGTTGAGAGACATGCTTCCTTTATTTTTTTTCAAAAAACCCTATTGACAAGTATTGATTTGGGTGATAAGATATAAAAGTTGTCTTAACTGACTTGCCACAAACTTGAAAAGGTTCCAAACTTAAAAGTTATTGACAAGATAGGTTAGAGATATTATAAATAATGCTTTATGAGAGAGAGGACACGAAGAAAAAAACCCTCCATCACTATATACTCTAGTACAGGAATATCAACTGTTGTCCATCGATACACCTTTTCGGTCTCTCCTTAGGTCCTGACTAACCCAGGGCGGACGAGCCTTCTGAAAACCTTGGGGTTCACGGTGGACAGGATTCTCACCCGTCTTTCGCTACTCATACCGGCATCACTTCTATGCGCTCGGCCTACTCCTCACGCACACCTTTCTTCGCACATAGAATCGCCTCTCCACCATACCTCTAAAGGTGTCCGTCGCTTCGGTATTACATGTTTTAGCCCGGCACATTTTCATGCAGGGGTCACTGACTCAGTGAGCTATTACGCACTCTTTTGAATGAATAGCTGCTTCTCACAGCTAACATCCTAGTTGTCTGTGCAACCCCACATCCTTTCCACTTCCAACATATTTTGGGACCTTAGCGGGTGGTCTGGGCTGTTTCTTTCGACCACGGATCTAGCACTGCAGTCTGATCTGCCGATTATATCTCGTTAGCATTCGGAGTTTATCTGAGATTGGTAATCCGGGATGACCCTCACCCAAACAGTGTCACCTCCACAGAGTACTCAACATCGACGCTAGCCTCAAGTTAGTTTCGAGAGAACCAGCTATCTCCAAGTTGTCGGAAATTCTCCGCCACCCACAAGTCATCCAAGCACTTTTCAACGTGCCCTGGTTCGGTCCTCCAGTGAGCTTGCTACCTCACCTGCTCAATCCCGGTTTCCAGCGGGTGGTCATGGTTTCTGGCCCATGACATGATACTCATGCGCCCTATTAAGACCTCGGTTTCTACGGCCGTCTCTTCCAATCTTAACCTCGCATCATGTCGTAACTCGCCGGTTCATTCTACAAAAGGCACGCTCACCCATTAACGGCTCAGAACTGTTGCAGGCACACGGTTTCAGGTTCTATTTCACTCTCCCGGGTGCTTTTCACCTTTCCCTCACGGTACTGGTTCACCATCGGTCACTAGAGAGTCTAGGCTGAGATGGTCCTCTCAGACCTGACGAGATCGTGTCAACCGCCGTACCAGGACACCGCTAGGTATAAAGACTGGTCGAATACGAGGCTATTACCTCGGCCCACCTTCCCAGGTAGTTCTTTCTATAACTTTAAGTCCACGTTGCAGTCTCATACACCCCGAAGAGTAAACTTTCGGTCTGCCTCTGCTGCTCTGCCTGCCGCCACCAAGCGCACTCGGCTTTTTGCTTTCTTCCTGCAGCTACTTAGATGTTTCAGTTCACTGCGTCTCCTCTACATTACCTCTAACAGTACTGAGTGACAGGCATCACCCGCCGGGTTCCCCATTCGGACATCTCTGGATCATTGCTCACTTACAGCTCCCACAGCGCTTTGCCGTTAGTCGACGTCCCTCATCGGCTTTCTAGTGCCACAGGCAATCCACCGTGCGCCCTTATTAACTTTAAACTCTTTATTTTGGTCTTTCTTTGGACCTAATCCCATCAAATATTCAACAGCGTTTCGGTTTTATTTTCTTGTTACTATCTATATGTATTTAATTACATATGGAATTTGAGGGCGATACTCACTTTCATGGACAATGCTTGAATCTTTCTGATTCAATGGAGCCTGGCGGATCGAACCGCTTGACCTCCTGCGTGCAAAGCAGGCGCCTCCAGCTGAGCCAAGGCCCCACAAGACCTCTCAAAACTAAACAAGAAACTCAACGTACATGCGTTTTCCTTAGAAAGGAGGGTGATCCAGCCGCACCTTCCGACACGGCTACCTTGTTACGACTGTCACCCCAATCATCTATCCCACCTTTCAGGCGGCTGGCCTGTGTGCTGTCATCTCAACGATTCTCGCGCTACAAACTCGTGGTATCGGGCGGTGTGCAAGGCCCGGGAACGCACCGCGGCGCTGACCCGATTACTAGCGATTCCGCTTCATGTGGGCAGGTTGCGCCTACAATCCGGGCTGAATTGGCTTTAGAGATTAGCTTGCTGTCACCGACTCGCACCTTCGTTGTGCAACGTGTTGTAGCATCGTGTGTGGCCCAGGTCACTTAAGGGGCACAGATGCGGACGTCATCCCACCTTCCGCGTTTCGTACCGCGGTCTCGCCAGAGTGCCCAACTGAATGATGGCAGCTAACAATAGAGGTTTGCGCTCGTTGCGGGACTTTCTAACCCAGACCTCCACGACACGAGCTGACGACAACCATGCACCACCTGCGTCACCGATGTACCAAGTAACTTTCTCGTCTCTAGAAATAGCATCCAGATGTCATGACCTGGTGAGGTTCTTCGCGTTTGCTTCGAATTAAACCGTTACGCTCCCACCGCTTGTGCAGGCCCCGTCAATTTCCTTTGAGTTTTCAACCTGCGGTCGCATCGCGGCGGAGTGCTTAACGCGTTAGCTGCGGCACCTGAATCCCGGAAAGGATCCAACACCTAGCACTCATCATGTACGCCATGTGGACCACCAGGGTGGCTCGATCGTCGCGCACGCTTTCGAGCCCTCGCAGTGCCGTTACAGACCAGAGAGCCGCTTTTCGCCACCGGTCGTTCCTCCATATATCTACGCATTTCACCGCCACACATGCGAATTCCACTCCCCTTCTGCACTCAAGTTTGACAGTTTTCCAAAGCGAACCGTGGTTTGAGCCACAGCCTAACTTTCAGACTTATCAAACCGTCGCTGCTCGCTTTACGCCCAGTCGTCCGGACAACGCTCGGGACCTACGTACTACCGCGGCTGCTGGCACGTGTTAGCCGTCACTTTCTGGTAAGCTTACTGCGTCACAGTGTGGAACTTTCCACTCTCACTCGTTCTGGACTTTCACAACAGGCTTTACGATCCGAAAACCTTCACTCACGCGGCGTTGCTCGGTCCAGGGTTGCCCCCATTGCCGAAGATTCCTCACTGCTGCCTCCGTGGAGTCTGGGCCGGGTTCAGTCCAGTGTGGCCGATCACCCTCTCGGGTCGGCTTATGTATCGTCGCCTGGGTGAGCCGTTACCTTCACCTACTAGCTTCAATACAACGCAGGTCCATCTCGTGGTGGAGCATTTGCCCCTTTTCAAACTAAATGACATGGGTCATCCATTGTTATGCAGTACAGCTAGCTACTCGTTTCCAATAGTTATCCCCGCCGCGCAGCAGGTTACCTACGCGTTACTCACCGTGTCGCTGCTCATCCAAGAAGAGCAAGCTCCTCTCTTCAGCGTTCTACTTGCATGTATTAGGCACGCGCCATGTCTGTCCTGGAGCAGGATCAGTCTCTCATCAATCTTTTAATAATTGTTCGGGGCGTTAACTCATTACCGTCGTCTGACGATTTATTCTTGTAAATTGACAGGTTATAATCCCTCTATCATAACCCTGCACTTGGCTCTATTCAGTCTCAGTCTTTGTCTCTTTAAGATCAACTTATATTCAGCAACGAATGCCTGTCAACACTTTTCGAAGTTTTTACTTTCGTGTCCGCTGTCTCTCGCGAAACAGCTTATTTATAATATCATCTC